>ERZ827423.1330-NODE-1330-length-24693-cov-23.322266_pt1 | contig 24693 bp, 23 predicted proteins | sample MGYA00519775_ERZ827423 | MGnify/ENA primary metagenome ERZ827423 (study PRJEB31778, sample SAMEA3449296) | human gut metagenome | biome: human gut; feature: human-associated habitat; material: faeces | place: United Kingdom | collected 2010/2012 ...
CCTTACGATTGCTCTACCGACTGAGCTAAGGAGGAACGGAACGAGTGTTATTATAAGGCATCAGGACATAAAAAGCAACCCCTTTTTCAAAAAAAGTCCGATTGAAATTTTACTACCGCCAGGCGATTGTCTAAATGGACTTCATAGACTATAATAGTCCGATGTAAACTCAAATAAAACAATTGAAAAGAGAAGTATCGTGCGGAAGCTTTGTGAGAAAATTACAAATGAACTTGCGGGCCTCAGTGTGGAAAGCGGGCTCAAGCGCTGCTTCTTCATGTCCAACGGCCACATATCGCGTCTTAAGCGCAGGCCGGAGGGCATAACTTTAAACGGCAAAAAGGCCTATACTACGGCTACTTTATCGGCTGGCGACTTGCTTTGCGCCGAGATATGCGACGGGGAGGCGGTGCGGCCAACGCCCATGGATATGCCGCTCGTGGTGCTTTATGAGGACGAGGATATAATAATAATTGATAAGCCCGCCGGTGTTGCGGTACACAGCTCTACCCGGGATCCCCGGGAGCTTACGCTGGAAAATGCTTTTTCCGCGCGATTGAAGGAGGGCGAGAATTTTCACCCGGTAAGCAGGCTGGACAGGGGCACGACGGGAATAATGACGGTAGCCAAGAACGGTTATATGCACCACAGGCTCAAGCGCATAATGCACACAGAGGAATTCAGGCGGGAATACGTGGGAATATCCGTAGGACGTGTGGAGCCGGAGAGCGGCAGGATAGAGCTGCCTATAGGCTTTGAGCAAGGCTCCAGATACAAGCGTGCTATCCAACCTTTGGGATCGCCTGCGCTTACTGAGTACAGAACGCTGCAATGCAACAATGGTTTTACGCTGCTGCGGCTCATACCGCATACCGGCCGCACACATCAGCTTAGGCTGCACATGTCCGCCATAGGTTATCCGCTGGCGGGCGACTGGCTTTACGGCAGGGAGGACAGGGAGCTGATAGCGCGGCCGGCACTGCATTCCTGCGAGCTGTGGCTGACGCACCCGCTGACAGGGGATAAGCTGCATATAGTGTCGCCGCCGCCGGAGGATATGCTGCGGCTGATGAGATGATAATTATAAATAGTGGAGACGGTTTTCCGCCTCCACGCTTTTTATTCGCCGACCTTTTTTATTATAACGACCTTATCCTTTACGGATATCTCGTATTGCGCCGAAACCTCCCATTCGGGTGTGCCGCCGATATATGAAGTGCCGTCGGGGAATGTGACGGTATGGCTTTCCGCAGATGAAAGGCTCAGGCCTATCCAGCACTCGAAATACGTATCTGACGGGTAGGTGAAGGAGATGTCGCCTACGTCTGTCAGGTAATATTCGCACTCGTCGCTTAGCACCACTGAGGTGGGAGCGGAAAGCACGGAACGCTGGAATACAGAAACGGGACCGGCAGGGCCTGCAGGGCCGGTTTCGCCCTGAGGTCCCTGAGGGCCGGTTTCGCCCTGAGATCCCTGTGGGCCGGTTTCGCCCTGAGATCCCTGAGGGCCGGCTTCGCCCTGAGGCCCCTGAGGGCCGGTTTCGCCCTGAGATCCCTGTGGGCCAGTTTCGCCCTGAGGCCCTTGAGGGCCTGTATCGCCCTTTGCGCCTTGCAGCGGCCCATTATTTACCCAGACGCTGTTTATGCCGTCCCAGATATATATATCGTAAGGCTGTGCCGAGCCTATGCCGTATGCGTCGCCGGCATAGGGCAGCGTTATGGCGGCCTCGAGAGCCGCCTGAGTGGCAAAATAGCCCAGCACGGCAAAGCCTGAACCGGTGTCACCCTTTGGCCCCTGAGCGCCGTCTTTACCGTCAGCGCCGTCCTTGCCTGGCGCACCGTTCTGACCGGGGTCTCCCTTAGGACCCTGCGGGCCGCGTTCGCCTGCATCGCCCTTCGAACCGGTCTCGCCGGTCTCACCCTTAGGTCCCTGAGGCCCTGCGGGTATGCCCAGCTCTATCACCTTGGCTCCGTCCGATTCGGTTACTCTGGCGGTAGGATCGGCGCCGCTTTGCAGCATGGTAGCGGTTGCCCTGAGCTTGTAAAGCTTGTCATACAGCGCCTCTCGGCTGTTTTCTGCCGTTTGTCTGCCCTCCTCAGCAGCTTTGGCGCTCTCCATAAGCTCGTCCAGCGATGCCTTGAGGGAGGTGAGACCGTCCTGCATAGCTTTAAGCAGAGGGTATTCGGCAGACGCCTGCACGGTGCTGCTGTTTACTATGGCTTCACGGCAGATAAAGTTGAAGCGGGCGGTGGTGACGAGGGTAGAAAGGGAAGCGTCGGAGTATACCTGAAGCTCGCATTCCACAACACCGGGAGAGAACGAGGCGGGAAAAAGGTCTATGGCGACCTTGGAAGCATCGTCGGGCGAAATCGTGATGCCGCCGTTCTGGACTCCGCTGTCCTGAAGCGAGGTAGAGCCGTCCGCGCGGGAAAATGCGGCGATTATCCTGCAGCCCGTAAGGTCTACGGGGCTGTCTCCATCCATTAGGGTAACGTTGATCCTGTTGCCGTTGTCGCCGTTTACCACGGTGAAATCCCTGTGGGAGGTGGGCCTCTTGATATCGAGATCAACGTCGAATACCTTGTTTACTGACATATTGAAACCTCCTGATTTGATTCATTAGTCCTTCGCGGAGCGAGAGCGAAGGCAGCAAAACGCATCGAACAAACGTTTTATAAGTTAAGCTTAGTGCAATTTACGTGCTCAATCAATATGAAAAACGGCAATTGGTACCGATATGGGTACTGTGCTGGATAATGTTGCACAAACGGCGCTCTTTTTTCGCCCTTAAACCGCCCGGTAGGTGCGGCAAAGGAAGAACGTCTTGAAATGCGCCGGCATTTGGGGGATAATAAAACTAAAAAATAAAGGAGCTTGCCCCATGAGCATCGCAGACAGGGTATTCATAGAGAATTGCAGGGATATAATATCAAACGGCGTATGGGATACCGACAGGCCGGTGCGCCCGAGGTGGGAGGACGGCTCCCCCGCCCATACCGTAAAGCTCTTCGGCGTGGTGAACCGCTATGATCTGTCACAGGAGTTCCCTATTATGACCCTGCGCAAGACAGGCTTCAGGAACGCAATAGACGAGCTTCTATGGATATGGCAGAAGAAGTCAAATAACATACACGACCTGCACAGCCACATCTGGGATGCCTGGGCGGACGAAAACGGCAGCATAGGCAAGGCCTATGGCTACCAGCTGGGGGTAAAGCACCACTATCCCGAAGGGGATATGGATCAGGTGGACAGGATACTTTACGACCTGAAGCACAATCCCGGCTCCCGCAGGATAATATCCAACATATACAATCACGCAGATCTTTCCGAAATGCGGCTGTATCCCTGCGCTTACAGTATGACCTTCAATGTATCTGGCAATCGGTTGAACGCCATATTGAATCAGCGCTCCCAGGATATGCTGGTAGCCAACAACTGGAACGTATGCCAGTATGCGGTATTGGTTTACATGATGGCTCAGGTAAGCGGCCTCGAGGCTGGAATGCTTATGCACGTGATAGCAGATGCACATATTTACGACAGGCATGTGCCGCTGGTGGAGGAGCTCATCTCCCGTGAGCCCCTGGACGCGCCGAGGTTTATTATTGATAAGAACATAGACGACTTTTACAAGTTCACCGTGGACAGCTTCTCCCTTGAAGGGTATGAGTCTCACGGCAGTATAGGTAAGATACCGGTGGCGGTGTAGCCTATGGATATTATAGTCTGCATTGACAAAAATAACGGAATAGGAAAGGACGGCGGGCTGCTTTTCCGTATCCCGGAGGATATGGCGTATTTCAGGCGTATGACCGTAAACAAGACCGTCATAATGGGACGCAAAACGCTGGAATCACTGCCAGGGGGCAGGCCGCTGGAGAACCGCCGCAACATAGTGCTTACCCGTAATAGGGATCGCGTGCCTGATGGGGCCGACGCTGTGAGCAGTATTGATGAGCTGAAGAGGGTGATAGGGAGTGACAAAGCCTTCGTCATAGGAGGGGAAAGTATCTATGCGATGCTGCTGGATTACTGCGAAAGGGCGTATGTAACGGAAGTGGAAGCGTGCGGCAATGCAGACCGTTTCTTCCCGGATATACGGAATATGCCTGCATGGAGCCTGGAGGAGCAGGGCGAGGAAAGGGAGCATGGCGGATTAAAATACAGATTTAACGTTTACAAAAACCACTCGATCAAAGAGCTTTAAAATAAAAACCCCCCTTATCGGGCAGTATAAACCGGAGAGGGGCGTTATTTTATGATAAAGTCTATAATATACTGGAGCAATTACGGAAGCACCCGGCGATATGCGGAGTTTTTGTCTAAAGATATGGGGATACCCGCGTCGCCGCTGCATAATGCCGGCGCTTCTGACGGCGAGGCTTTTTATCTGGGCTGCGTTATGGATGGACGTATAAAGGGATATGCCTGCGCAGCGGCGAGGTTTCGGATAGCGGGTGTGTGCGCCGTGGGCCTTGAGGAAAAAAGAGCGGATACCGTATTTGAGTTGAGGAGAAATACCGGCATTGTGGACAGCCGGATAAGGATATTTTACGCGCGGGGGGCATTTGACAAGGACAAGCTCAGCCCTGTACACAGGCTCATGCTCAGGGGCGCAATGGAGAGCATGGAGGGAAGCGCAAAGTATGCGGCCATTCTTGAATTGATGCAAAAGGGCTGCGACTTTGTATCCGAAGAAAACATACGGCCGGCGGCAGAATGGATAATATGGCGGAATAAGACGAACGGGCAAAAATAACGCAGTATTCAGCCGCACATGGCAAGGCAGATTATGCCGGCAATACAGACGATATTGAGCAACAGCAGCAGCGGCATGCCTATTACAAAGGATTTATGCTTTGTCTTGTGGCGGAAGGCCAGCATTCCGAGCATGCCGCCCAGCGCGCCGCCCATGGCTGCAAGAAGAAAAAGCGTCCGCTCGGGTATGCGCCACTTTTTGGCGCGGGCCTTGAGCTTATCTATGCCCATCGCCATGAAGCAGGCGAAGGACATTACGGAGCACCATATTATAATTATTCCGCTAAAGGGTATCTTCATGGCCCTTCCCATCCTTAAAGAGCTCTATTCCGATAGGCTCGTCGTTCCATGGGGGCAGCTTGAGCCTGTCCCACATGCCGTATTTGTGGGTATCCGCTATGGCGTTCATTATGCGCTCGTCCGCATCCGGCATGAGCTTTGTAAAGTAACGTATTATATCCTTCATTTCCTCGCGTTTGGTGTGGCCGGCCACGGGGCAGTTGGGCTTGCGGATGGGCAGTTCCAGCCGCTTTGCTACGGAAAGGGCATACTTTTCCGGCAGGAATATGAGCGGGCGTATCACGGACACCTGCTGCCTGTCCAGATATGTCACAGGGCCAAAGGTATTGAGGCGGCTCTCGTAGAGCAGGCTCATAAAAAAGGTTTCTATTACGTCGTCCCGGTTGTGGCCCAGGGCCACGAGATTGCAGCCGTGGGCGTGGGCGTAGTCGTTCAGCGCGCCGCGGCGGAACTTGGCGCACAGGGCGCAGGGGTGGGACTCTTGGCGTATGTTAAATACGACGTCGCCTATGTCCGTTTTGAGTATCTCAAAGGGTACGCCTATGGATTCGGCAAAGTCCGCGACGGGCTGATAATCCTGATCCGATATGCCGAGATCCAGCATAACGCCTATGAGCTCAAAGGGGGTGCGGCAGAACTTCTGATAGAGCTTCAGGCCGTAGAGCAGCAGCAGGCTGTCCTTGCCGCCGGATACGCCGACGCATACCTTGTCGCCGGGGTGTATCATTCGGTATATTTCATCGGCACGTCTTATGCAGCCGAGAACACGCTTCATAATAAAAATACCTTTCAAATAACGATATACAAAGCATTATAACCCAAAAGAGGCTATTGACGCAACGCAATAGTTTGTGCTAATATATACCGCGAAAACCGAATATGCCTTATCAAGAGTGGTTGAGGGAACGGCCCTGTGAAACCCGGCAACCTGCCAATGCGGCAAGGTGCCAATTCCGTCGGCGATATGCCGGAAGATGAGCTAACGAAAAGTGAACCTCATCTGCGTATGAGGTTTTAATTTTTTATTCGGAGGAATTTTGAACCAATGAAGCGACTTTTTACATCTGAATCGGTCACAGAGGGACACCCCGATAAGGTATGCGACAGCATATCCGATGCAGTGCTGGACGCCTATCTCGCACAGGATCCCTATTCACGCGTGGCATGTGAGTGCGCCGCCACCACCGGCACCGTAATGGTAATGGGGGAGATAACCTCAAAAGGCAGCGTGGACGTTAAGGACATAATACGCCGCACAATAGACAGTATAGGCTACAATAAGCCGGAATACGGCTTTGACTGCAACGAGCTTGAGCTCATAGTAAAGCTGGACGCACAGTCGCCCGATATAGCCATGGGAGTGGACAAGTCTCTCGAGGCCAAGGATGGGGATAACGATAGGCTGTTTTCCACCGGCGCGGGGGATCAGGGCATGATGTTCGGCTTCGCCTGTGACGAAACTGAGGAGCTTATGCCCTTGCCTATAGCCCTTTCCCATAAGCTTACCATGCGCCTTACAGAAGCACGCAAGAGCGGCGAGCTGAGCTATCTCAGGCCGGACGGAAAGAGCCAGGTCACGGTAAATTATGAGGACGGCAGACCGGTATCCGTAGATGCGGTAGTCATCTCTGCTCAGCACGACCCGGAGATCTCCATGGAGCAGCTCCGCAGGGATATAAGGGAAAAGGTGATTTTGAAGGTAATACCCGAAAAGTACCTCACCACGGAAACAAAGATATTCGTGAACCCCACCGGCCGCTTTGTCATAGGCGGCCCAAAGGGAGACAGCGGCCTCACCGGGCGTAAGATAATCGTCGATACCTACGGCGGCTACATACCACACGGCGGCGGCGCGTTCTCGGGCAAGGACCCCACCAAGGTGGACAGGAGCGCGGCCTATGCCGCACGCTACGCCGCTAAGAATATAGTGGCGGCGGGGCTGGCAAAGCGCTGCGAGATACAGATAGCCTATGCCATAGGCGTGGCGGAGCCGGTATCAGTATACATCGACACAAAGGGCACCGGGATAATACCCGATGACGAGATACAGAAGAAGCTTCTCAGGTGCTTCGACTTCAGGCCGGAGGCCATAATAGAGCGGCTGGACCTGAGAAGGCCCATTTACGGAAAGACCGCAGCCTACGGCCACTTCGGCAGAACGGATATAGACCTTCCCTGGGAGCATACCGACATGGCAGAAGCGCTGAAAAAAGCATAATTGCAAATGTTTTGCAAAAAGGGGCCGGCGAAGTTGATTCCCGGACCCCTTTGAGGTTATAATCTACATATAAAACAGACGAGGAGGAAGTATCAGTGGTTCGTGTCATCTTTGGCGAAAAGGGGACGGGCAATTCAAAGCGCATTATCCAAATGGCAAATGACTCGGTAGATGAAACTCAGGGCAGCGTGGTATTTATTGACGCGGAGGGCCAGTATCTTTTCGATCTCAAGCATGCGATACGCTTTATAGACGCGGGACACTACAACATAAACAGCCCCAAGATGTTCTACGGCTTCCTTGCGGGCATAGCGGCTCAGGATTTCGATCTTCAGAGGATATACGTGGATGGCTTCAGGAAGCTGGTAAAGCACCCGCTGAATGAACTGGAAGCAATGTTCGCACAGATACAGGATTTTGCGGATAAAAGCGGTATAGACATATTTATAGGCGTCAGCGAAGATGGGGGAGAAATGCCCCATTACCTGAAAAAATATGTGTGAGAACATTCATACATTCATATTATTATAAATTATACGGAATTGAGCGGCACGAGTGCCGCTCTTTGTTTTAGTGTGGTACCATCAGTTGACAAGAGCACACAAGCCCTAAAGGCTTGTTTTGGGACGCTCCTGCGTTCTCGTCGCTTGTATTACATCCAGTAGTACTGCGCTCCTCGGCCTTGGATCGCCCTCAAAACAAGCTCTTTAGGGTCTTCGAGTTTTAGAAGCCAAAGAGTATGGCAGAACAAGGAGGACGAGTGCAGAAATACTGGTTGTATTTCAAATGAGGACGACACAGTTATGCCGTGCTGTTTGGCTTATAAAACCTTGTGTGTCCTTATCAACTGATGGTATAATTACAGAAACATTTTGGATTTTTTTGCGGGGGATAAAATATGCTGAACATTTTTGATATATTAGGGCCTGTGATGATAGGTCCGTCAAGTTCGCATACCGCGGGGGCCGCACGCATGGGAAACATGGCCCGTACACTGCTGGGCAGCGAGCCTGTAGAGACCAAGATACATCTTCACGGTTCGTTCGCCGAGACGGGCAAGGGCCACGGCACCGACCGCGCCATAGTTGGAGGGCTGCTGGGCATGAAACCTGACGACAGCCACATACCCTTTGCTTTCGACGAGGCGAAGGAGAGGGGCTTAAAATATGAAATAGATGCTGTTGCGCTGCGGGATGCGCACCCGAATACTGCGGTGATAGAGCTTACGGGCGCGGACGGCAAGCAGCTTGTCATGCAGGCCTCATCTATAGGCGGCGGCAGGATAGTCGTCAACAAGCTGGACGGTATAGATGTGAACTTTACCGGCAATTTCAATACTCTCGTCATACGCAATCAGGACGAAAACGGCGCGGTGGCGGCGGTAACGTCCATACTCAGCCAGATAAGGGTAAATGTGGCCAACATGAGCCTCTGCCGCCATAAACGGGGAGGCGATGCGCTTATGGTTATAGAGACGGATCAGCATGTAAAACCCAATCAGGTAGAGTTTTTGAGCGAGCTTCCCGGAATAATTTCCGTGACCTATTACGACAAGGAGGAAGAGGACGATGGCTCTCGATTCGATGAAGGAAATATTTGACCAGATGGAGCGGGAGAACATACCCTTCTGGGAGGTCGTATTGCAGGCCGACATGGAGGAGCGGCAGGTGACGCGCAAGCAGTCCATGGCCAAGATGCTCATCACCTGGCAGGCGATGGAGGACGCAGCAGACACATATACCGGCACGCGAAAGAGCGTCAGCGGCCTTGTGGGCGGCGACGGCATTAAAATGCGCCAATACGCCATGCGCGGCGCCGCCATGTCCGGCGGTTATGTATGCGATGTTATAGCGGAGGCTCTCAGCATGGCGGAGTCAAACGCATGCATGCGGCGCATAGTGGCGGCGCCTACTGCGGGAGCCTGTGGAGTGCTGCCGGCGGTGCTGCTGCCCCTTTGCAATTATGAGGAGCTCACTCAGCATCAGCTTCTGGAAGGGCTGTATGTGGCCAGCGGAATAGGTGCGGTAATTGCACACCGGGCCTGTATATCCGGCGCCGCGGGCGGATGCCAGGCCGAGATAGGCACTGCTGCGGCCATGGCGGCTGGGGCGCTGGTAGCCATAAAGGGCGGCACGGGCGCGCAGATAGGTCACGCGGTGGCCATGGCCCTGAAGAACCTAATGGGCCTTATATGCGACCCTGTGGCAGGCCTTGTGGAGGTGCCCTGCGTGAAGCGCAACGTAATAGGCGCGGTAGACGCGGTCAGCGCCGCAGATATGGCCCTTGCAGGTGTGGAGAGCCGCATACCCGTGGACGAGGTGATAGACGCCATGGGCGACGTGGGCAGGCGCATGCCTGTGGAATTCAGGGAGACAGCCCTGGGCGGCCTTGCCACGACGCCTACCGGTCAGGAGATAAAACACTGCATGAATAAAAAAGAAGAATAGGAGCGTTTAGCCCCGGCGGAGCCGCCACACTTGCCAAAAAGCAGACAATAGAAAAATAAATTTCAAACGCCTGGTTTAGTATATAACTGAATCAGGCGTTAGTTACTAATTGCAGAAGCCGGATGCTTTCCCAGTGCTGCCGGCTGCTGGAAGGAAAAAGCGAATATACCGTTGCTGATGCAGCCGGATCTGAGGACCGGCAAGGGCTGTACGGACATTAATATATTTTTACATTATATGGAAAAATGAATAAAAAATACAAAACAAAGAATGGGTGGAAAGGGTCTTGATCCCGTGATCCAGATGATCCAGCGATTGCCAAACCTCGTCGTAAAATAGCTTTCCGTCATTGGTGGGCGCAAGATGGTTTTTCCTCCTTATCATCAATGACGCAATGGTACAACATGTATCAAAAAACAAAAAATCAACAATTTAGTGGTCATTATGTACCATGAGCATTGACAATAATTGTGCAAGGTGCATATAGAAAATAGCGCAAAATAATGTGATAATTGTCTTTGATGGATGAATGACTATATCATAGTATATATATAAATGCTATATTCAAACTTGTATTTTTTGAGGGCTCCGGTTTCGGAGCAATGGCAGAAACATCCCTCTGAAAATCGGCAAGCTTTCTTATAAAACGTCGATGCGGACAGGCCTTGACATTCAGGACGGGAATAATCCGCCTTAATAGATGAAAGATTAATTTAATAGATGAAAGATTAAGCTTTAATAATAGCAATAGCATAAACGCAGAAAGGAGAGCTGCTTTTGAGAGGAAAGCGGCGGAAAGAAAGAATGATTCTGAAAAATGCAACGCTTCATATCGGCAATGGGGAAGTGTTCCAAGGCGACATGAGAATTGCGGACGGCAAAATAGTCGAGGTCGGAAAGAACATCAATGGGGACGAAAGCCGCTCTCTCAACGGAAAGCATGTATTTCCCGGCTTTATTGATTCCGGAAATTTCCTCGGCGCGCAGGACATGGCTTTTTTTGCAAAGGACTATAACGAAAACTCGAACCCTGTCACGCCGTATCTCGATATCTGGCATTCTATTGATCCCGATGAGTTGAGTCTTCAGGAATTGTATAAGGCCGGCATCACCAGTATGTTAGTTACCCCGGGCAATGAGGGGATTCTGGGCGGTACCTGCACCGTAGTAAAGACCAAGGGAAAAAATATAAATAAGATCACGGTCAAGCGCGATGCGGCGATGAAGGCTTCCATGACCAGCGAAGTTATTCGCGTATTTAGCGGCAAGGGCAGCCCCCAAACGCCAATGGCCCTGATCGCCATGCTGAAGACGGCGCTGCAAACCACAGAGTATGCCAATGACTACCGCAGTCAGCGCACCAAAGAAGTCATGGATGCTGTGCGCGAGGGCAGGATGCCTATTCTTGTCGCCTGCGAGACCGCACCGGAGATGGAGCGTTTCCTTGAAGCGACTAAGGAATACACAAAAATGAAGATCATCTTCACGCTTTCGTATGAGGCGGATCGCTGTGCCGATGCAATTAAGAAGCGCGGCGCGGCAGTAGTGCTGGGCGATACATCACGCAATGCTACGCATCTGGTACACCGCATGGATTTTGCCAAGCTTATGAATATGGCGGAAGACGGAACAAAAGTTGGCCTCACCGTTTTAGGGCCCAATATGGCATGGGGGCGTGAGATGCTACTTTGGAACGCTTCCAAGCTGATGCAGACCTGCACCAACAGCGAGGAGATCGTCTCCATGCTGACAGTCAATCCCGCTGAGTTTTTTGGCGTTTCCGACCGTATCGGCCAGCTAAAGGCCGGCTTGGATGCAGACTATCTGATCTATGAAGGCAATCCCATTGAAAAGTGCAATGCGGTATTGCTGGAGACCGTTATCAACGGCGAGACCGTTTATCAGGCTTGAGAAAGGGAGGATTCGCTAATATGCTACTGCTGAAGAATGCCACCGTTTATCCTCAGACGGAGAAAGCTCCCTTTGTGGGCGATGTTCTCTGTGAGAACGGAAGGATCAAGGAGATCGGCAAGGATCTTTCCGCTGACGACGCAGAGACCATAGATCTGACCGGGTTGAACCTGCTGCCGGGAATCGTGGATTGCCATTCACATGCAGGCCTTGGCCCCAACGGGGATGTGGCAACTTTGTCTTATTGTACGGACACGGCGAATCCCGTAAGTCCCGAGATGGATGTTATCTATGCCGCTGATCCTACCAATGGCTGTTATCGCTGGGCTATAGAGAATGGCGTTACCACTCTGGGCATTCTCCCCGGCAGCTGCGATGTCATCGATGGCACCGGCTTTGCCACCCGCACATGGGGCAGCAATATCTTTGAGATGTGCCTCAAGCGCAATATATGTATGAAACTCTCTCTGGGCGAAAATCCCAAGGGCATGTTCCAGAACAAGAATATGGAGCCGGATTCCCGCATGGGCGTTACATTTATTCTGGAGGAGTATTTTGCCAATGCCAAGGCCTATATGGATAAAAAGGATCGTGGCGAAAAGGTGGATTACAACGAACAATATGAGGTGGCGATCCCCGTGCTGAAGAGGGAGATTCCCGCCCGCATCCACTGCACCCATAATGACATGGCTGCAGCGATTCAGTGCCTGTCCAAGTATAATCTCCGCTTTACCATTGAGCATGCTTGGGGCTCCAGCAACTATCTTGATGAAATCGTTGCCAGCGGATGCGGGATCGTATACGGCCCCATCGGCGGACGCAAGTCTTTCTATGAGTCGCGTTTTGTGGATGTGGATGCTGTTGCCAAGCTGGATGAGGCCGGCACTCTCTGCTGTCTGACGGTGGACTCGCCGTTGGAAGGGCTGGATAGCTTGCTCAGCCATGCCGAGCAGGCCGTTCGAGAAGGAGCCGATCCCATTCGTGTAATGCGCATGATAACTATCAATCCCGCCAAAGTTATCGGTCTGGATGCAGAGCTGGGCAGTATCGAAGTGGGAAAGTACGCAAATTTTGCCGTGTTCAAAGGCCTGCCAGGTACGGACATGGGGGCGCATGTGGTCTACACCATAGGCGAGGGAAGTGTGCTCTATCATCGCAACTGAGTTTTATGTCTCCGGTAGGAGAGATGTGTAAACATTAGGAGGAAAAAAACACATGGGGAAATTTGTTCTTAAGCGTTTGCTGGCGCTGATCCCGACGATCCTGATAATAGTGTTCGTCGTCTATTTCATACTGGATCTGACGCCCAGTGACCCCGGTCACCTGATCCTCGGTCAGATGGCCAGCGAGGAGGCCGTGGCGGCGAAGAACGCCGAGTTAGGCTACGATAAGCCCTTTACGGTCCGCTACGCGAAGTATATTTGGGATCTTTGCCACGGCAGCCTCGGCAATAGCTGGCTCAGCGGCAAGGGCGTGTTCGAGACCGTTATGGCCCGCTTCCCGGTAACGGTGACGCTGGCTGCCGGCGCCACGCTGATAGGCGTGGTGATAGGCGTCGCGCTGGGCGTGCTGGCCGCGGTGAAGCAATACACCTTCTGGGACGCCATGGGGACCACGCTTGCCATGATGCTGGCGTCCTTTCCGGCTTTCTGGATAGGCATGATGCTCATACTGCTGTTTTCGCTGAAGTTAGGCTGGCTCCCATCTTACGGCACGGGTACCTTTAAGCATTTCATACTGCCATGGTTCACAACGGCCTGCTCCTTCATAGCATCCCAGCTTCGCATGACGCGCACCTCACTTTTGGAATGCATACGCATGGACTATGTCCGCACCGCCAGGGCTAAAGGCCAAAAGGAGGGCGTGGTCATCTGCCGCCATGCGCTGCGCAACGCGCTGATGCCGGTCGTCACCATGGTCGGCATGAACTTCGGCGTCCTGCTCGGCGGTACCGTGACCATGGAGGCCGTTTTCACCCTCAACGGCGTCGGCACGCTGATCCTGACCTCTATCCGCAGCAAAGATATACCCGTCGTTATAGGCGCAATAGTTATCCTGGCGGTCTGCTATACGCTGGTCATGCTGGTGGTAGATATCCTGTACGGCTTCATCGACCCGCAGATCAAGGCCCGCTATCTGAAGCGCTGATGAAGGAGGGAAAAGCGATATGACTAATACTGTGAACGGGGCTGCCGTGCAGCAGCCCACGATAAAAAAGAAGAGCCGCGCCGGCGAAATATGGCGCCGCTTCCGCAAAAACAAGTTAGCCGTTTTCGGCATGATCCTTTTCGCGCTGATCCTGTTAGTAGCTATTTTTGCAGATGCGATCGTAAATTACAGCGTGGCCACCACACAGGTGGCGGCCGACCGCCTGCTGTCCCCCAACGCAGAGCATTGGTTCGGCACGGATAACTACGGCCGCGACCTTTTCGCCCGTATCGTCCACGGCTCCCGCAATTCACTGCTGGTGGGCTTCGGCTCCGTAGCCATCGGCGTGGTGCTGGGCGGCTTGCTCGGCGCCGTATGCGGCTACGTCGGCGGACGCTTTGACGCTATCATGATGCGCGTGCTGGACTCCATCATGTGCATACCTTCTATGATGATGGCCCTGGCCATAGTGGCGGCGCTCGGCTCCAGCCTTGTAAACGTGCTGCTGGCCATGACAATTTCCAACGTCCCCTGGTATTGCCGCATAATACGCTCCTCGGTCCTAGGCGTAACGGGGCAGACCTATATCGAGGCGGCACGTTCCTGCGGCACTTCCGATTTCCAGATCATCATGACCCACGTACTGCCTAACGCCATGGGCCCCATTATAGTGCAGGCCACCATGGGCATAGGCGGCGCCATTATTTCCGCCGCCGGTATCAGCTTCGTGGGCATGGGGATTCAGCCGCCGGCTCCGGAGTGGGGCGCTATGCTGAACGAGGCTAAAACCTTCATGACCATGTATCCCTACATGGTGGTGTTCCCCGGCCTCGCCATAGGCCTTACCGCCCTGAGCATGAACCTTATGGGCGACGGCCTGCGCGATGCTCTGGATCCGAAGCTGAAGGACTAAGGAGGGTGATAAAATGGAAGAAAATACTCTGTTGGAAGTAAAGGACCTACGGGTCGTATATAAGACGGATGAGGCCACGGTCCATGCGGTCAACGGCATCAGCTTCACGCTGGGAGAGCGGGAGACCATCGGCCTGGTGGGCGAGACGGGCGCAGGTAAGACCACCACAGCCCTGACGCTCCTGCGCCTGCTGCCGGAGCGCACGGGACGTGTCTTGGGCGGCGAAATCAGGTTCCGCGGAGAAAACCTGCTCGAGAAAACGATCCCCGAGATGCGCCATGTTCGCGGCGCTGAGATCTCCATTATTTTCCAGGATCCCATGACGGCGCTGAATCCCGCGCTGACCGTGGGCGATCAGGTGCTGGAATCCCTGGAGATACACAATCTCGACAAAAGATCAAAGGAAGAGCTGGACGCCCGCGTAGATGAGCTGTTCAAGCTTGTCGGCATTCCGCCCGAGCGTAAGAAGGAATACCCCCACCAGTTTTCCGGCGGCATGAAGCAGCGCATAGTCATTGCCATCGCGCTGGCCTGCCAGCCGCAGCTACTGATCGCCGACGAGCCCACCACGGCGCTGGACGTAACGATACAGGCGCAGATACTGAAGCTGATGGAAAACCTGAAGAACGAGCTCGGCACCTCCATGATAATGATCACCCATGATCTGGGCGTGGTGGCCGAGACCTGCGACAAGGTGGCGGTCATGTACGCCGGCGAGATCGTGGAGTACGGCACGGCGAGGGACATATTTGATCCCGGCGATCACCACCCTTACACGGTGGGCCTGTTTAACGCCATCCCCAATCTGGATGAAAAGACGGACCGGCTCCATCCCATCGACGGGCTCATGCCGGATCCCACCAACCTGCCGACGGGATGCAAATTCAGCCCACGCTGCCCCTACTGCACGGAGGAGTGTGTAAACGGTACCCCCTATACTTATGAAGAGGACGGTCACAGGATATTCTGCAACCGATTCCGGAAAGAAGGTTAACGATGGGAAATTTGGTCGAAACGGTTGACCTGAAAAAATATTTTAAGGTTGGCAACGGACGCTTCCTCCACGCGGTGGACGGCGTGAATTTAGAGATCCCGGAGGGCAAGACCCTGGGCGTTGTGGGAGAATCCGGCTGCGGCAAGTCTACGCTGGGCCGCGTGGTCATGGGCCTGCTCCCGGCCACCTCCGGCGAGATACATTTTGACGGCCAGGATATCGTAAAGTGCTCCAAGCGCGAGTTCAAGGAGGTCCGCAAGAAGGTGCAGATGATCTTCCAGGACCCTTACTCCTCCCTGGATCCCCGCATGTCTATCTATGAGCTTATCGCCGAGCCGCTGATCCAGAACCATGTCTGCGCCAACAGGACGGAGATACTGGACAGGGTGCAGAAGCTGATGGACACGGTGGGCCTGGCCCAGAGGTATATCAACTCCTATCCCCACGAGCTGGACGGCGGGCGCCGCCAGAGGATCGGTATCGCCCGGGCGTTGGCGCTGAACCCGAAGTTTATAGTCTGCGACGAGCCGGTCTCGGCGCTGGACGTGTCCATCCAGGCGCAGATATTGAACCTTCTCATGGATATGCAGCAGGATCTGGGCCTGACCTATATGTTTATCACCCACAACCTAGCGGTGGTAAAGCATATCTCCGACGTTATCATGGTCATGTACTTAGGTCAGTGCGTGGAGATCGCCGAGGCGGACGAGCTCTTTGCCAATCCGCAGCATCCTTATACGAAGGCTCTGCTGGACGCGATACTCAAGCCCGTCATAGGCGCCAATTCGGACCGCAAGCTCATACGCGGCGAGGTGACGAGCCCCATCGACCCCGCTCCAGGCTGCCGCTTTGCCAAGCGCTGCGAGTATTGCACGGAGAAGTGTAACGCCGGCGAAATCAAGCTCGTGGATATCGGCGGGGGGCACAAGGTCGCCTGCACCCGCTGCAACGGCTAAAAAAGGATATTACCGGCCCGGCCGGTGATATAAATTGCAGTAATACCCTTACCCTTATGGCGACAATGTAGCATGCAGCACAACAATACAGCAATTACAAAGGAGACTTATATATTTAGAAACAATTCTCAAGCCCGCAAGTGGACGCTGACTATCAACAACCCCTTGGAGGCAGGCCTCGACCATGATTCCATCCGGGATATCCTGCTACGTTTTTCACCGTCCTACTATTGCATGGCAGACGCGATAGCAACGACCGGCACACATCACACGCACATTTTCATGTTTTCGCCCTCGCCTGTCCGTTTTTCAACGATCAAGGCGCGCTTTCCCACGGCACATATCGAAAAGGCCTACGGCAGCGCAAGGACAAACCGCGACTATATCACCAAAAGCGGAAAATGGGCCGATACCGCCGAGGCGGAAACATCCGTTATCGGAGCCTTTGAGGAATGGGGCAATCTTCCCGCCGAAAAGGAGGAGGAATCGCCGGAAATGTTTGCGCTTATACAAGAGCTTCGGGAAGGTAAAACCATTATGGATATAGTTGACGAAAACCCCAAGCTTGCTTTCAGAATCCGAGACATCGAGATTCTTCGTCAAACCATTTTGGAGGAGAAATACAGCGCCGAAAACCGCAAGTTGGAGGTGACCTATCTTTACGGCGCGAGCGGAACCGGCAAGACATGGGGGATTTTCGCAAAGCATGACCCCAGAAGCATCTGCCGCATTACGGACTACGGCGGAAAAAACGGCGTCCGTTTTGATGCTTATCACTCCCAGGACGTGCTGGTGCTGGAGGAATTTCACAGTCAGATTCCCATCAGCGCCATGCTCAATTATCTGGATATTTATCCGCTGACGCTTCCGGCGCGGTACACCGACAGGGTAGCCTGCTATACAACAGTCTACATCACAAGCAATATCCCTTTGTCCGAGCAGTATATGGATATCCAGAGGTATCAGCTGGAGACGTGGCGTGCTTTTCTCCACCGTGTGCAGAATGTCATCGAGTATCTGCCGGACGGCTCTGCCATCCGGCACAAGGAAGGCGGCGTAGCGCTGTGAACAGGAACGAAAGGCTTCAAATGCGGAAAAGGGACGCGCTCAATGGTTTGCTGCAAAGGCTGAATGGTACGCCTGATTTAACAATTAAGCTGGTATTGGCTGCGCTGTACCTTGCTATCGCTGTCTATCTTTGGGCACAGCAGGCATCGGTTGAAATCCCCGCGCTGAAGCACCTTATGCGGTATGCTTTGACTGTTTATCTGCTGTTTGGCGGCGCGGCGCTGCTGCTCTATCCAATAGGGCGGCGGATGGCAAGGGACAGGCTTCAATGCATCGGCCTCGTGAACCACGCCGGTATACCGCCGGATCTGCTCCACAAATGCCGCGACAGCGGCAATCCCCGCGTTACGGTTTGGGAGTTTAATAACCGGAGCATTCCGCTCGAGGATTGGGAGAAAAAGCGTCCCGCCATTGAGACGGCGCTGGGGATAACCATCGTCAAGCTGGCATACGCCAAGGGCAAGAGCCGCGTGCTGCTGTATGCCGTTCCTGCCGGAGAGGATTGGCCGGAGGTACTGCGTTGGGATGTCAGCTGCCTTTCCCACAAAAGCTTTGTGCTGGTGCTGGGCGAGGGGTATGCCGGGCCCGTGACGGTCAACCTTGCACACGTTCCCCATATTCTTTTGGGCGGCTCAACAGGCAGCGGAAAAAGCGTTTTGCTCAAGCTGCTGCTGATGCAGTGCATTAAAAAGCGCGCAAAGGTATTTATTGCGGATTTCAAGGGCGGCGTGGATTTCCCTAAGGTATGGCATGAAAAATGCCGGATGTGCTTCACAGAGGAATCTCTGCTCGATACCCTCGACCGGCTTGTTTTGGCACTGGAAGACCGCAAGAGCGGGTTTGCGGCTCTGGGCTGCCCGAATATCGACAGCTACAATAAAATCAGGCGGCCTCTGCCGAGGCTTATATTCGCCTGCGATGAGGCGGCGGAGATGCTGGACAAGACCGGCGCAGACGCCGGGCGCAAGAAGCTGCTGGCACAGATCGAAAGCAGGCTGTCCACCATTGCGCGGCAGGGAAGGGCGTTCGGAATTCATCTCATTCTCGCCACCCAGAGGCCGGATGCCGCCGTTATCCCGGGGCAGATCAAGAACAACATGGATTTTCGTGTGTGCGGCAGGGCAGACAACGTGCTTTCGCAAATAATCCTCGACAGCACCGATGCTGCCGACCAGATACCCAAGGACGCACGGGGCCGCTTTATTACCGGTGACGGCACGGTATTTCAGGGGTATTTATTCGATGAGAGCGTCATATAAACAGGAGAGGTATTGCATGGCTCACGACACCGAATTGACGCAGGGGCGCATCGCGATCCCGGTCTGGGAGCGGTACACCCTCTCCATAGAAGAAGCCGCCGTATACTTCAGGATCGGCGAGAACAAGCTTCGCAGGATCATCAGCGAAAACAGGGATGCGGATTTCATCCTCTGGAACGGCAACAGGCCTCAAATCAAGCGGAAGAAGTTTGAACAGCTTATAGACCATTCGAGCTTGGTTTGATGGGAAAACTTGAAATAGGAATCCGCTTATGGTAAGCTGTTCACAGCCTATAAGCGGATTCTTTTCGTATGAAAGGAGCCGTAATGACAGGTAAGCGAGATAAAAAAGGCAGAGTACTAAGACAGGGTGAGCGTCAGCGCAAGGACGGAAGGTATGAGTACCGCTATAAAGACGCACATGGAGAAACAAGAAGCATCTACAGCTGGCGATTGGTAGAGAGTGACAGCATCCCGAAAGGCAGGAAAAACGGAAAGCCCTTACGGGAACTGGAAAAGGACATTATCCGAGACTTGGAGGATAGTGTAAACAGCTACACGGCGCACAGGACAACGCTGAATAGCTTTTATGATGCCTACATCGAAACCAAGTACGAACTCAAACAGTCAACACGGACAAACTACAAGTATATGTACGGAAAGTATGTCCGCGATGAGATAGGCATGAAAAATGTCGCTGAAATCAAGTACAGCGACATAAAGAAGTTCTACGTCCATCTTATCAGGGATATTGGGTTCAAGCCGAACAGCATGGAGATCATCCACACGATACTTCATCCGGTGTTCAATGTAGCTGTCCGTGACGGATTCATCAGGAGCAATCCTACGGATGGGGTTATGGCGGAAATAAAAAAGAGCCATAATTGGGAAAAGCCAAAGCGGCATGCCCTGACAGAGCCGCAGCAGGAACGGTTCATAGAATTTATCTCGGGATCATCGACCTATTGCCACTGGAAACCGCTATTTACGGTGCTGCTTGGCACAGGCGCAAGGATTGGGGAGGTTCTTGGGCTTCGGTGGAATGATTGCGATTTTAAGCAGAATATCATCGACATCAACCACAATCTGATATATCGCCAGCAGGACAGCGGAAAGATGGAAATGCATATTACTACGCCAAAGACAAAGGCCGGTACGCGCATCGTTCCTATGTTTGCGGATGTTCGGGCCGCACTGCTTCAGGTAAGGCAAAGGCAGATAGAAAACGGGGTTAATCAATGCGTGGTCGATGGATATTCAAACTTTGTGTTCCAAAACCGCTATGACGAAATGCTGACGCCCCATGCAGTCAACAGAGTAATCGATAGGATCATACGAGACTGCAATCTTGAGGAAACAGAGCAAGCGAAGCAGGAATGCAGAGAACCCCTGCTGTTGTCGCATTTCAGCGTCCACAATCTGCGGCATACATTCTGCACACGGCTTTGCGAGAATGAGCCAAACCTGAAAATCATTCAAGAAATCATGGGGCATCGAAATATCGAGACTACAATGGACGTTTACAACGAAGCAACTAAGGAACGGAAAGTAGCGAGTTTTGCCAGCCTTGAAGGAAAAATCAAGATTAGTTAGCACCACTGGATTTACCCATGTATTTACCCATTTTGGGAAAAAAGTTATGGGAAGATATGAGCAGTTATGTGGGAGCAGCTATGAAAAAAGCCCGGAAAAGCAGGGATATAAGAACTTGTGAAACGATACGCTTCTCTAAGGCGATAATCCCCACGATGAAGCCCACCCTCTGACCAGTGAAAAAGTTCGTAAATTGTAATAAATAAACTAAGATCCTCGAGTCGATTGACACGGGGGTCTTTTAGCTTTAATCTTGTAGGGCTGAATAAAGAATCAAATGCAAGGTAATACTTGTATATCGATAAAGCAAAAAGCGGAGGGTAAAAATGAAGAGAACGAAGAGAATATGGGCACTCATGCTTACGCTTCTCATGACGCTTTGCCTGCTGCCCGGCGCGGCGTTTGCGGAGGGGGAGGAATACTACTGGCACAGCAAAAGCACGGAGGAAAACACCAAAACCTATTACCAGCGCAGTGTCCACAGAATATGCGAGGGCGGCTATATACCTGCCATATATAATATCGTGGACGGTGGGGGAGAACAACACAATGTATACTGCTGCGACTATGAGGTAAATATACTGAAAACCGGAGACAAGATAGCTTACAGGCGATTAACGTTGGAAAACTCAGGATATTATGATGAGGAAGCTGCAAAAAAGATACGCGCCATAGCCTTTAATTCATACCCCGTATTGTCCCTGGATGAAATGAAGACAAGGATGGACAAGGCGGGCTATACGTTAAATGAGAGCGTATCCGAGGAGCAGCTCCTTTCCGGCGCGCAGAGGGCGATATGGCAGTACTCCAATAGCGATTCGGTAAACAATCAGGCGGCGTATAATTTCAGCCTTAAAATAAAAGACGGCTACGCGGACGTGATAAAGGCGCCGGAGGGAAAATATAAGGAAAGCGGCGGGGAATATTATAATGAAATAAACGAAAACGTGCAGAATGTCTACGATTACCTGATGAGTCTTAACGGCAAAGAAGCCTCCCCCGGCGGCATAGTGCTGAACGGCGTGCAGGCCGCTCCGCTGAGCGCCGGAACGAGCGGAGCGGTGGACGTGCTGCTTAGGTTCGAACTGAAAAACGACAGGCACGGCGGCATAACGCTTGACGAAAAAGACGTGCTTACCCTCACGGCAAACAACCAAATCTTCCCCTGCTCTGAATGGAAAAACGAGGGAAACGGAACGTACTCGGTGATGCTCCAAGGGGTGACAGCCGGAGAAAATATAGACGTTACCATATCCGGCGAGCAGTACCTCGCAAGGGACGCTTACTTCTATGAGCCTGTGAGCGGCAGGCACGCCGCTCAGTGCTTCGTGGGCGTTGCGGAGGGCAGCACGCCGGTATTTGCCAGGGACAGCTTTAGGATAGATGAAAAAACGGAGCGGCTGGCGTATCTCAGTGTGAAAAAGACCAGCAATAGAGCGGGCACATATAAATTCAACGTGTATAAGGTGACAGACGATGGTACGAAGAGCGACTGTGTAGATACAGTAGAGCTAACAACTACTGAAGATAATACTTGCACCGCGTCTAAGAAAGTGCTCCTCCCAACCGGCACCTATATAGTGGAGGAAGAAGACGTGATAAAGGCAGGATATACGCTTACCGTAACGGTGGACGGCAATAATAAATATATTGTTAACAGCGAGAAGGTGGAAAATCCCTCGGTGCAGGTGACGCTGCAAGAAAACAGCGAAGCAGAGGTAACGGTCAATTTCGCCAACTGTTACGAAGAAATACCCTCATCCTTTGGCTTCAAAAAGACGGACGAGCACGACGCGGGGGTAAAGGGCGCGGTATTTGCACTCTTTAAGGATGAAGGCTGCACGGAGCCGACCGCATATAAACAGATCTCGGACTCCAACGGTGACGTGAAGTTCCCGCTGATACCCGTAGGCATTTATTATATGAAGGAGACTGCTGCTCCCTACGGCTATTATCTCAATAAGGAGGTATTCAAGATAGAGGTGCTGGTGCAGGAGGCCAGCGGTACCGACAACGTTGCCATATACCGCAAGGACGCACAGGCACAGGACGGATGGGCAAAGACGGAGGGCGAGCTGACGGTGAAGAACAGCCATAAGCCGGAGGATCATTACACGCCCGAGGAACCGGTTCCCGCAATAGTGGTCATGCCCAAGACAGGCGACGGCAGCGTGCTGCTGAGCGCCGCAGGGCTGCTGCTGGCGGCTGCCGCAGTGTGCGGGCTGAAGCGCAGGATACGAGGCTGATGGGCAAAAACGGGGGAGAGCTTTGCTGCCCCCTGACAGGGGTAACAATGGCGGCGGGGGATACCCGGCTGGTGCTTCAGGCACCAGCCGGGTTTCCTATCGGTGTATAACCGGGAATGGTTCAGGATACCATCGGGATTTCTTTATGTTGTTCCGGTTCTGCCGTTTGTCCGTTTTCCATGCAGCCAATGTCGGCGTAGTGAATTTCCACCGTCTGTGGTGCGTGTTTGGACCATTTTACTTCCTTTTCATACACCACAATTTTCTGAATGAAGAGCCGCAGCAGCTCCGGCGTTAGTTCTTGAATGTCCGTGTACCGCTTCGCTTTATCGAGGAAGGCTGCCGTATTGCTTACCGTTTATTTCAGCCGCTGGATCTCTGATTCTCGCTGCGGGAGCGATTCTGCCAGCTTTGCCTGTTCGTCTGTGTAATTGGCGGAGAGCATTTGGAACTGGTCCGCCGTGATGCGTCCCAGCACACTGTCTTCATAGAGCTTCTTGAAAATCGCATCCAGTTCGGCTTTGCGCTTCTGCATGGCGGCTTTTTCTTTCTCCAGCTTGCGGATCTCTTTTTGAAGCTCCGCGGACTGTTTGCTGTTCAGGTACTCGGCAAATTCCTGCGGATGCTCTCTGGCTTCTGCTGTTACTCTGCGCAGATCCTCCAGTACGATCTCATCGAGAATGCACTCTCGAATGTAGTGCGCGGTACAGGCTTCGCCGTCCTTTTTGTAGGTACGACAGGTAAAGTGGTTGTAGTCTGCGGACATTGTATGCGCCCGATGTAGTACCATCGTCTTGCCGCAGTCCGCACAGATCACGAGTCCGGAATACTTGTTTTGCTCATCCATCTTCGTTCTGCGGCGCTTGTTCTTCCGCACCTGCTGCACAATATCCCAGACCTCTTTGCTAACAATGTCAGGATGCGTATTTTCAAACACGAGGCATTCTTCCCTTGCGTGCTCAATTTTACGTTTGTCCTTATAGGATCGGGTGCTGAACCGATGGTTCAAAGTGTTGCCTATGTAGATCTCATTTTTCAGCATGTCGGCTACCGTATCCCCAGACCAGTGATACGGGCGCTGGGTATCCAATCCTGTATGGGTCATGCCGTATTTGGCATAGGCGTACATGGTGGGTGTCAGCACCTGTTCTTTTTTCAGGATTCTGGCGATTTGGCTAGGGCCATTGCCCGCGGCACACAGGGCAAAGATCCGTTTAACAATGGCGGCAGCTTCCTCGTCGATCAGCCAATGGTATTTGTTTTCCGGGTCTTTCTTGTAGCCATAGATAGCACAGTTGGTAGTGGGCTTGCCGGATTCGCCCTTGACGCGGATGGCGGTTTTCTGCTTGCGGCTCAGGTCGCGCAGATACCACTCGTTCATGATATTGAGGAAGGGGGCAAACTCATTGCTGTTCTGGTCGTCGCTGTCCACGCTGTTGGCAATGGCGACAAAGTGGACGCCGTGTTGCCGGAAGAATACCTCCGTGTAAAAGCCGGTTTGCAGATAGTCGCGCCCCGCCCGGCTCATATCTTTGACGATCACATGGGCAACCTTGCCTGCCTCAATATCCGCGATAAGCTGTTTCCATGCCGGACGCTCGAAATTGCCGCCGCTCCAGCCGTCGTCCGTATAGTGCCGACAGTTGGTGTAGCCTCTCTGCTGGGCATAGCTTTCGAGATATTTTTTTTGATTCACGATGGAATTGCTATCCCCGGCGTTGTCATCGTCACGGGACAGCCGCTCATAGAGAGCGGTAATTTTGCTTTCAGCCTGTTTCACGCTCATGATGCGCTCCTTTCAGACTGTCGGCTCATTTGTGGTGCCTCCATTATACCATAGGTTCCGTCGTTTGTAACCATATCATTGCGTACAATCCGC
>ERZ827423.1331-NODE-1331-length-24649-cov-53.685330_pt1 | contig 24649 bp, 18 predicted proteins | sample MGYA00519775_ERZ827423 | MGnify/ENA primary metagenome ERZ827423 (study PRJEB31778, sample SAMEA3449296) | human gut metagenome | biome: human gut; feature: human-associated habitat; material: faeces | place: United Kingdom | collected 2010/2012 ...
AGCCCACTGCTTTTGAGTATTTTCTTTCGACACTCCCCAAAAACTCACCAATACTAAACAACTTATCCGTTATTATTACAAATGCTGAAGAAACACGCAATTGCATCATGGCGGAATTTGAAGCAATGATTTCCCTGTATATAAGCCAGGAATCTTTGATGGATTTATTTGCAGTATCGGAAATCGACATTAATGCTTTAGGATTAAAACCTACTGCGCTGTTTTTTATACTTCCGGATGACACTGAAGCCCTGTATCCAATAGCAACCATTTTCGTAAAGCAGATATATTCAACGTTGATAGCCTTAGCAGATGAACAGCATGATGGAAAACTTACAAACAGGGTAACATTTCTTTTGGATGAGTTTGCAAACTTTGCAAAAATGCCATCCATTGAGTCTATGCTCACTGCTGCACGAAGCAGACGCATTAGATTTGTCCTTGTGTGTCAGTCTATGGATCAATTAACTGCAAAGTATAACGATCATGGTAGAGAAACTTTGCTCTCCAACTGCAGAACATGGTTGTATATGAGCTGCAGAAATCTTCCGTTCCTTGAAAGACTAGAAGCCTTAATGGGGTATTATATTAGTCCGTATACCAACGAAAGAATTCCATTGATTGACATAGGCGAGTTGCAACACTTCGAGATTGGACAAGTTCTTGTCCTTAATGACAGATGTCGGCCGATGATGGGATATCTCCCCGACTATAGTCAATATGATTTTGGAATTGACGGTAATGATGTTTCTATTGAATTGCCCGTACCGCATGATCTGATATCAAGAAAACTGTTTAGCCTCGAAAAAGGTCTTGAGAAAGCAAAGAGAGTTAATGCACCAGTTGTTGAACAACATGAGCTTGAAGCTAAGCGGGAAACAGACGGACTTCGCGCCAGCATTCTCGAAAAAATAGCGGAACAGCGCCAGAAAACCGATGAAGATGCATCGGAGGTACCGTCGACATCTAGTTCTTCTCTTCCATTTTGGAGTGAAGAGTCTGGAAAAGATGACGATGATGGCGATATTGATTCATTAATTGCACGGATCGATGCACAGATTGCAGAATTAGAAGCTGAAGAAGCACGGGAAAAAGAATCTGCCTCCGACGCAGATGAATCCCTGTCAGTTATGGATTTGTTCCGTCAAGGTGACTATCTTAAAGCCGCACAGCAGAGTATAGTTCAAGATTCCGTTCTTAACGATATCTCATCAAAAAATAACATTGCATTTTTGATTCGTTTTGGCGGCCTTGATTCATCAAAGCTGTCAGCTCCATTCTCCTTGAAGATTCCCGATCTTCTTAAAGAGGGCTTAGAGACGAAAGAACCATACTCAATGGTCAACTATGCTCTTTATGAGATTAAAGCAAAACATTTTAAGAAGGCTGCAGACTTGTTGACGCAGCTAAGCACAGAAGATTGGGAAACAGTTGCTCCTTTCTGGATTGACGAAGTTTTTGATAAACACGAGCAAGATCCGGAGGGAGCATTGATTGCACTTCTAGCAAGCAGTAACAGCAAGAGCATTGTTATACACGATGATCTTATCCCAAAGATGCTTGAAATAGCTCATGATAGGTTTGGCGATTTCATGGATTCTCCTCATTTCAAGAAAGTATATAAGGAGATTCCGAAAGAAACCACGCTAAAACCAGATAAGTGCAGTGATTTTAGCTCAATGCTGGATCAGCTTCTTTCGGACGATGAGGATGGAGAAGAAACGCAGTCATCGGTCAGTGAGGAATCTTTAGGAATTGCAGATTTGAAAGCACAGTTGCAAAAGAAGATAGAAGAAAAGCTTAAGCAGAGTGCTGAAAATCCAGATGAGGATGATGAGGACTAAGAAAGGGAGGATTTTTCAATGTCAAGAATAATAGATGGACAAGCCGAGGGTTCCTCTGTAGCGATAGCATTATTAGAAGGAACACGAATCATTTACATAAACGGAGCGGTGGATGATAATATGGCTTATTTCTTTAACACCACCCTGCTTCGCCTCGAGAATGAAGATAGCAACGCGGATGTCATTGTATATATTAACAGTCCTGGAGGAAGTGTTACTGCTGGGCTCTCGATGATAGATACAATGAATCTTATCAGCTGTGATGTTTCCACTATATGTGTCGGCATGGCTGCTTCTATGGGAGCAATGCTTTTAATGTCTGGCGAAAAAGGAAAAAGAAAAATCCTTCCTCACTCAAAAGTGTTAATTCACCAGCCTCTGCAGAATCTTGGGGATTCGTTTAGGCAAGCTACGGACTTGGAAATTGTTGCTAAAGAAGCAATGAGGACGAAAGAAACCTTGTACACGCTGATTAAAGAAGCTACGGGACAGCCTTACTCTAAGATAGAAAAAGACTGTGATCGTGACTACACACTTTCAGCACAAGAAGCGCTTGAGTATGGGATCGTGGACGAGATAATCCGCACACATAAAAACGGGAGGTAACCAATGAAGTACTCAATACCAGAACAAATGCCATCAAGGAGCGAATTTCTAACTATGTTCTTTGATGCCATCTTCCCGGATCTAGGGGCAATGAACTGTACGAAAACGGGATATGGCTACACTTCCGCATGCGAACAGGCTGCCAGAGAAACTGGTCTTCTATCAAACGAATTGGAAGATAATCGCTTAGAAGAAGACAGTAACATCTTTCGCTTAATGTTTGAAATCGCTCAAAACAGTGAAACCATTTTCAATAAAACGCCTAATCTTATTGCAGACAAAGCGTATGAGTACTATTCCGAAACCCTGTTCTCCTTTTGTGATCAGACTAGTGGGAGTTTAAAAGGCTGGTTAAAGCAGACGGGAAGCAACAATCGAGTCAATAAAAGCTTTGACGCCGCCCTCTTTTTCTCTTTCCTCCTGTTGAGTCGTAAAGCCTGCGCCTCCAAGCGAAGACCTTTCTTTGAAAAGTGCCTCGAATATGTAGGAATAACGGAAATTGAAGATGCAGTATCGTATAAGCTGTTCAATTTTGATTGGGAAGAACTTGGCGATCAAGGGATAATCGGCGGAAAGACATTTACACGTCTTGTAAACAATGCCAGTATTCTTCTTGGAACAGTAGCTTTAACCATTTTTGAAATGATTGGCACATACTCTGCAGGAAGAGATCAAGCAAAACTCGAAAAGCTGCATGATATGTTTGCTCAATTGTTTGAGAAAGATATCCTAGCATCGAACGCGATGGAAAGAGCGGAACTGGCTTTTTACAACAGCAACAAGTTCTTCGAACCAAGATCAATCCAGACTGCAAAGAAACTGTACCCTCAAGATTTCTTCGTTCTTCCTGAGTTTGAACTTGATGGCGAGAACGATGTTACGCCGCTTTCCCTAATCAAGACAGCAACCAAGAGCAGCAGACTGCTGATCGTGGCAAAAACCGGTTTGGGAAAGAGTGCATTTCTCCAAATGGTATCTCTGTGCATGCTGTCCGATCGCTTCGGGACAGGCGAAAAGAACGCCGCTTTGCAGAAAATATCTGAACAAATAAATGCTCCGAAAGACATGTTTGTGATCAGTGTTCCAGCGCGTATGTTCTCATTTTGCTATAAAGATGAGCGCTACCAAGAATGGACAACTGATTTTGTGTCGTTATTCTTTAATTGCATGTGGAAACTGTCAGAGGGCTTCAATTTCTATTCCACGCAGAGTTCTCAGCGTTTTATTGCAAACAAGGAGCCATTGCAGGCTGAGGATGATACTATCACAGAAGAATTGACCGATTATATACAAGAGCTGGCTCGTAACGGAAAACTGCTTCTTATTCTTGATTCGTTCGATGAAATATCATCCGGCGAAATGCGTTCCGCTTACTTAAAAACACTTGCGTCGTTCTACGACAAATACTGTTGTTACCCGGAAGCGAAAGAGGTTGGTGCTCATGTCATTGTCTCATCTAGAGAAATGTCGCCGAAGACCATGGCATCTTTGGAGTATGCTCTCGAAATGGAACCGAATTTCAACAGATTTGGAATCTGCTCACTAAATGAGACGCAGCGCAAAGATCTCATTTTGAAGTGGAATCGCTTCTCAAACATTCCCGATGAAGAATCTCGCGAGATACTCAACCAGATAGAAGAGAATCATTATTATTTGGACTATTCAGTTAATCCTTATATGCTGTCTGTTGTGTGTTTCTATTTCGGACATGATTTGGGCAGCATTACGCAGAGATTTATCAACACACTGGTAGATAGGATGCTCAAGAACAATCGGTCAGCAGATCCAGTTATTCAGGATGTTCTTATGAATATTGTGAAAATTCTACAGGATGTAGCTGGCGAGACTGTCACAAATGGAAACCCGCATTTTTCCAGGCAGAAGCTTGATAAATATCTGAGCAAGCTGATAGATAAGACAGACCTCACCGAAGAGGATATTGAGGCATACATCGGGCATCTTCACGAGATCTTTGTCACAGAGGTTGGATTGATAGTTCCAGCTGATGGAGCAGACAGCGATTATCAGTTTATCAACAGCCAAATCCGATTCGAACTTGCTGCAAAAGGCATCCAGCGTGTATTGGAAAATGACGAGAAGGCCGCTGCCTATCGCGATGTTATTCTTCCGTCTATAACAAATATCGAAGAATATGTTGGTTTATTGGTTCCACTCCTTTGTGACATTAACTTGGAGAATGTTCAGCTGGCAGAGCTTCTCGTTTCAGATCTGGCAATGTATGATTTTAAGACAGAAGCAGACGAAGGCGTTCTGATCAGGACTATGCTTGATTTGTTGCTCAACCGATATGGAAGCAATATTACGACAACGGCGACTCCTGGCGACAAAGATGCCAAATATGTACGTCGAGCTCAGCGGATGTTGTTAATGCGAATTCTGACATCAAAAAGTTTCAAAGTAACAGAAGCGGAAAAAGAAGAATTGGTTCATTCTCCGGCATTCAGAACCAATTCCGCGTGGTTTTCCGACAATGCTGCCTCATTGATGCAGTAATTCTAATTTTACTGTGGATTTTGACGGCTTTTACTTTGATTTTCTCTTCACGAGCCATTAATATATAATAAAAAAGAGGAGGCTAATAAAAATGGCCAGCAACAAAATTACTGATCTGATTAATCAATTAAAACATGATGAAAATCGCCCAGCGCAAGCTGATGCCCTGATCCCTCTGCTTGAAGCAAAACAAGCAGAATTAGGCGACGACGCCACGGAAGAACAGATGGATCAAGCCATACAAGAATGTATAATGGCTCATCTCGTTGGCTCGCTCGGGATGTCAGCTGATGGTACCTCGGAAGGAGAGATGCAAGAATATATGGAAAGTGCAACAACAGCTGTTAAGTCTTTTTTCGATGATGAAGGTTGGCACTACACCGAACGAATCTCAAAACCTGACCTCGTGGTATATGAATTAGGGTTTAACCTTCAAAACTGCAGTCTCCGCATGAGGGTGCGCGTCGAAGCAATGCCACAAGTTTGTCGTATCGATGCTATCCTTCCCATTACAGCAGACGAGACATATGATTACCTTCTCTGTAAGGCCATAGCAAAAGAGAATTATCCCAGACGTTACGGTGCGATGCAATATGATGAGCGTGATGGTGAAGTTTCGTACCGCTACAGCTATCCCATAGGTCACGGCGTGTATAAAGATGATTTAAAGCGAATCTTTCTTGCTGTTGCCAACTCTGCTTCTGATAGTTATGCTGAAATAAAGAAACACTGTGTCGGAAAGTATAAAACTAAAGAGATAAATGATATTCTTAAAAAGATCAATGCCCTCGTGAGCGATTTGAGTGATGATGGTGAATGATCCTTTCTCAAAAGGAGTGCAAGTATGCAAATAAAAGTTGAGGAATCAACATATCGAAAGGCGCTAGAGAGTTCACTTGAACGCATCTCTTTTGATCGTTCAAGCGGTGAAAGCTTTAGCTTTGAAGAGTTATTCTATCCTCTTGAAATTGATGAAGGAAAATACGCATTTCAAAGCTATGCAGAACAGATGGAACTCGCTCATAAGCTGATTTCCTCTTCATCCGTAACGTATTCCAATTTAAGTTCGGCAAAAGTTCAGGCTACAGAAATTGCCAAAAAAATCAGATCGCTTCAATCCAAGATGGGTTCCTCCGCTCTTCAAAATGAATCGCCTCAAGAAAAACATAAAAAAGACGATCCGTCTGTTGATAATGACAATAAAGTTATTAGTAAGCAGATCCTTGAGAGAATCAGAAGCCAACAACTCAACCGTACTGTTGGTTCAGAACTTACAACTTTTGAGGAATCACAGTCGGAATGGGCAGAACTGCTTGAGCAGGAGCCTCAATTTGATCACAGCAGCCTAATCATTCCAGATAACGCTAGATACAGCAGAATCCTTGCAGTCGCAAGCGCGGGACACGGAAAAACCACGTTGTTAAGGAGAATTGCTCTTTACTATTGCCATCCTTTTAATGATAGTGAGAATCATCGCGAAATCCGAAAAAAATACTCGCTATCTGGTGATTTCATACCGTGTTTGATCCAGCTCAGAGATATTACTGACCAAAACTATTCAATTGCAAAAGCTATTGAATATAGTGTCGTTTCAGTTTATAGAAACAGCAGCTATGGCCGGAACAATGCAAATGCTTTGCCGGAAAACTCTGTGCAAAAATGGATTAGCTCGGTGAGAAGTAAACTGCTGCTCTTGGTAGATGGACTAGATGAGCTGTCTGACAGCATGAGGTATAATTTTCTTTCAGCGCTGGATGACTACCTTCTTAGCAATTCACAGACTCATGTTATTATGACATCGAGAGTCGCTGGACTTTCAGATACTAAAATTCAAAGCATTCTTCGGAAGATGGGGTTCCGTGGTAGGTCTATCATTCCACTTACTGATGAAGACGCCAAAAAATACTCCGAGCGGTGGATTGATGTAACCCAACCGATTGAGCAGAGAGCACAGCTAAAATCTGCTATTGAACAGATATTAAACCAGAATAAGTTTAAGTATTTGAAGGAATTCATGAGAACTCCATTAGAGTTGCTTCTCATTCTTAAACAAATTGCGAATGATTCGTTTTCGTTGAACCGTTTTCAGATGTTCCGTGACACACTATGGGAATACTTCACCAATCATGTCAAGAAGTATGATCAAAAGCGTCCGATATATGAAGACACAATGACACTTTTGAGTTTTATTGCATATCAAATGCAGCTCAACGATTCGATGTTCATATCGGTACACGAATTAGAAAAACTATCTGATGAACTTAATCATTTGAGTTTTCATACTAACTTGATCAAAAATGGTACGCTTAATGATTACAGAGAGGTTTTGGATTCAATTGCTGCAAATGTTGGGATTATTGAGAGGGATGATCGCACTTCAGATGTTGTTTATACATTTCCTATCCGTGCCTATCAAGAATTCTTAACAGCGCATGCCTGTTGTCACCTTCGTTTGAATACAGAACTGTCAAAACCTAATCCGTGCGGGGTTCTTCGTCAGCATCTAAATGATAGTCGATGGATCAGCATAACTAATTTCGCTTTATCAGACTTAGGAACCAATAATCAACACGACTTTGATGCTATTATCAATCTAATATTCAAGGAAATTAGTGATATCGAGCAGTTGCGTGCTGTCGTGGAAGCGGATTTGGCAATTACAAAAGATCATGCTCTTGTGTTATGTGATAATGTCTTTTCAAATCAGACGTTGACAGAAGATCAGAAGGAACTGCTTATTGCCTGTATGAACACAAAATCGGCATATGCTTATGCATACGCACTCAAATCATCCTACCAGACTGCTACATCTGATAACAGATATCTTGAAGCTAATGCACTTTCCACTATCATTTGGGAGTATAGTTCGGGACGTTCGGCTTATAAAAAGGCATTTTCATGTCTCCAGAGTAGTACAACGTCGCAGCAAAAACTTGGCGCAGAAATGATTTCTGTAATGTCAAGGACTCTAATGGATGAAGTATCTGCGGCATATAAAGATAAAATCAGAAGAGATTTTAGAGTATCCGAGGACTTGCTTATAACCCTTGCCAGCAATGCGAAATTTCAAGAAGATGTTTTCAGTGTTATTGCATTGACAAATATTTGGCTTTCCAAAGCAGACGGCTCAGAAAAAGCAAAGCTTTTGCTAGATGTGGAATTGGCCTCGCTTGTTATTGATTCTCTGAACAAGGACATTCCTACAATCCAGGAACTGTGCTTAGGCGGTCATGAAGTAGTAAAAAGTTCCGAATATAAAAGGGTCCAAGAAATGGTGTTTTCTTTGGGTTCTATTCCATTTTCTTCTGGCACTCGGAGTTTGCTTAATCACGGTCAAGGAAATCTTTTTGTATCTACGTTTCTGCAAGCAATGTACCAGAGTTCTAAGGATGACGTTGATGTTGATCAAGTAGCAATTGCCACAGCTTGTTTGTATTACTGCTGGGATATCAACAGATTTATGGAGGCATGGACGTCTGAAATCTGTAAAGGGATGCCGTCTGAGTATGTCCGGAAAGACATGTGCAGTGTTCGCGAACAGAACCATTTCGATCTAGTCCGAAAAGGCCTTATAAAACTTGAACGTGTGTATCGCGATACACATAGAAGCGAGTTAAACAGCTTAAATAGTCCAACCTCTGTTTTTACTTTGTTTAAGTCTGGCGATATTCTCGGTGCAGCTAATTTCTGTATTCGAACAATGGGAATTGAAGTCACCTCAAATAATACAAATCTTGCATTTTTGATTCGGTATGGGCATTTAACACAAGATGATTTAGAATCCCAGTCTGAGCATTCTATCCCGGACCTCTTAGCGGAAGGATTGAAAAAGCAAGACAGCTATGCATTGATCAACATGGCCCTATACGAATTAGATCTTAAGCAGTATTCACAGGCAAAATCATTCTTAGATCAGATTAGCGAAGAAGGTTGGCACGATATTTCGGGAAGATTCTGGTATCCTGAGCTATGGCAACGAATCAGTGATCCAGAGGGTGCTCTAGTCAGTGTATTAGCACATGTTTATGGCAATTGTGAATTCGATGATTACGACGAAATGGTGGAGACTGTAAAGCGATGCTATGTAGAAATAGCAGATAAGGTGTTACAGATCTGAATAGACAATCACTTCCCACTAAAGGGAGGGATGCACACGCATCCCTCCCTTTTACTTTACTTATTCATATTTATTCCCTTCCGCTTTTGCCATGACTCCTTATACATGCCGCGGAATTGCTGATAAGCTTATTTACAGAAGAAAGGAATATCCATCATAAAAAACTTTGCAATAGGAGGCGGCGCAGTAACAGATGAATTATCCTATGTTAAACAACTGGTTAGTGTTTTCTCGTAAAAACCCATACGAGTATGACGTTCACGACTGCCTTTATGATGAAGATTTTACTATGGGCGTAACCATAGCGGAGTTTGCTAGAAAGCTCAACGGGCATAGAAATCCCTACAGCATCAATATGGGGCTTTCAAAAGTGGAAATAACTCATATGCTCACTCAGTTAAGCAAACATGATCTTCTCAGGTACGGAAGGTCTTTAAATGTTGAGGCGGGGGCGCATTATACGTTGTGGTTTATTAGACGCAATCCTCTCTTGATGGTGTTGGCTCGTCTTTGGACTGTTTTGCTTATGTTTACTTGGCTGCCGGTGCTTGTCCTAGGAATTTTGCTCTTTGTTCGAGATCTTCCAATTATCAACACTGACTGTATGTGGCTTGGGAATATTCTCGGCATTGTATTCGGAGTACTCCTTCATGAACTTGGTCATGCGTTCGCGGGGTTGACATATGGAGCAAGAGTCTTTGAAATTGGGATTATGATTGATGGCCTTTTGCCTGGTGCCTATGTCCTTATGGACAGTCAAAGAGTGCAATCAAAGATGAAGAGAATTCAGATATATGCGGCAGGAGTGGAATCAAATGCTTTGCTTGCCGGAGTATGTCTGCTTATTGCGTGTGCAATTCCATGCGCAGGTGCTTTTCTTCTTAATGCAGCAATCGTCAATATTATATTGGCCTTAGTTAATATGACTTTCGGTGGTGGCCTTGACGGTGCAGCAATTCTTTCTGAACTCCTTGGCATTGAAAACCTTGTCGAAGACACAAAAAAGATTGTCTGGAATACACATATAAGAAGGAAACTGAGATTAAAGGGAATGCCAGGACACGCTTTGATTGCCGCCAGCGTAGTTGTTCAAATACTTCAAATAACCATTCCGGTGATAATCGGATGGAACATTGTGGAGGTTATCACATGTTTCGTATAAAGAAGGCATCGAGTGCAGTTATGACCCACTCGATTTCGTTGCTCCCAATCTCGATGTCTATTGTCGGCGCAATAAAGCATTCAACGGTACCAATTATACTATTGCCAATCACATTATTGATTGCTGTAGCATTAACACCATGGGCAAAAAAGCGGGAGAATACATGGATGTTTCTGCTCGTAGCCGTTTCAGGGATACCAGTCAACGTAGTATTGATCCGTTGGCTCTTCGAACTGCCTATTTTTGAATCACACTTCTTTTTGCTAACTCTTTTTCGTGGTGTTGCATTGTATATCATGCTTCTCTCTGCAGAAGAGTTGATCCTCGGCGTTGTTACAAGGATGATTTGGAAGAATCAATACAAAATATCATTCTCAAAGTAATGCTCATGTTCGAAGAACTGGCATCAATGAACGCATAGAGTGAATTTGAAATAATACTTATTTCTCTTCATGTTATTACCCTTGAGTGTACACTTGCTTCCCTATTAAAAGGATAGGAGGTCGACTACAATAGAGTCAGAAAGCAAAACAAACCAAATCCAAGCAAAAGGTGATGATATTACGTCCCATTCCTGTACGAACTGCCACAGAAGCGGAGAAGCAACTTGCCCGAGATGTGGAGGAGATGGGGAAATTCAGAACGAGACATGCTAGTACTGCAATGGCAAAGGTACGGCCAAATGCCCCGCCTGCGAAGGCAAGGGAACTATCAACGAATGAATAATACTTAGGAGGTATTAAAAATGAACCACAACTACAATTTCAACGACTATGATCTTCCCCCTGAGCACGTGAACATGCAGCACATGCCGGTGGCAATTGTCTGCGACACTTCAGGCTCAATGTCCGGAACGCCTATCCAGAATGTAAATCTGTCTGTAAACAGATTTACTGCGGATGTTTGCAAAGATCCGAAAGCAGCCGGACTCGTTGACGTCGCTGTACTGAGCTTCAATGAAGAACCCACTGTGGTGCAGGGATTCCGCCCCATCACTGAGCTTCAGCCGGTGCAGTTTACTGCTGAAGGCGGTACAAACATTCCTGCCGCGCTTGATATGGCAATCAACAAGCTCCGCGAGAGATGCAGACTCTACGAAGAGAATGGCATTGAAATCAAAATGCCGTACATCATTTTGATTACAGATGGTTACGGCGGTGATGTTACCGAAATCGCACAGATCATCAAGAAGCGCACCGCAGACAAGAAAATGCAGCTGTGGGTTCTCGCTGTAAAAGGCTATGACAAGGAGACGGTCGCAAAGCTGACTGATGGAAAGCGTGTGTTTGAACTGGTTGATGAAGCCGGTTATGACTTCACCGATTTCTTCGACTTCATGGCCATCAGCATCAAGGCTGTTTCTACGAGCTCGCCCGATCAGCGCATTCACGTGGACAATCCTCTTGAGAAGGAACACACCAATCTCAAGGTTCCTGATCTTGATGACTGGCTTAACAGCTGATTGCCTTAAAACAAACAGAGCGGCATGCTGAACATGCCGCTCTGACAGGAGGTTCATAATGATTCGATACTATACAGCAAACATGGCCGGACCGTATCACCTTGATAATGGCATTACTTGCCAGGATTCCTTCTATATCAAAAGGGATAACAACGGAGTAGTGTATGCCAGCGCCGCGGACGGCCTTGGAAGCGAAAGCAACTCTGATGATGGATCGCGCATTGCTTCTCAGAAGTCCTGTGATTACTGCATGGAGCATTATATGAGCGGGATGCCGTTTTCGGAAGTTAAGAAGATTATGAACAACGCTTTCGTTAATGCCTATAAAGCGGTGCTGGAAGAGGCACATACCGCTGGCAATTCGCCAGACGAATATGATACTACGCTCTGCATGGTTATTTTCGATAATGGTCATGTGTTTTATGGTCAGTCTGGCGACAGCGGCATTATTGCCTTGATGAAGAGCGGTGAGTATGTCCCGCTGACTACGCAGCAGCGTGATGAAGACGGATATGTCTTTCCGCTCTGCTCCGGTCCCAGCATGTGGGTTTTCGGAGAAGTCGAAGCTCCCGTCTCTTCGGTAATGCTGATGACCGACGGCGTGTGGGAACAGATCTGCCCTCCGCTGCTCCGCAATCATGATGTGAAAATCAATGTTGCACTTGCCAGCAGGTTTATGGATAGGCATGAAACCTCGCTTAGATCAGTGAAAGCGCTTGAAGAGGCTGCAAGCAGATATCTTGAGAACTACCCTCGCAGGTTGCTTGACGATGATAAAACCATTGTGGTTATTTATAATCCGCTTCAGCCGGCTGAGAAAATGCCCGCAGATTATTATAAGGCGCCTGATTGGGCATCATTGCAGGAAGCAGCTAAGGCCAATCTCTATGCTGATGATGACTCTGCCAACAAAACGCACAAGGGCAGTGAAGAAGAGCAGGTTGAACATTCCAGTGAAGATTCTAACACTTCTGCACTGGAAGATCAGCTGGATAAAGGAGACTGCGGTCCCCCTGCGAACGATGCTGATGATATCTCCACTCATAGTGAAAACGACTACCTTCATACTCCCGACGTTCAACTTGATCCTATAGTTGTTGGCTCTCATGCAAAGCCCCAAAGAGCGAACAATTCCAGCACCAACAAATGGCACAAGCATATTGAAGACGCCCCCAAAAAGGATCAAATAGCACGGCGCAGGGATGTTGGCGCAGCAAGACTTTACGATTTTCTGTCTGTGCTGATTCTAGTGGCTTTCAGCATTACAGCCTTTGCCATGAACGGATTTGTCAAGGAACACACACCTGAAACATATCTAGGCGTTTTCCTGGTCTGCTTTATTGCAAATTCGACTGTATTGCTTCCTGCTCCAAGCATTCTAGTCGTATTACAGTATTCGATGATCTTGAATCCGGTAGTGGTGGCGATTTGCGGAGCATTAGGTGCTTCCTTGGGCGAGATGGTCGGATTTATGACTGGAGTACATGGCCGTCATTTTGTCAGCGGAAAACTGATCAGGAAGATCGAGGATCATTTTCCAAGCCATCCTTACATCTTTGTACTTGTTTTTTCGGCACTGCCGCTCCCTTTGTTTGACGTTGTTGGGATGATGGCAGGAGCTATCCGGCTGAATAAGTTTAAGTTTTACCTTATATGTCTTGCAGGCAAGCTCTTCAAAATGTTGATGTTTGTCTGGATGGGACAAGTTGTAGCAAATTATATTCCTAGGTAGGAGGTGCAGAAATGAACGTGTGCTATGATCAGGCGGGAAGAAATATTGGTCTGGCAGATCACGCTTTGGCTTCTGGCGGCGAAGGAGCAGTCTACGAAATCGTTGGATATCCCAGAAAGGTCGTTAAGAAGTACCATCACAGAGCCGATGCTAAAAAGCGCGAAGACAAGATCCGTGAGATGGTTAAAATCAGCGCAAGCAGCTCGTTCTCTAATGCAAAACTTGCGCAGGATGTCGCGTGGCCTTTGTCTCAGGTTTACGATCAAGGACACAACTCCATCGGCTTCGGTATGAACAAGATTGCATTCAGCACTGAACTGGATGATCTTTATGTTTATCCTCCGAAGCAGAACCTTCATGTGACTATTAAAGACCGCATTGATTGCTTGATCAGCCTGTCTGACGTTGTCGATAGAATTCATCGAGCAGGGTTGGTTTTCGGTGATGGGAATCCCGACAATCTGAAGATCCGCGACGATTATTCGGTTTGCTTCATCGATGTCGATTCCTTCCATTTCAAAAGCGGTGGAAAAACCTATAAATGCGAAGTATGCGCCCCCGGATATGTTGCGCCCGAACTGATCAAAGCGTGTAAGGGAACAACCTATGCGGATTGTCCTGGTCCGACTTTTACGGAAGAAACGGACAACTTCTCCTTGGCAATCCACTGCTTCAGAATGCTTATGAACGGATGCCATCCCTTCATCTGCCAGCGCCAGCTTAAGCGGGCTGGCTCTGCTCCGGCTCCGAAATCGACCGACAAGCGTATTGAATGTGGTGAAACTCCGTTTTTCAAGAGTATTCCCAATTATACGACGCCTAGCTATGCGCCGGATATCAATGCCCTCCCTCCGTACATTCGGGATCTGTTTAGGAGAGCGTTCGTTGATGGCCACAGCAATCCCAAGGCCAGACCGACTCCTGCAGAGTGGAAAAAAGCTCTGCTGCGCTTTAGAAATGAAATAACCCAGTGCAAGCATAATCACACTCACTACTTCTGGAGCGCAAACAGTTCCTGCCCTTATTGCGAAGCAGATAAGCGCCATACAAGCAAGATGAATACGAGCATGGTTGCAATAGGGGGCAGAACCTCTAACAACAGCGCTCCGACAACGCCTGTACATACAACAGTTTATACGCCGCCTATTGCTGCAAGCCCCGCCTCGGCAGTTGCTAAGCCTGCGTCCAGTGGTTCTGCTGCATTGTTTTGGTCGCTTACTATTGTGTTGTCGGTTATTCTGCTTGTCATTTTGGGAAACAGCGTTCTTCCGCAAATGTATAATTCGATTGCAGGCGAAGAGATCGTTACGATGATTGGCACTATTGGCGGCTGTATCGCAGGTTTCGTGGGAGCGATTATCTATAACAGCTGCTGGGCGCCTGGCCGACACACAAAGTGCTATGAGTGGTATGAGTACATGCTTTCAGTGCTTACCTGTCTCGGGTTTACCTTCGGATTTGGAATCGTTATGGGATTGGTCTATATTGCAGCAGTAATCATTTTCTATGTTCTGGCGGCAGCGTTTGTCATTGGAATTATTGCCGCCATCTTTTCAGGAGGTTGATAGGATATGAAAGAACATATCAAAGAAATCTTGATGCAGAAAGAAGGGTACTCTCCGCATTCTGCGGAGAGTACTGCAAATGACCTGGAAAGCATTCAGGATTCCGAGATCTATCAGGCCTTAATCCGCTGGATAGACAGCGGAAAGAAAACTAACATTGCTCGCGGTTCCTTTTCATGCCGACAGCTTATGGCTGATCTCGGTATGAAGTATCCCGCAACACTGATATTCCTTGACTGGTACTGTGAAGATCCCGAGTCCGCCATAGCATCTATCCGTTGCAGTGGAGGTTAATGCTATGACTTATGAACAAAGTGTACTGCTTACAGGAAGTCAATGGACAGAGCTCAGCGAAGAAAGAAAACTCGAAGTGCTTCAGACAATCGAAAATCACTCGGCATTTGAGGCTGGTAGATTATCTTGCCCTGTTGTTGGAAAATTTCTCTATACAGGGACTGATGGCGTCGTGTTAGGTACTTATGATCCTAAGAACCAGGTTATATATGTCAACAGCTCGCAGTTTGCTTCAGATTCAAGATATGGAAAGGACTCTGAAGCAATTGTTACTGCTTGCCTGCACGAAGGACGTCATGCATATCAGCACCAAGTGACCGATGGAACCGTTCTGCACGATAATCAAGCGGAAGCAAATGCATGGAAAGAGAACCTCGCGGAAGGCAATTACATTTCATTCAGAGACAATCCCCGAGCATACTATAATCAGCCGGTTGAGGTGGACGCACGCAGATTTGCTGAAGAAAAGTATTCAGAAATCATTGCGGAAAGGCAGTCTCACGATATTGAGTCATGCTCAGGCCTCGCGCCAAGAGATGTTTTTGAGCAGCAGCTGTCTGATGAAGGGACAGATGAGGCACAAAGAGCTGCCTCGTTTCAGCAGACCGAAAAGGAAACAAACGCAATATCTATTGCTTGAGAAAGGGAGCGAAGCTCCCTTTCCTGCTTAAAAAAGACATTTTTACTCATGCTAAGGGTGCTCCGCACTTATACAGAAGCGACAATATAGACTAGAATGAAAAAGAAAGGAGTAGAGACTATAACACTTATAAATGAGGTGGCACGCATAGATGATTACCAAAACAGAAACGCTTTACGGAAGCAGAGTAACTGAAAACCCTGTTCCTAGGATAAACGCAAATCCGTCGATTGTACTATCAGGAAACGGCAAGCGCTTCGGCATTACCAGAGATCAGCTCTCAACACATTGTTTGATGCTAGGCTCAACAGGCAGCGGAAAAACCAACGCCATCCTGCACTTCGTAAAACAGCTTAAAACTTCTATGAATTCAGAAGATGTAATGCTGGTGTTCGACTCCAAGTTGGATTTTGTTGGGTTTCATAACGCAAGAGATTACATTATTTCTAACCAGCGAATCAGCACTGCAGTCATCGCTGATTGGAACATATTCATGGACATTGTTGCAGATGGCTGGGACAAAGAAGCGATTATTCTGAACGCAGATGAAATTGCAGAAGTAGTGTTTTCTGACAGCATCGCAAATAGCAGCCAGCCTTTCTTCCCAACAGCAGCGCGAGATGTTTTTGCGGCTGTCTTGAAAGCAATGACGTTTTTGGGTATCTCAGATATGGACTACCGGATCAAGCATCTTAACAACAGCACATTGCACCAGTACTTGTTGACAATCAATGCCGCTAAGCTTGCCGAGTTCCTCAATGGTTTTCCAGAACTCAAAGGAGTCCTCAAATATATTGGAGACGGCAGATCCGATCAGGCACTTGGCGTCTTCGCTGAACTCCAATCCATTACGAGCAGGCTGTTCGTGAAATGCTTTGGAAAAAACGGCAGATTTTCTGTTCGCAAGGCAGAACGACAGCGCGATGGAAAGACTCTCTTTATCGAGTATGATCCTGCATGTGGACTTTCGCTTCAGCCGATCTATAGAATTCTAGTGGATCTTTTCCTTAAAGAAGCATTATCACCAAGCCAGAAGCGAGGACATGTCTACATTATATGTGATGAACTCAAAATGCTTCCGAGCTTAAATCACTTTGAAGATGCCTTGAATTTTGGACGTTCCCTTGGTATTTCAGTGATTGCCGGTATTCAGAGCATGGAGCAGCTGTACGAATTGTATGGTGAATACGGGGGCAAGAATATTGCTTCCGGATTCCAGAATGTCTTTTGCTTCCGAACCAGTAATGCAGCTTCAAGGGAATACATAAAAGGACTCTTTGGCAGAAATATATGTGCCTATCAGTATATTGATCCTGCGAACAAGCCTCGAGAAGAAATTCGTGAAGGCAACGCAGTAGAAGATTGGGACATAACTGTTCTTGCCAAAGGCGAGGCAATTATTGGACTGGATGGCGAAAAGCCCTTTAGATTCTATATAGAAAGGTTTGGGTGAGAATATGGGGCGCATTTTTAACACTGTTGCTACCCTCACAGCTTCAGCGGTCAGCAGATCTAATCGCAAGAAGACTCTGAAGAATATCGAGAGGATTAACAAGGCAAACAGAAATCTTGTGTACACGGGAAGAGTAACTGTTGACCAAGTTATCCCCTGTTATTATCAAATCGGTAATATCTGCGTTTCAGGTGGAGAGCAGGAGACGCGCAATAAGCTTGTTGTACAGAGCGTTCTTCAGTCTGCTTCTGTAGGACTGCCTACGGTTGTTCTTCATGAGGGCAACCACCATCTTGAGAGCGACCTAGCTCGTGTATGCTCTTCTCAGCCATATTTCAGGATCATCAACGGAAATAATCCCTTCTATGATCCGATTCTCAGACTGAACGACAATGAGACAGCAATGATGATTGTTGCCGCTTCAAATCAGAACAATAAAATTGATGCAGCCGGGGCGTTATATCTCCGCGCATTAACGGCACTTCTGCGAAGCCGCGGTGTGACGCCCTACCTCAGAATGCTTGCATCCTGCCCACACAACTCGATTCAGGCAGTCATCATACACGAGGAACAAGCGGGACACTTGACTCCGAATGAAGCAACAGCCATTAGAAATGACATCAACGCTGGGGTGGCATCAAGAGCAAACATTGAGTACTTCTTCTCCCAACTCCAGGCTGAGACGGATATTGTGGCATGGAAAAGTCATTTGTCCAGAAGCACATCCATTCAGGAATGCATTAAATCGGGAGGGACCATCGTTATTGATGTCGATTCCACAAACAAAAAGACTCAGCTCTCAATGATAACCTCTGAGATTGAGCATTGCTTATCCAAAGGGTATGCCTGTCGTATCGTGCTCGATGTCTCCACTGTTTCCAGCAATGAGAGACTCGCTTCGCTTCTTAAAAATGCATCTAATGATCTTTGCTGGACAGTATCTACTCCCGATATTGGGAATGGAGCGGGCGCAGCAAAAGACGATGCTTCTTCATGGCTGGCACTTTCCCATAAGGCCATTATCTTCGCGCACCCGTTTCATTCTGCAGAACAGCTTTCAAGAGAATTCGGTGAATACGAACACATCGAGGTTACACAGGCTCATGCAGGGAGCAACAGCATTGGTCAATTCGGACTGCATTTTGGGGCAAACAACAATGTGTCAACGTCGAATAAAAGGGAACGCGTCGTGAAGCCCGAAGAGATATCCAATCTGTCTCAAAACGAATTCTTTATACTGGATAACAACACAGCTTCTTTGTATAAAGGAGAGCTTGCTTAAGGAGGTGCCTAAATGGATTTGGCAGCATTAATCCCAATAAAGCAGTATCGATACTACTTTGAATGCCTCTCAAAGGAAGAAGCTGCAGTTTACGACACACTGCTTTCCGGTTTTCTCCATTACTCAAAAGAGATTGCCTGCCACGGATGCACAGTATCTCAAGTTCAGAAGATTTATCACTTTTTAAAGCTTGATGTGCCCGAACTGTTTTACATAAAGAATATCAGAATAAGATATTTTACCGAAAAAGCCTCGTATTGCGCTGTCATACCGGAATACCGGTTTACGATATCGCAATCTCACGACACATTGATTAGTATGTCGCGCCATTGCAGAGAACTGGTCGATAAGTACAAGCAGTGTAGTGACCTTCAGAAGGAAAAAGCCATTCATGACTATATTGCTACGACCGTTACGTATAAGGATACTGAAGCACCCTATAGTCACGAAGCGCCTGGAGCAGTTCTGTATCAAATAGGCGTTTGTGAAGGCATTGCTAAGGCATTCAAATACTTGTCGGATCAATTAGGACTCCAATCTATTGTGGTATTTGGGGCTTCAAATGAACAAGGAAATGAAGGCGGCCATGCATGGAATCTCGTAAGAATTAACGGCGTCTTTTATCATATTGACACGACCTTTGACACTACTATTTCAACTAGCTGTATTAGATATGATTACTTTAATCTGTCAGATGCGGATATACGATCATCGCATCATTGGAACAATGAACTGCCGGAATGTCCAAGAACTTTCGGCATGTATGAGAAAATGGGGTGCTATTTCAAGCACGGAAGAGAACTGGCCTCTTTCATAAGGAATGCTTTTCCTGCGCAAAAAACAATTGTCTTTAAACTGCCTAAGGTATTCCTTGATGATGAAATGATTGTTTCTTCGATCAAGAAACTACTCCAAGCCAACATTCAGTGCGGCCTGCAAAGCTATAAACAGTACCGCTTGACATATAATCTAAAACAACTTGTTTTTCAAGTCGATCTCATCTGATTAAGGCGTGTGCATTACGGCACACGCCTTTTCCTGCTTTTTCGACCTGTTTTTACTCTTCTGTGCGCCTGTTCTGACTTTTACCTTTGTTTTCCCTTCGACTACAATTAAACCACAAACATGAAGGAGGTCAAAGAAATGAGCGAGATTTTTATTCCTCAGATCATCACTATTACTGACGGACACGAGCACGGTGTTGATTTGGAAAGCTATCAGTTTACTAAAGAGAGAAGGGTAAAACTGATCGGTGAGATCAACGCTGGAACTGCAAGATCTATCGTGTCCCAGCTCGATTACCTTGATGGTAAAGGAGATGACGATATCCAGCTCATTATCAATAGTCCAGGAGGTACTGTAAGTGATGGAATGATGATCTACGATGCCATTAAGCACAGTATTCACTGTGATGTCAGAACGGTTGCGACCGGCATGGCCGCAAGCATGGGAGCGTTCCTTCTCGCAGCCGGTACCAAAGGCAAACGGTACGCTATGCCGAACGCAGAGGTAATGATTCATCAGCCTTTGGGCGGTGTTCAGGGGCAGGCAACGGATATTTCACGCGCCGCTGATCATATCCAGAATGTCAAAAATCGCTTGGCTACTATCCTCGCAGCGGAGTGTGGCAAGGAGGTTGAAGATGTGCTTCATGACATGGAGCGTGATCACTGGCTGACAAGCGTAGAAGCACTCAAATACGGAATTATCGACGGAATCATTGGTAAAGGTTAATATGAAAGAAGGAGGAATTGAAGTGAAAAACGAGTTTTGCGCTGCTCCGGTCGGAGCTGAAGAAGTGGTTTCCGTCCTTGCGGAAGTGTGTGCGAACGGCGCCGCACATAAGCACTGCGGCATCGCACCCCCGCATTTCGTAATCAATCTCGATGCAGGCAACGGACAGACAACTATCACCAGATATATTTCTGAAATTCTTTCGAAGAACGGAATTCGTCATTTCGGAGGAATGGATCCCTTTCTCGAATACATGCTTGATGGAACTATGACTCAGCTGAAACAGGTTTTTGGCGATATTCACACATGCGCTGTTTATACTAACAGCTTTGAGGGTGTAGTCGCAATCGATATTACGGCGCTTTCCAAATACGCAAATGAGGCTCAGGCAGAATTCTTCCTTGAAGAGATTAAGAAAGTCTGCCGGACTGCGACCGTGATCCTTTATACGGGCGGAATCCCTTCGCGTGGAGTTTTGTCGGTTATTAATAAGCTCAAAGCTACGGTGCACAATGTTTCCATCATCCATCTCGATACATACACTCCGGATGAGTTGGTTTGCATCGCCAAAAGGCTGCTGGATGAGTACGGGGTATCTGTGGATGCTTCTGATGAATTCCACAATGCACTCCGTGAGGTTGTGACCTTGGAAGCGTGCCAGACGGTTAAGGACACTATGGCTGTTACGGAAAGAGCTGTAAAGATGGCTGATTTCTCTGGCTATGTGCCGACATTGTCCACTCAGCAGTTGAAATCAGCGTTTACTGACATTTTCGTCAGTGAGAAAGGAGAAAGCAGATGAGAAATGATCGTTGGTCTACAGACGACGAGATCAAGAGTACCCTGCGCTGCTTTACAAAGGATAAAAGAGCAGCTGGACCTGTATTATATCGTCACAATGGGTCTCTCTATGTGTACGACAAGGAAGGACATATGGTCATCCTTGGTGTTTCCGGAAGCGGCAAAAGCAGACGCTGCACTATGGCAATGACCAGAGCATTTATCGAATCCGGTGAGTCTTTCCTTGTCATTGATCCTAAAGGAGAGATTTACTATGAGACTGCTGGTGCAATGGGTGACAGATACGATATCCATGTGATCGATTTCAGGCACATTTATAACAGCGAGCACTGGAATCCGCTCAAGGCTCCTTACGAGCTTTTCACCTCCGGAGACATCGCGAAAAAGCAGGTTGCACTTGAGATGATCGATGAGCTTGCGCACTCTCTTTATCCCGTAAGTGATAAGGGTGACCCGTTTTGGCCTGAATCTGCTCGCTCTGTCTTCGTAGCTGTGGTTTTGGCGTTGTTCGAACACGCTCCCGCTGATCAGGTTACTATGGCCAGCGTTTATCAGACAATCGCAAAAGGTGAAGAAAGGCTTGGAGTCGGAACTGTACTTAAGGAGTTCGTAAGCAACCTTCCGACTAACTCCGTTGCGGCGATGCTCCTTCAGAGCTATGTGAGTACGGCGAGTGATACGCGGGCCGGAATCCGATCCACATTCCTTGAAGGAATCTCTATGTTCGCAAGGAGCGAAGGCCTCATTCAGATGCTTGGCACGGACGATCTTCACATTAATCAACTTGACGGCATGAAGAGCACCGGGATTTTTGTAATTTTGCCGGATGAGCGACCTATCTTCGACCGACTCGCCGGTATTCTCTGCTCACAGATCATGTCTCATTATATCCGGCTTGCACAGGACAAGTATGGCGGGAAACTGCCTCTTCGTCTTAATATCTGCTTGGAGGAACTTGGAAACATCGGTGGGGCTATTTCAGCCCTGCCTCATCTGATGAGTGCCGGACGAAGCAGGAACGTCAGAGTTCAGTGTGTGCTTCAAAGCCTCAGTCAGCTTATTGATATCTACGGTCCGAGCAACGCAACAACTATCCTCAGCAATGCGGATGTCATGGTAGCATTCCGTACCAATCATTGGGATACGCTCACTGAATTGTCCCGGAAGTGCGGAGAGCGTGATGTGGATAACGGAACCCACACTTCCCGCGAACCGCTGATCACTCAGAGCCAGCTCAGCGCAATGGAAACCGGGCAAGCGTTGGTAATGATCTCGGGCAGGACGAAATTCATTACATGGCTTCCCGACTACAGAGATATGTTTGATTTCAGCAATTGGATGCCGCCGAAGAAGAGACTTCCTAAAAAGAACAGCCCTGTGACCACCTTTGATATTAGCGAATGCACGAAGAAGATTCGCCAAAACAAAATGGAAGAGGTTATTGGCACGAATCATCGTTCCAGCGGGTTACCTGGTTTCTTTAACCAGTCTACTGAAACTGGAGCATCACCTATCGAGGATTCTCCGAAGAACGCTAATGAGCTGGATATCGACTCTATGATTGCACGCATTGATGCCAAAATTGCTGAACTGGAAACCGAAGAGAGACGTGAGAACAAAGCCGAGAATATCCCTTATGATGTTATTGTAAAGCATTGCGGTGGACATGTTCACGAGGTCGCAAGAGAAATCTCCACGGTTTGCAGTATCCCCAGGACATATGTGGAGCAGAAGCTGAATGAAGGCACAGCGAAGTTCCGTCTGTCTACGAAAAAAGCCGCTGAAGACGTTAAGGCAAAAATCATTTCTCTTGGAGGAGCTGTGATAATTAGAAAAGCTACGGTATAGATCCAAAACGACACACCCGTTAGACTATGAATTGTCAGTTTGCCGCACAAGCAAGAGTATGCTCGTACGGCAAATTGACAATTTGCGCCAGTAACCAGCAAAATATTTAGGCAGGCACAATTGAAAAAGCTTGCATGTGTGGTATAATTTAAAATAGATTAGACACCTTTCCGGTTAAGCTGTCCGCCTGGTTATTTGCAACTACACTAAGCAGGCAAGTAAGTATGACCATCTACTTCTTTCCGACGCTACACTTGTATGGACTTGCATGACGCATTATCTGTTTAAATGAATTTGAAATGCAGTTGAAATGCATTTACCCTCATTTTCAAAGAAGTAAAAACAATCCGTATGGCAGTCGGCAGTCCGGGATACATTTTCGCGGTTTCATGTCGTAACGAATAAAGGTGATAATAATCCTTTTAAATTAGCTTATTTTACCTAAGCGTTTTATCTTGATTACTTTTTGCATTGCCGATTCATGGCGTATAATGAAGCTACAAAGATGAAAGGAGAATAATCATGGCAAATCTGTTTGACAAAATGATTGAAGATATTCAAAAGGCTAACGGCGGAGAAGAAGATGAGATCATCACCGCTCTTAAGGCAAAAAGAGATGAACTGGGCGACGGCGCATCTGAAAAAGATATTGCAGAGGCAATCCAGTCTTGCCTAATGGAACATCTATCCGAGGCATTGGGAGGAAACGGCAGTGATGACCCGATCATCCTCAGCGAAGAGAATAGGGCATACATGGACGCGACCACAGCTATCGTCAAAGAATTTCTCGACGACAACAACTGGCACTATGGCACTCGTGAAATTCGAAGTGATCTCGTTCTTTATGAACTTGGCTTTGGTGTACATAATGTCAATCTGCGTGTCAGAATTCATGTAGAGGCAAATCCTAACGTTTGTCGCATTGATGCAGTTCTTCCGATTTCTGCAGATGCAATTTACGAGTATCCTCTCTGTAAGGTGTTGGCCAATGAGAACTATGCGAGAAGATTTGGCTCGTTCAAGTACGACGAACGAGATGGTGAGATCACCTACGAGTATAGTTTCCTGGCTCGGCATGGTATTCATAAAGATGACTTGGAGACCTATTTTCACGCGGTGGTGGCATCAGCGGCATCTGCATATGATGAAATCCGCAAGTGTTGCGTAGGTCGCTTCAAGGGCAAGGAAGTAAACGAAATCTTGAAAAAAGTCAACGATCTCGTTAGCGATATTAGCGAATAAGCTCTAATACCTGATTTTGTACTTTGGAATAAAACGACAACTCCCCACCTTTGAGCGTCCCAATTCAGGAAACTATACAGATAGAACTCCGAGAAAAACAGCTATTCTTTGGTTTGATAAAAAAAGAGCCTCTGCCGACACCCAAAACGGGCATCGACAGAGGCTCTTGGTTCGTTTTCCGGGCATTCAAACAAGTGCCGAAATCGACACTTATTTCCGCGCTAAGGATGAAATCGCGCAGGGAATACAATCACTTAGGTCGGTCAATTTGCGTCGCTCTGAGGCTTGCTATCACAGGCTTTTTCGCCCCCTAACTGTCTACACCTCGATGCCTTGCGGGAGAAGTGCGGACA
>ERZ827423.1338-NODE-1338-length-24552-cov-7.214189_pt1 | contig 24552 bp, 17 predicted proteins | sample MGYA00519775_ERZ827423 | MGnify/ENA primary metagenome ERZ827423 (study PRJEB31778, sample SAMEA3449296) | human gut metagenome | biome: human gut; feature: human-associated habitat; material: faeces | place: United Kingdom | collected 2010/2012 ...
GAGAACTACTCGCAGTGGTATAATGATCTTGTCGTGAAGGCGGATCTTGCCGAACAGTCGGCAGTAAGGGGATGTATGGTCATCAAGCCGTACGGATACGCTATTTGGGAAAAGATGCAGCATCAGTTGGACCAAATGTTCAAGGATACAGGCCACGTCAACGCTTATTTTCCGTTGCTTATTCCGAAATCATTCCTGAGCAGGGAAGCTGAACATGTGGAAGGCTTCGCTAAGGAATGCGCCGTTGTGACTCATTACCGTTTGAAGAATGCAGAGGATGGCAGCGGGGTAGTTGTCGATCCGGCGGCAAAACTGGAGGAAGAGCTTATCATCCGTCCTACATCAGAGACTATAATCTGGAATACATATAAGAACTGGATACATTCTTACCGCGACCTTCCTATATTGTGCAACCAATGGGCCAATGTGTTCCGCTGGGAGATGCGCACCCGCATGTTCCTGCGTACGGCCGAGTTCCTTTGGCAGGAGGGGCATACCGCCCATGCAACGAAGGAAGAGGCAATGGTTGAGGCTCGCAAGATGCTCGACGTGTATGCCGATTTCGCCGAGAAATATATGGCAGTGCCTGTAATCAAGGGTGTGAAGTCGGCTAACGAACGGTTTGCCGGCGCACTCGAAACGTTTACCATCGAGGCGATGATGCAGGACGGCAAGGCTTTACAGTCGGGCACTTCCCACTTTTTGGGACAGAATTTCGCGAAGGCTTTCGACGTGAAGTTCATCAACAAGGAAAACCAGTTGGAATACGTGTGGGCTACTTCTTGGGGCGTTTCCACCCGCTTGATGGGAGCGTTGATTATGACGCATTCTGACGACAACGGTCTTGTGCTTCCTCCGCATTTGGCTCCTATTCAGGTGGTCATCGTTCCGGTCTACAAGAGCGCGGAGCAGTTGGCGGCGGTATCGGAAAGAGTCGCTCCGATTGTTGCCGAGATGAAAGCTAAAGGAATAAGCGTGAAATATGATGATGCCGACAACAAGCGTCCGGGATTCAAGTTTGCCGACTATGAGCTGAAAGGTGTGCCGGTGCGTTTGGTTATCGGTTCGCGCGATTTGGAGAACAATACGGTAGAGGTAATGCGCCGTGACACTCTTGAGAAACATGAGGCTTCGCTCGATGGAATCACGGATTATGTGGCAAAGCTGCTTGAGGATATTCAGGATAACATCTATAAGAAAGCCTTGGATTTCCGCAACTCGCATATCGTGGAGGTCAACTCCTACGATGAGTTCAAGGAGAAAATCGAGGAAGGTGGTTTCGTGTTGGCGCATTGGGACGGCACGACGGAAACCGAATTGCGCGTGAAAGAGGAGACGAAGGCCACTTTGCGCTGCATACCGTTCGGATTCGACGAGACTCCGGGAACTTGTATCTTCACTGGCAAGCCGTCGGCACGCCGTGTGATTTTTGCCCGCAACTATTAGTTGATAGATTCAATAGCTAACGGTCAGGCATATAGTTCAGAGCTATGTGCCCGACCGTTTTGTTTTATCCGGATTTATACGCGAGTTCGTGATAAGAATCAAGAGAAAACCTGTTACAATATTATTGGTGTCCGCTAAAAAATCAGGGAGTGTTGCATTGTGTTCATTCATTTAAAGAGGCTTAATATGCCTCTGTGTGAAGCGGGCTTGCCTTGAGGATAAGAGAGCCTCGTGGAGGCTCCGGGCTTGTAACCCCATGCAAGCGTAGCTTTGCGGAGCGCAGCTTGGGGTGGGACAGTCTCAAACTCAACACGGCCTCGTGGAGGTCGCACCAATAGCATAGTTGCTTCAAGCGCGACCTCCACGAGGCCGATGCCTTTATCCGCTACCTACCCACCGCCAAGGCGTCGGGTTACTCGGTAACAGCCCCCACGGGGCTGGCATCATCGGCGGCAGCGCATTACGCCCATAAACCGGATGCCCACATTCTTTTCGGTCACCAATGATACAGATTCGGAAACCTTAGTCGCATGATTGTGTTGCTATCAACGTGGGTTGTGTGCTTAAAATATGTGTATGATTGTAAATTTTAAGTAAATCAAGAAAATTTACTTAATTTGACGCCGTATTTTAAGAATTCTTCCTTATATTTGCTCCGTGAATAATTGTCAGGCCGGTGCTTGATGATGCCAATATGTGATTTGAAAAAATGAAGAAATCGACTATTTGGGTTTTAACGATTGTGATGGCGCTGACTTTCGCCGGGCTTCTTTATGTGCAGGTTATGTATATGGAGGAGATGATAAAGATGCGTGAACAGCATTTTACCGAAGGTGCGAAGCGCAGCCTTTACGCGCTTGCAACTGCGCTGGAGCAGAACGAGACTAAAAAATATTTGGAGGAGGATATGATGCTCATGGAGCCTGACATATTCGACACTCCTCCTTCTCCACTCCATGGCCTTGAAAACTATAATCTTAACGAGCTGCGGAATAATAGCGGTATAACTAAAGATAAGTTTTCTTCCTATCAAAAGGCACTGAAGGAGCAATATTTGTATCAGAAAGGGTTGCTGAATGAGGTGATTCTGTCGATTCTCAACCAGTCGAGTGACCGTCCGATAACCGAACGCGCCGATTCTGCGACTGTGAAATCTTATCTGAAGATTGAATTGGAGAACAACGGCATCGTCCTGCCGTTCGAGTATGCGATTATAGACCGTAACGGAAATATAGTCTATAAGTCGGATAAATACGACGAGTCGACCGACAAGAACGCGATTCTTACGCAGGCTTTGTTTTCTAATGACCCGGATTCGAGACGGCATTATCTGAATGTGTATTTTCCTGATAAGGATAAATATATTTTCTCGTCGATAAAGTTTATGATTCCGGCGTTCGCCTTTACATTGATATTGTTGATTATCTTCTTATGGACCATTATATTGGCATTCAGGCAGAAGAAATTGTCGGAGATGAAGAATGACTTCATCAACAATATGACACACGAGTTCAAAACCCCGATTTCTACCATATCGCTTGCCGCCCAGATGCTGAATGATGATTCTGTGAGGAAGAGCCCGACAATGATGCAGCATATATCGACCGTCATCAACGACGAGACGAAGCGTTTGCGTTTCCAAGTGGAGAAAGTGTTGCAGATGTCGATGTTCGACCGTCAGAAGGCCACGCTGAAATTGCAGGAAGTGGATGCCAACAACGTAATCGCTAATATTGTGAATACGTTTAAGCTGAAAGTGGAAAAATACGGCGGGTGCATCAACGCTACGCTCGATGCGGAAGACCCGATTGTCAACGTCGACGAGATGCATTTCACCAACGTAATATTCAATCTGCTCGACAATGCTGTGAAATACCGCCGCGACGATTGTCCGTTGGAATTGAATGTAGCTACGCGCAACTTGCCAAATAACCGCATCGAGATAACGATAAAGGACAACGGTATCGGGATGAAGAAAGACGATTTGAAGAAAATATTCGAGAAGTTCTACCGTGTTTCTACCGGAAACCGTCATGACGTGAAAGGTTTCGGGTTAGGGCTTGCCTATGTCCACAAGATGGTGACTGAGCTGAAAGGCGACATACGCGCTGAAAGCGAAATCAATAAAGGTTCGAAATTTATAATAACATTACCAACTAATAATTAAGACTATGGAAGAAAGATTGCGTATCCTGTTATGTGAAGACGACGAGAATCTCGGTATGTTGCTGAGAGAGTATCTTCAGGCGAAAGGTTATAATGCCGACTTGTTCCCTGACGGCGAAGCAGGTTATAAGGCATTCCTGAAAGGCAAATATGACTTGTGCGTGTTCGATGTGATGATGCCTAAGAAAGACGGATTCGCCCTTGCTCAGGAGGTGCGTACCGTAAACAGCGAGGTTCCTATTATATTCCTTACGGCGAAGTCGCTCAAGGAGGATATTCTTGAAGGTTTCAAAATCGGTGCCGACGACTATATCACCAAACCGTTCAGCATGGAAGAGCTGGTATTCAGAATCGAAGCTATTCTGCGCCGCGTGAAAGGCAAAAAAGGCAAGGAAATCACGATGTATAAAATCGGCCGTTTCACTTTCGACACTCAGAAGCAGGTGCTGATGATTGATGATAAGATTACGAAGCTGACTACAAAGGAATCCGAGCTGCTCAGCCTGCTTTGCGTCCATGTCAACGAGATACTTGAACGTAACTTCGCGTTGAAGACTATCTGGATTGATGACAACTACTTTAATGCCCGCAGTATGGACGTTTATATCACCAAGTTGCGTAAGCATCTTAAAGAAGATCCGTCAATCGAGATTATCAACATCCACGGTAAAGGCTATAAGCTCATCGCCCCGGATGTTGAGGCAAAAGCAAAATAATAAAACCAGTTATGCAGGACGAAGCCGCATTTATTGTGCGGCTTTGTCCGTTTTTTATTATGAAATACTTCCTGCGGATATTTTTATTGCTGATTTTTTCAGTGCCAGTAACTTATGCCCAGTCAAGCCATTCCATAAAAGGAATTGTCACCGACAGGCGGCAGCAAGTGCCGTTGCCCTATGCCCTCGTACAAATATATGGCACTGACAAAGGCTGTTATGCCGATTCTACCGGACATTTTTTTATCAAGGATGTCAAACCGGGCATTTATAGCCTGCAAATCTCGTTGCTGGGTTATAAGACTCTTGTCACTCCTGAATATATATTATCTACAAACGACATAACTGTTGATGCGGAGTTGGAAAGCAGCTCTATGGAATTGCAGGAAGTGAATGTGACAGTTTCCCCGTTCCGCCGGGTGGCGGAATCTCCGACCGGAAGATACACAATCGGATTGCAGGAAATTGAAAAATCGCCGGGAGCAAACCGTGACATTTCGCGTATCGTGCAATCGTATCCGGGGGTGGCTTTTTCTCCGATAGGCTACCGCAACGATTTGATTGTCCGTGGCGGAGGGCCGTCGGAAAACCGGTTTTATATAGACGGCATTGAAATCCCTATTGTCAACCACTTCAGTACGGAGGGCGCTTCCGGAGGACCGGTAGGCATAATCGATGCGGACCTCATAAGGGAAGTGGATTTTTATACCGGTGCTTTCCCCGCTGGCAAAGGTAATGCTTTAAGCTCGGTGCTCGATTTCCGTTTGCGCGACGGATATATGGACCGTAATTCCGTAAAGGCGACTTTGGGGTATTCTAATGTGTCGTTGGCAGCAAACGGACACATAGGGGAAAAGACTTCTTATCTTGTTTCTGTGCGGCAATCTTATCTGCAATTTCTGTTTAAAGTGTTAGGGTTGCCTTTTCTTCCTACTTTTACTGATGCGCAGTTCAAGATAAAGACACGTTTCGACAAGCATCATGAGTTGACCATACTGGGATTGGGCGGAATAGACGATATGAAGCTCAACACGGATGAAGAAGGCGAGGATGCCGAATATATTCTTAGCTATTTACCGAAGATTCAACAGAATATGTTTACCGTTGGCGGCGTTTACAAGCATTATGCCGGTAACAATGTGCAGACTGTGGTAGCAAGTCATAGCTTTTTGCAGAATAAGAACACAAAATATCGCGGCAATGACGAAAGCTCTCCTGAAAACCTCTCTCTGAGATTGCGTTCTACTGAGCAGGAAACGAAATTGCGTTTTGAGAATCTTTATATGACAGGCAAATGGAAAATCAATGCTGGAGTGAATTTGGATTATTCACAATACGACAACACTTCTTTTCAAAAGGTCTTTACCGATGCGGGACATACATATGACTATCGCACATCGCTTGATATGGTGCGGTGGGGATTTTTCGGCACGGCCTCTTACGAAACCGGCCGTCTTTCAGCATCGTTGGGCATACGCGGCGATGCCTGCAATTTTTCCAAAGGGATGCAGCATCTTTACAAGCAGCTCTCTCCTCGCTTGGCTCTGTCGTGGCGTGTTGCCGGTGACATTTATTTAAGCGCGAATATAGGCCGTTACTACCAATTGCCGCCATATACGGCATTAGGATTCAAGGATTCCGGGCAACTTGCCAATAAGGGTCTGGAATATATGCGTTCGGACCAAGCCGGAGCCGGTATTTCTTATCAGGTAAACAGCAGTTTGCAATTGTCCGCTGAGGGATTCTTTAAGAAATACGGCAATATTCCGTTGTCTGTCAATGACGGCATACCATTAATGTGCAAAGGCAACGACTATGGTGTGATTGGTAACGAACCGCTTGTCTCTACGGCAGAAGGACGTGCATACGGAGCGGAATTGATGATGAAATGGGTCGTTACCGGAAAATTCAACGTCGCGGCTTCTTTTACGGTATTCAAAAGCGAGTACCGTAATGACAAGTCGTCGGCTTATGTGGCGTCGGCTTGGGACAACCGCTTCATATTCAATGCGAGCGGAACTTATAATTTCCCTAAGAATTGGAGTGTCGGAGCAAAAGTGAGCTGTATAGGCGGTGCGCCGTATACGCCGTACGATGTCGGCAAATCTTCGCTTATTGCGGCATGGGATGCGCAAGGAAGACCCTATTACGATTATAGCCGCTACAACACTATGCGTCTGTCGCCGTACGGACAGCTTGATATACGCGTCGATAAATCTTTTTATTTTAAGAAATGTATGCTCGGATTCTACATAGATTTACAAAATGTGACGAAAAGCAAGCTCCGTCAGCAAGATATATTGATGAGCACAGGACAAATAGACCCGCAAAATCCAGACCGGTATGTGATGAAAACTATCCGGCAGGAAAGCGGAACTCTCCTGCCTACGATAGGTATCACTTTTGAAATTTAGATTTCCGAAAGATAGCGTATCGCTTTCTCAAGGTCGGTGGGCGTGTCGATGCCGATGGTCGGTTTGTCGGTCAGCCCGGTTTTAATTTTGTAGCCGTTTTGCAGCCAGCGCAACTGTTCGAGAGATTCTGCTATTTCCAATGATGATTGTGGCAGTTTTGTTATTTCGGCAAGAACAGCTGCTTTGTAGGCATACATCCCGACGTGCATATAAAATGCCGTTTCCGATGGCCAATCCTTTTTTTCAGCGTTTCTTACGAATGGAATCACCGACCGTGAGAAATACAAGGCATTGCGGTTGTTGTCGATTGCCACTTTTGGCTTTGTGCAGTCGTTGAGAGCGTCGAATCCTTGTGACGGATCGAATTTTCGTACCAATGTGGCAATTTGTGTAGCGGGGTCGTCGAAGCATTCCATTATCTCGCATATCTGTTCCTCGTGGATGAACGGCTCGTCGCCTTGTATGTTGATTACTACATCGGCTTTTGAGCTTACATTGCAGTATGCCTCGTAGCAGCGGTCTGTTCCGCTGCGGTGCTTGTCGCTTGTCATTACGGCTTTCCCGCCAAAAGACTCGACAGCGTCATATATACGGCTGTCATCGGTTGCGACATAAACATCTGCAAGCACTTTCTTTGCCTGCTCATATACGCGTTGAATCATCGGCTTGTCGCCTATCATGGCTAACGGTTTTCCGGGAAAGCGTGATGAAGCGTAGCGTGCCGGTATTATGCCTATGAATGAAAGATTGTCCATATCTGTTCGTTTTTTATTGATTCAATTTTTCTTTGAGGAATTTGCCTGTATAGCTTTGCGGACAGGCGGCTATTTCTTCCGGAGTGCCGCAGCATACGACGCTACCGCCTTCTTTCCCGCCTTCCGGTCCCATGTCGATTACGTAGTCGGCGCTTTTTATCACATCCATATTATGTTCTATGATGACTAATGTATGCCCTTTGGCAATAAGCCGCCCGAACGATGCGAGCAGGGTGTTGATGTCGTGGAAATGCAGACCTGTTGTAGGCTCATCGAAGATGAAAAGCGTTGGCACTTGTTTTTCCTGACTTAGAAAATAAGCGAGTTTTATGCGCTGGTTTTCTCCGCCAGATAACGTTGACGATGATTGTCCGAGCTTGATATATCCAAGTCCCACGTCCTGCAACGGTTTCAGACGTTTCACAATCTTTGCTTCCGTAGAGCCTTTTGTCTCGCTGAAAAATTCGATGGCCTGATTGATTGTCATATTAAGCACATCGTTGATGTTTTTTCCGCGGTATTCGATGTCGAGCACCTCCTGTTTGTAGCGTTTGCCGTGGCAGCTTTCGCATGGTAGGGTGATGTCGGCCATGAATTGCATCTCTATGGTTATCGTGCCTTCTCCTTTGCACTCTTCGCAGCGTCCGCCTTCTGAGTTGAACGAGAAATATCCGGCATTGAATCCCATTTGTTTTGCCGCTTGTTGGTCGGCATACAGCCGGCGTATCTCGTCGAACGCTTTCAGATATGTTGCTGCGTTGCTTCTTGTCGATTTGCCTATCGGGTTTTGGTCAATGAATTCCACAGCACCTATGAGGCTGAGGTCACCTGTGAGTCCGGCGTAGGCTCCGGGCTGCTCGCCCGCTTCTCCGAGATGGCGCAAAAGGGCTTTGTAAAGGATATCGCGCACCAATGTCGATTTCCCTGAACCGCTGACACCGGTTACCACTGTCATTATGCCTAACGGAAATTTTACGTCGATACCTTTCAGGTTGTTCTGCGCCGCGCCTTTCACTTCTATGTAGTTGCGCCATTTATGGCGTGGGTGGGGCACAGGTATCTTCATTTCACCTGTGAGGTATTTCACGGTATAGCTGTCGGTGGCTCTTTTCAGGTTGGCAACATCGCCTTGATAGATTACTTTACCGCCCAATCGTCCGGCTTCCGGACCGATGTCGATGATGTAGTCGGCGGCGCGGATTATCTCCTCGTCGTGTTCCACGACTACAACCGTATTGCCGATTTGTTGCAATTTGCGGAGTATGCGTATCAGCTTTTCGGTGTCGCGCGAGTGCAGGCCGATGCTCGGCTCGTCGAGAATGTAGATTGAGCCGACAAGGCTGCTGCCCAACGATGTTGCAAGGTTGATGCGCTGGCTTTCGCCGCCCGACAGCGATGAAGACAACCTGTCGAGTGTCAGGTATTCCAGCCCGACGTCGCAAAGAAAATCCAAACGGTTGCGTATTTCGGTCAGCAATCGTTTTGCTATGATTGTGTCGGTCTCTGACAATTGCAGGTTTCTGAACCATTCCCGTAGTTCCGACACTGGCATCCGTACGATTTCCCCTATGTTCAATCCTCCGATTTTTACATAAAGTGCGTCTTTGCGCAACCGGCTGCCGTTGCATTCCGGACAGTTGGCCTTCCCGCGGTAGCGCGCGAGCATCACACGGTACTGTATCTTATACAGATTCTCTTCAACCATCTTGAAGAAGCTGTCGATGCCGTAGACGCTTTGGTTGCCGTGCCACAGCAGGCGTTTCTCGGATTCTGCCAGTTGATAGTATGGGCGGTGTATAGGAAAACCGAGAGGTGCGGCTGCGTGTATGAACGCGTTTTTCCATTCGCTCATTTTTTCTCCGCGCCAGCACACCACGGCATCATCATAAATCGACAGAGCTTTGTTTGGTATAACCAAATCCTCGTCTATTCCTAATATCTTGCCGAATCCCTCGCATTTAGGGCATGCTCCGTAGGGATTGTTGAAGTTGAACATCTGTTCGGTCGGCTCGGTGAATGTTATTCCGTCTTCCTCGAAGCGTTTCGAGAAGTCGTGCTGGCGCACAGTGCCGTCAATCCATACTTTCACAGTGCATTGTCCGTCGCCTTCGTAGAAAGCCGTTTCAATAGAATCTGTGATTCGGCTTATGGTGTCCTGCTCGTTGCTGAACGCTATGCGGTCGATGAGCAGGTGGCAGTTGTCGGGAAGCGTGCAGTTTTCTTTGCTGATGAGCTCGTCGATTTGCAGAAATTTGCCGTCGCTTTCGATGCGCGAGAATCCCTCGTGGCGGTAGATGTCGAGCTGTGCTTTCGTGTCGCGCCCTTCGGGGATGTTGATTCCCGAGAGTATCGCCATCCGTGTCCCTTCCGGATACGATGCCATTGTGGAGATTACGTCCTCCACTGTGTGTTTTTTCACCAATTTGCCGGAAACCGGGGAATATGTCTTGCCGATGCGGGCGAAAAGCAGCCGCAGGTAGTCGTAGATTTCGGTCGAAGTACCTACTGTGCTTCGCGGGTTGCGTGTGCTCACTTTCTGCTCTATGGCTATTGCCGGCGGCAGCCCTTTGATGTAGTCGCATTCCGGTTTCTGCATCTTGCCCAAGAATTGCCGTGCGTATGACGACAGGCTTTCCACATACCGCCGTTGCCCTTCGGCATAGAGAGTGTCGAACGCCAGCGATGACTTTCCCGAGCCTGAAAGTCCGGTTATCACTATGAACTTATTGCGGGGTATTTCTACATCAATGTTTTTAAGATTGTTTACCCTCGCTCCCTTTATTATGATGCTTTTGTCGGCAGCCATTCTGTTACTTCGTAATAATCTGCAAAGTTACAAAAAATAATCGGTGGAATGTTGAGTGATGAGAGTTGAGTGATGAGAGTTGAGTGTTGAGAGTTGAGTGTTGAGAGTTTAGAGTTGAGTGATGAGGGTAGAGGGAATATTGGTAGGTGTGGGATACCCGCACAGAGCTACGCCACGATGCGCGGCATCTATGAAGCCGAGTCAGTGGCACCGCCTGTCCTACGGCTGGAGCCGTATGTTCACTATACGCAGCCGCTATGCGGCTGGCACCCGCACCACACAGATCATCCGACGCACCGTGACAGAAGCAGTCCCGGCAAAGCCATCAGTCTCACCAGCACAGCCCATCCGCACACCGCAGCAGATGCCAACCTCGATGGGTTGACAGCACGAGATAACCGCAAGCTATACAGCCAGCGGCAGGCTTGTGGGCGTTAATTTGTGAGGAGGGAGAGGTCGGTGCCGGCGGGCGACTGGTAGGCGCGTAAGCCGAATTGTGGCAGTGATGCGTAGGCATATTCCATCACTTCCGCCTTGAAATGCTCGAAATCGACCCACGCCGTGCGGGTGGTGAAGCAATAGATCTCAATCGGCAGCCCATGGTTTTCCGACGGTTGCTGGCGTACCATCAGGTGGGGCAGGGGCGTCACTTCCGGGTGGTTGCGCAGATAGGTTTCGACGAAATATCGGAAATAGTGCAGGTTGGTGAGCCGTCCGCCGCCTATTGCCTTGGAAAACTCTTCCGGAACGAGCTTTTGCAACCGTTTTTCCTCCTCGCTGTCGCAAAAATGGATGGTGTTGATGTCGATTAGGATTTTCTCGTTCATCCGGCGGGCTTTCGACTCTCGCATCTTCCGCATATTGCGGAACGATTCGCTGATAAACAGGAATGACGGTATGGTGACGATGGAATTGTCCCAATTAAGCACTTTCACGAGATTAAGAGTCACTTCCATTACTTCGCCGTTAGCCCCATATTTTTCCATTATTATCCAGTCGCCGGGACGCAGGGTGTCGTAAGCGTTGATTTGCACGCCCGCGACCAATCCCATAATCGTGTCCTTGAACACAAGCATCAGCACTGCCGCCGAAGCTCCGAGTCCGGTGAGCAGTATGTCGAGCCGTTTGTCGATTATTATGCTGATTATCAGAATCAGTCCGACGGCAATCACAATCACTTTCAGCATTTGGTAGAACACTTTCAGCGGTCGGTTGCGCATCAGGTCGTAGTCGTTGGATATATGGTAGAACGACGATATGAACGCATTGACCAATTTGATGCATACGGCGATTATCGCCACTTTGCAGAGCTTGTCGATGAGAATGAGCGCGACAGGCTTGTCGGTGAAAGCAATCGGAAGGAATATATAGAGCAGAATCATTGGGACAAGATAGCACACCACTCTAAGCACCTTGTCGTTGAGCAGGTGGTCGTCCCATTTGGCGGATGTGGCGCTCACCATACGCTTCAGCACCGGGATAATGATTTTCTTCATTATGAAGTATGCGATAATGCAGATTACGCATACAGTAGCGATTATCGCCAGACGTTGAGGGGTGGCGATATTTTCCGGGCTGATGTTGTATTGGTGGAGTAATGCGCTCAGTCCTTCCATAGTGTGTTATTTTTTCTTCTTGTCTTCCGGGGCGAACTCATTTTTATAAACGATTGGAACGCGTGGACGCTTCATTGCGCGGACAACGAGGATTATTCCGGCAATGATGAACGGTATGCTCAGAATTTGACCCATATTGAGAACCATTCCCATTTCAAATGCCTCTTGCGGGTTCTTGATGTATTCGATAAGAAAACGTGCGGTGAAACAGCCTATGAAAAATATGCCGGTAAGCAATCCCTGACGCTCTTCGGAGTTGCGCCGCCAGTACATGAACATCAGTAGCCCGAACAAGGCAAAGTAGCAGAGAGCTTCATAAAGCTGTGTCGGGTGCGACGGCAGACTGAAAACAGGTTCTGCGCCCTGCATCCATTCATTGAGGTTGGTGATGAACCGGAAGCCCCATGGCAGGTCGGTTACGTGTCCGTAAATTTCGTGGTTGAACAGGTTGCCGAGCCTTATCAGTCCGCCCACGAATGCCACAGGCACAACCAAGCGATCCAAAGTCCATAGCGGATTGCGCTTAGTGACATAATATGAATAGATGAATATTCCGATTATTATTCCTATTGCGCCGCCGTGGCTTGCAAGTCCGCCTTCCCAAACTTTGAATATGTCGATTAGGTGGGTGGAATAATATTCGTCCCACGCGTAGAAAAACACGTGGCCGAGACGCGCTCCCACCACAGTGCAAATAACGACGTAGATGAACAGTGAATCTACCCAACTGCTTTTTTCTCCCTCGTGTTTGAACATCTTTGCTATGAGCCACACACCGAAGATAAATCCGATGGCGAACATCAGGCCGTACCAGCGGATTGTGACCGGATGGGATATGAAATCAGGGTTGAAAGTCCAAGTTATGAAGTTTGCTATCTGTGCTGTCATATTGATTCCGATTAAAAATGTGGCGTAAAGTTACGGATTTATTTCAACAAATCAAGTGGGGATTTATAGTATAAGCTCATAGTCGGCTACGTCTAACCATCTGCCGAATTTTTGTCCCACTTGCTCGAAATGCGACACTTTCTTGAATCCGAGCCGCTCGTGGAACTGGCAGCTTTCCTCGTTTTCGGCGGTTATGCAGGCAATTAGTACGTGGTATCCACGATTGCGGCATTCGTCAATCAGCCTGTCCATAAGCCGTGTTCCCAAGCCTTTTCCTTTTGCTTCGGATGCAAGATAAATTGTTGTTTCCAAAGTCTTGCAGTATGCTGCCCGCTCTTTCCAAGGATGCGCATAGCAATATCCTATGAGTTTTCCGTTGTTTTCTGCCACTAAGTACGGAAAATATGAACTTATTTCTTCGATTCTTTTTCTCATATCTTCCGCAGAAAGCGGTTGTGTCTCGAACGATATGGTTGTTTCGAGTATGTAGCGGTTGTAGATTCCAGCAATCTGTGCGGCATCATCCGGGCGTACTTCTCTTATCATTCGTGGATTATATTTAGATGTTTGTGTATTTTTATTCGATAATACAGGATTCCCACAAAATCGGCTATGAACCATCCGATTGGTATCGACCACCATATTCCGCTTACTCCGATGCCCGGTATGGCCGACAGCCAGTAGGAGAGGGCTACGCGTATGCCGAGGGAAAGCACTGTCAGCACCACTGACATTTCCGGCATCCGTATGGCGCGGTAGTAGCCGTAGAGCAGGAAAAGAATTCCGATTCCTACGTAGAACGAGCCTTCTATTCGCAAATACTGTATGCCAATATTGATGATTTCAATCTCTTCCGGCGCAATGAATATCATCATCAATTGCTTTGCGAAAATGAAAACAATCAGCGTGATTGCTATTGAGAAGATTATGGCGGTTATGAATGCGCTGCGTATGCCTCTTTTAATGCGGTCGGTTTTTTCCGCGCCGAAATTCTGTGCCACGAAAGTGGAGAAAGAATTGCCGAATTCCTGTACGGGCATATATGCGAACGAGTCGATTTTCACGGCTGCCGCGAATGCGGCCATCACAGCAAGGCCGAAACTGTTCACAAGTCCTTGTACCATAAGTATCCCGAAATTCATTACTGATTGCTGCACGCATGTAAGCGACGAGAAGGATATGATTTCTTTCAGGCTGGAACGGCTGAAAACTATGTCATTACGCGTAAGTTTCAGCTCCGGACGCTTGAGGCGGGTAAAAACTATTATCCCTGCGGCGGCTACGGCTTGCGATGCTACCGTGGCTATCGCTGCCCCTTCGATTCCCATATCGAAGGATATTATGAGTATCAGATCGAGGGCGATGTTCAGTACCACGGAAACCGACAGAAAAATCAATGGAGTCACGGAATCGCCGACGGCACGGAGCAGGGCGGCATAGAAAGTGTAGAGGAATGTGAAGATGATTCCTCCGTAGATGTAGAGAAGGTATGTACGCATCAGCGGTTCTACGTCGCCGGGAACTTGTAGCCAGACGAGTGTTTCGTCGAGAAAGATGAAAGCGACAGCGTTTAATGCCAGTGTAATGATTCCTATAAATATGAACGAGACGAATATGCTTTGCCGCAATTTCTCATGTTTTCCGGCTCCGAATTGCAAGGAAAACACTGTGCCGGCTCCCATCGACAGTCCGAGCAATATCGATATGATGAACACCATCAGCGTGTAGGCGGAGCCGACGGCGGCAAGTGCCTGTGTACCGATACATTGTCCTACGATTATCGTGTCGGCGATGTTGTAGCATTGCTGTAGCAATGCTCCGGCAATCATCGGGACTGTGAACCGAAGCAGCGATGAGGTTATTCCTCCTTTCGTCAGGTCGATATTGAGTTGCATGTTGATTTATTTGTCAGAGGGGAATTTTGGCAGGACTCTCATCAGCCGGAGAATATGGGATTTCCGTTTCAGCATATATCTTGAAGGATGCGCGGAATCGTATTTTAGCGGATTCGGCAAAGTGGCTGCTATCAGGGCGCATTCTCCTGCTGTCAGTTCCGATGCTTTTTTCCCGAAGTGCTCGTGCGCCACAGCTTCAACGCCATAGATTCCGTCGCCCATCTCGATTGAGTTCAGATAAACTTCCATAATCCGTTCCTTGCTCCAGAATAATTCTATCAATACCGTGAAATAGGCTTCGAATCCTTTGCGTATCCATGAGGACGACGGCCATAGGAATACATTCTTGGCTGTTTGCTGCGATATGGTGCTTGCCCCGCGGTGGCGTCCCCGCTCTCGCTCCTTTATGGCTTTGTTTATTTCAATCAGGTCGAATCCGTGATGGTCAGGAAAGCGGTTGTCTTCCGAAGCTATCACAGCCATCGGCATTTTCGGCGACATTTCCTCTAACGGTATCCATTTGTGCTTCAGTTTCAGCTTTTCGCCGCTGAATGCTTGTTGTGCGCAGCGTATTCCCATCAGTGGCGTGAAATATACTGGCACGAATCGCAATAATATCACGCTGCCTGCCGACAGGATGAAAAACCAGATGAGAATTCTTTTTGCGATTTTCAGGATTCTTGTCATTTAAATTGCGGTAATGGCATTTAATGAAAAGGAATGCGTCAAACTACGACGCATTCCTTAATGTCTATATGATTTCTGAATTATTTGCCGTTGACAATTGCTGCTGTGTCGCACGCTATCATATACTCTTCGTCGGTAGGTATCACTACTACCTTTACTTTCGATTCCGGCTTTGTGATTGTGACTTCCTCGCCACGGACTGCGTTGCTTTCCTCGTCGAAAACTACGCCGAGGTATTCCAGCTGCTTGCAGATGCGGCTGCGTGTCACTGTCTGGTTCTCGCCTACGCCTCCGGTGAATACGATGATGTCGACACCGCCTAATGCTGCAGTATATGCCCCGATGTATTTGATGATGCGGTATTCGTACATTTTCAATGCCAATTCGGCGCGTTTGTTGCCCTCCTTGATGGCATTTTCGATGTCGCGCATATCGGATGAAATTCCTGAGATGCCGAGCACTCCGCTTTTCTTGTTGATGAGTGCTTGCGAGCCGTCAGCGTCGAGGTGCATTTTCTCTTGTAAGTAGAGCAGGGCCGCAGGGTCGATGTCGCCGCAGCGGGTACCCATCATCAATCCTTCTACCGGGGTAAGTCCCATTGATGTGTCGACTGATTTGCCGTCGCGGATTGCAGTGATTGAGCCTCCGTTGCCTATATGGCAGGTGATTATGCGCTGCTTTTCATAGTCGACACCTAAATATTCGCATGCGCGGCGTGATACGTAGCGGTGGCTCGTTCCGTGGAAACCGTAGCGGCGCACGCCGTATTTCTCGTATGCTTCGTAAGGAAGCGCGTACATATAGGCGTAGTCAGGCATTGTCTGGTGGAATGCGGTGTCGAACACGCCGACTTGCGGCACTTCCGGCAAAATCTCGCTGATGGCTTCCACTCCGGCTATGTTTACCGGATTGTGGAGAGGAGCGAGGTCGTAGCATTCCTTTACTTTTGCAATTACCTCGTCTGTGATGAGTACGCTCTTGTTGAATTTTTCGCCTCCGTGTACAAGACGGTGGCCTACGGCGTCGATTTCATCGAAATGCTTGATGCAACCGTATTTCTCGCTTGTCAGATTGTCGAGTATGATGTGGATTGCAATTTTATGGTTTGGCATTGATGCCGGGATTGTCACCTTCTCGCCGTTATATTTGAATTTCAGGAAAGAGTCGGGCAATCCTATTTTTTCCACGCCGCCTTCGGCAAGAATATTCTGATTGTTGCCTTCAAGGTCGATGAGTTTATATTTTACGGAAGAACTTCCGCAGTTAAGTACGAGTATCTTCATTGTCTTATTCTTGTTTTGCACTAATGCTTTGGTTGCAGGTTACTATGATTGTCTTGTAAATGTCTTCTGCGCTGCATCCGCGAGAAAGATCGTTGACAGGCTTTGCCAATCCTTGCAGGAACGGTCCTACTGCTTGTACTCCGCCAAGGCGTTGCACTAATTTATAACAGATATTGCCGACTTCGAGCGACGGGAATACCAATACGTTGGCTGTTCCGGCTATTTCGCTGTTCGGGGCTTTGCTTTTGCCTACCGACGGTACGATGGCTGCGTCTGCCTGCAACTCTCCGTCGAGTTTTATTGTCGGATCCATCTCGTGCGCAATCTTTGTTGCCTCGATTACTTTGTCGACCATTTCGTGCTTTGCGCTTCCTTTTGTGGAGAAGCTCAGAATTGCCACTCGTGGGTCGATGCCGGCAAGGCATTTTGCTGTTTCTGCAGCTGATACGGCTATTTGAGCCAGTTCCGGTGCTGTAGGATTCGGCACTACGGCGCAATCGGCAAATACCAATATGTTGTCGGTTCCGTAAGGAGAGCCTTCAGGAAGCATCATAAGGAATGCTCCGGAAACCACGCTTATGCCTTTCTTCGGCTTGATTACTTGGAAAGCCGCGCGTAGCACGTCGCCGGTAGTGTGTAATGCGCCCGACACTTGGCCGTCGGCATCACCGTTTTTAATCAGGAGGCATCCGAGATAGAGCGGGTTAAGTACAGTCTTGCGCGCATCTTCTATGGTTATGCCTTTCGATTTGCGTAGCTCGTAGAACAGTTGCGCATATTTTTCTGTGAATGCGGTATCGGTCGGGTCGATAATCGTTGCCTTTCCGATATTGGATAATGATAGTTCGGCAGCCTTGGCTTTTACTTCTTCCGGCTTGCCTAAAAGGATGATGTCGGCTATGCCGTCGCGTATTATCATATCGGCGGCTGTCAGTGTTCTTGGTTCCGTTCCCTCAGCGAGGACTATTCTCTGTTTGTTTTCTTGTGCTGTTTTCGTCAGCCTGTCAAATAAAGCCATAGTTGATAGTTTTTTTACTGTCGCAAAATTACTATAATAATTGTGTAGTGTGGTGTTTTTCTTCGTTTAATTGCTGGTGAATATTATTAAAAAAATGCAAAAGAATCGTAGATTCCGTTCCGGATTGCCGTGATGTTGTGTAATGGAAGCGTATTGCTTAACTATTTCTTTGTCGGTAGATAAAAAATACTGTAAATATTTGTTGGTTTATGAACTATGTACTTATTTAGCGCACTGAAAATTTACAAACAAGGATAACGTTATGGCTAAGGAGAAATTCCAGTTAGAATACGATATGAAGAGTACGCCGGTGCAATTGCTTTGGTCGTATATAGCTACTGCTAATGGTCTGAAAGAATGGTTTGCCGACGATGTGAAGCAAAATGGCAAGGAAATGGTGCTTGATTGGAATGGAGTGGAGCAGGCTGTCGCTATTGTCGGTGTCCGCACTGACAAATACATACGTTATCATTGGAAAGAGGATACCGATAAAAATTTTTTTGAATTGAAGATTACTACTTCGGAATTTACCGACAATACCATACTTACCGTCACCGATTTTGCCGAGGCGGACGAGCTGGAAGAGTCGAAAGACTTATGGAATTATCAGATTGAGACATTGCAGCGGCTTTTAGGCTGCTGGTGATTGTCGGAATTCTTACCAGAATTTATTGTTTTCAGGACTGTATTCGAAACCGGCATCCTTCATCCGTTTGAGGATGTCGGTTTTGTCGATGTGCATATCCTCGCATAAAGCATCCAAGCTGCGGTAGTAGTCGCGCAGCTTGGTGTTGAGTATGCCTAATAGTATTATCGGGTCTTGCGGCAGTTCCATAAAGTTACTTTTTGGGTGTTATTTTCCATATCGAGCCTTCTATCAGCGAGGCATAGACGCTGCCGTCTTTCCCGATTTCGAATCCGTTGAGGGCGGAGCTTCCGAGTTGATAGCGCCATAGCAATTGGAATGTTTTTGCGTCGATGGCTGCCAACACGCCTTTGCGGGAGCCCATAAAGATTATTCCGTTCTTTTCGACGATTATGCATGGGGTGTGCTCATAGCCGAATCCTGCATCGACCACGAAATCCACGGCGGGAGTGTCGCTTTCGGTGTTCACAGCTACCAACTGTCCGTCCATAGTCTTGGCATAGACATATTTCTTGTCGGGCGATGAGCCGAGACTTTCGCGTACTTTATATTTGCCGTCGAAGTTGGAACGCCATATCTCTTTTCCGGTTTTGCGGTCGAGCACGGTCATATAGCGGTCGGGAGCAACTACAAATACGCGGTCCTTTGTTACGACTGGTACGCAGTTTCCCGGGCCGAGCATATTTGCGTTTTTCCCATTGTTCCATTTCCATTTCAGTTTGCCGGTCTTACGGTCGAGACAGCGCAGGTAGGTATCCCATGCGCCGAATATCACATCGTTGCCGTCGATTACCGGCGCTGCTTGGCAATAGTTGCTGAAATCTTCATTGCGCCATATCATATTGCCTGTATTGGTGTTCCAGCATTCGAATTTCTTGTACCCTCCTTGATATAGGCGGTCTCCTTTGACTACGCCGTCGGCCACGTACGGGCCTTTTGAGTCGTTTTCGCGGATTATCCGTCCGGTTTCTTTGTCTGCCCAAATGATACGTTTGTCAGATGTAGGGATAATAATGTACTTCGAGGTGAGTGCCGGGCGTGAGAACAGCGAGGCTTTTGTCTCGAATTTCCATAACTGTTTGCCGGTGTTCTTGTCAATTGCCTTTACCTCGCCGAGCGAATTCCCGAAATAAATTCGTTTCGAGTCGATGGCCACACGTGTGAAAATCGACGCGCTGTCCTGAAACACTTTTTCAATCTTCACATTCTGCGGGACAGCAAATTTTTCGGTTGCTATTTCTTTATATTCCGGATGCTTGGCATTTGCAGGAAAGGCATATTTCAGCACTTGCTTTTTGCCGATGGCTTTGTCGTAGAGAAAGATGGAATCCGTCGTGATGTCGAAATTCGTGTATCCGTATCCGTCGTTCACTCTTGTCATATCCAGTGCCCTGCAAATCACGGCGTCGATGTCGCCGCCTTTATATTTGTCATAAGTGTGGTAGTGGCCGCAGATGTGTACAATTACCGGATATTTTTGGAGAATCTTGATGTATTCCTGCCAATTGTCGAGGTCGTCTTTGATGGGGTAGTGGTTGATTGAAACTACCCGCTTGCCCGGTGTGCAGCGGTTCGTCAGCTCCTTGTCGAGCCATATCAGATCTTCCTGTTTTATGTGGCCGTCGCCCATTTTCATATATGGGCCGCAGTTGATTCCTATAAATATAAGGCTGTCTTTTTCAAAGACGAATCGGTCGTTGTCCCATATGTCGATGAATGTTTTTGTCGCGCTTTGCGACCAGTTGTTCTCGTGGTTGCCGGGAATTACATAGATAGGTTTCGTCAGTCCGTCGAGTATGGATTTTATATTGTAGAGTTGTTCGTCGCTGCCTTCGTTCGACAAGTCGCCGGAAAGTATCACGAATTCGGAATCATTGCCGTTGATTTCCGCTATTGCATTTTTGAGTTGCTGTTCGTTGACGTTTCCCGGAACTACGTGTGTGTCGCTGATTAGGGAGAACTTCAACGCTTGCATGTTTTGCGAACATAGCAGAAGTGCCGCTATCGAAAGGCTTTTGATTATTGTTTTAGTATTCATAATGAAATGTCAGGTTTTTATTGTTTAATGGTACAAAGATAAATGTAATGTTGGTGTATAAAAAATGCTTTAATTGAAAACTTTGTTAAGATATTATTACATCGGATTATCCATACAGAGTCAATCTTTTTGCGAGTTGTGTTAATATAAGTTAAGTGCCGGTGTGCTGATTAAACCTAAACAGTATGTCGTAGTCATATAAATGACTTCAAAAACAAAAAGGGTAATTAAAGATAGATGAGCTGGTAGTTCAGTAAAAATAAAAATAACTTTTTCGTATCCGATTATGGCGTTCAGAACTGCGAAGTAATGGACGCCATTACTGTTTTATGTTGCCGGTTTGCAATATATGAAAAAGCCGTATGGCAGTGCGTTGAGGCGCTTTTCCATACGGCTTTATTTGTTATTGGAGCGCAGACGTTTATTTACCGCATCCGGCGCAGCGGGGCTTGATTTGCTTGAAGAAATCGTTGCCCTTGTCGTCTACAAGGATGAATGCCGGGAAATCCTCTACGTGGATTTTCCAGATGGCCTCCATTCCGAGTTCAGGATATTCTACGCACTCGATGCTCTTGATGTTGTTCTGCGCAAGGATTGCAGCCGGCCCGCCGATGCTTCCGAGATAGAAGCCGCCGTGCTTCTTGCAGGCATCGGTTACTTGCTGCGAGCGGTTGCCTTTAGCAAGCATCACCATGCTTCCGCCGTGGCTTTGGAACAGGTCGACATACGGGTCCATGCGTCCTGCCGTTGTCGGGCCCATAGAGCCGCACGCCATTCCGGCAGGAGTTTTTGCGGGCCCTGCGTAATAAACCGGGTGGTTCTTGAAGTATTCAGGAAGGTCTTCGCCGCGGTCGATGCGCTCTTTCAATTTTGCGTGCGCGATGTCGCGTGCCACTATGATTGTGCCGGAAAGCGAAAGACGTGTCGATACCGGATATTTTGTCAACTCTTTCAATATTTCGCTCATCGGCTGATCGAGATTGATTTTTACGGCATTGCCTTCACCTGCATTTCTCAATTCTTCTGGGATTAGTTCGCCGGGATTGCTGTCGAGTTTCTCAATCCAGATACCGTCTTTGTTGATTTTGCAACGGATGTTGCGGTCGGCCGAGCACGATACTCCCAAACCTACCGGACACGATGCGCCGTGGCGCGGCAAGCGGATGATGCGCACGTCGTGGGCATAGTATTTACCTCCGAATTGTGCGCCCAAACCGATGTTGTGGGCCTCTTCCAACACTTTCTTTTCCAATTCTATGTCGCGGAACGCGCGGCCTGTCTCGTCGCCTGTGGTCGGCAGTGTGTCGTAGAAGTGTGTGGAGGCGAGTTTCACTGTCAGCAGGTTCTTTTCTGCCGATGTGCCGCCGATTACGAATGCTATGTGGTAGGGAGGACATGCGGCTGTGCCGAGTGTCTTCATTTTTTCCACAAGGAACGGCACCAATGTGCCCGGATTCAGGATGGCTTTAGTTTCCTGATAGAGATATGTCTTGTTTGCCGAGCCGCCGCCTTTGGTGACGCAGAGGAACTCGTATTCCATACCTTCTGTCGCCTCGATGTCGATTTGTGCCGGAAGGTTGCATTTTGTGTTTACTTCCTCGTACATCGACAGCGGTGCGTTTTGCGAATAGCGGAGGTTGTTTTCCGTATAGGTCTTGAATACGCCTAACGACAATGCCTCCTCGTCGCAATAGCCTGTCCATACTTGCTGGCCTTTTTCGCCGTGGATTATGGCAGTACCGGTATCCTGACAGAACGGAAGCACTCCCTTGGCTGCCACTTCGGCGTTGCGCAGGAATGTGAGAGCCACATATTTGTCGTTTTCGCTTGCTTCCGGGTCATGGAGTATTTTTGCCACTTGTTCGTTGTGGGAACGGCGGAGCATGAACGACACGTCGTGGAACGCCGCATTAGCCATTGCCGTAAGTCCTTCTTTTTCTACCTTGAGAATCGGATGACCTTCAAACTCGCTTACCGAAACATAGTCTTTCGTAAGCAGATAGTACTCCGTATCGTCTTTCCCTCTTTGGAACATAGGACGGTACTTGAATTCTGGTGTTGCCATAATTACGTAATTTATGTTGTTTTCAGTTTTTCGTTTCCGCAAAATTACTCAACAAATGCCAAACCGTGAATTTTTGCGCCTTAAAAATTGCAACGGTTTTTATGGAATGTTATAGCCGTTAAGAATTGATGAAATCATTGTATTGCCGGAGCAGACGGAAGATGTCGGCTGCGTATTCTTCCTTGAAAAATTCGGCGGCTTTTTTTGGATGCCATCTCCCTACGATTGTTCCGTTGCGCGCTATTACCGGGTAAAACAGTCCGTTGTTGCTGTATGCCTTGTGGCGGAATGCGTGTTCTATTATGTGATTCCGGCTTTTATATCCGAGCAGATACTCGTCGTAGGCGGGCAGCAGCAATATCAGGTTCCGGCATTTTCTGCTTGTATTGCAGTCTTGATGAATATAATAGGTGGAGTTATCATAATTTTCCTCAAATATTTCTTTCCGTATGGACTCTATTGCTTCGCGGCATTCTTTCATGCTCAGGTTTGTCCACCATGCGAAGTCTTCCAAAGTTGCCGGTGAATGGCTGCGTAAATATTTTCTCGCGAGAATGGCCAAAGATTCTTCTTTGCTGAGTCTGTTAGGCATTGGAACACGCTCGCTCATTAGCGCGTATGTGTTTTGCCGTTCGTCGAAATCTCCGCTGCAAATTATGCCGTCTTGTTCGGCTCTTCTCAGATAGATTGACAGCGTGTGGTTGTCGTCGGGAAGCCCGAGCCCGACAAGCCGGGCGGAAAGCTCGTCTTTTTTCATTGATTTATGTCCCGAAAGGGTTCGATAGATAAGCTCGTTTGTATGTCCGTATTCTTTTTCGCTTATCGTGTGTCCGCGGTATGCTGTATATCCGTTGATTGCCCGCTTGTTTTTTTCGCTGCACAATTTAAGCATCCAATGCACGTCTTCCGCCGCTATGAGTTGCCACGTGCAGCGGAACAAGTGCGTCCTTATGACAGCTCCGGTGCTGTATGCTTTTCTGAATTTTTCCATCGTTGGGTTTTTGAGCCGTATGCCTATTGCCCAGCGCATCATTTTGTAGTCTTGCGCCTGCAGCATCCCCATCCATGCAACGAGCTCGTGGACATCGGAGAACTGCGGGTTTGTCAGTTGTTGTGAAATCAGCCGTATATTAGGGATGTTCATAAATTCTATTCAGGTTTTTGAGGGGCAAATGTAATAAATTTTTATAATTTATGCGGTGGAAGTTGGCAATGTAGACAAATTATCATTATTTTTGTTTTCAAATTTCCAATACGTCATTTTATATAATTTATGAACCGTTTTATTCTTTTATTAGGACTGATTCCCGCTTTCAATAGTTTCGCGGAAGTGCCGGAACAAGTGAGGACTATGATGTCTTGCGGCGAGTTTGCAGCGGCGTCGGAGGTGTTGAAATCCAGTACGGAAGCAACTTGTTTCGAGAAGGATTCCCTTAATGAGATTATGGACCGCATCCGGTCGGATTTCCGCATTTCGTATGCGGATGGTGTTAAGGCCATACAGGAGAAGTTTCCGTTTGCCACTGCCGGGCAAATAGAGGAGTGGATAAAGAAAAAATATATCGAGACGAAGATAATCGACGGTAAGGAATACATGTTCCGTAAAACTGTTTCAAATCTCGACCGTCTTGTGCCGGAATTGGCTGCCGACAGGCGTGCCGAGCAAATCCAGTCGGATGCGGAATACGCTGAATATGCAAAAAACGCGATTACCGATGCGGAAAGCGGCAAGGAGAGGAAATACAGGGTGAAGGTTAGGATTACGATGACGCTCAACGACGGGGTGGTGCCGGCCGGCGAGAAGGTGCGCGCATGGGGGCCGTTCCCGGTTGAGAACGGCCGACAGACAAACATACGCTTGTTGTCATCGTCGGATAAGGTGACTTATTCGCAGAACAGCCTGCACAACACTGTCTATATGGAAAAGCCCGCGGCAGATGGCAAACCCACGGTTTTTGAATACGAATTGTCGTATGACGTTACGTCGAAATACGTTTCTCCTGAATATATTATGAAGAACAGGAAGCCGTATGATGTTCAGTCGGAGATTTACAAGAAATACACTTCCACTGAGTTGCCGCAATTTATAATTGACGATGAGATGAGGGCTTTG
>ERZ827423.1342-NODE-1342-length-24507-cov-3.487077_pt1 | contig 24507 bp, 20 predicted proteins | sample MGYA00519775_ERZ827423 | MGnify/ENA primary metagenome ERZ827423 (study PRJEB31778, sample SAMEA3449296) | human gut metagenome | biome: human gut; feature: human-associated habitat; material: faeces | place: United Kingdom | collected 2010/2012 ...
GGGGCCGGAGGCTGTGGGATATCCGCGCCGCCATAGCGGACTACGAGTCCGGCAACGACCGCGGCGGTATAATAACGCCGTATATGTACAGCACTCTCCAGACCGCTTTGGAGGACTGCGAGAGCATATTTGGTTATTTGGAGATGCCCTGATGAAAAAACTCATGATACTGGACGGCAACAGCGTCGTAAATCGCGCCTTTTACGGCGTCCGGCCCCTGAACGCGCCGGACGGCACGCCGACGAACGCGGTGTACGGCTTCCTGGCCATTTTGCAGAAGCTCTTCGAGGGCGAGGCGCCGGATTCGCTCTGCGTGGCCTTCGACCTGCCCGCGCCGACCTTCCGGCACGAGATGTACGAGGGCTACAAGGCCCAGCGCAAGCCCATGCCTGAGGAGCTGGCCGTGCAGATGACAAAATAGTCTGCCAGCGTCGTCAGGTCCTGGGTTTTGAGCAGCTGAATGTTCTCGCCCTTTTTTGCGTCCAGCGCCTTGACGATGACCGCAGCAAGCTCGTTAGCAGGCATCATAATGCTACATCCTTCCTTTTTGTTACCATTTGTTTGGGCCCTGAACCGTGCCGGAAGTGGCCACGACCTGCCCATTGGATTCATAGAGAATGTCCACATCCGCGGACGTGATCTCCTTCGTATAGGGGTTGAGCCAGGTGTTGAGATAATCCAGCCACTCGTCCACGTGGATGAACACGTAGGACATACCGTTTTTGGTGCCACTGTAATTGGCGGGGATCGTCTCAAACGAGATGGCGCTCTCATCGAGCTTCAAAAACTCCTTGACATAGAACATCACATTGCCTGCCGACAGGTTTGTGGTGACATCCTTTTCATAGATGTCAATGAGTTTGTTGAGATTTGGGATGTTGTGCAGCTTCAAAAACTGGCTCGTCATGGCCTTAAGCAACTGGTGCTGCACGTCGATGCGGCCGATATCGCCGTTGGCATACGTGTTGCGGAAGCGGAACACGCCCATGGTCTGATAGCCGTTGAGGTGCTGATAGCCCTTCTGGACATGGATGCTCAGATCCTGACCGGGGTCGTCATAGGCCATATCGACCGGGACGTCAAAGTCGATGCCGCCCATGGCGTCAATGAGCTCGACGAACACCTCCACGTCAAAGAGCGCATAACTGTCGACCCGGTAGCCGAGAATCTGCTCCGCGCCGCCGATGAGCGCCTCCACGCCGTCCTTGCCGTTGTTTTCGGCCGCGGCGTAGTACTGGTTCATCTTCTTGGGCTTGTAGGACACGTTCACGGCCGTGTCGCGCGGGATGCTGACAAACTTCAGAGACTTGTTCTCCGTGTCGAGCATGCCGACGAGCACCGTATCCGTCAGACCGGCCGCGCGGTCCTTGCCGGCGATGAGGAACGTGTAGCACCCTTTCTTGCGGCCGTCTGTGCTGACGCTCACATCGTCCGAATCGCCGTCGCTCAGGCTCGGCGGGCTGATCCAGTGGTTCATCAGGATCGCAAACTCGCCGATGAGCAGCGCCAGCACCACGACCACGATGACCGTGATGCGCACTTTTTTCTTTTTCTTGCGCTTTGCCTGCGACTGCTGCGCCTGCACGCGGTGGTTCACCGCCGCAGATGCCTCGGAAAACGGGTCGTCCTGAAAGCCGCTGCCGTCGTCGTAGGAATCGTCATAGCCGCCGTCGTAACGGTCGTAACCCTGATCGTCATATCCGCCGTAATCGCCCGGATAGCGATCGTCACTCTGTCGTCTTTTCATATTCTTTTTCCCTGCCCTGATACCAGTTTAATGCCTGCACCGTGTTCTCGTGCGGCGTGATGCCGCCGGCCTTCAGATCCTCCAGGCTCATCTTCAGCCCGAGCACCATGGCCGCATCCAGATCGGTGTAAGCGAGCCGCCGCAGCTCGTCCACGCCGTCAAAATCCCGCGACGGCTCGATATAGTCGGCCATATACAGGACCTTTTCGAGTGTGGTCATATCGGGCTTGCCGGTCGTGTGCCAGCGGATGGCATTTTCTATCTCAAGTGGTACGCCGAAACGATCCCTGGCCACGGCAGCGCCGGTTTTTGCGTGCAGGAGCTTGGTGTTGGCCGTTTCGACCGTATCGTTTATGATACCATATTTATCAGACAATAGCAATTGGTCAGATAGCTCTAATTTTTTCGTGCAATCGTGCAAAATTCCGGCCTCTGCGGCAGCATCCGGATCGCAGCCCCAGCGCTCGGCGAGGTGACGCGCCTCGTGCTCGCAGCCCCAGACATGGGAGATTCGCCGCGGCTTGAGCATGGGATAAGCCTGCTCGCGCAGCCAGTTGAGATCGGGCTTTGCGCCGTAGAGCCGCTGCTGGATGATGTGCGCATACACATTCGGCGCGAGGTACTCGCTGCCCCGCCGCCGCGGCAGCAGCGCACGAACGGCCGTGCTCGTGACCGGGATCGGCTCGGCCGGCAGGGCGATGACGCGCGCGTCATACGTCCCGCGCAGGTAGGCGCTGAAGCGCTCGACCTCCGCATGCTCATCGCCCGTGCGGGCGAGCGCGACGAGCGTCACCTGAGCGAGCAGATACCGAAAATCGTGCCACTGCTCAAACGTCGTGAGCATATCCGTGCCGATGACGAGATACAGCTCCGCGTCCGGATTGCACGCGCTCAGCTCGCGCACGGTGTCGGCCGTGTAGCTCTTGCCGGAGCGGTGCAGCTCCATGTCAGAAACCTCCACGCCCGGCTCGTCTGCGAAGGCCATCATCGTCATGAGCAGGCGCTCCGCCGGCTCCGGGCTGCCCGCCGTGAGCTCCTTGTGCGGTGGGATGCGATCCGGAATGACGAGCGTCAGATCCGGCCGGATGGCCGCGCGCACCGCGCGCAGCGCGGCCGTATGTCCCAGATGCGGCGGGTTGAAGCTGCCGCCATAGATGCAGATCTTCATTTGCGTGCCTTTTTCACGAGCTCGATCTTCGGCTTCTGCTCGTTGCGCTTATAGAGCACGAACTTCGATCCGATGACCTGCACGGGTTCTGCGCGGCAGACCTCGGCGAGCCGGTCGCACGCCTCGCGCGCGGACAGGAGCGAGTTTTCAAGCACGCGGCCCTTGACGAGCTCGCGCGCCTTGAGCGCGTCGCTCATCTGGGTGATGATGTTGTCCGTGATGCCGCCCTTGCCGATGTGGACGATGGTGTCCTCCGTCGCAGCGAGACCGCGCAGCTGGGCGCGCTGTTTACTTGTCAGCATAGTAGTTCCTCAATTCTTCTTTCAGGATTTTGAGCGCATTCCCGCGGTGGGAAATGGCGTTTTTCTCTTCCGGGCGCAGCTCCGCCATGGAGCAGGCATAGCCGTCCGGCTGAAACACGGGGTCATAGCCGAAGCCGTTTTCCCCGCGCGGCGCAAACAGGATGCTGCCCTCGCACGTGCCGCAGGCGCGCAGGACATCGCCGTTCGGGAACGTGCAGCAGATGCACGACACGAACCGGGCCGTGCGGTCGGTGCGGTCGCCGAGGCTATGGAGCAGGAGCGTGTAGCGCGCGGCATCCGAATCCTCGTGCCGGCCGGTATAGCGGGCCGAGTGCACGCCGGGCGCGCCGCCGAGCGCATCGACCATAAGGCCGGAATCGTCCGCGACGGCGGGCTGCCCCGTCGCGCGGGTCACGGCGATGGCCTTCAGGTAGGCGTTTTCCTCGAAGGTCTCCCCCGTCTCGTCCACCTCAAAGTGGCAGCCGGCCGCGCTCTGCGGGATGATCTCGATGCCCATGTCCGCAAAGATGGCGCGAAACTCCTCGAGCTTATGTGCGTTGTTGCTTGCAAGGATCATGACAGCAGCGCCTCCACAAATTCCGCGGGCTTAAACTCGAGCAGATCGTCGATCTGCTCGCCAACGCCGACATATTTCACCGGCAGCTGCAGGTCGTTTGCGATGGCAAAGACGATGCCGCCCTTAGCCGTACCGTCGAGCTTTGTGAGCACGATGCCAGTGAGGTCGGCCGTGTCGAGAAACTGCTTGGCCTGGATGAGGCCGTTCTGGCCGGTCGTGGCATCGAGCACCATGAGCGTTTCGATATCGGCCTCCGGCAGCTCGCGGCGGATGACGCGGGTGATCTTATTGAGCTCGTTCATGAGGTTTGTTTTGTTGTGCAGGCGGCCGGCGGTGTCGATGATGACAACGTCCGTGCCGCGGGCCTTCGCCGCCTGAATGGAGTCGAACACCACGGCGGCGGGATCGGATCCCTCCTCGTGTTTGACGATGTCCACGCCCGCGCGCTGCGCCCAGACGGTGAGCTGGTCGGCCGCCGCGGCGCGGAACGTGTCCGCCGCCGAGAGCAGGACGCGGTTGCCTTCTTTCTTGAGCTGGGCGGCAAGCTTGCCGATCGTCGTCGTCTTGCCGACGCCGTTAACACCGACGACGAGCACGACCGACGGCTGCGTCGTGAGCAGGAGCATGGTGTCCTGCACTTTGAGGATGCGCGTGAGGATCTGCACGAACTCCTTTTTCACCTCCGCGCCGGTGCGCAGCTTCTTGAGCTCGATGGCCTTGCGCAGCTGCGCGATGGCCTTGGTTGTCGTCTCCACGCCGGTGTCGGCGAGGATGAGCGTCTCCTCAAGGTCCTCGAAAAATTCCTCGTCCCCCGGCTCATAGGCGGCAAAAATACCGGTCAGCTGGGCGTCCATCTTCGTCTTGGTCTTGGTCAGGCCCTGTTTGATCTTATCAAAAAATCCCATAGAACTATCTTCTCCGTTACGATATGGTTTTAGCCGCTTCATCCAGCGAAAGCTCGATGACGCGGGACACGCCTTTTTCCTGCATGGTCACGCCGAACAGATGGTCGGCCTCCTCCATGGTGCCGCGGCGGTGCGTAATGACGAGAAACTGCGTGTTCTTGGCGAGGCGGCGCATATACTGCACATAGCGCGTGACATTTGCCTCGTCGAGCGCAGCCTCGATCTCGTCCATGACGCAAAACGGCGTCGGCCGCACCTTCAAAATGGCAAAATAGAGTGCAATGGCCACAAACGCCATCTCGCCGCCGGACATGAGGCTCAGCGTCGAGAGCGCCTTGCCGGGCGGCTGCACCTTGATCTCAATACCGCTGTCGAGCACGTGCTCCGGGTCTTCAAGCACGAGCGCGGCCTTGCCGCCGCCGAACAGCTCCAGAAATGTCTGGCGGAACGCCTGGTCGATCGCCTGAAACTGCGTGGTGAAGATGCCCTCCATCTCCCCCGTCACGTCGGCGATGATGCCGGTCAGCTCGCGCTTGGCCTTGAGGATGTCGTCCCGCTGGCCGGTAAGGAAGGTGTAGCGCGTGTTCACGCGCGTGAATTCGTCGATCGCGCCGAGGTTCGGCGTGCCCAGCGCGCCGATATTGCGCCGCAGCTCGGCGATCTGCCGGTTGGCCTTCGTCATGTTCTCGATCGGCTGGCGCAGCGCCTCGGCCGCCGTGCGGCTGAGCTCATAATTGTCCCAGAGTTTATCGAGAATCTGCTTCTCCTCCATGTCGGCCGAGAGCTTTTTCTGCTCGAAGCGCGACACGAGCCCCTGCATATCCAGCAGGTCGCGGTTGCGCGCCTGCGCGTCGCGGTCGGTGCGGGTGCGCTGGCCCTCGAGCTCCAGCTTGCGGCTGCTGCACGCGGCGAGCTCGCCGCGCAGCGTTTCGGCGCGCTGGCGCAGTTCGGCCAGGCGGCGCTCATGCATCTGCAGGGTCTGCTGCAGCTGCTGCGTGCCGGCCTCGGCCTGCTCGATCTGGGCGAGGCGGGCCGTGCGGTCGCCGGTCATTTCCTCAAAGAGGTCGTGGATCTGTTGCGTCGTGCGCGTGATGGTCTCGCGCTCGGCGTCCAGAGACGCCGACTCCGCCCGCAGGCCGGCCAGCTGATCGGCCAGTTCCTGACGGCGGCGGTCAAACGCGCCGCGGCCCAGCTCGCTCCGGTCGCGCTCTGCGCGAAGTGCGGCGAGCGCCTGCTCCGCCGAAAGCGCGTCGGCGCGGGCGGCCGTGATACGGTCCTGATTTGCCTTCTGCTGCGCGCGGCAGGCGTCGATGGACGCATTCTGCCCCGCAATGGTCTCCTGCGCGGCGTTTTTCAGCAGCGCGACCTGCGCGGCTTCGGACTCCGCCTTGTGCAGCGTCTCGACCGCCTGCTCCAGCTGCGCCTGCACGGTGTCGAGCTGCGCATGGGCCGCGTCGAGCGCCGTCTGCGCGTCCTCAAGCTCGGCCTCGCACTGCTTTTTCTCCAGCGTGAGCGTGTCGAGCGCCGCGCGCAGGCGCTTGAGCTCATTTGCGCGGGAAAGGATGCCGCTGCCCTTGGCGGCGCTGCCGCCGGTGAGCGAGCCGCCCGCGTTGACGAGCTGCCCGTCGAGCGTGACGATGCGGTAGCGGTGATCATAGCGCCTGGAGATGGCGATGGCATCTTTCATCGTCTCGGCCACGACGGTGCGGCCGAGGAGATTGCTGACGATATTGCGGTAAGCGGCGGCGCAGGTGACAAGCGTATCGGCCACGCCGACATAGCCCGGCTCCTGATCCGGCACGCTGTTTAAGTGCATCGGACGGATGGTATCGAGCGGCAGGAACGTCGCGCGGCCGGTCTCGCGCCGGCGCAGCAGCTCAATGGCCTGCGCGCCGCAGCTTTGCGTATCGACAACGATGTTCTGCGCCGCGGCGCCGAGCGCCGTCTCGATGGCGAGGGCGTAGCGGTCGCCGGTCTTGATGAGGTTTGCGACCGGGCCGCGCACGCCGCGCAGCGTCCCCTTTTCTGCCGCGTGCATGACGGCCTTGACCGCGCGGTTGTAGCCCTCGAAGTCCTTTTCCATCTCCGTGAGCATACGGATGCGCGACTCGGTGCTGCGCAGGTCAACCGTCAGACCGGACAGCCGCTCCTGCTGTCGGGTGAGCGCCTGCTCACAGGCGGAAAGGCGCTGGGCCTTTTCCCTTTGCTCCGCGCGCAGGGCGTCGCATGCGGTGCGCGCCTGCTGCTGCGCGGTCTGCTTTTCCTGCTGCTGCGTCTCAAGCGCCGCCAGATGCTCGGCCGCTTCCGCGGCGGCGGTGGCGACGGCGTTTTCCTGATCGAGCAGCTCCTGCGATTTATCCGCCAGGAGCGTGATGCGCGTGCGGCACTCGGCCAGCGCGCTGCTCTGCGCGCTCTCTTTGGCGAGCAGCTCCGTGTACGCGCGCTCGGCCTCGCCGGAGGAGGCCGCGTTGCGGTCGATCTCGGCGAGCACGGATCGGATCTCCTGTGCGTGCTGCGCCTTTTCGGCCTCGATCTCCTGCAGGCGACGCTGCTGCGCATCGATCTGTGCCTGCAGGGCGCCCGCACGGTCAGTCTGCTCGGACACCTCCACGCGCAGGCGCGCGATGCTGTCGGCACTGTTTTGCAGGTTCGTGCGCACGACGGCCGCGGCGCTCTCGCACTCGGCCGCGGCGCTCTCGGCCTCGGAGATCTGCTCGCGTGTGCGCTCGGACTCCAGATCCTTCTCGCGCATCTTCTGCGCGATGTTCTCCGACGCTGCATAGAGCTGCTCAAGCTCGCGCTGTGCGCCGGCGAGGTTTTCCTTCGCGGTCTGATAATCGCGGTTCACGGTCTCAGCCTGCGCGTGCAGCCGGTCGAGCGTCTCCATCCAGACGGAAACCTCCGCGCTCTTGAGCTCGTCGCGCAATCGGAGATACTTCTTCGCCGTCTCGGCCTGCTTGCGCAGGGGCTCGACCTGCAGCTCCAGCTCATCGACCTTGTCGTTGATGCGCAGGAGGTTTTCCTCCGTGCGGGCGAGCTTGCGCTCCGACTCCTCCTTGCGGTAGCGGTAGCGCGAGATGCCGGCCGCTTCCTCAAAGATCTCGCGGCGCTCGTTGCTCTTGCCGGAAACGATCTCGGCGATGCGACCCTGCCCGATGATCGAGTACCCGTCGCGGCCGAGACCGGTGTCCATGAGCAGCTCGTTGATATCGCGCAGGCGGCAGGCCTCGCGGTTGATATAATATTCGCTCTCGCCACTGCGGTAATAGCGGCGGGTGATCATGACCTCGGTGTTCTCGGTGTCGAAGATGCCGGTGCTGTTGTCAAGGATGAGCGACACCTGCGCAAAGCCCATGGGGCTGCGCTTTTCCGTGCCGCCGAAGATGACGTCCTCCATCTTGCCGCCGCGCAGCGTTTTCGTGCGCTGCTCGCCCATGACCCACAGGATGGCGTCCGATATATTCGACTTGCCGCTCCCGTTCGGGCCGACGATCGCCGTGATCTCCTGGTCAAAATTCAGGCGCGTCTTGTCCGGGAAGGACTTGAAGCCCTGGATCTCCAATGCTTTTAAGTACACAAAATCCCTCGCATATCCGGCGTCTGCGCGTGCAGAGACGCCGCTGATATCTCAAATCAAAGTAATACAAAGTAGAGTATACCGCCAAAAATGCCATTTTGCAACGGCCGGAGCGCATTTTTTCAGATGTGAAAAAATGCAGCCGCCTGCGTTTTCGCAGGCGGCTGCATGCCGTTATTGCGGCATCTGTTCGAGCGCGCACCGGGCGGCGGACTGCTCCGCCTCCTTTTTCGTGCGGCCGGTGCCGCGGCCGATCTCGCTGCCGTTGAGCAGCACGGCCATGGTGAATGTCTTGTTATGGTCCGGGCCGCTCTCGGCGCAGACGGTATAGGAAAGCGTCTGCCCGGCGCGGCGCTGCACGCGCTCCTGCAGCTCGGTCTTATAGTCCTCGACGTGGTGGATCTCCCCCTCGGCCAGACCGTTGAGGATGTGCGCGAGGATAAAGCGCTGCGCGGGCTCCAGCCCGCCGTCAAGATACATGGCGGCGATGACCGCCTCCACCGCGTCGGCGAGAATGGACGGCCGCTCTCTGCCGCCGCTGCGCTCCTCCCCGTGGCCGAGGCGGATATAATCGCCCAGATGCAGCGTGAGCGCCACACCGTGCAGCGCCTGCTCGCAGACGAGCTCGGCGCGCAGGCGGCTCATCTTCCCCTCCGGCATGTCGGGATAGAGCGCATAGAGCCGCGCCGCCGTGACCATGCCGAGCACGGAATCGCCCAGAAACTCGAGCCGCTCGTTGCTGGTATAGCCCCGCGCGCGGTTTTCATTGGCATAGGAGCTGTGCATGAGCGCATTCTCCAGCAGCGCCCGGTCGCGGAACGTGTAGCCCAGGCGGGCCTCCAGCGCCTCCATCAGTTGCTCTCCTTCGCCGCGTGCTTGTCCACGCGCATGTAGGAGATGTTGGCCGTGATGTCGTCAATGATGCCGGAATCGACAAAGGCGATCGCCTGACGGATGGCATTGTAGATCGCGCGCGCATCAGACGAGCCGTGGGCCTTGATGACCGGCTTGCTGATGCCGAGCATGGCCGTGCCGCCGACCTCGTTCGGGTCGAGCGATGCCTTGAGCGCGTGGAACTCGTCCCTGATGGCAAGGGCAGCCATCTTGGTCTTGAAGTTTTTCATGAAAATGCCCTTGAGCTGGCGCGTCATGTACTTGATGCTGCCCTCGATGCCCTTGAGCAGTACGTTGCCGGTAAAGCCGTCCGTGACGACGACGTCCACATCGCCGCTGAACACCTGCGACGCCTCAACGTTGCCGATAAAGCGGATGCGGCCGGCGGCGTCCGCCGCCTTGAGCAGCGGGAACGTCTCGTGCTGGAGCTCAGAGCCCTTGTGATCCTCGGTGCCGTTGCTGAGCAGGCCGACGCGCGGCGCGGCGATGCCGAGCATGGTGCGGGCATAATAGCTGCCCATATAGGCAAACTGCAGCAGGTACTCCGGCGTGCAGTCGGCGTTGGCACCGCAGTCGATGAGCATGACGCCCGCGTCGCCGTTCGGCAGCACGGGGGCCAGCGCCGCGCGGCGGATACCGTGGATGCGCTTGACGATGAGCGTAGCGCCGGTGAGCAGCGCGCCGGTGCTGCCGGCAGAGACGACCGCGTCGCCCTTGCCGTCGCGCAGCATATTGAGCGCGACCGTCATGGAAGCGTCCTTCTTGCGGCGGGTGGCTGTGCTGGGGTCGTCGTCCATGGTGATGACTTCGCTCGCGTCGATGATCTCGAGCTTGGCCTGCTCATTGCGCAGGCAGGCCTCAATGGCGGCGCGCTGGCCGACGAGCACGATCTCCGCGCCCAGCTCCTGCTGCGCGTGCACCGCGCCCTTGACGATCTCGTCCGGAGCGAGGTCACCGCCCATTGCGTCCACAAGAATTCTCATAGATGAAAAACCTCCTTTTGTTTCAGCCCGTCCAGGATCTGCAGGCTGCGCGCCGAGATCTCCGCGTTCTTATTGCGCTTGCCGCGCACGCGGTGATCCAGCGGTGTGATGATGCCAAAATTGATGTTCATGGGTTGAAAATCGCCGACGCTGCCGCCGGAAATGTACAGCGACAGTGCGCCGATGGCCGTCTCTTGCGGGAAATCGACAGGCGGCAGGCCGAGCAGCTGCGCGGCCGTCTCGATGCCGACGAGCGCGCCGGACGCGCACGACTCCACATAGCCCTCAACGCCGGTCATCTGCCCGGCGAAGCGGATGCGCGGGTCGCGCCGGAGACGATAATACCGGTCGAGCAGCTGCGGGGAATTTAAATAGGTGTTGCGGTGCATGACGCCGTAGCGGACGAACTCCGCATTCCGCAGCGCCGGGATCATGGAAAAGACGCGCTTTTGCTCGCCGAACGTCAGGTGCGTCTGGAAGCCGACAATGTTATACAGCGTGCCCTCGGCGTTGTCGCGCCGGAGCTGCACGACGGCATAATTATCCCGCCCGGTGCGCGGGTCGCGCAGGCCGACCGGCTTGAGCGGGCCGTAGCGCAGCGTGTCCTCCCCGCGGCGGGCCATGACCTCGACCGGCATGCAGCCCTCAAAGACTGCACCGTCGTCAAAGCCGTGGATGGGCGCTTCCTTTGCGCTGCGCAGCTCCTGCACGAAAGCGGTGTACTCCGCCTGATCCATGGGACAGTTGACGTAGTCGGCCGTGCCCTTGTCGTAGCGGCTGGCGAAAAAGGCGCTGTCCATGTCCACGCTCTCGAGCGTGACGATGGGGGCAACGGCATCGTAAAAATGCAGGTCGAACTCCGGGCAGAGGCGCTGGATCTCGGCCGCCATGGCATCGCTCGTGAGCGGGCCGGTCGCAATGACGACCTCACCGTCCGGGATGGCGTCGGCCTCGGCGCGCTCGACGGTGATGTTCGGATGCGCGCAGATGCGCTCCGTGATCTCGCGCGCGAACGCCTCGCGGTCCACGGCGAGCGCGCCGCCGGCGGCGACGCGGTTGTGATCCGCGCTCGCAAGCACGACGGAGTCAAGCCGGCGCAGCTCCTCCTTGAGCAGGCCGACGGCGTTCGTGAGCTCATCGCTGCGCAGGGAGTTGGAGCAGACGAGCTCGGCAAAGTTTTCGGATACGTGCGCGGGGGTCATTTTCTTGGGTTTCATCTCGATCAGGCGCACCGGGATGCCGCGCCCGGCCAGCTGCCACGCGCACTCGCATCCCGCCAGGCCCGCACCGATCACGGTCACTGGGGTCATAGCGTTCCTCCTCGAAAAAGGCGGCCGGTCAGGCCGCCTTTCCAATTATGCTTCCTTCTTGGGTTTCGTCGTCTTTTTGGCTGCCGGTTTTTTGGCGGCCGTTTTCTTTGCAGCGGGCTTTTTGGCAGCGGTTTTCTTTGCAGCGGACTTTTTTGCCGCCGGCTTCTTGGTCTCCGGCTTCGTCTCCTTGGACTCCGACTCAGCCTTGGGCTCAGCCGCGTCGTCCGCCGGTTTCGGCTTGCGCTTGTAGCCGCGCTTGTCGGGCGGCAGATAATTCGAGCACTCGGGGTTGATGCAAAACGGCTTGTTCGCGCCCTTGCCGGCGCGTTTGAACATGGTCTTGCCGCACTCGGGGCAGTAGTCCTTCGTCGGCACGTCCCAGGTCATGAAGCCCTGGATGCTCTCGCCGCCCTCACCCTCGCCATGTCCCGGGCAATCATGCCCGCGCTCACAGGCGTAGTAGGCAAAGCCCTTGCGGGACGTACGCTTGAGCAGACGGCCGCCGCAGGCCGGGCACTTGCCGGGCATCTCGACGACGATGGGCATCGTAAAGCTGCACTCCGGGTAGCCAGGGCAGGCAAGGAAGCGGCCGAAGCGGCCGTTTTTATACACGAGCTTGCGCCCGCAGTTCGGGCAGACCTCGTCCGACTCCTCATCCGGCACCTTGAGATGCTTGCCCTCGAGCTGGATCTCGGCGTTGTTGAGGTTCGCGTCAAAGTCTTTATAATACTCGCGCAGCACGTCCTTCCACGCCATCTTGCCGGCCTCGATCTTGTCGAGGTCCGTCTCCATGTTGGCGGTGAACTTCAGATCGACGATGTTGCGGAAGTACTCCTCCATCATCTCGGTCACGACGATGCCGAGATTCGTCGGGCGCAGGTAGCGCCCCTCCTTGACAACATAGTTGCGGCTGAGGATGGTCGAGATCGTCGGCGCGTACGTGGACGGACGGCCGATGCCCTTTTCCTCCATGGCGCGGATGAGCGTCGCCTCCGTGTAGCGGGCGGGCGGCTGCGTGAACTGCTGCTCCTTCGTGACGTTTTTAAGCTCCACGGCATCGCCCTGCTTGAGCGACGGCAGCGGACGGCGCACTTCGCTCGTCTCCTCGTCCTTCGCCTCTTCATACACGGCGGTGTAGCCCGCGAACTTCTGCTCGGAGTAGTTGGCGCGGAAGAGATAGCCCGCGCTGCCGGCATCCACGACGACGTTGTCGTACACGGCGTTGGACATCTGGCAGGCCGTGAAGCGGCCCCAGATGAGCCGGTAGAGCCGGTACTGCTCCGGCGTAAGGTCGTGGCGCACGCGATCCGGCGTGAGCGTGACGTCCGTCGGGCGGATGGCCTCGTGCGCGTCCTGTGCGCCGGCCTTGGTCTTATACGTGCGCGGCTTGCCGGGGTGGTACTCCGGGCCGTAATGCTCGACGATGAAGGACTGCGCGGCGGCGAGCGCCTCATCGGACAGGCGCTGCGAATCGGTACGCATATAGGTGATGAGGCCGATCGTGCCGCGGTCGGTGATGTCCACGCCCTCATAGAGCTGCTGCGCGACCGACATGGTGCGCCGCGGCGTCATGCCCAGGCGACGGGAAGCCTCCTGCTGCAGGGTCGAGGTGATGAACGGGGGCGACGGGCTGCGCTGCTTTTCGCCGCGCTTGACGCTCGCAATTTTGAACGGTTCGGCCGACACGGCGGCAATGATCTTGTCGGCCGTGGCCTCGTCCGGGACATCCATTTTCTTATCGGCCGTGCCGTAAAAGCGCGCCGTGAACGTGCCCGCGCCGCAGTCGAGCAGCGCGTCGAGCAGCCAGTACTCCTGCGGCTGGAAGGCGCGGATCTCGTTTTCGCGGTCGACCACGATGCGCGTGGCCACCGACTGCACGCGGCCGGCGGACAGGCCGGGCTTGACCTTGCGCCAGAGCAGCGGACTGAGCTTATAGCCCACGATGCGGTCGAGAATACGGCGCGCCTGCTGCGCGTCGACCAGATCCTGATCGATCTCGCGCGGGTGCTGGATGCTCTCGGTGACGACCTTTTTCGTGATCTCGTTGAACGTCACGCGCTTGGCCTTGTCATCCGGCAGATTCAGCAACTCCTTCAGGTGCCATGAAATGGCCTCTCCTTCGCGGTCCGGGTCGGTCGCAAGATAGACGGTGTCGGCCGATTTCGCGCGCTTTTTCAGGTCGGCGATCACGTCCGCACGGTCTTTCACGGGCAGGTACTGCGGCGTAAAATCACCGTCAATGTCCACACCCATGGTGCTCTTGGGCAGGTCACGCAGGTGGCCCATCGAAGCCACGACCTGATAATGATTGCCCAGATATTTTTCGATTGTTCTGGCCTTCGCCGGAGACTCGACGATCACCAGATCGGTTTTTGCTTTTGCCATCGGGTCTACTCCAACTCCTTATGATTCTGCGCAGTGCCTGCGCGTACATTTAATGAAAAGCGTTTGCCCGGCTCCTGCCGGACGACGCCGCGGATCTGCAGCACGGTCAGCTCCGCGAGCACCTTACTCGCCGGCAGCTGCGTCTTTTCGATGATGAGGTCCACCTGTGTGCCGGGCGCATCGATCGCCGCGACGATCTGCAGCTGCTCGGTCGTGAGCGACTTCAGCTGCGCTTCCAGGTCAATATATGCCTCCGGCTGCGGCTTGTCAATCCTTTTCTCCGCGACCGGGCGGCGCACCTGTGCAAAGCCGCTGCCCGTCTCCGGCGGCGGTTCAGGCGCCTGGGTCTCGGGCGCGGGCGCGATGTTTTCCCGCAGCGTGCCGGGAAACATGCGGCGAAAATCGCTCAGCACATCCCACGCGCACGTGGCCGGACGGGCGCCGTCCTTGAGCAGCGCATTGCTGCCGGCCGAGGCGCGGGAGTCCGCGTTGCCGGGCACGGCAAAGACCTCCCTGCCCTGCGTGACGGCATCGTCGGCAAACAGGAGCGCGCCGCTTTTCTCCGGTGCTTCGACCACGACCGTCGCCACCGCGAGACCGGACGTGATGCGGTTGCGCAGCCGGAAGCCAAAGCGCGGCACGGACATATTCGGCGCAAACTCGCTCACAACGGCGCCGCAGCGCGCGACCTCCTGCGTGTATGCACCCGCAAAATCCAGGTTGATCGCCGTACCGGACACGCCCACGCAAATGCCGCCGGCGTGCAGCGCGCCCTCGGCGGCCGAACGGTCGATCCCGGCCGTGAGGCCGGAGAGCACGATACCGCCGTGCCGCACGATCTCGAAGCCGAACTTGCGCGCGGTGCGCACGCCATACGGCGTTGCGCTGCGCGTGCCGACCACGGCGACGGCCGCGCGGTCGTCGAGCTGCGGCAGCGTGCCGCGCACGTAGAGCACGAGCGGCGGGTCGTAGATCTGCAGCAGGCGCTGCGGGTAGGCCGCGTCCTGGATCGTCAGGATGCGGATATGCTCCCGGTCACAGATGGCGAGCGCGCGGTTGGCATCCTTCAGGTCTTTATCCAGCAGCAGACGGAGCTCCTCCGGGCGCAGCGGCACACGGACACGGTAATCCGCCTCCGTGGCAAAATATACATCCCGCGGCGTGCCGAAATGCTCCACGAGCGCGAGCTTCATCTTCGGGCGCACGCCAAAGCGCATGGACAGCCAAACCCAGTATTGCAGCTGCGACATTTGCGCGCCTCCTCACATCCCGGTGCGGGCGATCTCCCACATGACGACCGCCGCGGCCACCGCCGCATTGAGCGACTCCGCCCCCGGCTGCATGGGGATGATGATCTGCCCGTCGCACTGTGCGAGCAGCTGCGCGCTCAGGCCGCGCCCCTCGCTGCCGATCGCCACGGCGGCCGGCGAGAGCGGCACGCACCGCAGATCCTGCGCCGCATCCGTCAGCGCCGCGCCGTAGAGCTTCAGCCCGCGGGCATGCAGCAGCTGCAGCAGCTCGTCCGTCGTGCACGTCAGCACCGGCTGGCGGAAGAGCGCGCCCATCGCAGCGCGCACGGTCTTGGGGCTGTAGAGATCGGCGCACGCGCCGGTGAGCACCACGGCATCCATGCCAAGGGCGTTCGCCGTGCGGATGACCGTTCCGACGTTGCCGGGATCCTGCACGCCCTCGAGCACGATGACGTGCCGCAGCGGCTGCGGCAGGCGCATCTCCGGGAGGCGCACGGTAAAGACCGGGCCGGGCGAATGCATGAGCGGCGAGGCATAGGCGACGAGCTCCGCGTCGGCCGTATACTGCGCAGCGCCGTCCGGCAGCGGGAACGCCGCCGCATCGCGCCAGAGCACGGACGTGACCTCCGCGCCGAACTGCAGCGCCTCGCGCAGCAGCTTTTCACCGTCGCAGACGTACTCCCCCGCGTCCCGGCGCACATCCTTATCCCTGGCCAGCGCGCGCAGGTGCAGGATATATTGATTTTTCCGCGACCGAATCTGCTCCATAAACCTGTTCTCCGCATATTCCATTACAATGTAATTCAAATATGTTCTTCATCTTATAACATCGCTCCACAATTTTCAAGTCCCGAGTTTCAGGAATTTGCAAAGCGCTGCAAATTTTCCGCCGCATACCCCAGCAGCGCGGCCCTGTCGTTCGGCAGCGTCTCATCCATGACCGCGTCCAGACACGCCTGCAGCGCCGCGCCGACCGCCCGGCCGCGCAGGCCGAGCGCGAGCAGATCATCCCCGTTGACCGCGAGGTCTTTGAGCGAGAAGCAGGCATCCGCCGCGAGCAGCTCGTCGAGCACGCGCTCCGCCTGCCGGTACGTCTCCACCCGGCCGGCACAGATGGCCGACTGGCCGCAGGCATCGGCAATGTGCAGCTCAAAAAGCTGCCGCACGGTCTCAACGCCGAGCTTGTTCATCAGCCGCCGGATGGGCTTTGCCTCCGGCGCGATGGGCAGGTCGTGATAGCGGATGAGCTGCGTGATGCGCGTGCGCCCGGCCGTGTCAAAGCGCAGGCGCGTGAGAATGCCCTCCGCCAGCTCGGTGCTCTTGGCCGCGTGGCCGTAAAAATGGCCGACACCATCCGGCCCGAGGGAAAAGCACGGCGGCTTGCCGACATCGTGCAGCAGCGCCGCCCAGCGCAGCACCGGCTCCGGCGGGATGTGCTCCACAACCGCGGCCGTGTGCAGCCAGACGTCCCGGTCATGGTGCGGGTTATGCTGCTCGAAGCCGAACATCGGCCGCAGCTCCGGGATCGGGACGGCCAGCACATCGGCAAATTCCCGCAGCACCGCGCCCACGTTCTGCCCGCAGAGCAGCTTCGTCAGTTCACTCTGCACGCGCTCCGCCGCGAGATACTGCAGCAGCGCGCGATTGCGATGGATGGCCGCCGCCGTCTCCGGCGCGATCTGAAAGCCGAGCACGGACGCAAAGCGCAGCGCGCGCAGGATGCGCAGCCCATCCTCCTGAAAGCGGCGGTCCGACTCGCCCACGCAGCGCACAACGCCGCGCGCAATGTCCTCCGCCCCGCCGCAGACGTCGACCAGCCCCGTGCGAGGATTGTAGGCCAGCGCGTTCATCGTGAAATCGCGGCGCAGCAGATCCTCGCGCAGGCTGCGCGTAAAGCGCACGGCGTCCGGCCGCCGGTGGTCGGTATAGTCCCCGTCGACGCGGTAGGTCGTGATCTCAAGCGGCAGGCCGTCGAGCAGGACGGTCACGGTGCCGTGCCTGAGCCCCGTCTCGATGAGCCGCTCGCCGGCAAAGACGCGCTCGACCTGTGCGGGCTCGGCATTGGTCGTGATGTCCCAATCCCCCGCCGCGCAGCCACGCAGCGCGTCGCGCACAGCCCCGCCGACGACATAGGCCTCCCAGCCCGCCGCCGTGAGACGATCGAGCGCCGTATGCACTTGTGACGGCAGGGTCAGCATGGGCAGCCTCCTCAGTTGTGGTGATAGATCTTCTTTTCCAGCGCAAAAATGCGGGCACTGAAGCTGCCGGCCGGCACGGTCGGCAGCGTTTCCGCATAGATCTCCATGCGGCTGTCGATGAGGTCAATGTATGACAGCAGCTCCGCCTCCGCGCACATGGGCCGCACGGCCGCGCCGAACTCCGGCTCGCCGTGGTGCGAGAGCAGCAGGTGCTGCAGCAGCATGGACTTTTCCTCGGGAATGCCAAGCTCGCGCGCGGCGTCCGCGACCTCCTGCGCCCCCATGACCAGATGGCCAAGGAGCTGCCCGGCCGTGGAGTACTCCGTCACGATGCCGAGATCGGAAAACGCAAACTCCCGCTCCTTGCCGAAATCGTGCAGCAGCGTGCCGGTCAGCAGCAGGCTGCGGTCAATGACCTCCGGATACAGGCCCGCGAGAAAATCCGCCGTGCGCAGCATGTTGTAAGTATGCATCAAAAGGCCGGACAGGAAACTGTGGTGCACGCTCTTCCCGGCCGGAATGCGCCGGAATGCATCGAGGTGCCGCGCCAGCATCGTCTCGGCCACGCTGCGGTAATCCGCGTCCGTGATCGAGGCGACCAGCCGCTGCACGTCCGCCAGCGCGGCGTCCGCGTCGATGGGCGCCGTCGGCACGAGCAGCGCCGTGTCATAATCGTCCGCCGCTTCGGCCATACGGATGCGGTGGACGCTGATCTGCAGCGCACCGCGGTATTCCGAGACGCTGCCGCGGATCTTTACGACGCGGCCGGTATCGTCCGGGCGCGCGCCGATCGGGCCGCTGTAGTCCCAGATCTTGATCTCCACGCTGCCCGTGCGGTCGCAGATCGTACCGCTGAGAAACGGTTTGCCGTTGTTCGTCGTCTTGAGCGCCGCCGCGCGCAGAATATAAAAGCCCTCGACATCCATGCCGGGGAGCATATCCGCAATGGGTTTATTGAATTCCATGGCTCCGCCTTTCCGCCCGCAGAGCGGGTCGTTCGTTCTATAGGATAACTATACATTGCCGTGATTTTGCCCGTCTGTCAAGCCTTTTCCCGCAAAAATCCGCCCCGCCGCCGATGGCTCGGCCTGCGGGACGGAGGCATTCAGTGTTCGGCGCGGGCGATCCGCTCGGCCGCCTGCCGGCCAGTCGGCGTAGCGGCAAGGCCGCCGAGGCCGGTCTCGCGCAGGCTGGCCGGGAGCGCATCACCGACCTCGCCCATGGCATCGATGACCTCATCGACCGGGATGCGGCTCGTGATGCCGGCGACGGCCATATTCGCCGCGCTCACGGCATTGACCGCACCGATGACATTGCGCTTGACACACGGTACCTCGACCAGGCCCGCGACCGGGTCACACACCAGGCCGAGCAGATTGCCGAGCGCGATGGCGTACGCATCCGCGCACTGCTGCGCCGTGCCACCGAGGATGTGCGTCAGCGCAGCCGCCGCCATGGCGCTGGCCGTGCCGATCTCCGCCTGGCAGCCGCCCTCCGCGCCGGCCACGCTCGCGCGCAGCGCCGTGACCTGGCCGAACCCGGCCGCGATATACAGCGCCTGCAGGATCGTCTCCTCCGCAACATCGCGCACCTCCACAAGCGGGATCAGCACCGCCGGCAGCACGCCGCAGCTGCCCGCCGTGGGCGCGGCGACGATGCGCTTCATGCACGCATTGCACTCGGCCACCTTGAGCGCCTCTTCCGTCACGCGCTGAAAATACGTCCCGCCGAGGAGGCGGCCGGCCCCCGCCGCCGCGCGGAATCTGGCCGCGTCGCCGCCGATGAGCCCGCTGTTGGAGCGGTCGGATGCGCAGTACTGCCGGCTCGACTGCTGCATCGCCGTCCAGAGCGCCGCGATCTGGCGGTAGGACGCCGCAGCGTCATAGCCGTTTTCCTGACAGTCCGCATCACGGATGACGGCATAGAGCGGCTGCCCGCTCTCCTGTGCAGCCGAAAGCATGGATGCAATGCTCGAAAAGCTCATACCGGTTCCTCCTGATTAAAGATCGTGATCTTCTGAATGCCCTCGATGTGCGACAGCCACTGCTCGATGTCCTTCGGGATCGGCTGGTCACACTCGAGGATCATGACCGCGTAGCCGCCCTGCTCGCTGCGGTAGAGCTGCATGGTGGCGATGTTGACGTGCCGCTGCATGAGCGCCGCCGTCACGGCAGCAACATGGCCGGGCATGTCCTGATTGTGGACAATGAGCGTGTTGTGCTCACCGGAAAAGTTCGTCTCGATACCGTCGATGGAGCGGATGCGGATGCGCCCGCCGCCGATGCTCTCGGCCACGATGTCCAGCGTGCGGCCCTTGGCGCCCGTGAGCTGCAGGCGCGCGGTGTTCGGGTGCGCGTTGCGCAGCTGCACGTTCCGGAACGAGAACGTCAGCCCCTGCTCCGCCGCGACGGCAAAGCTGCCCGGAATGCGCAGATCGTCCGGCTGCATACCGAGCAGGCCCGCGATCAGCGCGCAGTCCGTGCCGTGGCCATGACCGGTCAGGGCGAAGCTGCCGTGCAGCGAAATGTCCGCGTGCACCGGCCGGTCGCCGAGCAGTTTGCGGGCCGTCAGGCCGATGCGCACGGCCCCGGCCGTGTGGCTGCTGGACGGGCCGACCATGACCGGCCCGAGAATATCAAATAAACGCATGGCGCGCCTCCTTGGGTATACGAATCTTTTGCAAAATGAAATATGCGGTATTATACGCGCTCGGCGCGCAAAATGCAATGCCGATCCTCCGCCGGTGCGAAAATTCGGCGCAAAAATGCCGGCCGCCAACCGGCAGCCGGCAATATTCGGCGGATCAGTGCTCCTGGATCATCATGCGGATGATCGTGCGGTCGGTCTCGCGCATGCCCTCGCTCGCAAGTGTGCCGATGTTGCGGATCGTGTTCTCCACGCCCTTGACGACAATGCCGTCGCCGCCGTAGAACTGGCTCTCGTGCATCTGCATCTGCATACCCAGCAGACCCGCCTCGACTGCCGAGGCGATCTTGGCCGCGCAGCTCGCCTTCGCGCCGTCGCAGATCATGCCGGAGTCGATAGCGATGGCGTTGACGATGGTGTGCGCGATCTCACGGAACTGCCCGCCATACAGATACGTCACGCCCGCGGCCGCGCCGCAGCCGGCCGCCGTAGCGCCGCAGTAGGCGGACAGGCTGCCGATGCCGGTTTTCAGATGGATGGTGACGAGGTTCGACACCACGAGCGCGCGGTAGAGCATCTGCTGCGTAACGCCCAGCTCCTTGGCATAGACAATGACCGGCAGCGATGCCGTCAGCCCCTGGTTGCCGCTGCCGGAGTTGATGACCACCGGCAGGTCGCAGCCGTTCATGCGTGCGTCCGACCCGGCCGCGGCGTAGGCCTTGGCGCGGTTGTGGATGCTCATGCCGTAAGACTGCAGCAGGATGCGGCCGATGTTCGCGCCGTAATCCCCGCGCAGGCCCTCCTCGGCGATGGCCCAGTTATAGTCGATCTGCCGCTGGAGCGTCTCCTGCACGTCGGCAATGTCCACCTCGTTTGCAAAGGCGATGATGTGCTCGACCGTCAGCAGACTGCGGTCGGTGGCGTGCTGGCTGCCGGACTCCTGATAGTCCTTGTGAAACTGCACGACGCCGTTTTTCTCGATACGGATCACGTTCGTGTGATAGCCCGCGATCTCGACGGACGCGCTGTCCGCCCCCGCCGTGACGCGCACCTGAATGTCGAACACGTAGTCCTTGTCCGCGCGCCGGACGGTAAAGGCAGCCTGCTGCAGATAGGCGCCCACCGCATCCACCTGCTCCGGCGTGAGGCTCGCAAGCACCTGCAGCTGCGCGTCAGCATTGCCGGAAACGATACCCGCCGCTGCGGCCGCCGCAATGCCGCGCTGGCCGTTCGTATTCGGCACGATGACGCTCTTGACATTTTTGATGATGTTCGCGCTCGCAAGCACTTCGACCGTTTCCGGCAGCGCGCCGAGCGTCCTGCGGGCCAGCGCCGCGCAGTACGCCACGGCGATCGGCTCTGTACAGCCCATGGCAGGCTGCAGCTCCTCTTTCAGGATCGCAACATATTCGCGGTAGATCTTCTCGTCCATGTTCTCTCCTCCGATTTTTGTTTTTTCTCCGTTTTTGACCGTAAAATTCCGCTTTTTGTAATAGTATAACGAAACAGCGGCACATTTTCAACAAAAAAGATACCGGCAAAAGCTCCGGTATCTCAAGGCAGGTCAATCTTCACGTTTTTTCCGGCAGGCGTGCACGATTGCCCAGAGCGCATAGCCCAGCACGCCGCCGGTCGTGTTTGTAATCACGTCCGTGATATCTGAACTGCGAAACGCATGCAGCAGCGGCTGCACGACCTCGATGCCGACGCTGAGCGCCAGCGTCAGCAGCAGGCAGCGCCAGAAGCTGCACCGCCTGCCGCGGCAGCTGCGGCACAGCGGCAGCAAAACACCGAACGGGACAAACAGGGCGATGTTCAGCACGATCTGCCGGACATAATCGCCGTGGCGGAGAATGACGTCCTCAAACGGCGCCATGTGCATGGGGATATACGGATGGCCAAGGCAGAACGGGAGCGCCGTGAGCACCGGCATGAGCGTGAAGCGCACGATGCCGGCGAGGCAGCCGTACATGAGCGTGTAGACCGCGAGCGTTCTGCGCCCCAGCGGTCGCCACTTCGGCAGCAGCCAGATGCCGTAAACGGCCGCAAGCACAGCCAGGTCGATGAGTATTTTTGCGTTTCGGCTCATGTACGGCCTCCTTCTCTCTGCTGCCCGGAACGCACACGTTACCCGCGCAGCCACTGCTCCAGTTTCGGTTTTGCGCTGTCCACCGCGCTGCCGCGCAGCGACAGGCCGTGCGCGACCAGCGCGCCCTTCGCAGCCCGCCGGATGTCCTGCTCCGTGTTCGACAGGCCGCTGCCCTCGTTCGTGCAGAACGGATGGATGGTTTTCCCCTGCCAGTCATAGTGCTCGAGGAAGGTGTAGACCGCCATCGGCATGGTACCGCAGTAGTTCGGATAGCCAAGGTAGATTTCTTCATAGTCGTCCAGACGCTCCGGTAGCACCATCAGCTCCGGACGGGCATTGGCGCGCAGGTCGCGCCGCGCCTCGGCGACGCAGGCATCATAGTTGTCCGAATACGGCGCTTTCTGTTCGATATGGAATAGCTCCGCGCCGGTGAGTTCGGCAAGCAGTCGTGCCGCCTTCTCCGTGTTGCCGACGGCGATGGTGCGGCGCGCCCCGGAAAAATAGTTCTCTCCCGCGCGGGAGTAATAGGCAATGAGTTTTTTCATGATCCGTTCGCCTGAAAAACAGGCGCTCCTTTCTGGGAACAATGCCAAAAGCATACCGCAGTTTTCCGCATCCGTCAACCGGCCGGTGCGGATGGGAAGCTGCTGCAGCGGCTGCTAAGATGCCGCTAACATTTCCGCCGGCCGATTGATGCACTATAAAAAATACGATACGCTTTGTGCAGGAAATGACATTTTTACGAGATGGGGATGCACATGAACATTCGCAAAACCGCAGCGCCTGTGCTCATACTGGCGCTGCTGGTCGGTCATGGTTCCGCGTTCGCCGCTGCACCGGACACCGCGCCCGGCAATGCACAGTGCGCAAAATACGGCCACACCTACAGCTGGAAATAAGCGCACAAAAAAGCTCCCCCGCCGGGGGAGCTTTTTGCTGCCTTAGCGCACGCGCAGACGCTCCACGAGCGCCTCATTGCTCTCGGCCATGCAGGTCTGGTAGTCCGTATAGAGCACCATGCCCGGCAGTGCGCCGGACGGCTTGCGCACGAAGCGCGCCATGGTGTAATCCACCGGTGTCTTCCCGCCGCCGCGCGCCTGCGAATAGTATACGGCGAGACTCGCCGCCTCGGCGATCGTCTGGTCGTCGGGCGTCGTGTCGTGCGCACGGATGATGACGTGCGAGCCATGCACCTTCTGCACATGCAGCCAGATGTCCGTGCGGCGGGCTGTGCGGTGCGTCAGCTCGTCATTTTGCGTGTTGGAGCGGCCGACGAGGATCTCATACCCGGTGCTCGAAACGAAGGCGAGCGGCGCGCGCGGCGCTGCCTTTTCCTTTTTGGCATTGCGCGGCTGGCGCAGATACCCGGTCGCGCGCAGCTCGGCGCGAATATCCGCAAGGTCTCGCTCGCTCTCGGCGCGCGCGAGCTCATCGAGCACACTGTTGAGGTAGTCGAGGTTCCGGCTCGCCTCCGCGATCAGTCCGGTCAGGTGCTGTTCGGCCGTTTTGGCCTTGCGGTAGGACTTATAGAGCGCGGCGGCGTTTTCCTGCGGGCTCTTGCGCGGGTCCAGCTCGATCGTCACGTCCGGGCAGCCCTCGGCATAGTAGTCCTGCACCGTCACGGTGCGGTCGTCTTTCTGGATACGGTAGAGGTTGGCCTTGATGAGGTCGGCCTTCTGCCGCAGGGCCTCGCGGTCAGCGCAGCGCAGCAGGTCCGACTGCTGGATGGCCAGCTTTTTGGCCGTGCGGTCGCGCAGGGTGCGCACCTGATGCGTCAGCTCCTGCGAGCGGCGGCGCATGGCCTCCGCCTTGTCGCGGCGGAGATAAAATTCGTCCAGCAGCTCGGAAAACGAGCCGCAGCCGCGGCATTCCAGCGCGTCCTGATACTGCAGGATCGGCACGGCGGAAAAATCCTTCGGCCGGTCGCCGTCGAGCAGCATGGTGGGCACGAGATTGTTCGTCTCGACCGAGAACACCAGCGCGTCCAGCTCGTGCTCCAGGCGCGCGCGCTGCGCATCGTCCAGCCGCTCGAGCCGGGGGCTGGCATCGCCGAGCGCGCGGAAGCACACCTCCCGGCACAGCAGGGGCGACACGCCGGAGAACAGACCCAGCAGCCACTTATCAAGCATCCCCGCAGTGACCGGGCCGGAGAGCAGCTGCGCGCGCTGCTCCGGCGTCGTGTCAAACAGGACCGGCTTGTCCTGCCGCAGCGGCAGGCGGTAAAACAGGCCCGGCTGCACCTGGCGCGTCTCGCTCATGGAGGAATCCACGCGGCGCATGCAGTCGATGATGTGCCCGTCGGCGCTGACGAGGATGACGTTCGACTGGCGGCCAAGCATTTCAACAATGAGCTGCTTTTTGACCGGCGTGCCGAGCTCATCGCGCCCGTCGAGATCGAGCAAGAGCATGCGCTCGAAGTCCGGCTGGGAAATACCCGTGATGCGCGCGCCGACCAGATGCTTGCGCAGAAGCATGC
>ERZ827423.1345-NODE-1345-length-24468-cov-5.638553_pt1 | contig 24468 bp, 4 predicted proteins | sample MGYA00519775_ERZ827423 | MGnify/ENA primary metagenome ERZ827423 (study PRJEB31778, sample SAMEA3449296) | human gut metagenome | biome: human gut; feature: human-associated habitat; material: faeces | place: United Kingdom | collected 2010/2012 ...
TTATAGTAGACCAAGATGGAAAAGTATATACAGTAGGCTATAATGGAAATGGAGAGATGGGAAATGAGACATTAGAAAGTTTAACAGTTCCTGTATGTATAAGTAAATTAAAAATACAGGTAGAAAAAAATACTATAAACTTTGAAAAAGAAAATGATCAAGAACAAATAAATTATAAATTAAATATGAAATTTAATTTATTAACAGATGAAATACCAGCAGGAGATTGTACATTTACATCAATGGACCAAAATGTTGCAACAGTAAATGAAAATGGTATAGTAACAGCAAAATCAAATGGTACAACTATAGTAAAAATTTATAATGAAAGAAATAATTTATATACAGCAGTAAAAGTAAATGTAAATGGAAAAACAAATAAAACACAACCAAAATTAGTTGGAGGTTCTAACTTCTTTGTTGCATTAAAGGCAGATGGAACAGTATGGTCATGGGGGTATAATGGATATGGACAACTTGGAAATGAAACAAATTCTAATGTAACAAATCCATCAAAAATATCAATGAAAAATGTGGTTGATGTTGCAGCTGGAACTCAACATACATTATTATTAAAATCAGATGGAACAGTATGGACAACAGGATTGAACAATTATGGGCAATTAGGTGATGGAACTAATATTAATAGTAATAGTTTTCATAAAGTAAAATTAAATTCAGAAGGGGATTATTTAGAAAATATTGTAGCAATAGCTGCAGGAGATTCATCAAGTTATGCGTTAACAAAAACAGGAGAAGTATATTCATGGGGCTATAATGGATATGGACAATTTGGAGTTGATAATGTAAGTACATCATATTATCCAGTAAAAATGCAAAAAGTAAGCAATATTATACAAATTTCTGCTGGAGACAATTTCTTATTAATGCTAGATGGAGATGGAAGTGTATGGGGAGTAGGTGCAAATGGAGATGGACAATTAGGATTAAACAATACAAGTGAAATACATTTACCACAACAAATGTTAAAAGAAAATGGAAGTGGAATATTATATGGTATAAAAGAGATTGCAACAGGAAGAGCTCATAGTGTATTGTTAAAAGAAAATGGAACAGTACTTTCATTAGGATATAATGGATATTATCAAGTTGGAATTGGAACAAATTCAGCACCATACCTTCCAACACAAGTAATAAATGAATCAGGAGAAGCGGTAACAGATGCAAAACATATAACTGCTGGAGGACACTCAACATATATATCAAGACAAAAAAATACAGAAGGTGAAAACCAAGGATTATATGTGATAGGAAGAAATTCAAATGGAAACTTATTTACACAAGATACAGGAAATAAAAGAAGAGCTACAAAAGTTCAAAGTGATAAAGACATAATAGCTATGGCTGTAACAAGAAACAGTGATTCATCAGTAAAACAAACAGGAATAATAGTAGATCAAGATGGAATGGTATATACTGTTGGTTATAATGGAAATGGTGAAATAGGAAATGGAACAGTAGAAAGTACAATTAGTAAAGTATGTATTAGTAAGGTAAAATTAAATGTTACACCACATGTAATTAATTATAAAAATGTAGGAGATACTGGAGAAAAAATAACATGCAAAGTGTCTGCAGGATTTAATTTATTGTATGACAATGTAGAACAGGGAAAATATGAATTTAAATCAGTAGATAAAGATATTGCCGATGTAACTGAAGATGGAGTTGTAACAGCAAATGGAATAGGAACAACATTTATTAAGGTTTATAATGAACAAAATGATTGTTATGCAGGAGTTAGAGTCCAAGTAAATGGGGAACAAGGACTTACGACAGCAAAAATAGTTGGAGGATGGAATCATTTTGTAGCATTAAAGGCAAATGGAGAAGTATGGACATGGGGAAGCAACAGCAATGGACAACTTGGAGTATCAGATAAGACAAATAAACAAAAACCAACAAAAACATCTATATATGATTCTAATAATGAAGATAATAATTATGCTATAGATGTAGCAGCAGGTTCATATCATACAGTTGTATTAAAACAAGATGGTACGGTATGGACAGTTGGATTAAATAATTATGGACAATTAGGAAATGGAACAAATACATCAAGTGATGAATTTGTAAAAGTAGAAGGTTTACAAGAAAAAGTAATAGCTATTGCAGCAAATAATTTAACAACTTATGCTTTAACTGAGAATGGAAATGTGTATGGATGGGGTTACAATAGTTATGGTCAACTTGGAATTAACTCTACAGCTACATGTTATTCTCCGGTTAAAATGCAAAAAATATCTGACATTATACAGATTTCTGCAGGAGAAAATTATCTTGTAATGCTAGATGCAAATGGAAGTGTATGGAGTGTAGGATATAATGGAAGTGGACAATTTGGATTAAATAATACAAGCAATTATTATTTACCACAAAAAATGTTATCAGAAGATGGAAACAAAATATTAACAAATATTAAGAAAGTAGCAGCAGGAACAATTCATACATTGGTATTAACAGAAGAAGGAACAGCATATGCAGTAGGTTATAGTGGCTATGGACAGTTAGGAAATGGAACAAATAAGACACAAATGTTGCCAGTAAAAATGATTGACAAAGATAAAAATGTTGTAAAAAATATAAAAGATATTGCAGCAAATGGATATTCAAGTATGGTTTACGTTAAAGATACAAGTGTAGAAAATACACAAAATGACACAAACAAAACATCAGGTTTATATGTTGCAGGTTACAATAATTATGGACAATTATTTACAAAAAATACAACAAAACAAATGTATTTAACTAAAGTACAAGAGAACAATAATATTATTACAATGGCAAGCACTAAAAATACATCTTATCAAACATCAGCAATTGCAGATGATTTAGGATTAGTATATACAGTAGGATATAATGGAAATGGAGAAATGGGAGATGACTCAACAACTACAACAACAGAACCAACAAATATTTCTGAAGCAAGCTTAAAAGTAAATCCAACAAAAATTGTATTAAACTTAAATAGCAGTAATATTAGCGAAAAAATAGAAGCTAATACAGATTTAGGATTTAACTTATTATATAGTGAAGTAACTAATGAAGAAGTTACGTTTAAAAGTCAAGATGCAAAAATAGCATCAGTAGATAATGATGGAGTTGTTACAGGAAATACATATGGTACAACTACTATAGAAGTAACAACAAATAAATTACCAAATAAAGTGCTAGTTGATGTTCAAGTATTAAGAAAAAATGATATTACTATTCCAAAAGTAGTAAGTATGAATGATTTTTCAGTAGCATTAAAAGCAGATGGAACAGTATGGACATGGGGGTATAACTATCAAGGACAATTAGGATTAGGAGACAATTCTAATAGATATAAGCCTACACAGGTTAATATAAAAGATGTTATAGATGTTGCTGCTGGAAGTAATCATGTATTGGCATTAACTAAAGATGGAAAATTGTATTCATTTGGTTCAAATAGTTATGGACAACTAGGAAGACAAGGAAATACACTTATACCACAAGAAATAGAAGGATTAGAAAATGTAATAAAAATAGCTGCAAGTACGTACCATTCAATGGCACTTACAAGTGAAGGAAATGTTTATACATGGGGCTATAATGGCTATGGACAATTAGGAAATGGAACAAGTACAAGTAATGCTAAACCAAGTAAAATAAAAATCAAAAATATTGTCAAAATTGCAGCAGCAAATCAAACATCAGCAGCAGTTGATGGAGATGGTAATTTGTATGCATGGGGATATAATGGTTATGGACAACTTGGAAATGGAACAACAAATAGTCAATATTTCCCAAGAAAGGTTTCATCACTAGATGGAATTATAGATGTTGCTGTTGAAGATAATACAATAATAGCATTAAACGAAAATGGAAATGTATTTTCAAGTGGATATAATAAATATGGAAATTTAGGAAATAGTAGCACACAAGATAGATATAAATTTGAAAATGTAAAAGAAAATTCAGAAAATATTTTAACAAATGTTAAATCTATTGAAGCTGGAAACAATTATGCAATTGCTATAAAAGAAGATGGTACAGCTGTTACATGGGGATATAATAGCTATGGTCAATCTTCAAATGGTACAACAAGAAATAATTTACTTCCTGTAGATTTAAAATATGGAGTAGATAAAGATAAAATAGATAAGATTATTTGTGCAGCAGCAGGACAAGGTACAACAACTATTGTAAGAGAAGATGGAAAAGTTTGGACAATAGGTAAAAATAATTATGGTCAATTAGGAGACAGTTCTACAACAAATAAAACAGAATTTGTATGTATTAGTAAACCAATTTTATTATTTGAAGATACACCAATTAGAATAAAGGGAATAGGACAAACTAAATATGCAAAAGTAAATATGTCTCAAGGATTTAACCTATTATATAATTCAGTAGAAGATGCAAAATTTACATATTCAAGTAAAAATAAAGAAATAGCAACAATAGATGAAACAACAGGAAAAATAACATCTATAAAAAAAGGTAAAACACAAATATCAGTAATTGATACTATTTCAGGACAAACAACTGTCGCAGATGTATATGTTTTAGGAGAAGATGATATAACATTCCCACAAATTGAAAGTAATAATTATTCAACAGTAACTTTAAAAGCTAATGGGGAAGTTTGGAGTTATGGTTATAATGGCTATGGACAATTGGGAACAGGAGATACACAAAATAAAATATTACCAACATATACAAATATAAACAATATAATGCAAATTGCACTTGGAAAAAATCATACTGTAGCAGTTGATAAAGATGGACATGTATTTACATGGGGATATAATAGTTATGGACAGTTAGGAAATGGAACAACAGGTGGAACAGTTTTAGAAAAGGTACAAGTTAAATCAACAGATGGAGAAGGTGTCTTAGAAAACATTGTATCAGTCGCAGCTGGAGATTCATTTACTATGGCATTAGATAAAGATGGAAATGTTTATACATGGGGATATAATAGTTATGGACAATTAGGAAATGGAGATACAAATTATAGAGTATTGCCTGTAAAGGTAGATGGATTACAAGGAATTGTAAAAATAAAAGCTGGAAATGGTTCAGCATTTGCAATAGATAATAATAATTGTTTATGGGTAGCAGGATACAATGGCTATGGAAATTTAGGAGATGGTACAACAGGAAATAAATTAACATTTACTAAATTAAATACACTTGAAAATGTAGCTGATGTATCAGCAAGTCCTGTTAATAGTACAATTGTACTATTATTAGATGGAACAGTTTGGGGATTTGGAAATAATAGATATAATGCTTTAACAAATGCTGGAGGCGCTATACCACAGCAATTACAAGGACCAGATGGGGCATTGAAAAATATAACATCAATTGGAACAGGCTACTATACAGGATATGCAATTACATCAGAAGAAAAAGTTGTTGCATGGGGATTAAATAATTATTCTCAATTAGCATCAGGAGATACTAGCTCTAAACAAACACCAGTTTATATGAAAGATAAAGATGGAAATATAATTGAAAATGTAATGATTGTAGCTGGTGGAAATTCTAATACAGAAATTGCAAAAAGTAATGGAACAGTATGGTCAATTGGATATAATGGTTATGGAGAGTTAGGAGATGGTTCTACAACATCAACTAATAAATTAGAATGTATATCAACACAATATATTAAATTAAATCAAAGAGAGGTAACATTAAAATTATCAAATCCAGAATATCAAATAAAACCAGAAACTGTATATGGATTTAACTTATTATTTGATATAGCGGAAAATAATGGCTTTACATATAAATCTTTAGATAATAATATTGCAACTGTAGATGAAGAAACAGGAAAAGTTACAGCAAATGGATTAGGAAGAACATATATAATTCTAAAATCAAAAGATGCTGAAGATGAAGCTAGAGTTGTTATAAATGTAATTGATGATGACAAAAAAGTAAAAGAAAAAGTAGAGGCAGGAAATATTCATTCTCTTGCATTAAAACAAGATGGAACAATTTGGAGTTTTGGTGATAATTCTCAAGGAGAAATGGGAAATGGAACAATTAGTTCTATAAATACCACAGAACCAACACAAATTGTGACAGGAATGTATACAGAAATAAAAGAAGAAGAAACTGAAGAAGGCTCAACTCAAGTAACAACAACAAATATTGAAGTTAAATTAGATAATATAAAAGATATTGCAGCAGGATATAATTTTAATTTAGCAGTGGATAGTAATGGCTATGTATATTCATGGGGATATAATGGTTATGGACAATTAGGAGATAATTCAACAGTTTCAAGATCAATACCAACAAGAATTGAAGGGTTAGAAAAGATTAAAAATGTATATTCATATGGAAATACAAGTATGGCCATAAATGAAAATGGAGAAATTTATGTATGGGGATATGGTTATAATAAAGTTCCTACAAAGCTTGATTTCTATAGTAAAGCTGTAGATATTCATGGAAAATTAATACTTGCTGAAGATGGAAGTGTATGGACATTGTCTTTAAACCCAACAAAAATTGCAGGATTAAGTAATATAGTAGAAGTTGCATCAGGAGACAATTATTATGCTGCATTAGATACAAAAGGAAGAGTTTGGGTACTAGGCTATAATAGATATGGACAATTATCACAAGCAAATACATCAGATGTGGATACTTTAACTTTTGTTAAAGTACAAAAAGAAACAGAATATGAAGTTTTACAAGATATTGTAGAATTAAAAGCAGGAAAAAATAGTTTACAAATGATATCTAGTAATGGTGATTTATATGTTTCAGGTTATAGTTCATATGGACAATTAGGAACAGGTGAAAATAAATCAAGTATTACAATTGCAACAAAAGCTAAAAATATGGATAATACAAAATTTGTTGATTCAAATTCATACCATAGTATTGCATCAGACAATAATGGATTTGTCTATACAGCGGGTTATAATGGATATGGAGAACTTGGAGATGGAACATATACAAGCACAAATGAATTTAATGTAATAGGAGATACATATGTACATGTAGAGAAAAATAAAGTTACAATTGAAGAAGGAAAAACTAAACAAATAAAAGCTTCATTAGATAATAAATTCAATTTAATTAAAGATACTGTAGATAGTGGTAATATTTCTTATAAATCTTTAAATGATGAAATAGCAACAGTAGATGCTAATGGAACTATACATGCTAAAAAACTTGGTACAGTAGAGATAATTGCAACACATACAATTACTCATAAAGTTGCAGTAATATTTGTACAGGTAGTTCCAGAAGAAAAAACAACAGTTCCAAAAATAGAAGTTGGTGATACACATTCAGCAGCACTAAAAGCAGATGGAACAATATGGACATGGGGAAATAACTCATATGGACAATTAGGAATAGGGGACAATGTAACAAAAACAAGTCCAACAAAGGTTACTGATATTGAAAATGCAATAGATGTGTCAGTTGGATATTATGATACAGTTGTTGTTAAACGAGATGGAACAGTATGGGCATTTGGAAATAATTCAAATGGACAACTTGGTGATGGAACAAGTTCAAATAGAGTGAATCCAGTTCAAGTAATTAAACAAGACGGAGCACCATTAACTAAGATTTCTAAAGTAGCGGCTGGAACATACAGAACAGTTGCTTTAGATGAAGATGGTAATGTTTGGATTTGGGGTTATAAATATGGAAAAACAGCAACAAAAATATCTGGATTAAATGGAATTATAGATATTTCATCAAATTATGCAGTAAAACATGATGGTGAAGTTTATAAAATAGATACTCCAGATGTGAAATTAAAATTAAATAATATTATTAGAGTTTCTGAAGGTGCAAATCATGCTTTATTCTTAAATAAAGATGGAAAAGGATACAGTATTGGAAATAATAATAAAGGACAATTAGGAGATGGAACAACTGTAAATAAAGATATGCCAGTTCTAATTCAAGACAGTACAGGGGTTCAAAGTTTAACAAATATTAAAGAGTTAAAAGCTGGAACAGAATTTTCAATTGCTATTATGAAAAATGGGGATACATATACTTGGGGAAGTAATGATAATTATAAATTAGCATCAGATGTACAAAACTACCAAGTATATCCAAAGAAAAATGATCAAACAAATAATGCGATTTTTGCAGATGCAGGAGTAAACAATGGGGCAATAATAGATGAAAATGGTTATGTATATACATGGGGATTAGGAGATTATGGAAATTTAGGAAATAAATTATATAATACATCAAGTGTCCCAGTATTAGTAGGAGTTCAAGATGTAGGTCTTAATGAATATGATATTGTATTACATAAAGGTGAAGATTACAAAATAGTAGTAACAAATAAAACATTTAATGTATTACAAGAAGTACAAGATAAAGGACAAATGAATTATTCTACAGGAAATAGTAGTATTGCATCAATTTCTAATACAGGACTTGTTACAGGAGTAAAAGAAGGAAAAACAACAGCTGTTATAAGTAAAGTTGGAACAGATAGTGTTAGTATTGCAAATATTACAGTATTACCAGATGGCGTTGACATTGAACCAATGGCATTAACATCTATGTCACACACAGTTGTTTTGAAAGCAAATGGAACAGTATGGAGTTATGGATTAAATTCTAGTTATCAACTTGGAAACGGAAGTACTGTATCTAGTGATAGACCAGTTATGGTAAAATTCCCAGAGGGAACAATAATTAAACAAATTGCAGTTGGAAATACACATAATTTAGCATTAGACATTAATGGAAATGTTTGGGGTTGGGGTGTAAACTCAAACAATTCATTAGGTAGAAATGCAAGTAAACCAGTAAGTTTAGGAATTAGTAATGTTAAGAAAATAGCAGCAAACAATGATCAAAGTATGATTTTAACAAATGATGGTTATGTATATGTATGGGGATTAAACGAAAATGGAGAATTAGGAACAGGTACATATAATAAAGTTAAAGAACCTACACTATTAAATTATGTAAGTGATGTAATAGACATTGCACTTGGTAAAAATCATTCATTATTATTAACAACAAATGGAAAAGTATTAACATCTGGATTAAATGTTTATGGACAAACAGGAAAACAAGAGGGAAAATCAAATACATTTACTCAAATTGAAGTACCAGTTACAATTGGAAAAATAGCTGCAGGAGATAACCATAGTGTATTATTAAGTGCAACTGGCAATGTATATACATTTGGATATAATGAAAATGGTCAATTGGGACTTGGAACAAAAACTAATATGTTAATTCCAACAAAAGTTAATATAACTAATATTATGCAAATTTCAGCTGGAAAAAATCAAACAATTTTATTAGGTGCAGATAGAATGTTATATTCAACAGGTTCAAATAGTAATGGACAATTAGGACTTGGAATAAAAGATGATAAATTATTATTTACTAAAGTTACAAAAGTAGATGATATGATGAGTATTTCTTGTGGAAATACCTACAATGTATCTATAAAATATGATGGTGATGTATATGGCTGGGGAGACTACTATCATGGAACATCATCAATAAAAACAAAAACAAATAGTACAGTTCCAGTTAAAGTTGGAAATGATTCATCATATATAGAAGAACCAGAAATAACAGTTAATATAGATGGAACTAAACAAATAAATATAGCACCAAAATATAGTTTTAATGTATTTAAAGAAGATGAAACTGAAACCGGATTTAGTTATGAGGCTTTAAATGATAATATTGCTACAGTTAGTGAAAAAGGACTTGTAACAGGTATAAAAACAGGAACTACATGGATAAAAGTTACAGAAAATGAAACAGAAAAAGAAAATGTAGTTATTGTAAGAGTTATTGAAAAAGATTCAAAATATGCTCCACAAATTGCAGGAGGAGATGGATATGCAGCTGTGTTAAAATCAGATGGAAGCATATGGGGATTTGGTTATAACTCAGATGGACAACTTGGAAATGATAAATTAGTACCTATAAATGTACCAAGTCAAACAAACATTTTAGCAACATATAAGCAAGTTGTAGCAGGAAAAAAATTCACTTTAGCATTAAGAGATGATGGAACAGTATGGGCATGGGGTGATAATACTTATGGAGTACTTGGACAAGGGAACAGAGTATCTGCTAGAAAGCCAGTACAAGTTCAATTATTAAGTAATATTGTATCAATTGCAGCAGGCGATAATCATGCAATAGCATTAGATAATTTTGGAAATGTTTATACATGGGGATTAAATAGTTGTGGTCAATTAGGAAATGGAAATACAATAACACAAAGTATGCCAGAAAAAATATATAGCACAGATAAACAAATTACAGGAATTGCAGCAGGAGGAAATATGTCAGCTATTGTAGATTTGGAAGGTTCTGTATATGTATTTGGTGATAATAGCAAAGAACAAATTGAAGAACTTAAATACAACTATGATGAATTTGGTCAAAAAATATTACCAGCATTAAATCTTTATTCATCAGAACCTCAAAAAGTAAAAGCTATAAGTAATGCGGTTAAAGTTGAATGTTTACAAAATGAAATTGTAATATTAAAACAAGATGGTAGCGTTATAAAAATTGACAAATATGCAAAACAGGAAAACGCAAGAATACAAGTTGTTGCATCACAAAACATAGTAGATATTTCTGCAACAAATAACAACATAATGGCATTAGACAATAATCAAAATGCATATACATTTGGAGATAATTCAAATGGTCAAGCAGGAATAGGTACAACAAGCAATAGTGTTACATTACAAAAAATAAACATGGTTGAAGGAAAAACATATTTAAGAGTTGGTGCAGGCTATAAAAACAATTATGTTATAGATACAGAAGGATTTGTATATGCTGCTGGTGCAAATGAATATGGACAATTAGGAAATGGTACATATGATGACAGTTTAGTGTTTACACTTGTTGGAGATAGAAATTTTGAAATAGTACCAGATGCAAGAACAATGAAACAACCAGAAGAAGAAACAGTAACAATTAAGGCAAATATATTTAATATATTTAACCATAATGAAAGAAAATTAACAGATTATGAGTGGAAATCAAGTAATAGTGATGTTGTAAGTGTAGAGAATGGAGTACTTGTTTCACAAGATATGGGAACAGCAACAATTACAGCAACAGATAAAGTAACTAAAAATACAGCAACGGCTTTAAGAGTTGTTCAACCATTGGATGAACAAAGAATAGATACTATTACAGTTAATGGAAAAGAAGCAAAAGTTTCTGGAGAAAATAAATATGAAGTTTCTGTAGAGAAAAATCCAGATGGAACAGGAACTATTATAATAACAACAAAAGATGCAACAGATCAAATTAGTATTGATGAAGGAACAACATATCAAACAGGTAAACTAACACAAGATGTATTATTAGATACAAAGCAAAAAATTGTAAAAGTTAGAGTTAAAGTTTCTAATGGAAAAATAGTTGATTATGTTTTAACAATCAACACTATTTCAAATGATGCAAGTCTAGCACAATTAACAGTTGATAATGTTGTACCAACTGCAGTAAGTTCAACAGAATATGAAATTATTGTTAAAGATACAGTTACAAAACCTGAAATACATGCAGTTGCAAATTATTCAAAAGCAACAGTAAGCATTGATGCAAGTATTCCGGAAAAGAAAGAAACAACTAGAACAGTAGATATGTCAACAATAATTAAAAAAGTTGTTCCAATTCAAGTAACAGCAGAAAATGGTGATACAGTAACATATACCTTAACTATTTATAAAGAAGATGCATTAACTCAAATTGAATCTATAATGGTTAATGGAAAAGAAGCTACTAAATTAAGTGAAAATAATTATAAAGCAATAATTCCAAGAGATATGGATTCAACACAAATAATTGCAAAGGCTTTATATCCAAAAGCAAGATTAGAAATAAACGGTTTAGGAGAAGAAACAACAATAACAACTAAGACTGTAGCAACTACTAAAGATGAAACAATAGTAAATATTTATGTAAGAGCAGGAGAAGGAGAAAACGAAAGAGAAAAAGTTTATACGTTAACTATAGATAAAGAAGGAACAGAAGATATACAAGGATTATTTTCTGTAACAGTAAATGGAAAAGAAATAAAACCAGTAGGAAAGATATATGATGCATATATTGCAGATAATTCTAAAACAGTTACTGTAACTGCAATAACAATAAGTGAAAAAGACTTAGTAAAAATTGGAGATACACAAGAAAAAGAACATATATCAACACAAGAATTAAATGTAGACAACAATATTACAACATATATAATTACTGTAACAGATCCTGAAGATAGTACTAAAACTAAAGAATTTACACTAAATATTAAAAAACCATCAGCAGATAATTCTTTAATGTCTATTACAGTAGGAAATAAAGAATTTTCTAAAGAAGCTATAAAGCAATTAGGAACAAATACATATAAGGTAAGTGTTTCTGATAGATATGAAAAAATAGATGTAATTGCAAAAGCAAATTACGAACAAACAAAAATTAGTATAAATCATGAAGAATATGAAGAAGAAATATCAACAAGAGAAGTAAAAATTGGGGAAAACGAGCCAACAATTGTAGAAATTTTGGCAAAAGCTTTAAATGGAGATATTGCAACATATACATTAGAAATATACAAAGAAAACAGTAATAATAATATTAAAGAAATAACTGTAGATGGAAACAGTGTAACAAAAAGTAAAACAGATGAAGACACTTATGAATATACTTTAGATAAAGTAACAAGTAAAGTAACAATAGGAGCAATAGCTGAAGCAGAATCTAGTATGGTAGGAATAAATACATTTGAAAAAGAGCAAGAGGCCACATACCAAGATATAAAAATGGAAGGTAGATCAATTGTTGTAAACATATATGTTACAGCAGAAGATGGAACAACAAAAACATATAAATTAATAGTATATGCACTACCAGACAATGTAAATTTATTACATGTAAAGGTAAATGGAAAGGATGCAACAGCAGTTCCAGTTAATAAATATCAGACAAAAGTAAATAAAAACGATACAAGTTTTGAATTATATGTTATACCAGAAGATGAAAAAGCAAAAGTTCAAATAAATACTAACAAAGAAGTAACAGGAACAGCAAATGCTACAATTGCAAAGGAAAAAGAAGAAGTAGAGGTTAATATAAAAGTAACAGCACAAGATGGAACAACTCAAAATTATACATTAATAGTTTCAAATCAATCAGATGATAGTAAACTTGCAATACTAAAAGTTGATGGACAGATTATAGAACAAAATGAAGATGGAAAATATTATGTAGAAAAGAAATTCTTAACAGAATCTGTTAATGTTAGTGCAATTGCAAATAGCAGTTTCGCAAAAGTAAGTATTAATGGAACAACACCAACATTAGAAGAACAAACTTCAAATGTAACAACACCAGATAATAAAAACACTATTACAATAAATATAATTGCAGAAGATGGAACAACAATGGAATATATTTTAATAGTAAATAAATTATCAAATGAAACTGGAGCAGATATTACTATATCTTATATAGAAGACGGGTTAACAAAAGAAGAAAAAATTACAGTAGATTCTAATAACAAGGCAACAGTAAGAATAGGAAATCAAGATGAAGTTGATATAACTGTAATTTCTAAAGATAAACTTGCAAAAGTTTCTATAAAAGAAAGCTTACCAAAAATAAATAAAGAAACTCAAAAGATTGCTACAACAGAAGAAACAACATGTGTTCCTATTTATGTAATTGCACAAGATGGAACAGTTGGAAACTATGAAATAACAATTGTTAAAGCATCAAGTGATAATGAACTAGAATCATTAACTGCTCAAAATATAGACAATGATGATATTTTAAAAACATCTGATAATACATATTTAATAAAAATGCCAGACACAACAAATGAAATAAAATTAAAAGCAATAGCAAAAAGTAAATATGCAACAGTAAAAATTGAAGATGGTGATTATTCAAGTACAAATGTTAATGAACAAACAGTTCTAGTAGATGGCGAAAGTAAAGAAATAACAATATGTGTAAAATCAGAAAATGGACAAGAAAGGGAATATAAAGTTACAATCAAGAAAGTTACAGACTTAAGTTTAGAGAGTGTTAAAGTTGATGATAATGAGTGTTACTTAGAAGATGGAAGTTATGTTTCATTTATAGATAGAGACACTAAAGAAATTGCATTAAAAATTAAAGCTAAAAATGAAAAAGCATTAATTGCTACAAAAGAGGGCACAGATAAAAATTGGAGTGATTCAGAAGCAAAAGATATACACATAAAACAAATTACAATTACAGGAGAAGAAACCACTGTGCTAATCCAAGCTAAAGATCCAAATGATGAGTCAAGAATAAAAGAATATAGTTTAATTATAAAATATAAATCATCTAATGCAGATTTAGAATTAGTTAAAGTTGATAATAAAGATGCAATAAAAATGGAAGATGAATATTATGCAACTACAACTGTAGATGCATTAAAGAGCCAAATTTTTGCTAAAGCTGTAAACAAATATGCTAAAGTTTCAATTAATGGTTTTGATAAAGAAGAAGGAAGTTCAACAAGAAAGATTGATTTAAGTAGTGAAAAAACAACAACAGTTATTGTTACAGTTACATCTCAAGATGAAAAAACAACAAATACATTTAATGTAATTATTGAAAGAAAATCTGAAGATGCAAGCTGTGCAATTCTAATAAATAATGAATTTGCAGATGAAACAGATGAGCAAACAAATACTTATACAAAATATATAGAAAGACAAGACACTGAAGCAACAGTATTAGTAAATGCTAATAGTGAAGTGGCAATGGTTGAAATGGATGGTGAAAGCCAATTACATACATTAGCAAAAACAATTACTATTGCTAATGAGGAAACTAAATTAGATGTTATTGTTACTGCAGAAAATGGTGAAAAAGTAATATATCATGTAAACATTATTAAAAAGTCTACTGACAATTCTATAAAAAGTGTAAAAGTAGATGGAAAACAAATAGAAGAACAAGATGGAAAATATATAGCTACAGTATATGATAAGGGAAAAGATACACAAGATGCTCTAATTGAAGTTATAGCAACAGAAGAACACGCTAAAATACAAATTGGAGATGGAAGTGAATTTAAACTAACACCAGCCCAATCATCTGTAACATTTAAAGATCAAAATAGAAAAATTACTTTAAATATCAATGTACAAGCACAAGACACAAATACAACAAATATAACCAAAATATTGGAAATAAATATAGTTTCTGATGATACAACAATTAAAGTAGTTAAAAATGGGGACAATGTTGTAACAAATTATGATGAACAAACACATACATTTAAAGAATATTTATCAAAAGATATAGAAGAAGTAAACTTAAGCATAGAGGCTAATAGTTTATATACTACTTTAACATCAGGGGAAACAACAGGAAAACAAATTATATCTATAAATAATGTAAATATTAAAGATCAAGATGAGGTAGATATATCATTTACAGCAATAGCTGAATCTGGAAGAACTCAAGATTATATAATTAAAATTTTAAGAAAATCAGACAATGCAAATGCAGCACATATTTATGTTGATGGAATTGATATTATAGACAATTTCCAAGATGTCGATTCTGTACCTACATGTGTAATTTCAATTGGAAAAGAAACTCAAAATAGTGTAATTGAGGCAATTGCCGAAAATGAATTTGCAAATATAAGAATAGGAGATACACAAGGAGTAATTAAAAAATCAAAACAAAACATTAAATTAGATACTGAAAAATCAACTATTACAGTTCCAATAGTAATTACATCACAAGATGAAACAGTAACTAAGACATATAACATTATGTTTGTACGTTTATCAAATGATACTACAATACAATGGCTTGAGGTAAATAATAAGCATATAATAGAAGATGAAAATGGAAATTATGAGGTAACTGTAAAAGCAACACAAGATATTGCAAATGTAAAAATTACATTATCAAATATTTTAGCAACTGTAACTATGGGAGGAGAAGTAAAACAAGCAAAACTTGAAGAAAACATTATTTTACCAGAAAGTGGTGATACTGTTAAAACAATAACAGTAACAGCTGTTGATGGAACAGTAAGAACATGTACTTTAACAATTCATAAACAGGTAAATAACTTAGGCTTAGAAAAAGTATATTTAGATGGAAGAATTGCAAATAAGGTAGATGATAATACATTTGAAATAGATGTTAAAAAAGGAACAACAAATGCTACTATACAGGCTGTTGCAAGTAAGCAAACTGAATATGTAAGCATTAAAGATAATGTTAAAGAGCAAAAAGAAAATATTTATAAAAATTGCTCAATTATAGAAAAAACAATCCCAATAAAAGTTATAGCAATGTTTGAAGATGAAGTAGACCAAGAAAGACAATATAATCTAATAATTAAAGAAGTTGAAGAACCAGACGTTGTTCAAGACTTAAATGTAACTATTAAAATAGATGATGAAGAAATTTATCAAGATACAGATGGAAATTACGTAAAAATAGTAAATAATGAATTAGATAATTGTACTTTGTGGGCTGGAATAACATCTGAAACATCAAAAGTAAAAATTAAAGATGATAATGGAGAAACAGAGTATGAATATCCATCAAGTAATAAAAATTTGAGTTTGAAAAATGGTGTAACTGAGGCGATTGTAACAGTTCAAAATGGTGCATTGGAAGAAAAAGAATATATGGTTTATGTTATTAAAGATACAGAAGATATAGACGATTGCAATATAAAAGAAATTATAGCAGGAAAAGGTGCAGTAACAGAAGGAGTAATTGATCCAGAACCAGATGGAACATATACTACATTTATTAAAAAAGGTGAGACATCAATAGATATAACTGCAAAATCAACTTACCCATATGCAAAAGTAAGTATTGACGGAAATTATGAAACAAGAGGAGAAAATACAAAAACAATTGAAATGGGAAATGATAGTCAAAAACAAATAGTTGTAAAAATTACAGCAATTGATGGAAGTGTAGAGCAATATTTAGTAAATATTTATCGTGAACCAAATGAATTAGATTTAAAAGCAGTTTATGTTAATAATAGACAAGCAACCAAAGTAGATGATACAAGTTATACAATAGATATTGTTAAAGATACTAAACAAGTGGATTTAAAAGCTATATTGTATAGTGATGCTGAATATGTATCAATTGCAGAAAATGAAGCAACATTAGAACAAAATGAGTACTTAAATTATAATATTTCTAATGGTGTAGAAATTAAAATTGTAGCATCTAATGGATTAGATTCTACACAAGAAGGTTACATTAAGAAAGAATACAAATTGATTTTAACAATGGTAGAAAGTCAAGATGATTTGAAAGATTTACAATTAACAATAAAAGTTGATGAAAAAGAAGTTCAAAAACAAGAAGATGGAATTTATATTGCTAAAGTAAGTAAAGATAAGGTAAGAAGTATTGTAGAAGCAATTTCTACTTCAAGTACAACAAAAGTTAAAATTAATGAAACATCATTTAGGGTAAAATCATCTAAAGAAAAGGTTGATTTAGTAGAAAATGTTACTAAAGTATCAATTATTGCAAAAAATGGAGCAGATGAACAAAAAGAATATGAATTATATATTGTTAAAGAAGAAACTAATGAGGATGAAGATGTAAGCTTAAAAGAGGTAAATGCAGATGGAAAATTGGCTAATTTAAATGCAGATGGAGTATATGAAGTAAATGTAAAAGCAACACAAACAAAAGTAGATTTAAAAGCAATTGCAACACAAGAATTAGCTTTAGTATCAGTTGATGGAAATGAAAATACAAGAGGAAGCAATACTAAACAAATAGATTTAAGCACTGTTACAACTAAAGAAATAACAATAACTGTAACATCAATTAGTGGAATACAAAAGCAATATACAGTAAAAATTCATAGACAATCAGCAATTACTGGTAAAGTAATTACACAAGCCAAAGATCAAAATAATCAAAGTGCACAAATAATAGTATATAATTCTAAAGACACAAGAAAAGAAGACGATAAAGAAGATCCAAGAAAAATTATACAAGATATAATTATTAACAAAGATGGAACATTTAGTATAGATTTAGAGCCAGATGAATATGACATAGTTATTAAAAAGACATCATACTTAGAATATAGATTAACAAATATTGTAGTAAATGATGGGGAAAATATTACAATAGCTGACATTAATATTTATGCAGGTGATATTGTTAAAACAGATGAAATTGAATTGGATGACTTAACTTCATTAAATGATAATATTGGGGTAATTATCACAGATGAGAATAAGGAAGAAAAATCAATTTATGACTTGAATGAAGATGGTGTAATTAATAAAGAAGACAGAAATATTTTAAAAGAAAACTATACTAAAAAGGCTGAAATTCTTCAATGGGTAAATCCTAATAAAACTAGTGATTTCATATTACCTATAAAATGCAGTTATACAATAACTTCAGAATATGGAACAAGAACACATCCAGTAACAGGAATTACCAAAAAACATACAGGAATTGATTTAGGAGGAACACATCATACACCAATTTATGCAGTTGCAGATGGTGAAGTAACATTTGCTGGAGTACAAAATGGATTTGGTAATTGTGTAGAAATTAAGCATATTATAAATGGAAAAACAATATATAGTTTCTATGCTCATTTATCAAAAATAGATGTAGAAAAAGGAAATAAAGTATCTCAAGGTCAGGTAATAGGATTAGAAGGAGGAGATCCAACTTCAGACCCTAACCCTGGAAGCTCAACAGGACATCATTTACATTTTGAAATAAGAAATGCAAGTGGTTACCAAAATGATGTAGATCCAACAGAATATATCAAATTCTAAAAATAAAATAAGTAGTCTATTTATAAAAAATAGATTACTTATTTTTTTATTTACAAAAAAATATTAATTTGCTATAATAATTTTAGAGTAATACAAAGGAGAAATTTAAATGGGAAGTAAAGAGGAAAAATTAAATAAAATTAAACAGATAAAACAAATAAAAAATAAGAAAAGAATAATTGCTATTGTAAGTTTAATCTTGATTTTAATAGTTATTATTGTGGTAATGTTTTTATTAGATAAACAATATAAAACTTTTGGAGGTAGTATTTCAGAAGTTTTTGAAATTAATACAAACAACAAAACAAATAATACATTAAGTAATGAAGAAGATAAACAAAAGCAAGAGGCAATAAAAGTTGCTAAAAAGAAGTTTAATGAACTTGGAGAAAATGTCGAAGAAAATAATTTAGAAGTACTAAAAATACAAAGAAAAGGAGAACTTTATTATTATATATCTTCTAAAGATAATACTTTAGAAATAAGAATAAAAGATAATAAAATTACCAGAGTAAATAGTGTACCAGTAGAATAAAAATTGCCACCAATATTGGTGGCAATTTTGGGTTATATAAACTTAACAGTTTATAGTAATTTTTTATTTTACAACAATGTTATAAATTTTATTTTTTACGTAAATTTCTTTAACAATATTTTTATTATCTAATTTAGATTCAATTGCTTCATGAACTTTATTTTTTATAGAAGACTCATCTTCATTAGATAAGATTTTAATAGTTGCTTTTAGCTTACCATTTATTTGTATTGGTAATGTTATTTCATCATTTAAGGTTTTAGATTCATCATATTCTGGCCATTTTTCATAAGAAATAGTATTTGTGTTTCCTAAAGAAGTAGCCCAAAGTTCTTCTGTGATATGTGGAGCAACAGGGTTTAATAATTTTAAAAATCCTATTGCATATTCTTTAGGGAATATATCTTCTTTATTTACTGCATTAATAAATATCATCATTTGAGATATTGCAGTGTTAAAATTCATTGTTTCATAATCATTTGTAACTTTTTTTACTGTATAATGATAAGCTTTTTCAAGATTTTTATTTTCTTTATCTTGTAATTTACCAGATTCTTTGTATAATCTCCAAACTCTATCTAAGAATTTTTTAGAACCATCAATTCCATTAGGGTCCCAAGGCTTTGCAGCATCTATTGGTCCCATAAACATTTCATATACTCTTAGGGCATCTGCTCCATATTCTTTTACCATATCATCTGGATTTATGACATTACCTTTAGATTTACTCATTTTTTCACCGTTTGGGCCTAATATCATTCCTTGATGACGTAATTTAGCAAAAGGTTCTTTAACAGGAGATAGACCTTTATCAAATAAGTATTCATTCCAAAATCTTGAATATAATAAATGTCCAACTGCATGTTCTGGTCCACCTACATATAAATCAACTGGCATCCAATGTTTTAATAATTCCTGGTTTGCAAATTCATTTTCATTTTTAGGGTCAATATAACGTAAGAAATACCAGCTAGAGCCAGCAGCTCCTGGCATAGTACTTGTTTCCCTTGTTACTTTTTTACCATCTAATGTTGTATTTACCCATGATGTTGCTTTATCTAATGGTGAAGCTCCAGATTTTGAAGGACTGTAATCTTCAAGTTCTGGTAAAATTAAAGGTAATTGGTCATCTGGTAGAATTTCACTTTTTCCATCCTCTGTATAAACAATTGGTATTGGTTCACCCCAATAACGTTGTCTTGCAAAAATCCATTCTCTTAATTTATAATTTATCTTTTTGGTTCCTATTTTTCTTTCTTCAAGCCAAGATATAATTTTATTTATTGCGTCTTGTTTATTTAAACCATTTAAAAATTCTGAGTTTATATGAGTTCCATCTTGAACATAGGCTTCTTTAGAGATGTCACCACCTTCTAAAACAGGAATAATATCTAAATCAAACTTTTTAGCAAATTCATAATCTCTTTGATCATGTGCAGGAACAGCCATAATAGCTCCTGTACCATATGTTACTAAAACATAATCAGAAATCCAGATTGGAATTTCTTTGTTATTTACTGGATTTATTGCATAACTTCCTGTAAATACACCTGTTTTGTCTTTATTTAATTCTGTTCTTTCTAAATCAGATTTTAAAGCAGCTTGTTTTATATAATCTTCAACAGCTTGTTTTTGACCAGGTGTTGTAATTTTTGAAATTAATGCATGTTCTGGAGAAAGAACGCAATAGGTTGCTCCAAATAATGTATCAGGTCTTGTTGTAAATACTGTAAATTCTAAATTATTGCTATTTGCAATTTTAAAATTAACCTCTGCTCCAACAGATTTACCTATCCAATTTCTTTCAATCTCTTTAGTAGATTCTGGCCAGTCAATTTCATTTAAACCATCTAATAATTTTTCAGCATATTTTGGAATATCTAAAACCCATTGTTTCATATTTTTACGAACAACAGGGAATCCACCTCTTTCGCTTTTGCCATTTATTACTTCATCATTTGATAGAACACAACCTAATTCTTCACACCAGTTTACAGGCATTTCAACAAGCTTTGCTAGTCCATCTTTGTATAATAAAGAAAAAATCCATTGAGTCCATTTATAGTAACTTGTATCACAAGTTGCAAGTTCCTTATCCCAATCAAAAGAAAATCCAAGCATTTTAAGTTGTCTTTTAAAAGTTTCAATGTTTTTTCTTGTGAAAATTGCAGGGTGATTTCCAGTTTTTATGGCATATTGTTCTGCTGGAAGTCCAAATGCGTCCCATCCCATTGGGTGAAGAACATTATATCCTTGCATTCTTTTCATTCTTGATAAAATATCTGTTGCTGTATACCCCTCTGGGTGACCAACATGAAGACCTTGGCCAGATGGATATGGAAACATATCTAATGCATAATATTTTGGCTTGGAAAAGTCCCAAACATCTGTAAAAAATGTTTTATTTTTTTCCCAATATTCTTGCCATTTTTTTTCTATTTCTATGTGATTATAAGTCATAAAGTTTACCCCTTTCAAAATTAGACTATATTTATGGCTTATTATATAACAAAAACTTACCATAATCAAGTAAATAACAAAAATTAGACATTGGGACGGGGATTTTGTCTTAAGCTTTAAGCCATTTTTATAATAATTAGAAAAAAAGTATTAAAAAGCAAATGATATTAAAAGTAAATTTTATTTTAGTATATTTGATTTTTATAGATTGGATTAATAAGAAATAGCCCAAAACTTAAGACAAAAATTAATTTCCAATATGAAACTAGCTCAATGGTTTGGATGGAAATATTTATTATTTTAAAGCACCGCGTAAGCGACCAAACGAGAGCTTAGCACGAGTGCGAGTTGGAGCAACCAACAATTAAATTAATATTTGTTGGTTGCGACACCAAGGTGCAAAAAATAATAAATATTGCCATCCAAACCCGGAATCAATGGCAATTTATTGCCATTTAAACCCGGAACCGGTGGCAATTTTTTGCTATTTTCTTGCTTTTAATAAATTGTAGTGATAAAATCTAAAAAAAGAGGAAGATGAAAATGATAGATATAGTAAGAGCTAAAAAAGCATTTAAAGAATATGTGAAAAAATATAATCCTGATGATAGTAAAGTAAAATTGAAGATAGCACATATAGAAAGAACAGCAGAGGTTGCAAAAAAACTAGCTACAGAACTTATGTTGGAAAAAGAAGATATTGAACTTGCGGAATTAATAGGTCTATTACATGATATAGGAAGGTTTGAACAAATAAGAATTTATCATACTTTTGTTGATAAAATTAGTGTAGACCATGGTAAACTCGGGGCAAAAATATTATTTGAAGATGGATTAATAAGAAATTTTATAGAAGATAAGAAGTATGATACAATAATAAAAAAGGCAATTATAAACCATAATAAATCTAAAATAGAAGATGGTTTGGACGAAAAAACAAATTTGCATTGTAAGATTATAAGAGATAGTGATAAACTAGATATATTCTATATATTAACATTTGAAAATAAAAGAGCTGTATGGGAAAGCGATGATTTATCAAATGATGTAATTAGTGATGAGATTTATAGAGAATTTATTGAAGATAAAAATATTAATTATAAAGAAAGAAAATCATCTGCAGATATACTTGTAAGCCATTTTGCATATGTGTATGATTTTAATTTTAAATATAGTTTAAAAATGCTAAGACAAAGTGATAATGTAAATAAATTATATAAAAGATTTTTATTTAATGATAAAAAAACTATGGAAAGATATAACAATATTTATAATATAGCAATTAAATATTTGGAAAATAGTTTGGAGGAAAACAATTAATAATGATAGATATAAAAAAATCTAAAGATGAGTTTATGAAATATACAAATAATTATGATATAGAAAATGAAAATATTGACAGAAAAATATATCACTCATTAAGAGTAATGGAGATAAGTAAAAAAATAGCTACAAATATGGGACTTGAAAATGAAAAAATAGAACTTGCAACTTTAATTGGCTTATTACATGATATTGGAAGATTTGAGCAATTTAAAATTTATCAAACATATAGTGATTTAGAAAGCATTGATCATGGGGATTTAGGTACAAATATATTAAAGCAAAATAATTTTATTAGAAATTTTATTAAAGAATCAAAATACGATGAAATAATATTAAAGTCAGTACAAAATCATAATAAATATAAGATTGCAGATGATTTAAATAAAGAAGAAAAACTTTTTTGCAAAATTGTACGTGATGCTGACAAAATAGATATTTTGTATGAAGCAATAGAAATATTTTGGAAAAATGGAAGAGAAGAAATTCAAAATGATTTAATTTCAGATAAAGTATATAATGAATTTCTTAATAAAAAGCTAATAAAAAAAGATAAAAATATGAAAAAGAATGGTATTGACAAGCTTATTTTAATGTTAGCTTTTGTTTTTGATATTAACTTTCATGAAAGTTTAGAAATTTTAAAAAAAGAAGATTATTTAAATAAAATATTATCAAAGCTTACATTAGCAGGAGCAGTATTCTTAGCTATAATTGCAATGATACCAGCATTTACAACACATTTCTTAAATGTAGAAATGGCTTTAGCTGGAACATCTATACTAATCGTTGTAGGGGTAGCTCTTGAACTTAAGAGACAATTAGAGTCACACCTTGTTATGAGAAGTTATCAAGGATTTTTAAAATAAAATGGAGATGATAGTATGAGACTTATATTATTAGGACCTCCTGGAGCGGGTAAAGGTACTCAAGCTGCAGGAATAGTTGAAAAATACCAAATACCTCATATATCAACAGGAGATATATTCAGAAAAAACATCAAAGAAGGTACTGATCTTGGGAAAAAAGCTAAAGAGTTTATGGACCAAGGGTTATTAGTTCCTGATGAATTAACTGTAGGTTTAGTTACAGATAGATTATCTCAAGATGATTGTAAAAATGGGTTCATGTTAGATGGATTCCCAAGAAATGTAGCTCAAGCTGAACAGTTAGATGCCTTCTTAAAAGAAGTAGGAATGGCATTAGACAAAGTTATCAACATAGAAGTTGATAAAGAAAAATTAGTAGCAAGAGCAGTTGGCAGAAGAATCTGTAAATCTTGCGGTGCTACTTATCATATAGAATTCAACCCTT
>ERZ827423.1347-NODE-1347-length-24461-cov-4.329878_pt1 | contig 24461 bp, 21 predicted proteins | sample MGYA00519775_ERZ827423 | MGnify/ENA primary metagenome ERZ827423 (study PRJEB31778, sample SAMEA3449296) | human gut metagenome | biome: human gut; feature: human-associated habitat; material: faeces | place: United Kingdom | collected 2010/2012 ...
TCGGCATGGCGGATGAGCCGCGCCATCGCCTCGGCCTGCTCCATGCTCACGCTGTTGTAGCGCCTGCCGTGATCCCCCAGAATCGGATCGACCACGACAGGCACGCCGCGCGCGCGCGCCGCATCCGCCACCCGGCAGAGCTTTTCCGCCTGCGCCAGCCCGGTCACATAGCCGATGTAGAGCAGATCATACGAGAGACCGAGCGCCTCCCACGTTTCCAGCGCCTCGAGCAGATAATCGGTCGTATCCGCAATCGCCGCTCTGCCCAGATTGAGCGTGTTGGAAATCAGCGCCGTCGGGAGCGCCAGAACCTCGTGGCCGCGGTTTTCCAGCTCGCCCGTGAGCATGCGCAGGGCGACGCGGCTGCGACCCGTCAGGTCGCCCAGAAGCAGAATGGTCATAAAGGGATGGCCTCCTATTTCAAAAGAACGCCTCACAGGGAGGCTCGGCAATTTTTGCTCAACCATCATAGCACAAAACCGCGCAAACCTCAAGCGCACCGTTTGCCCCGCGTGAAAGTGGCCGCGCCGCTTGAAACGCCCGCTTTTTTGTTGTATGATAAGGACAGACCAACAGCGAGGTGAACGCCATGATCCCTTATTCCATCATGCACCTGAACCGGCGCGTAGCCTCCGTTCGCGCGGACGGCACCTGCACGGTGTATTATCCCTCGTTCATGCCCTACAACCTCTATCTGGAGCAGGGCGACGACATGGACACGCGCCTGAACAACATCAGCAATTTTGAGCATTGGTGCGCCTCGCGCGTGCTGACGCTCGACCGGGCGTATGCCAAGGAGATTCTCAACGCGCTGGGCAAAAAGCAGGCCGTCACCGATCGGGATCGCGCGCAGATCGCCATCGCCTACCACGCGCTGACGCTCACCGACGTCTATTGGGTCAAAGCGCACAAGGAAAAGCTGACGTTTGAAGCCGTCAGCCTGTTTCACCATTCGCTCTCGGATGCATTTGTGGATGTTTCGCTCCGCGGTCTTTCGCTGACGGTGCAGAACGCATCGCTCCTCGACCCGGCCGACGCCGCCGGGGATGTCGCCACGCAGGGCGTCGCGCCCAAAGCATGGGTGCGGCGCGACGGGGTTTTCTGGCTCTACAAGGACGGCTCGCCAAGCGAGGTTCACAACGAGCTGCTCGCCAGCCGAATCGCCCAGTGCTTCGCCGTCGATCAGGTGCGCTACGAGGCCAAAACCTATCGGGGCGAGCCGGTCAGCGCCTGTCGGCTGGTGACATCGGAGGCGCGCAGTCTGGTCAACATCGAATCCGTGGATATCTACGCGGCCAACCGCGACACGACCGCGCACAGCATCGTCATGCGGCGCGATCCCTACGGGTATCACATGATGAACATCGTCGATTACCTCGTCGGCAACACGGACAGGCATTGGGGCAACTGGGGTTTTTGGGCGGATAACGCCACCAACCGCCTGACGAAGCTCTATCCCCTGATGGATTTCAACCGGGCGTTCGGCGCATACGATACACTTGAAGGAGCGCGCTGCCAGACCGCCCCCACGCCCCAGAGCCAAATGGAGGCGGCGCTTTGCGGCGTGCGCCAAATCGGTCTAAACCAAATCGCCCCCATCTCGGACGACTGGTTTGACTGTGCCGACCGGCGGGCGATGCTGCATCGCCGCCTTCGCGCGCTGCAAGACGAAGCCTGACACAAACGCTTGCCAATTTTCCGGCTCTGTGCTATACTATGGTCGAGCTTTTTTCGAGGGAGGGAGTCGCATGGCGCGCGCAAAGGGCATCAAGCCGATGGCACAGAACAAAAAAGCGTTCCACGATTACTTCGTCGAAGAACGGCTGGAATGCGGCATGGAGCTCAAGGGCACCGAGGTCAAGAGCATGCGCCAGGGGCGGATGAACCTCAAGGAGAGCTTCGCCATCGTCAAGGACGGCGAGGTGCTCGTCTGCGGCATGCACATCAGCCCCTACGAGCAGGGCAACATCTTCAACACCGACCCGCTTCGGCAAAAGAAGCTGCTGCTGCACAAGAGCCAGATTCGTCATCTCGCGCAGGAGGTCGGCAAGATGGGCTATTCGCTCATCCCGCTTCAGGTGTATTTGAAGGACGGGCGCTTCAAAATGGAGCTGGGGCTTTGCAAGGGCAAAAAGCTGCACGACAAGCGCGACGACATGGCGGCCAAGGATGCGCAGCGCGACATTCAGCGCGCCCTGCGCTCGAAGAACCGCGGGGACGATTGAGCGCGTTTGCGCCGATTTGTATGGGGGTGTACTGGTTTCGACGGGATTGTGGGCGGTCAGGTAAGCGAGCCGTGGCCCCGAGCCACGTAAAAATCGGGAAATTAAAAATGAACTGACAATAACGATTATTGCCTCGCGGCCTAATTAGGCTGCGCGTCGGCCCGATGATCCCGCTGCATCGGAATCCGGCGTCATTTAGCGGGCCATGTTCCTGCCTAAGCTTTGCAGCATGAACACATTATGAAGCTACTGAATCCCTGAGCCCGTTCGTGGGCGCTGGGAAGAGGGAATGTTAAAACGCGAACTGCGCTCGGAGAAAGCTCGGCTGTCGCTTTTTCGGACAGGAGTTCGATTCTCCTCACCTCCACCATTTTTGTCTGAAAGTGATAACTTTCAGACTTTTTTTATCTGTTTTGCATAATTTTACATTCAAAAGGGGAAACAAAGGGGAATTCATCCCCTATTTTGCTTTTCTGCGTTAAAGCAGTAAGCGTCAGCCCCGCTGACGTTATTCACCTAAAGCCCAAACTCAAAAAATCCGAACGTCATCCCGATTGAGGATGGGTTCGGATTTTTTCGTTCTATAAGTGCAGAATCTCTTTCCGCTTGACCATATATTGAATCATCAAAAACACGCAGCAAGCCAGCCATGTCGCCGGTTCCACCCAACACGCGCCCGCATAGCCAAAGCGCGGCACAACGGCAAACGCCGCCGCAATCTTCATCACCAGCTCAATGCACGAGGAAACCACCGGCACAACGTGCATCCCCAGCGCCTGCATTGCCTGCCGCATTGTGACCAGATAGGCCAGCGGCAAAAACAGCGCCGCGCTCGCCCGCAGGGACATTGTGCCATAGCGCAGCAATTCAGCGTTGCTTGTGCCGATGAGCAGCCGCAGCAGCTCCGGCCCAAGCGTGACCATGACGACCATGGCCGCCGCCTCCCAGATCAGCGCCATCAGAACGGTTCGATTCAGCCCCCGCTTCACCCGGTCATACGCCTGCGCGCCGCAGTTCTGGCTGATAAAGACCGCACCCGCCGTGCCGAGGTTGCTCATCGGCGCGCCGGTCAGACTGAGAATTCGTCTGGCGCTGGTGTGCGCCGCCATCACGGTTTCGCCCAGTGTATTGATGGCGCGCTGCATCGTCAGCGAGCCGAGCGCGTAGACCGAATTCATCAGCCCCATCGACAGGCCGGACGCCGCCATCTGCGTCCATAAGCCGGCCGGCGCGCGAAAATCCGCCTTGCGGGGCAGGAACGGCTTAAACGCGCGGGCGATATACGCCATGCTCAGCAGCGCCGAAATGCACTGCGCGATCAGCGTCGCCAGCGCCGTGCCCACCACGCCGATGTGCAGCACGACGACAAACAGCGTATCCAGCGCGATATTGAGCACGCAGGAAATCGTCAAAAAGACGAGCGGCATGCGTCCGTTGCCCAGCGAGCGCATAAAGCTGGCGCACATGTTATACAAAATGGTCACCCCGACGCCGCCGCAGACAACGGCCGCATAGCGCATCGCCTCATCGAAGACGCTCTCCGGCGTATTGAGCAGGCGCATCAGCGGCTCGATGCCGATCATCACGCCGAGGGTCAGCAGCGCCCCCAGCCCCACGCCGAACATCAGCATCACGGCCGTCGCCCGGCGCAGCTTATCCATCTTCTGCGCACCGTAAAGCTGACCGATGATGATGCCGCATCCGTTGCACATTCCGTTGGCAAAATTGATCATCAGATCGTTGAGCGACGTGGACGCGCCAATCGCCGCAATCGCCGCGTCGCCGATAAAGTGACCCGTAATCATCGTGTCGGTCAGCGTATAAATCTGCTGCATCATCTGCCCAATGAGCAGCGGCAGCGTAAACCGCAAAATGAGCTTCACCGGGCTGCCCCGCGTCATGTCTACGGCGGCCTGACGTTCTCGCCCCGTCATCGCATTCCCTCGATTCTCCGATCAGCCGCGCACTTCCCGTAAAACGCGCAGCGCCACATCCGGGTAGTTGGAAATGATGCCGTCGCAGTCCATCTCTGCCATCCGGCGCAGATCCTTTTCCTCGTTGACCGTCCACACATTGACCGAAAGCCCCAGCCTATGCGCCGCTTCCACCTCGCCCGTCACAAACGTCGGCTCGCTGAAATGCGGGTGCAGCGCCTGAACGCCAAGCTGTCTGGCGTAATCCCACGGCTGATAGAGCATCGCATCGTAGAGCAATCCGCAGACCGCATTCGGGTCGAGCCTGCGCACTTTGAGCAGGCTGTAATGGTTGAAGGAGGAATAGATCGTTTTCTCCCTCATGCCCGCCTTTTCGACCGCCTCGAGCGTCTTTTCCTCAAGCGCAGGAAACGCCGCGCGGCTGTTTTTCAGCTCAATGTTGACAGACAGCCCGCGCTCGTGCAGCAGCGCCAGCACATCCTCGAGCAGCGGCGCCACGTCTCTCTCCGTCGCATCCACCGCGTGAATCACCGGCATCCGGCAAAGCTCGGCGTAGGTATAATCCGCCACCGAACCGGTAAAGCCCGTCAGGCGGCTCAATTCGTCGTCGTGAAAGACGACCAGACGGCCGTCCTTTGAAATCTGCACGTCCAGCTCCACGCCGTCGGCGCCCATATCCGCCGCCAGCGCAAACGCGCGAAGCGTGTTTTCCGGCGCATAGCCGGACGCGCCCCGATGCGCATAAATCTTCTGCATATCGTTACCCCTTTCAGTCGCCCACAAATGCAGCCAGTTTTCCCGGCCGGTTAAAACAGAAGCCCTGCCACCCCACATACATCGCGCCCTCGATATTGGCGGGCGTGTCGTCGATAAACAGCGTGCGGCTCGGCTCAACACGATAGGTGTTCGTCAGAAATTCATAGATGTCCGCGTTCGGCTTGAGCAGCCCTTCGCGCGCAGAAACGACCTTTCCCTCGAACAGGCCAAAGAAATCGAACCGGCTTTCAACCGTCGCAAAGGATTCCTTCTGATAGTTGGAGAGCACAAACACGCGCTTGCCATGCGTCAGACAGCTTTTGACCGCCTGAACGCCCTCTTCGATCGGGCGCGTAAAATCCAGCCAGTTTTCCATGAAGCGGCGAATCATCGGTTCGAGCGACCGATCGCGCCCGGTCATATGTCCGATTGCCTGCTGAACGGTGAGCGTCCCCCGATCCATCATGTTCCAATACGGCGTTTTGATGATCTTTTCCATCAGCTTTTCATGCAGCTCGGTCTCCCCCGGAAAAAAAGCCTCCAGCTCCTCCTCCGGCGAATAGGAGAGCAGCACGTTGCCCACGTCAAAAACCACCGCGTCCAGCTCGTCCCACGGCATTGTTTCGTATCGGTCGTCAAGCGTCCACATCGTCATCGCCTTTTCCCCCGTTCATCGGCTGGTCAGGATCGTCCGCGCCGCACCGCAATCCGTCTGCGCCGCGAATTCGTATGTCGTCAGGTTTGCGCGCAGGCTCGCGCGGCTCCCGTCCTTTTCCCAGATGATTTCCAGTTGGTCGTTCTGCGGCTGGCGCACGGTCATGTCCGCGTCGAAATCGAACGCCGGGCAGGTGTTGCGCATCCGAAGCAGCGCAAGCTGATCGCGCACCACATCCTTTTTCAGCGCGTCCGCCACCGCGTCCCGCGTCAGGTTCGTGCGGTTGATCTCCTTATGCGCCGCTTCGCCGCCGCGGCGAACGGCTTCCAGATCGTTTTCGCCCGCAAACAAATCCAAATACCAGACCTGCGGCTTGCCCGGCATGAACAGCTGAATCGCGCGCGCGAGCAGCATTTTCCGCTCGTCCGCGCCCAGCGCGCTGAAATACGTGCAGTTGACCTGATAATAGACATTCTTCGCGCCGTGCAGATTTTTAATCATGCCGCCGCGGCTGACAATCAGCGCGATCAGCTTCTCAATCGCTTCGTCGCTGAGCAGCCCCTTCAAATCCAGCATCGGGATTCCGTCATGGCAGCCGAGCATGTTCACCGTGCGGATGTTTTTTTTCCTGAGTTCCTCCGCCCAGCGCATCAGCCGCGTGCCGTCATGGTTCTCAATCGCGTCGATCACCAGCCCCGGCAGGAAAAAGTCGTAGGTCATATAGCCCTTTCGAGCGACCTTTTCATAGGTTCCCGCCGCATAAGGGTCATGGATCTCCGGTAAAAGGGTCAAACCATGCGAATCGGCCATTTGGCGAATGCGTTCCAGCGTGTCCCACGTGTCCGGCTCGTTCATAAAATTGCGCAGCCCCGGCGTTTTGGGCGCATAGGCAAACGCATCCAGCCGCACAATCGCCGCGCCGTATTCGGCCAGCTTGCCCAGCACACTGTCATAATACGCCCAGACCCGCTCGCTTTTCAGGTTCAAATCCATCTGACCAAGATATTTCCGCCGCATTTCCAGCAATCGAACGCACGCCTCGCGGTAGCGCTCAAAGCCCGTAAAATCCAGCTCCTGCGGCTTCTGCCCGGCGTCAAGCCGCGCGGCCAAAACCGTTGCCTCGCCATACTGCATATCCGAAGCGCGCATCAAATCCTGCGCATCGACCGGGTCATATCGAACCTGCTGATAGAACGTGTTCCAATACGGCACATCGCGCCCATCCGGCAGGCGAACCATCAGAATCGGCAGCCCCGGCTTGCGAAAGAACATGCCTCGAATGTATTTTTCTTCCGGCTGGATGTATCCGGCGTCAGTCATTTTGCCGCACCCCGCCCAGAATTGATTCCAATCAATGAAAAAATCGCGATACGGCGATGCGTCGCCGTTTTTTAAAATATCCTGAAACTGCGGCGAAAGCACGGAAAGGTGGTTCAATATAAAATCCAGCTTGAGATCAATTCCGTTCTCTTTCAGCCGCTTCACGTCTTCCGGCGCGGCGAGCATGCGATTCAGATCATAGCTGATGACCGAAAAACCTCGATCCAAATCTGTGTTGAACACGCTCGGCAAAATGTAAAACGACCGGAACGCATCCGCAAACGCTTCGCTTTCCAATAGCTGTGCAATATCGGATAACGTGCCGCCGAGGCTGTCCGGATATGCGTTGAGCATTGCTCCGCCATTCATGGCCTTTTCCCTCCGCTCATTCCGTCTCACGCCGATACGCCGAATAGGTGATTTTCTTGCCCTCGCGGGAGAGAATCACCTGCGCCTTCCACGCCTGGCTGTCCAGCTTACGCTGCTCGATGTTCAGCACCATCGTGGTGAAAGCGCTGTCCGTCTGCGCGTCGCGGTTGCGCAGGCGGCGATGCTCCAGCGTCTGCATCGGCGTGCTGTTCAGGTAAATCGGGATATCCACGCCCTTCAAAAAGTCGCTGTTCGCGTGCGTCCACTCGATCACCATCACGCGCGTCGCGGTGAAATCCACCGTCTCATACCAAATCGCGGTTTCCTCGCGTCCCATCCGCTTGAGCGGAATGTGTCTTTCGCCGCGCTTGAAGCGCGCGATGATGTCGTTGACCTCGTCAAAGTCAATTTCCTCCGGCGTGCCCAGATAGCCGCTCAGCGCCTGCGCACCGGCCTGCTGATACGTCTGCATCCACGGCAGCTTCCGCGCCGTTTCCGGCTCCGCGTCCGCATCCGCCTGCCAGAGTTCGCGCAGAACGACGGCTTTTTCGTCGCTGTATTCGCCGCTGGCCAGCATCCCGCGCAGGCCGCCCATGCGGAACAGACGCAGCCGCTCCGCGTCGTTGGCCGCCGGAATTCGGCGGGGATAGTTGTCGCCGCTCATGATGTATGCGCCGATCCCCGCCCGGTTGAGCGCGTAGCCCAGAACGGAGGCCATGACCGTCTTTCCCGATCCGCTGCCGCCGCATACGCCGATGACCACGCGGCCGCCCGCGCTCTCCTCCAGCCGCCGCTCCAGCGTCCCCTGAATGGCCGAAAGCACGGTCTTTGCCCGCTCGATATTATCCTGACCGATGGTGACGCCGTCCCCCGGCATATCGCCGTGCGGAATCTGCTCCGGCACATCGAGCGCATCGATGTCAAGCATCCTCAGCATCTGCATCGCAATTCCCCCTTATCGCACTCTTCTGTCGCTCTTTTCCGCTCATCTCGGCAGCGGTTCCCGGCTCGTCGGCGCATCGCCGAAGAAGAACATCGCATCCTGCAAGTCGGTTTCGAGCATCGTGCCCTTTTTGACATAGTCCATGGCGCGCGCCAGCATCGCGCTGCGGTCGTATTCCACCGCGCCGAATCGAATGTCGCCGTCTTCAATGAGCATATAATGGGCGCGCTTATCCCGGTCGTCCGGCCTGCGATAGGACGCCGAACCGGGATTGAGCCACAGGCGGTCGTTATCCAGCCGATGCGCGAGCCTGCGGTGCGTATGACCAAAGATCATGCGTCGCTCCGGTCTGCTCTCGCCCGCGTACCACACGCGCCAGAACGCGTCGAACGTCTGCACGCTCTCCGGCATGTCGTAGCTGTTATCCAGCATTTGATGCTGCATCAGGTAGGCGGCGCCGTCCGCCTCAAAGCTCATGTGCTGCGGCAGCGCGGCCAGAAACGCGATGTCTTCATCCGTCACCCGTTCGCAGTTGTCGTGCACCCATTTGTAGCGATTTGTTCCCCGAAACGCATCCACCTCGCCCGAAAACAGGATGTTGAGCAGATGTCTGTCGTGGTTACCCATGACGCAGTGCGCGCCGTGTTCCCGAACCCAGCCGATCGCCTCGTGCGGGTCCGTGCCGTAATCCACGTAGTCGCCCGCGCAATAGATGGCATCCACCGCGCCCGCGTCCTTTTCAATCGCCCGGAGCGCCGCGATATTCGCATGAATATCGGAGAGAATCAATAAACGCATCGGCTTTTGTCGTCCTTTCTTATTCGTCCTTCGGCCCCGGATAGGCGCTGCCGCCCGCCGCGACATACCCGCCGGAATGTCCCTGCTCATCCCCAGCAATCCAGAAAGCGAACAGATCCGCCGCGATCATTTCAAACCGAATCCTGAAAACCCGTCCCCGAAGCGCGGAAAGGTCGCCGCCGCGGAAGACGAGCTGGCGCTTTGTGCTGTCGGCAATCATCGGCACGCAATCCGCAAAGGAATAGCCGGGAATCGGCCGCCCTTCCTCGTCTTCAATCTGCGCGCGGACAAAGCCCTCCGCCGCGTTCGCGTTGATGAACAGCAGCCGCCCTTCCTCAAAGCGCATCTTGCGGGTCAGCATGAACTGCCTCGTTCCGTTGGCATGGAGCGACGCGAAACCGTCCCGGCGAAGCCGCGCAAAGCCGGTCGCCGCGCCGCCGTACAGATTTCCGTTTTCCGCCGAAGACGCGCCGCTGAATCCCGCAATCGGGAAAGCCAGTTCCTCCGGCGAGACAAGGCACAGCCCGCCGCAGGCATGCAGGTAGCCGCGCGCCCACGAGCCCGGCCGATCCGTGCAGCGGATGAACGGGCTTCGGTTATCGCGGCTGAAATGGAAACCGTCGCGGCTGAAGCCCGCATGGAGATCAATGTGTTTGGGCACGCCACTGTTTTCGCAGACGGCGTTATGCGCCTGATCGAATCCCTTGATGATGGCAAACAGGCCGAGCATGACGCTCTCATAGCCCACGCAGTTCAGGTGATAGAGCTGCGGCGGCAGATTTTTGTTGTAAATCGTGCCCGGCTCGCTCTCGCGCAGGTCGCGCACGTCGCAGCGCTGCCAGAAGGCAATCTGGTCATTCGCCCACGACGCGCCCTCCATGAAGCGGTCGCACTCGTAGTAGCTGCGGCCGCGGCTGTACCATGGGGTCGAAGGCAGACCCGTGCGAATGGAAAATACCCATTTTTTTCGGAAGGGATTGTAGAAAAACGACGTATTGTCGCCGCAAAGCCCCGTCGTCACCGGATCGCCAAAGTGCATGCCGTCCGCACTGACGGCCACCTGCGCCACGTCGCCCTCCGGCGTTCTGAAATAGTGGAACATCTTATAGCGTTCCTCCGGATGCTCGGTCTCCTGATCGAGCCACACGCAGGAACCGTCCCGCTGCCAGCCGGGCTTGGGCACAAAAATGCGGTTGGTGCCCACCTGATTATCCAGCATCTTCCGCGTGAAATGCCGCCCGTCGGCGGAAACCGCCAGCGCCGTTCCGTCAAACCAGCCGGCGTGGTAATACAGCCGATACACGCCGTCCGCGGGATCATACCAGCAGCCGTCGGTAAACGGCGCGGCGACGGGTGCAACGCCCTTGTTCCACTCCATCGGCGTTTCGGGCGCAAGCACGGGCGTTTCATCCAGCACAGCCTGATGAAAGCGCTTTTCCAGCCATTTTTCCTCGATCAGAAAGTCATCGACGAACAGCTGCCGCCCCACGTCGATCTGCGCCACATCCGGCCGGTTTTCCAGATACGGAACGGGCAGCTCGCTCAAAGACATGTCATCCATGTCCCTCGGCGGCCAGACATCCGGCAGCCTGATCCCATTGTACAGTTCTTCCATCGGCTCATTCCTTTCTCATGCGCGGCGATACACGCACTCGTCCTTTTCAAGTCCCTTGAACGTGCCGAAGGTGAACCATTTATCCACACGCACCTCGTCGCCGTCAAACGTGAACATATAGCGGTTTTCCGCCTCGGATTCTACCCACAGGACGGACATTTGAAGCCGCCCCTGCTCGTCCCACCACGCGCTGCTGCTCGTCTTTGTGATGATTTCGCGATCATAGCGGTAGACCAGTTCGCCCGCCGTGCGCGCGCCCTGCAAATCCGCCGTCAGCGCGCGCTGCTCGCCATCCTCCGTCCATGTGATTTCGAGCTTGCCGTCGCGCGCGCGCAGGCGCATTTTGTCCGCGCCGGGATACGCGATGCGCTGCTTGCGTCTGGAATAGAGCACACCGAAGGACAGCTTTCCCTCCTTCGGGACGAGCGTTATATCCAAATCGTGCGCGGAGAAATCCGCGCCGTTCGGATGCGGATGCGGCACGGCCAAACGGCTCAGGCGCTCTTTCAGCATGGCAGCCGCCCTGCCCACGGGCAGCGTTTCCACATCGGCATGAATCTGCGGCACAAGGATGTCAAACAGCGCGTTGAGCGTCGCCTGCGGCCCATGGATCGGGTGATTCTCCCCTTCTTTGAGCAGATGCAGATCCGCATGCCCCATCAGTTCGCCGAGGAAACCCGCCTCGTTGATGGAGACGATCAAATCCAGCGACGGCACGACGACGGAGAACTGGCCGAACGCGCCATCCGCGCGGTACGAGCCTTCCGGCCTGCACATCCAGATTTGGTAGCCGTAGCCCACGCAGTTATCGTAAATATACGGCGTGTGCGCGTGCGCAGGCCACGTGTCCATCCGCTCGGTGGTCGCGTCGTGCACAAAGGTTTCGCTCAGCAGGCGCACACCGTTCCAGACGCCGCCGTTCAGATACAGCTTCATCAGGCGCAGATTGTCTTCCGTCGTGGTGAACATGCCCATGCCGCCCAGACAAGTGCCGTCCGCGCCGCGGCGGCACATGACGTTTTGCGCGTCAATGCCGATCAAATCGAACAGGTTCTTAGCCAGATAATCCAGCATGCTCCCGCCCGTCAGCCGCTCGATGATCGCGGACAGCACCGCCGTCGTGTGGGAATTATAGCGCCAGAACGTGCCGGGTTCGTGGGTAATCGGTCGGGCGAAATACCGCTCCAGCCAATCTGCCGGATAGGTCGTTTCCTCTTCCTCCGAGCCGTCGCCCATCACCAGCAAATCGCGGACGGTCAGCCTTGAAAGCCTGTCGCTCATCTGCGCGGGCATCTTATCCGGCAGGATATCGCATACCCTGTCGCTCAGCTTGAGCAGCCCCTGATACTCCGCCAGACCGATGGCCGTCGCGGTGTAGGTTTTGCTCAGGGAATGGTCGCAGTGGTGCAGGCCGGGCGCAAACGGCGCCCACCACCCCTCCGCGCAGACCTTGCCGTGACGCATAATCATCAGGCCGTGCATCTGGGTAAAGCCGCCGTTTTCCAGCTCATCCAGAAATGCGTCAATCGCTTCGCTGGGAATACCCACCTCTTCCGGCAGGCAGCGCTCAAATCGCTGAATCATGGTCTTTTTTCCTCCTCGCCCTTCGGGCCGCGCGTGCTTTCTCTCGCGCTCAACGTCACAGGAAACACCATATCAACCGGCACTTTTTCGCCGTGAATCTGTTTAATCAAACACTCTATCGCCATTTCGCACATTTCCGGAATCGGCTGGCGGATGCTGGTCAGCGGCGGGCACAGGCAGGCCGCCAGATAATTGTCGTTAAAGCCGATCACGCGGAGGTCTTCCGGCACGCGCCGCCCGCTTGCCGCCGCGCAGCGCACAACGGAGGCCGCAATCCGGTCGCTGGTGCAGAACACGCCGTCCGCATCCGGGAACGTATCGAGCACCTGTCCGGCCAATTTGGAATAATCGCCGTGCAGGCTGTCGTTCTCCTTGGTTTCAAAAATGCGTTCTTCCAGCCCATGCTCACGCATGACGCTGCAAAAGCCCACGAATCGGTCATACGCCGGGAGCAGCTTGTCGTGCACGGCCGCGATCATCACCGGGCGCTTGCTTCCGCTGGCGAGCAGTTCCTCCGCCGCCATGCGGCCGCCCATGTGGTTGTCGCAAAGCACCGTCGGCAATCGGCCGACCTTGATGCGCTCGAAGGAAACGACCGGAAGGTTGTCGTCCAGCAGCGCGTCGAGCTCGCGGGAACGCAGGCTGATGATGATGCCGTCCACCTGATTGGCCTTGAGCATCCCGACATACTCCAGCGCCCGATCGTTCTGGCCGTCGGACGCATAGATCATCACCTTGTATCCGTGCCGCATGGCGGCAAGAATCAGCTGGTTGACGACCTCGCCAAAGTACGGATCATCGACAGAAGGCACCAGCAGACCGATGATTTTCGTTCTGCGCCGGGTCAACGACCGCGCGACTTCGTTGGGCTGATAGTTCAGCTCCTCCATCGTCGCGTAGATTTTGTCGTGCATTTCCTGGCTGATGTAGCCGCGTTTGTTGAGCACGCGGGAAACCGTCGTCACCGAAACGCCGGCGCGCTGTGCCACTTCTTTGATGGTCGCCATGGGCTCGTTCTCCTTTGCCGGTGATCAGGGGCGGCAGACGACCTTCATGCCGTCGTAGGCCACCTCGATTCCATGGGGCGCGGCGAACCGCGCCCATTCCGAATGGGTCATGTCGTTCATGTGGGAAAGATGGTTGAGGATATAGCGCGTATTCGCCTTCACCAACCCCGCCTTGTTCAGCCGCTCCCGCAGGCGCAGCACCTCGGCGAAGCCCATGTGCCCGTCGCCCTTGAGCGTTCCGCGCGCACAATCCATGCTGACCACGGAAAATGTCAGGCCGGTGGTTTTCAGATATTCGTCGTTTTCCTCGCTCAATTCGCCGGTGTCGTTCGCATACAGCATCGCCGTTTTTCCATCCGAAATGGCGTAAATCAGGCAGTCCTCCACCTGAATCGGCCGATGGTTCGCGCGCAGCGGGTAGAAGGTATACCCGGCGGCCTTGAACGGCTCAAACGGCTTCACCTCGTGAAAGCGGAAGCGCTCTTCCCTCACCTGTTCCGCACCGGCGCAGGCCGAAAGGAAGCGCTTTTTCACCCACAGATTGCCGTATAGATCCAGCACGTTTTCTTCCTCCGGCACATCCGGACGAAGCGCGCGGGACGGCGTGCCGCGGTTTTGAAGCGCGTATATATCCTGATGATCCGGATGCGAATGGGTGAAGACGATGCATTTGAGGCGATCCAGCCGCAGACCGAATCTCAGCTTCTGCGCGTGGATATCCGGCGAGAGATCGATCAGCGCATCGTCGCCCAGCAGCGTGCAGGCGCGCATGCGCAGGCTCTTTCCGCCCTCCCGCATCGAGCGCAGGCAGACGGGGCAGGCGCAAAACGTGGCGGGCATGCCCTCCGCCGCACCGGTTCCCAGATATTGATACTCCACGGCCAATCGAATCTCCTTTCTTTTTTGCGTTATCCCTTGATGCCGGACATCGCAACGGACTGCACGAACTGCTTTTGGAACGCGAGGAAGATGATCAGAATCGGCAGGGTAATCATCGCGCTGAACGCGAAAATCTGTCCCCAGAAGGTATACACCGAGTCGTTCAGGCCGCGCAGCGCCTGCGGCAGCGTGCGCCACGTGTTATCGCGGGTCACGAGCGTCGGCCAGAGCAGATCGCCCCACGCGCGGATGAAGGACATGATGGCCACCGTCGCGTAAATCGGTTTGGAAAGCGGGGTCATAATCTTGAAGAACACGCCGGTGTAGCTTTCTCCGTCGATGATGGCCGCCTCCAGCAGATCCTTCGGCATGCCGCGGAAATGCTGATAAAACAGGAAGACATACATCGGCGTCGCCAGATTCGGAATGGCCAGCGCCCAGATGGTGTTGATGATGCCCAGGTTAAAGGCCACCATGAAGCGGTTGATGATGACGGCCTCGGTCGGAATGATGGTCAGCGCGATCATCAGCGAAACGAGCAGCTTCTGCCCCCGAAATTCAAGCATGCCCAGCGCGTAGCCCATCATGCCGTTGATGAACATGCCGACGAACACCTGAATGATGGCGTTGACGGCCGAGTTGCGGAAGTAATGCAGAAAGTCGAGCTTTTCAAACACGGCAACATAGTTTTCAAGCGTCAGGTTGCCATAGGGAATGAACGCCTTGAGCGTCGCCATATCCGAAACGAGCTGCGTCTCGCTCTTGACAGAGGAAACGAACAGGAACAGCAGCGGCGCCAGAAAAACGACCGCCAGCGCGATGTACAGCACATAGAACAGGGCGGACGTGACCGTCTTTTTCGTCTTATTTTCCACTTTCATCCTCAGTCGCCCTCCGTAAGCTTATTCTGAATCAAAGAGATCACCAGCACGATCAGGAAGAACACGACAGCCATCGCGGAGGTGTAGCCCACGCGGTTGTTGGTGAATCCCTCCTGATACATCAGGTAGACCAGCGTTGTGGTCGAGCCCGCCGGGCCGCCCTGCGTGAGCATATACACCTGCGTGAACATCTTGAGCGAGTAGATCGTGTTGGAAATAAAGACGTACACCAGCGTATTCTTGAGCTGCGGAATGGTGATATAGACAAACTGCTGCCAGGTGTTCGCGCCGTCGATCGTGCCCGCCTCATACAGCTCCTCCGGAATGAACTGGAGGCCGCCGAGCATGATAATCATCTGCATGCCGACGCACTGCCAGATGGACATGATCGCGATGGACGGCATCGCCAGCGTCGTATCCTGAAGCCACTTCTGCGCCGGAACGCCGAACACGCGCAGGATCGAGTTAAACAGACCGTCCGCCGTGCTGGAGAAGAAGAAGCCCCAGATGACGGTCACAACCGTCATGGTTACGACCTGCGGCGAGAAATAGATCATGCGGAAGAAGGTCACGCCCTTCGCCTTGCGGTTGACCAGCAGCGCCAGCAGCGTCGCCAGAATCAGCACGACCGGCACGAGGATGATCGTGTATTCAAACGTATTCCAGAACGCCTGAAGCGCGGTCTTGTTGGTGAAGGTCTTGATATAATTCGCCCAACCGACAAACTTAGTCGGCTTGTTCGGGTTGAGCACCAGTCTGCGATCTGTAAAGGAATAGAAAACAGACATGAAAAACGGCAGGATCATGAACAAAAACATGATGATGATCGCCGGCGCGGACAACCCCCACGCGGCTTTCGCCTGCGCGCGGGACATCTGGCTTCTCCGCTTCGCCCCGCTTCTCTTGACAGTGATTTCACTCATACGCAATGCTCCGTTCTATCGCCATGCCGGTTGTCCGTCAGCATGACGGCTCTCCCTGTTTTGGCTTTTTGTTTTTCGGGTTCAAAGGGCAAAAGAAGCGCCCGGTCAGCGTTCGGCCGGCCGGGCGCGATGTGATTTTACTCGATGTTCCAGTCGTTCTCGACGATGATCTCATCGACGTACTCGGCCGCATCATGCAGCAGCTCAGCCGGATCGCCGCCAGCAAGAATGTTGGTCACGACACTCGCCATCTGGGTTTGAAGCGTCGAATGCGCCGGGGTGATCGGACGCAGGTAGCTGATGCCCCCTTCAAGCTGCTCGCGGTACAGGTACAGGCGGCCACCCTCCTGCCACTGCTCCATGCCGTCCATGACGCTCTTGCGCGCCGGAACGCCGCCGTTCACATTGCAAACCATCTGGATGTATTCCGGGCTCATCATCGCCTGAAGAACCGTCCACGCCTGATCCGCCACGCCGCGGTCGACCGCCGCAGTGGTCATCACGTCCACCGTAGAGCCGGAGCAGGTGAACACGCCGTTGCCGAAATCCGGAAGCGGAACGATGATCGCGTCGTCGCCGAACGCCTCGACATGCTGGCTGTATTTCCAATGGCCGAGCATGGAGAAGGCGGCCTCGTCGCGGCCATAGAACGCATCCTCGTAATCGCAGGCCGCGTTGACATAGCCCTCGTCGAGCATCTTCTTCATCCAGTCATACGCCGCGACGGTGTTTTCGCCATCCATCGTGCCGGTCGCAAGCATGGTATCGCGGTTCAGGTAATCGCCGCCGAAGGAAGCGATGACCGCCATCCAAGTGAAGTAGAGGGAGCTGGTCTTGTTCTGACGGATGTAGAGCGGATACTCGTAGCCGATTTCCTTGCACTTGGCGAGGATATCCTCAAACTCTTCGACCGTCCACGCATCCTTGTAGGAGGTCGGAATGCGCGCGCCGATCTTTTCGAGAATGCTCTTGCGCGTCCACATGGCCATGCCGGAGTCAAACTGCGCCACGCCGTAGAGGCCGCCGTCGTAGGTCACCTCGGACCAGACGGACGGAAGAACGTCGTTCTTCATATCCTCGTCGATGTAGTTATCCAGGCAGGCGATCATGCCCAGATCCTGGAAATACGGGATCTGCAGGCCGTCGATCACGATGAGATCGGGGGTATCGCCGACGATCGGAGCCGTCTGCAGCTTGTTGAGCAGCTCATCCTGCGCGAAGAACTGATAATCCACCTGAATGTCGTCATGCTTCGAATTGAAATCATCGAACATGCTGGTGTAAATCACCGTCTCAGCGCCATCGCTGATCCACGCGGTCACGGTCGTAGCGTCCGCACAGGCAATCGCCGCCAGCGCGAAGACCATGACGGCCGCCAGAAGCAGAGAAATGGACTTTTTCACTTGGGTTTCCTCCTTTAATGATCCTTGTGTATGGGGTTGAGCCTTCCCTTCCGGCTCTCCCCTGTTGCTGCGCTTAGTATATCAGCCTTTTAATTATATGTCAACCGGTTAGCATAAAAAAGTGACCATAAATTTTTCCTTATTTACAGCATATCTCCTTGTTTATGACAGAAATCTTTTTTGTTTTTCTCATTTTCAGCCAGCTTTTCCGCATCTTTTCGCGTCGAAACCGCGCCGAATATGCTATGCGGTTCACATTTAAAGCGCTGGGCAAAACAAAAGAGCGCGAAAAAAACTGCCCGATCAAAGCGTTCCTCGCGGACAGCATAAAAAAGCCCCATACGCTGCGGAATGGTCAAAGTATCCTGTGCGTATGAGGCTTTTGCTATGCTTCTTTTCTCGGTCGGGCGGTCGTTCCGTCATCCGATGCGCAACCGCCCCTCTTTTCAGACGTAAAACAGCAGATCCGCGTAGGACGGCATCGGCCAGTATTCCTTGCCGACCCTGCCCTCCAGCTCGTCGGCAACCTGCCGGGCGGCTTCCATCGCGGGGATGACGGCCTCGTGCTCATACATCGCGCGCGCGTTGAGCGCCTCCGGCTCGGCGGCGACAACGGCCTTGAGCCGCTCCGTCCGCTCGATCAGCTCAGCCGTCTTCTCGGTCAGCAGCCTGACCTGCGCGGCCTCCGCGGGCGCGTCCACGCCGATGCCCGCCTTGGCGGCCACGCCCTCCGCCAACTGCTTGGAATACGCCGCGCAGGCCGGAACGATCAGCTTGCCAAGCATGTCGATCAGGGTCAGCGCCTCGATGTGGATGATCTTAGCGTATTCCTCCATGTTGATATCCTGCCGGGACTGTATCTCCGTCCGCGTGTATACGCCGTGGCGGGCGAACAGCGCCACGTTCTTCTCATCCGTGTAATGGATGAGCGCCTCCGGTGTGGAGCGCAGGTTGAGCAGCCCGCGGCGCGCGGCCTCGCGCGGCCATTCCTCGCTGTAGCCGTTGCCGTTGAAGAGGATGCGCCGATGCGCGGCCAGCTCGCGGCGGATGAGCGTGGAGAGCGCGGCCTCGAAATTGTCGGCCTTTTCCAGCTCGTCCGCGAACTGCATCAGCTCGTCCGCAACAGCGGTGTTGAGCATGACGTTCGTGCAGGCGATGTTGAAGGACGAGCCGGGCATGCGGAATTCAAACTTGTTGCCCGTGAACGCGAAGGGCGACGTGCGGTTGCGGTCGGAGTTATCCTGCGGGATATGCGGCAGGCTCGTCACGCCGATATCCATGCTCTTGTGCCCCGCCGCCTTGTAATCCGTGCCCTCCACCAGCGACTGGATGACGGCGGCCAGCTCGTCGCCGACATACATGGAGACGATGGCGGGCGGCGCTTCGTTGGCGCCCAGACGGTGATCGTTGCCCGCGCTGGCGACGCTGATGCGCAGCAAATCCTGATACTCGTCCACGGCCTTGATGACCGCCGTCAGGAACAGCAGGAACTGCGCGTTCTCCATCGGCGTAGAGCCCGGATCGAGCAGATTTTCGCCCCTGTCGGTGGAAATCGACCAGTTGTTGTGCTTGCCCGATCCGTTCACGCCCTCAAACGGCTTTTCATGCAGCAGGCAGACCAGCCCGTGGCGGTCGGCGACCTTCTTCATCATCTCCATCGTGAGCTGGTTGTGGTCGGTGGCGATGTTCGCGGTCGCAAAGACCGGCGCCATCTCGTGCTGGCAGGGCGCGACCTCGTTGTGCTCCGTCTTGGCGTTTACGCCCAGCTTCCAGAGCTCCTCGTCCAAATCGGCCATGAACGCCTTGACGCGCGGGCGGATAGAGCCGAAGTAGTGATCCTCCAGCTCCTGCCCCTTCGGGCTCCGCGCGCCCAGAAGCGTGCGCCCGGTCAGAATCAGGTCGGGGCGCTTCTTATAATCCGCCTTGTCGATCAGAAAATACTCCTGCTCGGGGCCGACGGTCGTCGTCACGCGGCTGACCTTCTTGCCAAAGAGCGCCAGCACACGGCAGGCCTCCTTGCTGATGGCCTCCATCGAGCGCAGCAGCGGCGTTTTCTTATCCAGAATCTCGCCCGTGTACGAGCAGAACGCCGTCGGGATGCAGAGCGTGTCATCCTTGATGAACGCATAGCTCGTCGGGTCCCACGCGGTATAGCCGCGCGCCTCGAACGTCGCGCGCAGGCCGCCGGAGGGGAAGGACGACGCATCCGGCTCGCCCTTCATCAGCTCTTTGCCGGAAAACTCCATGATGACCGTGCCATCCGCGCAGGGCGAAATGAAGGAATCATGCTTTTCGGCGGTGATGCCCGTCATCGGCTGGAACCAATGGGTGAAGTGGGTCGCGCCCTTCTCGATGGCCCAGTCCTTCATGGCGTTGGCCACCACGCCCGCGACCTGCGGGTCCAGCGCCGTGCCCTGCCGCACGGTCTGCTTGAGCGATTTATACACGTCCTTGGGCAGTCGCTCCTTCATAACGGCCTCGTTAAAGACCATGCTTCCAAACAGCTCGGGCACTTTCTTCATTGTAATCTCTCCCATCTGCGCCGATGCGCGGCGTTGCTTTGGCGGACGGCCCTTTTGCCTGTCCGCGCCCTTGAACGTGCGTCAGTATAGCGCTTTTTTTCCCGTTCGTCAATCATTTTGACGTTGATTTTATCATTTCCTGCAATTATTTTGAATCCGGCGTTTGTTTCTGATGATAATTAAATGAATTTGTTTTTGAACTTCATTTTGGAATTTTCCTTGACAAGATACCCCCATGGGGTATATAATGCTCCCGTAAGCGAGGTGAACACGCATGAGTGAAGAGACGACGCCCTGCTGCTGTCATTGCCGAACAAAGCATCGGGATGACAAAGAGGAGCGCGATCTGCTCAACCGGCTCAGCCGCATCGAGGGGCAGATTCGCGGGATTCGCGGCATGGTTGAAAAGGACGCTTATTGTCCCGATATTTTGACGCAGGTTGCAGCGGCGAGCGCGGCGCTGAACAGCTTTTCCAAGGTGCTGCTGGCCAGCCACATCAAAACCTGCGTCGCGCAGGATATCCGCGCCGGGAAGGACGAGACCATCGACGAGCTGCTGACGACGCTTCAAAAGCTGATGCGTTGACGGCGGGGGGTACGTTGGGACGTTGGGGCTCTGCCCCAAGCCCCGCCAGAAACCTGAGGTTTCTGGACTTCCCTCTTCCGCTTCGCGGCATGCCGCGAAGCCATGTGGAAGGTGCAGGGAACTCAGTTCCCTGCTGGGGTTTGGGGCAACGCCCCAACGTCGCCTATGAAAGGAGTCATCTATGGAACAATATACCGTAACGGGCATGAGCTGCGCGGCTTGCAGTGCCCGTGTGGAAAAGGCCGTTTCCGCCGTGCCGGGCGTGACGAGCTGCTCGGTCAGCCTGCTCACCAACTCCATGGGCGTGGAAGGCACGGCTTCGGCGGAGGCCGTCGTTTCCGCTGTGCAGGCGGCAGGCTACGGCGCGTCGCTCAAGGGCGCGTCCTGTGCGCCGACCGCCGCCACGCAGGAGGACGCGCTGGCCGACCGCGAAACCCCGGCGCTCAAGCGCCGCCTGATCGCGTCGCTGGGCTTTTTGCTTGCGCTGATGTATGTCTCGATGGGACACATGATGTGGGGCTGGCCTCTGCCCGCCTGCCTTGCGGATAACCACGTCGCGATGGGGCTGCTCCAGATGCTGCTGACCATCGCCGTCATGGTCATCAACCAGAAATTCTTCATCAACGGCTTCCGTTCGCTCCTCCACGGCGCACCGAATATGGATACGCTCGTCGCGCTGGGCGCGGCCGCGTCCTTTGGTTACAGCACCTACGCCCTTTTCGCCATGACGGGCGCGCAGGTGCGCGGCGACGCGGCGGCCGTCATGCAGTATATGCACGAGTTCTATTTCGAATCGGCGGCGATGATTTTGGCGCTGATTACCGTCGGCAAAATGCTGGAAGCGCGCTCCAAGGGCAAAACGACCGACGCGCTCCGCAGCCTGATGAAGCTCGCCCCGCAGACCGCAACGCTCGTGCGCGGCGGGCAGGAAATCGCCGTGCCGATTGCGCAGGTGCGGCGCGGCGATGTGTTCGTCGTCCGCCCCGGCGAAAGCATCCCGGTGGACGGCGTGGTTCTGGAAGGCGAGAGCGCGGTGAACGAATCCGCGCTGACCGGCGAGAGCATCCCGGTGGATAAGGCCGTCGGGGACAGCGTTTCCGCCGCGACGACGAATCAATCCGGCTTCCTGCGCTGCGAGGCCACGCGCGTCGGCGAGGACACGACCCTCTCCCAGATCATCAAAATGGTCTCCGACGCTGCCGCGACGAAAGCGCCGATTGCGAAGGTCGCCGACCGGGTTTCCGGCGTGTTCGTGCCGACGGTGATCGCGCTCGCCATCCTGACCACCGCCGTCTGGCTGCTCTGCGGCCAATCCATCGGCTTCGCGCTCGCGCGCGGCATCTCCGTGCTGGTCATCAGCTGCCCGTGTGCGCTGGGGCTGGCCACGCCGGTGGCCATCATGGTCGGCAACGGCCTTGGCGCGAAAAACGGGATTCTGTTCAAGACCGCCGTTTCGCTCGAAGAAACCGGCAAGACCGAGATCGTCGCGCTGGATAAAACCGGCACAATCACCCAAGGCGAGCCGCGCGTGACCGACGTGCTCCCCGCCGAGGGCATGACGCAGGGCGCGCTCCTCTCCCTCGCCGCCGCGCTCGAACAGCGCAGCGAGCATCCCCTCGCCCGCGCCGTGATGATGCGCGCCGAGGAAGACGGGCTGACGGCCGCGCCGGTCGGCGATTTCCGCGCGCTGCCGGGTAACGGCCTGACCGCGACGCTTTCCGGCGAAACACTGCTGGGCGGCAGCCTCTCGTTCGTCTCCTCGCAGGTCGATGTGCCCCGCTCCATCCGCCAAAAAGCCGAGGCGCTCGCGGAGGAGGGCAAAACGCCCCTGCTCTTCGCGCAGGCCGGTCATCTGGCAGGCGTAATCGCCGTCGCCGACGTCATCAAGGCGGACAGCCCCGCCGCCATCGCCGCGCTGCGAAACATGGGCATCCGCGTCGTGATGCTCACGGGCGACAACGAGAAAACCGCGCGCGCTATCGGTCGTCTGGCCGGTGTGGACGAGGTCATCGCGGGCGTTCTGCCGGAGGGCAAGGAGAGCGTCATCCGCCGCCTGCAAGCGCAGGGCAAGGTCGCCATGGTCGGCGACGGCATCAACGACGCGCCCGCCCTCACCCGCGCGGATATCGGCATCGCCATCGGCGCGGGAACGGACGTCGCCATCGACGCGGCGGACGTCGTGCTGATGAAAAGCCGCCTGAGCGATGTGCCCGCCGCCATCCGCCTGAGCCGCGCAACCCTGCGCAACATCCACGAGAACCTGTTCTGGGCGTTCTTTTACAACGTCATCGGAATTCCGCTGGCCGCAGGCGTGTGGATTCCCCTCTTCGGCTGGACGCTCAACCCCATGTTCGGCGCGGCGGCGATGAGCCTGTCGAGCTTCTGCGTGGTTTCAAACGCATTGAGACTGAATCTTTTCAAACTGCACGACGCAGGAAAAGATAAAAAAATCAACCGACATTCCAAACACAAGGAGGAAACAACCATGGTAAAGACGATGAAGATTGAAGGCATGATGTGCGGCCACTGCGAGGCGGCCGTCAAGAAGGCGCTGGAAGCGATTGACGGCGTCGTCTCCGCCGAGGTCAGCCACACCGACGGCGCCGCCGTCGTGACCCTCAGCAAGCCGGTCGAGAACGCCGCGCTGCGTAAGGCCGTCGAGGATAAGGATTACACCGTGACCGATATCGAGGGCTAAGCGCCCGAACCCGCGCGATTTTGCGCCGTTTTCCCCATGCAAAAAGCCCCTTTGGCGCCCGAAAAGGCTGACCAAAGAGGCTTTTTTTAACGGATATCATCGAGCGCATCCAACCGGCCTTCCTCCGTCGCCACGCCCAAGTGCATGGCGCGAACCGTGCCATCCGCGTCGATCAGCAGGAAAACGGAATCCCCGGCTGCTCATAGGCTAGGAACGCATCCAGCCCGCCCGTGCCCATCGGCAGCGTGGTCAGGCCGAGCGTCTGCTTGAGCGCATCGACGGTCGAAACGGTGTCCTCCGCCCGGTCGCCGAGCTGCACCGCCGCGCTCGCCGTCGCGCCGAGCAAAAGCAGAAACGCGAGCAGAAGCCCCGCCCATTTCTTCATCCCATCCGCACCGCCTTTCTTTCCTGCCATTGTACACGAATGTGGGGGAAAATGCAGGATTCGTCCTGCTGTCACAATTTTTGACGGGTAAGAAGCGCTCTCAAAAGATATGCTTTTTACGGTTCGACTATATCGAACATCTCTGGCGGATAAAGATAATCCGCTCCGGAATCATCCACAATGCGATACCAGCCTTTTTCAACGGAAAGCACATTATATATTTTCCCCTTCGTTGCAATCAAAAAGCTGGTCTCGCCCTTGTATTTAACCTTCATCCAACCACCTCTTTTCTTCATGCTTAACCTATCCAACGTCTTTATCGTGCGGCCTTTTTGCGTCGCCACCACGTTGCTCGCTTAGGCCTTCCGCTGCTCCGTCATACGCCTGTGGGTGGGTCATATATCGGGCAGTTCCATTGTATCACGGGCATCCAGTCGGATCAAGGGCGGTTTTCCGGCTCAAGCCACGAGAAACAGCGCTTCAAAATACCTGATACAAAAGGAAAGGGACGGACTTGCGCCCATCCCCGTATCGTTTCATCAGGCGGGTGTGCCAGCGTCCCGCACTTCATTTTGTAACCTCCAAGGAGGCGCGTAGCGGCACAATTTCTACTTCTGATGCAAACGATCCTATGGCTATTATATCCATGTTATTCCTTTTTGTAAAGCAGTCGGCTTTCATTTGTCGCATGTTCATTAAAAACGGCTCGGAAAAGGGACGTAACGGATGCACAAAGTTTCTTCCGCGCCTTTCCTCCTACTCTCCCAGGTGTTCCCCCATGTGCTGAATCCGCCACAGGCGGCGCACACGGGGGAACCTAACCAAGTACAATGTTGGACGTTGGCTTGAAAAACGACCTGGAAGAAGGACCTGACGGGATGCACAAAGAAAAAGCCCCAGACATCGTCTGAGGCTTTTCTTTGTGGAATCCGGCAACGTCCTACTCTCCCAGGTCGTCTCCAACCAAGTACCATCGGC
>ERZ827423.1359-NODE-1359-length-24360-cov-4.163053_pt1 | contig 24360 bp, 20 predicted proteins | sample MGYA00519775_ERZ827423 | MGnify/ENA primary metagenome ERZ827423 (study PRJEB31778, sample SAMEA3449296) | human gut metagenome | biome: human gut; feature: human-associated habitat; material: faeces | place: United Kingdom | collected 2010/2012 ...
TGTGAATTTGTATACCATGTCCTTGCACAGGTGGTTACCATGTTGCACTTGACACAATGACCGCCCCTACTGACACGAACTGAGAACGGCAACTTGCCGTGGAGGAATTTATGGATAAAAATAACGATTTTGAAAATGCGGTTGAAGTGACATCTGTAACAACCGAACACCCAAAATCAAAAAATAGAATAAAGAAAAGGCATGAATCAAAGCTTCGCAAAACCCTGCGGATAATTAAAAATATAATTTGCTGGGGAGTGCTTGCAATACTTGTGCTGACCGTAATTGTGTTTATGGGTTCAAAGGTGAACGGAAAAACACCTTCGCTTTTCGGATATTCCGTGCTTCGAGTTTCAACGGGCAGTATGCAGCCCGAGCTTATGATCGGCGATGTTATTCTCGGAAAGAGCGTTGACAATCCGACCGCCCTCAAGGTCGGCGATATTATCACCTATCGCGGCAGTGGGCAGACCGAGGGACTTCTCGTGACTCATAAGGTTGTAGTTGCACCGTATAAAACCTCTGACGGCACATATAAGCTACAGACAAAGGGCATTGCTAACGATGCTCCCGACCCGGAAATTTCAACCGAAGATGTGCTTTATATTATGGTGTGCAAGCTTGGATTCATTGACACATTGTACAACCTTTTCTTCTCACCGTGGGGACTGCTGATTTTTATTGCGGCGCTGCTGCTGATATTCATTGATGAGCTTATCGTTATAATACGAATACTTACGGGACATGACAAATCACCGAAGGACAGCGACATCAACGAAATTATAGACCGTTTGCAAAAGGAAAAATTGCAACAAAAGGCTGAATCCGACAACGATACAAAATCGGAAGAATAAATAAAAGCTGAATATATTTAATTTCGGACGAAAGGAAAATTCTCTTTTCGTCCGTTTTTTGTTGGCGAAAAAGACAAAGCGGAAAAATGGTGAAAATAGCTTTTATATGGGCTAAAATCGGCTTTTTAGTTGCATTTTTGGGCGATTTGTGGTATATTTTATACGGTCAAATTTGACCGTAACATACTGATTGTGTTTAGAAATTGATATGTTAAGGGTGGTTTCATGGATTACAAATTAATAGCGCTTGACATTGACGGTACGCTGACAAACTCCCAAAAGGAGATTACTCCCCGTACAAGATATGCTCTTATGGAGGCGCAGAAGCAGGGCAAGAAAATTATTCTTGCGTCAGGCAGACATCCCGTAGGAATTATGCCGATAGCAAAAGACCTTATGCTTGACCGTTTCGGCGGTTTTATTATGGCTTTCAACGGCGGCAGGATTATCAACTGCGAAACAGGCGAAACTATGGTGAGCAAGTTGTTTCCGCTTGAATATCTTCCCGACATCGTGAATGTTTTGAAGGATTCAAACATTACAATCAACACATACGATGACAGGCGAATCATCTCGGATAATAAGGTGAACGACTATACCTATGTTGAAAGGGACGTTATCAAGGCTGAAATGGTTGTTGTTGACGATTTTATCTCATCTGTAAGATTTGATATCAACAAAATTCTTCTTGCAGGCGAACCCGATGAGCTTGACAAGTATCAGAAAATTCTTGCAGACCGTTATGACGGCTTGCTCGATGTATATAAAAGCGCACCTTATTTTCTTGAGATTATGCCGTTTGGTGTTACAAAAGGCTCAATGCTTCCGCTTTTGCTTGATAAACTCAAGATTAAAAGGGAAGAGCTTGCCGCTTTCGGCGACAACTACAACGATATGACAATGATAGGTTATGCAGGCTTCGGCGTTGCAATGGGCAATGCCGAAACCGATGTAAAGAAGATTGCCGATTACATCTGCGAATCAAATGATAACGACGGTATTGCAAACACACTTGATAAATTCGTTTTAAAGCAATAGTCGCACAAAGTTTGAACCTAATATAAGCTTGAAAATATAAAATATAATTTAATGGAGCGTCAGATTTGACTTAACCCTTTAAAAGAGTTGAAAAAACAGAATCTGTCGCTCCTTTTTGTATATAATAGCCAAATTGAGGGCTTAATCTTTGGCGGCATCAAAGTTGTAATAATTCTTTAAAAGAAAAATATATGAGGCTGTCTAAATTATAATATAATTGTATGTTATGTTGTACAAAGTATAACAAAAGGAGGAAAATCTATGGCAAAAATCAAAAAATTGCTTGCTTTGATTTTGTCGATTTGCGTAATTTGCACGGTATCTGTTATGTCCGTAAGTGCGGCTAATACAGATGACGATAACGACACTTCGGCATCAAGCACAATCACAGTACATTACTACTGTGAGGAAGGCACGCCCACAATCTATTATTGGAACAGTCTTCCGAAAAACATCAGCACGGAGTACCCCGGCGTTAAGATGACTTCCGAGGGAAACAACTACTACAAGTACACTTTCAACGATGTAACAAAAATCAATATGATGTTTGTTACAAACGGAAAGCAGTCTGCGGAACTCACAAGAAACACAGGCGAGTGGTGGTACAAAAATAAGAGATGGTCAAGCAAAAATCCTGAAGATATGCAGGAATTTGACCGTGTTGACATGCGTGAAGACACAATTTATTTTGTAATCACAACCCGTTTCTATGACGGTGACACAGGTAACGATGTTCATTGCTGGGACGACTCACAGGCAAACAACCCCGACAGCGATCCCGCATGGCGTGGTGACTTCAAAGGCCTTATCGACAAGCTTGACTACATCAAGGCTCTCGGATTCAGCGCAATCTGGATTACTCCTGTTGTAACAAATGCGTCAGGCTACGATTACCACGGCTACCATGCAATGGACTTCTCAACAGTTGATGTTCGTTATGAGAGCGACGGCGCTACATATCAGGATCTTATTGATGCCGCTCATGAAAAGGGCATCAAGATTGTTCAGGATATCGTAGTTAACCATTCAGGTAACTTCGGTGAGGCAACTCTTGCTCCTATGTTTACAAAGGAATACGACTCAATTCAGGATCTTGCTTCTGTAGATTGCATGAAGGTTATTGAGGGAAGCGACTTTGCTAAAACATTCCCGAACTACGATGACCTTGAGCCTAAGTATCAGTATGCCGCAAGACTTAATATCATGAAGGATACTAAGGAGCTTGACTCCGGTAATCACGACACGGAAAACTACTATCACCACTTCAAAGACCTCAGTTGGGAAAGCCCGACTGTACAGACAGGTCAGATTGCCGGTGACTGCGTTGATATCAACACAGAGAATCCTACAGTTGCTAATTACCTTAACGACGTTTATAACAACTATATCAACATGGGCGTTGACGCTTTCAGACTTGATACTGAAAAGCACGTTTCAAGACTTACACTTAACCAGTATTACTTCCCGTCATGGCTCAAGACAGGCGGTAAAAACTTCTTCATCTTTGGTGAGGTTTGTACTCGTGTAAGTGAATTCTGGAACCACAACATTCCTGCAATTTCAGCTCCGTTCTATACATGGGCTGAATCAGACAGCCAGTACATCGATTCATTTACAAATGATCAGGCTGCAAACATTAATCTTACACTTAAGCACTATGACAGCAACGCAAGTACAGCAAATCAGCCCACATCTGATAATGTTTATCTTGACGGTCTTAAGTATCACACACCTGATTACAGCAAGGCAAACGGCACAAGCGTAATCGACTTCCCGATGCATTGGAACTTCTCAAATGCAAGCAACGCATTTACCCGTGCTTGTGAAGAAGATCCGTACTACAATGACTCATCATGGAATGTAACATATGTTGATTCTCACGACTACGGTCCTGATATGGACAGCCGTTACGACGGCGGTACACAGTCATGGGCTGAGAACCTTGATGTACTCTTTACTTTCCGTGGTATTCCGTGTCTTTACTACGGTTCTGAGCTTGAGTTCCAGAAGGGTGTTCCTATGGACGTAGGTCCTAACGCACCTCTTTCAACAACAGGTCGTGCATACTTCGGTGACTACCTCGAGGGCGACGTAACAGCTACAGACTTTGGTACATATTCTAATGCAAGCGGTGCTGTTGCAAGCACACTTGAAGCACCTCTCGCTGTTCATATTCAGCAGCTCAACCGAATCAGAAGAGCAGTTCCTGCACTTCAGAAGGGTCAGTATACAAGAAGCAAGACTTATGTTGACGGTAATATGGCATTCGTTCGCCGTTACACACAGGGCGCTACAGACAGCCTTGCTTGTGTAACTATCTCAGGCGGTGCTACATTCAAGAACCTTCCTAACGGCAAGTATATTGATGCAGTTACAGGCGATGTTAAGTATGTTACAGACGGCACACTTACAGTATCTTCTGTTGGTAAGGCTAATATGAGAGTTTATGTTTGCTGTGCAGACGGTTTCACCGGAATTGACGGTCAGATCGGCACTAACGGTGCATATCTCAAGTAATAAAATAATGTTGTTTTTTACGGAGCAGGTTTTTCCTGCTCCGTGTTTTTCTGCCCTAAATCCTCAAATGACGGATTGCAGATTTATATCCGTCAAAATTATACTTCATTTATAAATAAATATCCCGAAAGTTGCATAATGATGAATAAAAAGACGAAAAATTATGCAAATTCTACATATAAGGTTTAAAATCGTTATGACACTTCTGCAAGAATTGTACATTTTCTTTTTTTAAAAAATGTGCTATAATATATAAAATATAGTTTCAATTTATTGTGAATTTTAAAAAGGAGTGTTTTTTATGACAAACAGCGAGTATTCGGATGTTACACCGCAGATTCATGCTCTGGCTCAGAAAATGACGCATAACTCCGTTATTGATACAGATTTATACAGTAAGTACAATGTAAAAAGAGGTCTGCGTGACCTTGACGGTAAGGGTGTTCTCACAGGTCTTACAGATATTTCTACAATCACACAGAATAAGCTTGTTGACGGAAAGCTTGTTCCTTGCGAGGGTGAGCTTCGTTACAGGGGCTATAATGTAAAGGATATCGTTGACGGTATTCTTGAGGATGACCGTTTCGGTTTTGAAGAGGTTACATATCTTCTTCTCTTTGGCGATATGCCTAACGAAGAACAGCTTAAAGATTTTAAGAAGCTTCTCGTTCAGTACAGAACCCTTCCTCAGCACTTTGTTCGTGATGTTATCCTCAAGGCCACAAGTAACGATATGATGAATTCAATAGCAAGAAGTGTTCTCACACTTTTCTGCTATGATAAGAACGCTAACGATACATCAATCGACAATGTTTTAAGACAGTGTATACAGCTTATCTCCGTATTCCCTCTTTTGTCGGTTTACGGCTATCACGCATATAATCACTATCAGCGTGATAACAGCCTTTATATCCACCGTGCAGAGCCTACAATGTCAACAGCCGAGGTTATTCTGTCGCTTCTTCGTCCCGACAGACACTATACTCCGCTTGAGGCAAAGGTTCTTGATATGGCGCTCATTCTCCATATGGAACACGGCGGCGGTAACAACTCAACATTTACAACACATGTTGTAACATCTTCGGGTACTGATACATACTCGGCAGTAGCTGCGGCACTTGCATCACTCAAAGGTCCTAAGCACGGCGGTGCAAATGTTAAGGTTTACTATATGTTTGAGGATCTCAAAAAGCATGTTAAGGACTGGGAGGACGAGGACGCTCTTGAAGATTATCTTGAGAAGCTCCTTGACAAGCAGGCTTTTGATAAAAAAGGTCTTATCTACGGTATGGGACACGCAGTTTATACAATTTCCGACCCCCGTCAGCAGATTCTTCACGGTGCTGTTAAAAAGCTTGCGCTTGCCGAAGGTCACAATGATGAATTTGATCTTTATGAGAGAGTTGAAAGACTGGCTCCGAAGGTTATCGGCAGAAAGCGTAAAATCTATAAGGGTGTTGCCGCAAATGTCGATTTCTACAGCGGACTTCTTTACAGCCTTCTTGATATTCCGTGTGAGCTTTATACTCCGCTTTTTGCAACAGCTCGTATTACGGGTTGGAGCGCACACAGACTTGAGGAGCTTATCAACTGCGGTAAGATTATCCGTCCTGCATATATGAGCATTTCCGAAAACAAGGAATATGTTGATTTGAAAGACAGATAATACGGCGAACCGCCGTTCCCCGTTCGAGAAGTTAGTTTTACAAGTGCGAGGGTTAAATTGCCCGAGCGTATGGAAAATTGAAAGTTAAAAATCAAAGTCGGACGACAGTTTGCAAAATGCAAATCATTGTCGCCCGACCGTTTTTTATATATGAAATTAACTGTTTGGTCGTGGGGCGAATAATATCCGCACTACGATTTTTCGCAACATTCATCTTAAAACAACAAAAGACCGCTCTTTTGAGCGGTCTTTAAAGCTTGTGTTTTAAATTCAAAATCTATTGCAATCAGCAGAAGAATACATCCATTTCTTCTGCGTTGCCGTCGGCAACAAAGTATGCCTTGCTTTCTTCGGGCTTGAGATAGATTGAAATTTCCTTTGCATCCTTGCCGTATGTAGCCTTAACATTTTTGATTACTTCTTCAACAGGAACCTGTGCGCCTGCATATTCTACGAAGAAATTAACCTTTGTTTTAACCGGAACGGGCTTCTTTGGAGCAACCTTCTTTGGAGCTGCTTTCTTAACAGGAGCCTTTTTAACGGGTTCTGCTTTCTTAACAGTTTCAACCTTTACATTTTCTGTCTTTGTGGGTTCAGCCTTCTTTGCAGCTGCAGCAACAGTCTTAGCAGGCTCAGCCTTTGCAACAGTCTTTTTTACAGGCTCTTCCTTAACGGGAGCAGTTTTTGCAGGGGCTGTTTTTGCAGTTGTTTTCTTTGTTGTTGCCATAATAAATCCTTCTTTCAAAGTAATAAAATATTGCAGAAATAAAAGTTTTATCTTTTGTAAATATTATACATTTCAGAGTAAAAAATGTCAATAAACTGTACAAAAATTCGGCGGTTAATACATATTTGCGAAAAAATAAAATTCCTGTTAGTTGAAATGCACAATGTTATTAACTCATATTTGTGAACTATGTCGTTTTTTCTGTCAAAAAAAACGAAAAAAAGCACATCATCATTTGAAAACCTCTTGCAACTGTGCTAAAATGATAGCGATTAATTTAAGAGAGAAGAATGATTTATGGGAGAGAATTTCATCATTATTGCACAACAGGTGCTTGTACTGTTCATTTTGATTGCAGTCGGTTTTATTTGCGGTAAGAAGAAAATTATCACCGATTTTTCCGCCCGTCACATGACCGATATAGTATTGTATGTTGTGACGCCCTGCGTAATGATATCTGCTTTTCAGCGGGAGTTCTCGTTTGAACTTTTGAGCGGACTTATAATTTGCGTTGCCTGCTCTGCACTTATTTTCGCTGTGTCAATACTTATCTGTAACCTGATTTTTCATGATAAAGATGAAAGCCGTAAGGCTGTTATCCGCTTTGCAACAATCTATTCAAACTGTGCATTTATGTCCTTGCCCCTCCAGAAGGCAATTCTCGGTGATGACGGTTGGTTTTACGGCTCAATTTTCGTTGCCGTATTCAACATTTTTGTGTGGACGCACGGACTTGTTTCAATGAGCGGTGACAAAAAACAGCTTTCATTCAAAAAGCTTGTTCTCAACCCCGGTCTTATCGGTGTTCTTCTTGCAATTATCCTGTTTATTACAGGTTTTAAGCTTCCGTACATAATCAGTCAACCGGTTGAATATCTTGCAGTTCTGAACACTCCGCTCCCGATGCTTATTATCGGTTTTTACCTTTCACAGGCTGACTTTAAAAAGGCGTTTACTGACAAGGGCGTATATTTTTCTTCGGCAGTCCGTCTGATTGCTTTACCGATGATTACAGCGGTTGTAATGTCATTGTGCCGTGTCACACCCGTAATTACCATGGCTTGCGTAATTGCCACATCAGCCCCTACTGCCGCAACAACAACTATGTTTGCAACAAAGTTCAACAAGGATGTTGAGCTGTCGGTTAGTATCGTTGCCGCAACTACGGTATTTTCACTTGCAACAATGCCGCTTGTCGTAATGCTTACGGGCATGATGAGCGGATTTAGCGGTTAAGTTTAAATTGAAAGTTGATAATGAAAAAATAAGGTCGGCGGTGTGCCGCCACAGTCCTTTTGAGAAGATAGTTAGGTAAATGGATTGCATTGATGCCCGAAACGGCATTGATGCAATTTTTATTTTATATGAATTTAACTGTTTAATTGCAGAGGAAAACCGTATTCTCCCGTTAGTAATGGCAGAAAATTTATGTTCACGAATTGGGAACGGCGGCTCGCCGTAAAAATATATAGAAATCTCGGCTAAAATTTGATATAATGAACACATAAAAATATATAATCCTTTGAGGGGGACTGTATTATGTCGAGAAATCCTATGCAAAAACAGAAGCTTTTGTATCTGCGAAAAATTCTTCTTGAAAAAACCGATGAAAATCACGGGCTGACTTCAAGCGAAATTCTGGCAGAGCTTGCGTTGTACGGAATTACTGCGGAACGAAAAAGTCTTTACGATGATTTGCAGGTGCTTGAAAAATTCGGAATGGACATCTGCAAGAGCAAATCATCAACCGTTAAATATTATGTTGCAAGCAGAGAATTTGAACTGCCCGAATTGAAGCTTCTTGTTGACGCAATTCAAAGCTCAAAATTCATTACCGAAAAAAAGAGCATTTCCCTCATTCATAAGCTTGAAGGGCTTGCAAGTGTTCACGACGGCAAGGAACTGCAACGGCAGGTTTTTGTCGCAAACAGAGCCAAAACAATGAATGAACGAATTTATTATTCGGTTGACAAAATTCAGAATGCAATAGCACTCAACCGCAAAATCTCATTCAAATACTACCGTTGGGAACTCGATTTTTCGGGAACGGAGCGAATTGTCAAGCGTGAAAAAATCAGGAACGGCGGATACACGGCATCACCGTGGGCGCTGTGCTGGGATGATGAGAATTACTATCTCATTGCCTATGACACCTGTGCCGATAGTATAAAGCATTACCGTGTTGACAAAATGGACGATATCGAGGTGCTTGACGATGAGCGTGACGGGGGAAAGACCTTTGAAAAATTTGATCCTGCAGATTATTCAAAGGGCGTTTTCTCAATGTTTGGCGGTGAAAAAGCTACGGTTAAGCTGTCGGTTGACAATGATTGCATAGGTGTTATTGTTGACAGGTTCGGCAGGGATATTTTTGTTACAAAGGAAAGCGACACAACATTCGGTGTATCGGTTGATATTATGACAAGCAAACAGTTCTACGCTTGGGTATTCGGTCTTGGCGGAAAGGTCAGAATTATATCACCGCAAAATGTTGTTGATGAATTTAAAAAGCAGCTTGAAAATGTAAACGATTCATTTTAATTGCCCTACGATTGGCAATATTTCATATTAAAATCGTTAAATAATAATGTCTGATTCGGAAACAATCATAACAATTATCAGTAGATAAATTGATACATTATTGCGTAGAATTAAAAATCAATTAACATACAGCAGACAGCGGAATATTTAAAATTTGCACTAATTGCAGTTTATACATTTATTTTTTGCACATTTGTCGTAATTATTGACTTTATTGTGCATAAAGTCTATTATATTGTTGCAGTGATTATTTGTGTTGTTTTTAGACACAAAATGTTTGAAAACATAATTTTTTAGAATCGGGGTTATTATTATGAATTTTGATTTCTTGCGTTCGGCAACCGCATCCAGTTCAGCTTACAGAGTAGTTTGCGGTGAAATGATTATTGACAGCAATATGTGGAATGTTCACAACGAGGTTCTTGTGGCTGTTGTAAGGGACGGCTATATGACTGTTGAAATGGGTGCTGACACTTATTCGCTCTCAACAGGCGACATTTACTTTATTTCACCTAATCAGAGATATAAAATTAATAATACAGGCAACGCAAGAGTTGATGTTATTCTTCTTAACCTTTCAAATCCTGCATCGCTCACTCAGGAATTTATTCCGCAGAGTCTGATCAGAGGTCTTGTAACAGGCAACTGCACTCACTTTGCAAAGGTTACGAGAGGCGACTACCGTTATAACAATCTTATTGACGATATGAACACGGTTATTTCTGCCGAGAACGAAAAGCACGAGTTCTTCCAGATTCTTGTTCACGGCAAAATGTACGACATTTTCTATATTCTTTTCTCATCGGGTCTTGTTAAGATTTGTGATGTTGAGGCTCAGGGCAAAAAGTACCGTGCTCTCCGCAGAATTACGGAATATATCAACAACAACTTCTGCGACAGCATTACTCTTGATACAATAGCTCAGACAACAGGTCTCAGCCGTTACTATGTGTCGCATCTCTTTAAGGAGCTTATGAATACAACATTTGTAAACTACCTTAACGAGCTCAGACTGACAAGAGCCGCAATGCTTCTTACTACAACGGACACTCCCGTTATCGAAATTGCAGGTATGTCGGGCTTCAACAACATTTCAAACTTTAACAGAGCATTCAAAATGTACTACGAAACAACACCTTCAAAGTACAGAAGAGCCGAGAAACAGTCATTTTAAATAAGTATTTTCAAAATAAAAAGCCGGTGCATATGCGTCGGCTTTTGTTTATGGTAATAATTTGTCCGCTTAGGTAATATTGTTTAAAAAAGGCAGTTCATTTTTGTAGAATGCTTAAATTGAAAAGAAAAGCATACCGTGGTATAATTGTTATATGTGTGACAGCGTGTCTTTTTGTGCGTCATTTGTGTTTAGAAGTATTAAACGGCGGTGAAACGATGAAGTTTTTTAATAAAAATATAAACAAGGTTTTGTCGGTTGTGCTTGTTGTAGTATCCGTTTTGGTAGTTTTGCAGTTCGTCTGCTCAAACGGTACTCTCAACGCCGGAGAAACTCCGACAGAATCGGCAATGGCAAGGGTAAATCCGAATATTCGGAAGATTGTTCCGACAACAACTGTTTCCGCAACAACCGTACCCGTTGAAACAACAACGGCAAAGCCTAAAGCAACCAAGGCAACAACTCAGCCTCAGACAAAAGCCACAAAGGCAACAAAAGCGACAACTCAGCCCGTGACAACAACACAGGCAACCGTTCCGTTTGCTACGGCAATTCCGCCAAAAGAGCCTGTTGATTACCAATCTCAATGGGACGCAGGTTATCTTGTGGCAATTGACAATCCGGACAAAACCTATGAATGCTCCAAGGTAACGCTTACCGATGAGGACAGGGATCTTCTTGAAAGACTTTGCATGGGCGAATTCGGTTCGGGCGGTTTTATAGGAGCGGCACTCATTGCTCAGTCGGTAAAAGATGCAATGTGCTTTGACGGTTATCCGACAGTTGCCTCGGTTATCGAGAACTGCCATTATACCGGCAGTACCAAAATCGGCACAAATCAGGAATGTATTCAGGCGGTAAGCTATATCTTTGACGAAAACAAGGATGCCGTTCAGCACCGCATTATGTATATGTATAATCCCGATATGGTTCAGAGCGCTTTCCACGAAAGTCAGAACTATATCCTGACATATCAGACTGTCAGATTTTTTGACAGGTGGGGGTATTGACGAAAATCCTTGATTTTCGTCAGCTAAATTCACGCAAGCGTGAGCTAAATTTGCTACGCAAGCTAAATTATCCTACGGATAGCTAAATTGTCCTGGCGAACAGCAAAAGTGAATTTAATTTAGCTGTAAACCGAAAGGTTTGCAATTTAGCAACAGAGCGACAGCGAAGTTATTTAGCTGAAAGAAAATCATTTGATTCGCAAATTAATGTCCGTATAATAGCATTACCCCGATTGACACCAAACTTAATAACTGGTAATATAAGGCTGTGAGAATATTTGTATTCTTGCAGCATATTTTTTTACCAAAAGGAGGATGGATTAATGGGATTTTTATTAGGAAAGACCGCTGTTATTACAGGCGGAGGAAGGGCTGTTCTCAGCGACGGAGGTTGCGGTTCAATCGGCTACGGCATTGCTGTTGCTTATGCAAAAGAGGGTGCGAACCTTGTTATTACAGGCAGAAATGTCAAAAAGCTTGAGGATGCCAAAGAAGAGCTCGAAAGACTTTACGGAGTAAATGTGTTGCCTGTTCAGGCTGATGTCAGCAAGGACGGTGATAACGAAAAGGTTGTTCGGAATGTTGTTGACAGAGCTGTTGAAACATTCGGCGGAATTGATGTCTTGATTAACAACGCTCAGGCTTCTGCGTCGGGTATTACGCTTGCTGATCATACAACAGAGCAATTTGACCTTGCTGTTTATTCGGGATTGTACGCAACCTTCTATTATATGAAGGCTTGCTATCCGTACCTTAAAAAGTCAAAGGGAACGGTTATAAACTTTGCTTCGGGTGCCGGACTTTTCGGAAACTTCGGTCAGTGTGCATATGCAGCCGCAAAAGAGGGAATAAGAGGTCTTACAAGAGTTGCCGCCAACGAGTGGGGCAAGGACGGAATAAATGTCAACATTGTCTGTCCGCTTGCATGGACTGCTCAGCTTGAAAAATTTGAGCAGGCTTATCCCGACGCATTCAAGGCGAATGTAAAAGTGCCGCCAATGGGACATTTTGGTGATGTCGAAAAAGAAATCGGCCGTGCCTGTGTTGCACTTGCATCACCTGATTTCAAGTATATGAGCGGCGAAACCATCACCCTTGAGGGCGGAATGGGACTCAGACCGTAACTTTATTTTTAAAAAATTCTTTTGTTCCGTTATTCGGTAAATCATTAAATAAAATATAAAACATACTAATATGAGTATTGAATTTTTTGTTCATATGATGTAATATCAAGTTACGGAGTACATACAAAAATTACTTTGAGGTGATTGTATGGGAATTTTTGATATAAAGAACACAGATATTTTCAGCAAGGATTATGACTCTGCAAACGCATGGCTTGAGTATAACATTTTTAATGAATGTACAAAGGACGAAAACGGAGAGTCATTTGATGAGTCTGATGAAAATAATTTTTGGGATTATTTAAAGAAAAATAAATAAATAATAAGTTACAAACAGCGACCGCAGAGTGATATACTTTGCGGTCGCTTTTATGTGTTGTTCACACACAAGGACACTCGGCATAATATGAGGGTGTAGAGAATAACTTGATTTACGGGTGTTGTGTATGAAAAAGAGCGACATAAGAACATTTGGCATAATCGGCGGTGACAAGCGACAGCTTTTTCTTGCAAAATCAATTTCTGACAGTTGTTACGATGTTTTGCTCGGCGGATTTGACAGTCTTGAAAGCTACGGTTCATTGAGCCTTTGCAATGTTAAAAAGGCAATTTCGGAAAGTGACGCATTGATTTTTCCGTTGCCGTCAATAAGGACAGACGGAAGTCTTAACACTCCGTTTTCAAACGAGAATATTTTGCTTGACGGTGACGATATTGAAATTATCCTTAAAAAGCCTGTTTTTACTACGATGAAAAGCAGATTTTTAAAGGCATATCCAAGGCTTTCCGACGGTGAAATTTTTGATTACGGAGCAAGAGATGATTTTGCAATCCTCAACGCATTGCCTACGGCAGAGGGTGCAATTGAATGTGCAATGAGAGAATATGAGGGTACGGTTTCGGGCAGTAAGTGTCTTGTGACAGGATTCGGCAGAATCGGAAAAATTCTTGCTCACAAGCTTGTTTTACTCGGAGCAAATGTTACCGTGAGTGCAAGAAAGCCGTCAGACCTTGCATATGTAAAGACACTCGGCTACAATGCACTTAATACGGAAAATCTAAGAACGGTAAAGCGGTTTGACATTGTTTTCAACACAATTCCGAGGTTGATTTTTGACAGGGAACTTCTTATGAATACCGACACAAACACCCTTATTATAGACCTTGCGTCCCTGCCGGGAGGGGTTGATTTTGATACCGCAGAAAAACTCGGAATTTATGCCGTTAGGGCATTGTCGCTCCCCGGAAAATGTGCTCCGAAAACGGCAGGAGAAATTATAAAAACTACTGTATTTGACATCATCAAGGAGGTTTACAGGTGACAAAAGCAACCATAGGATTTGCAATGTGCGGTTCCTTTTGCACCTTTTCAAAGGCTTTTACGCAAATGCAGAGGCTTGTTGACTCAGGCTATGATGTTATTCCGATAATGTCGCAAAATGCCTTTTCAACATCAACTCGTTTCGGAAAAGCGGAGGAAACGGTAAAGAGGGCAGAAGAAATAACGGGCAAAGCTGTTCTGCACTCGGTTGTGCAGACAGAACCGATAGGACCTAAAAAAATGTGCGACTTGCTTGTGATTGCACCGTGTACGGGCAACACGCTTGCAAAGCTGTCGCTCGGAATTACCGACACGGCGGTAACAATGGCGGCAAAGTCGCATCTGAGAATTTTAAGACCTGTGCTGTTGTGCGTTGCAACAAATGACGCTCTCGGTGCGTCGGCACAGAACATCGGCAGACTTCTCAACACGAAAAACATTTACTTCGTTCCTTTAAAACAGGACGATTGCATCAAGAAACCGAATTCGCTTGTGGCTGATTTTGATAAGCTTGAAGATTGCGTAACCCTTGCATTGCAGGGAAAACAACATCAGCCGATTTTTTTATAACAGAACAACAGCCGTCTTGAAATGCAAATTTTCAAAACGGCTGTTATTTGAGTTGACAATTAAAAAATAATGTGATAACTTAAAGTACAGTATTTCTGCTGAACAGGAGTGGGTATTTAATGAGAAAAAGAGTAAACAAAATTATTTCTGTTGCACTATCGGCAACTCTTGCGTTCGGTGTGTTTACAGCATTGCCGATGTCGGTAAATGCGGTTGTATCAACGGCAAGCGAGGTAAGTGCGGAGGCAATTCCAAAACATGAGCTTTATAAAAGCTATACATATGGCGGATACAAATATCGCATTGTGGGTCAGAAATCAAACGGAAGATTTAACGCATGGATTGAATCTTATTCCGGTAAGTCTGCAAGCGTCAATGTTCCTGCGTCAGTCGGTGATTGTGATATGGTCGGCATTGACAACAATTGTTTTTCGTTTAACAAAACTTTGAAAACAATTATTGTTCCCAAGGGCATTGCTGAAATTGGTTCAAGTGCATTTCTCGGCTGTACCGCACTTACAAGTGTAAGCCTGCCGAGTACACTGACAAAAATAAATTTTTGGGCATTTAAAAATTGTACAAGCCTTTCGACACTTTCAATTCCTTCAAGCGTTGTTTCGATAGGTGATAACGCATTTGACAATTGCCTTTGGTACACAAATCAATCTAACGGAATTGTTTACGCAGGAAAAGTTGCGTATAAGTACAAGGGTAAGCTTGCGGATAACAGCTCTGTTACGATAAAAAGCGGAACTGTTTCAATAGCCGATTATGCCTTTACGGACCAAAAGCTTACATCAGTCACACTTCCGTCAAGCCTTGTTTCAATCGGTGAACAGGCGTTTTCATACACTAATCTCAAAACTGTGACAATTCCGAAAAGTGTAAGCTCAATGGGTTATAATCCCTTTGCGTACTGTTCACAGCTTTCAAGCATTACGGTTCAAAGCGGAAACACAAACTTCTATGTTCAAAACGATTTACTTATCGCCAAGAATCATATGTATTCAGTAACAAAAGATATTACTGATCCTGATGCACCTTCTACGGAATCAAGAAGCTACACATCTTATGCTCCGTACGGCTCGGTTGTGATATCGTTCCCGTCAGCATCAACGCTGAAAACTGTTACAATTCCCGAAACGGTTAAGGCAATAGGCAATTATGCTTTTGCAGGAAGTAAAATCGAAAAGCTTACTTTGAACAGCGGACTTGAATCTATTCTCACATCTGCTTTTTCAGGTTGCACAAACCTTTCATCGGTGAGCTTTTCCGACAGTATTATCAGCATTTGCGACAGTTCGTTTGAGGAATGTACTTCACTTAAAAATCTGAAATTCGGCAAAAATCTTGAATTTATTTCATACTATGCCTTTTATAACTGCCAAAATCTTCAATCGGTGACAATCGGGGAAAATGTAAAGGCAATTTGCTGTGATTCATTCGGCAATTGCAATGCTCTTGTAATTAACGGTAAGATTGGCTCAACAGCAGAAACCTTTGCCAAAAAGTACGGCTACAAGTTTAATTCATCAGAAACCACAAGACTTAAAGGCGATGTTGACAATAACGGTATTATTAATGTAGTTGACGCTACCGATATTCAGAAATATGTTGTTAATCTTACAGATGAAAATGGAAATAAGTTTATTGATGTCAACAATGCGGAAGATGTGTATGTCGCAGATGTAAACGGTGACGGCATTATCAATGTTGTAGATGCAACGCTTATTCAAAAGTATATCGTAGGACTTGTGGAGTCACTTTGATAATTAAACAATTTAATAAATAAAAACAACAGCCGTCTTGAAATGCAAATTTTCAAAACGGCTGTTATTTTATGTTTGGATTGTCTGTGCGACAGGTCAGATAATCAAGACTTGTGCCGTAGCAGTCGGCAAGTTTAATGAGCAGGGAGAGGGGAATTTCTCTTTCGCCCCGTTCATATTTTGAGTACAGCGACTGGTCGCACATAAGAACCTTTGCAATTTCTTTTTGCGTAAGGTCATTGTCCTCACGCAAATCTTTTATTCTCAGTTTCATTTCATCACCGAATAAATTATAAAATAGTACATAGTGACCTATTGACTTTTAGGACAAATAGTCCAAAATATAATTGCCTGAAAAATGAGGAAACAAACGGCATTGTCTTTGCGGTACTCATATTCATATAATCGTATTTATCATAAATTGTGTATTATTATTTGCACAAGTGTCCAATGAGTCGCAAATACGAGTTGATGATTACTTTGAAAAATTTAATTCACCTTAAATAAGAGCGTTGCTTAAATAAAAATAATATTTTATCTGTATATATCTTGACAAATACCGCAAAATGCAGTAAACTAATGTCATAAAAATCCCGAAGAACATCTTCGGGACGAATAGCTTGCCGATTTAATTGTGCGTATAATTCGGTAAGTCTTTGTTGTCAGTCAGCCCCAAAATATAGTCGGTGCTGGTGTGATAATGTTTTGCGAGGCAAATCAAAACAACGGTTGGGATATCACGCTGACCAAGTTCATAATTGCTGTAAACCTGTTGTGAACAATGCAGAATTTTGCTAACTTCTTTTTGCGTGAGGTCGGCATCTTCCCTCAGTTCCCTGATTCTTTTATACACAGAATTCACCTCGCATACAGTATAGCATACCGCAGATTGTTGTATTGCAATATACCGCAAAATGCAGTAAAACAGCAATGGTATTTTGGGTTAATTTTTAAATAATTATTCAGAGGGGAATGGTGTTTAAAACAAAAATATTAATCTTGCATATCAGATAAAACAATAAAATGATGGAGGAAATTATGAGAAAACATTCAAAATTTATTACGATTTTGCTGTCTGCTTTGTTGGCGGTATGTCTTGTGCAGACAGTATTTGTTCAGGCATTTGCAACCGAAATGGGCGATGATGACTTTGGTTGGGGCAATGCATCAACAAGTGATGAAGCAGAGACGGTATATCCTGTTTCAATGGAAGTTGTTAAAGCACCCGAAAGCGTTACTGTTAGTGAAAGCGCTGACACTTATATTACCGATAGCACTTTCTGGAGCAATGTTGTGTTGCACATTGTTTACAGCAACGGTGAAGAATATGATGTAAACTGTGACGGCATTAACAGCGAGGGCGGTATTGTTCCGCCCATTGCAGAAATTGACGGCTATAAGGGGAAAATATGCTATGGTATAAATTCCAAAAATGAGGATACAATCAATTTTGAGATAATATATGAGTATGCCTATTCCGAAGAGCAATTATTGGTTACAGCGAAATTTTCTGCCGAGAAAAAGGTAGATCCACACTCTATTGCAAGAATTGAAGTTACAAAACTCCCCGATAAGGTGTTTACAGCACCGCTTTGGACAGGTAAGCCTGATTATTCAGATAGCAGTTGGTATGAATGGGTTGGTTCTCTTGATGTCAACAATTCTATTTCTAATCATATTGACGGTATGGAAATTACATACTATTATGCAAACGGTGAAAAACGCAGTACGGTAGTTAATAGTTCAAATCTTAAAATAATTGCTACTATGCCGTGGTATGCACTGTATGGAGTAGAGAATGTTGATGAATACGGAAACTATCTTGCCTTTACCGTGACAGACGAGGGCGATTACAAATTTTCGATATCTTTAAACAGCGATGAAAGAGATGAAACGGTTTACACAGCGAAATCAGTAGATAATCCTAACCCGTCAATTAAGCCTGTAAGCACAGAAGACACTCCTGAAAAGCCGAGCGGTAACATTTCTTCCGCAACAAGTGATGTTGCAACAAATGACAATGCAAACAATAACAACAGCACAAACGGCACAGCCAACAACGGTGTTGTTGCAACAGGCGACTTTGCAACTCCTGCAATTATCACAGTAGTTATGCTTTCGGCAGTTGCAGTTATGTTTGTATTTAAAAGAAAAAGAGTGTTTTAATTTTGTGTGATTGTGTGAATTGATTTTATTGCCATACAATTTTTCAAAGCACCTGACATTAATTTGTCGGGTGCTTTTTGTATGATGAATGTTGCGGTTCGCCGCTACAGAATGGCATTATCTTTGCGGTATTTATATAATCGTATTTATCATAAATTCTGTGCCGTTACTCGCGGGCGCCCAATGGGACGCCCCTACAGAATGGTATTATTTTTGTTCCTTTTATAAGGTTTGTATTACCGTAATGTTTGCACTTTTACTTTTTGGCGGTCACAGACCGTTGATACAAAATTAAACTTATAACAAAACTGCACAAAAATTTATGGATAAAGACAGCGTGGGGTATTGCTCATGCTGTCTTTTTGTGTTAAAATTGTAGATAACAAAATGAAATAACGAAGGATTTGTCTATGAAATATTGTTCAAAATGCAAGCGACTGCATAATGATGAAGAAACAGTCTGCAAAAACTGCAAGGCTCAGCTTAAAACAATAACCGATGAAAACACTCCCGTGTATCTGCTCACGGCATCGGGCTTTGAATTGCAGAGAGTTAAAGCCGCACTTGAGGACAGCACCGTTCCGTGTGACGCTACAATCAAAAAGTGTATGGAAAACAAGTACAGCAAAAGCATTAAGGCATACACAGGCTATGATGATTTGACCTATGATGTCTATGTTCCGTATTCGGCTTATGAAAAGGCATTCGACACCTGTGTCGGAATCGGCGCAATCAAGCTTGAGGGCGAAGAAATTCTTGACGAAGATGTTGAATACAAAGAAAATGACGGTGAAACGCTTGACGAGCAGTTTGAGAAAATGACGGGTGCAAAGCGTACAACCGTAAGAATTGTCAGCGCATTACTGCTTTTGCTTATAGTTGCAGGCGTTGTATTCGGAACAGATGCAATAATGAATTTTATTAAAGAATTTTTCGGATAATTCGGTATCCGATTTTGAGTTAATATTTAGTTAAAATGAATGAAATTACGGAGGTTTTTTTACAATGAAACAGGAAACAAAGTGTTTGCATTCAGGCTATGTGCCTAAGAACGGAGAACCCAGACAGATGCCAATTTATCAAAGCACCACCTTTAAGTATGATTCAAGTGACGCAATGGGCAGACTTTTTGACCTTGAGGACAGCGGATATTTTTATACCCGTCTGCAGAACCCGTCAAATGATATGACTGCCGCAAAAATTGCCGACCTTGAGGGCGGCATTGCCGCAATGCTCACATCAAGCGGTCAGGCGGCTAACTTCTTTGCACTTTTTAACATCTGCGAAACAGGCAGTCACATTGTTGCATCGTCTGCAATCTACGGCGGTACATATAATCTGCTCGGTGTTACAATGAAGAAAATGGGCATTGATGTTACTTTTGTCGATCAGGATCTTCCCGAAGAAGAGCTTGCAAAGGCTTTCAGACCAAACACAAGGGCAATGTTCGGTGAAACAATTACCAACCCGACCGTGTCTGTTCTTGATATTGAAAAGTTTGCAAGACTTGCTCACTCACACGGTGTTCCGCTTATTGTTGACAACACTTTTGCAACTCCTGTCAATTGTCAGCCGATTAAGTGGGGTGCTGACATTGTTACTCACTCAACCACAAAATATATGGACGGTCACGGTGTTTCTGTCGGCGGTGCAATTGTTGACAGCGGCAACTTTGACTGGCTGAAATATGCCGACAAATATCCGGGACTTACAACTCCCGATGATTCATATCACGGCATTGTCTATGTCGAAAAATTCGGCAAGCTCGGCTACATTACAAAGGCTACTTCTCAGCTTATGCGTGACCTCGGTTCAATCCAGTCACCGCAGAATGCTTTTTATGTTATGAACGGTCTTGAAAGTCTTCATGTGAGAATGGAAAGACATTGCAAAAATGCTCTTGAAATTGCAAGATTCCTCAAGGCTAATGACAAGGTTGCGTGGGTTGATTATCCCGACCTTGAAGATGACAAATATCACGCACTTGCTGAAAAGTATCTTCCGAACGGCTCATGCGGTGTACTTTCTTTTGCGGTTAAGGGCGGAAGAGATTGTGCTGTTAAATTTATGGACAGCTTAAAGCTCTGCGACATTGAAACTCATGTTGCAGACGCAAAGACCTGTATTCTTCATCCCGCAAGCCACACCCACCGTCAGATGACGGATGAACAGCTTATTGAGGCAGGTGTTGCACCCGACCTTATCAGACTTTCGGTAGGTCTTGAAAATGTTGATGATCTTATTGACGACATCAGTCAGGCTCTTGATAAGATTTAATTTTCTTTAAAAGAAATTATATATAAAATTGCAAAATAAATTTACGGAGGGTTGAATATGTCAGCTTTTGTATCTGCGGTTATTGTTGCGGCAGGCGGTTCTGTGAGAATGGGAATTGCCGACAGCAAGCAGTTTATTCCGCTTTTGTCACGACCTGCAATTGAATACACCCTGAAGGCATTCCAAAAATGCCACCTTATCAAAGAAATTGTAATTGTCTGCCGTGAACAGGATAACGACAGAATCAATAAAATTGTCGAGCTTAACGGTTTCAGCAAGGTTTCAAAACTTGTCAAGGGCGGTGACAGCCGTGCCGACAGCGTGCGCAACGGAATCGGTGCGTGCAGTGAAAACGCCAAATACTATGCTATTCATGACGGTGCAAGACCGCTTATTACCGTTGAAGAAATTGAGCGTGTTGTTGAGGCGGCTTTTGATACGGGTGCGGCAACTCTCGGAACTTCCGTAAAAGATACAATCAAGGTTGTTGACGGTTTCAATAATATAGAAAGCACTCCTATCCGTTCACAGCTCCGTGCAGTTCAGACTCCGCAGGTTTTTGAGCGTGATCTGTACCGCTTTGCTCTTGAAAATGCCGGCGATAATATCATCAACTTTACAGACGATTGTTCGCTGATTGAAAACATGGGCGGCGAGGTTCTTGTTGTAAAGGGCAATGAGGAAAATATTAAACTGACAACCCCGATTGACATTGTGATTGCCGAGAGTATTCTCAAGTCAAGACAACAGGGTTGATTGTGCAAAGGAGATTTATATGAGAATCGGTCACGGATATGATGTGCATAAATTTGCCGAGAACAGAAAGCTGATAATCGGCGGTACAGAGATTCCCTTTGAACTCGGACTTCTCGGTCATTCGGATGCCGATGTGCTTGTTCACGCAATTATGGACGCACTTCTCGGTGCGGCGGCTCTCGGTGATATCGGAAAGCTGTTTCCCGATACAGATGAAAAGTATAAGGGCGCAGACAGTATTCTTCTTTTGAAAGAGGTGTGCCGTGTGCTTGCCGATTATAACTACAGAATTGTCAATATCGACTCAACCGTTATTGCTCAACAGCCAAAGCTGAAACCGCATATTGACGAAATGAGAAAAAATATCGCCAATGCCTGCGGAATTGATATTTCGCTCGTCAGCGTAAAGGCTACTACCGAGGAAAAACTCGGATTTACAGGCAGACTTGAGGGCATTTCCGCTCACGCAGTTTGTCTTATTGAGCAGTACTAAAAAGTTACAGCTTTAAAAAATGCACATATTTTATTACATACATTCGACACCTTGTTCATATTAATGAACGAGGTGTTTTTTATGTTAAGAAAGGCATTTGTTTCAATAACATTGTGTGCAGTGTTTTTATTGTCGCCGTTTGTTGGATTAAAAGTGAATGCTCTCAGTGCGGACAGCATATCCGCTCCGTCTGCCGTGCTTATGGAATCGTCAACAGGCAAAGTTCTTTTTGAGAAAAATCCGCATGAGCAAAGACCGTGTGCGTCCGTAACAAAGGTAATGACGCTTTTGCTCGTCTTTGAGGCTGTTGACAGCGGAAAATTAAGCCTTGACGATGAAATTACTGCATCAGAACACGCCGCAGGAATGGGCGGAAGTGACATTTGGCTTGAAAAAGGCGAAACCATGAGTGCGGATGATATGATAAAGGCAACGGTTGTTGTATCTGCCAACGATGCGGCGGTTGCGCTTGCGGAGCATATCAGCGGAAGTGAGGACGCTTTTGTTGAAAAAATGAACAGCCGTGCCAAAGAACTCGGAATGAACGACACCGTTTTCAAAAACTGTAACGGACTTGATGAGGAGGGGCATATAACCTCTGCCTATGATGTTGCGCTTATGTCAAGAGAGCTTACAAAGCATGAGAAAATTTTTGACTACACATCAATTTGGCTCGATAATCTTCGTGGCGGTAAAACTCAGATTGTCAACACGAACAAGCTGTTGAAAACCTATAACGGAATTACGGGATTGAAAACAGGCACAACCAACGATGCGGGTTGCTGTATGTCTGCAACCGCAACAAGGGGAGATGTTTCGCTGATAAGTGTTGTTCTCGGCTGTAAAACAGGCAAAGAGCGATTTGCAGATGCGGCGGCACTTCTTGATTACGGCTTTGCAAATGTTTCTGTAAAAGAATTAACACTTCCCGAAGATATGCCGAAAAGCATTGAAGTGAACGGCGGTATGACCGATAGCGTAAAGCTTGAATGTAAGGTTTCTTCAAAAATAGTGGTTGACAAAGGAAACGGTGCTAAAATTACAACCGAAATCGACCTGCCCGACAAGATTGACGCTCCCGTTGAAAAGAATAGGAAGATAGGTACGCTTACATATCTTGTCAATTCAAAAAAGGTGCAGAGCTTTGATATTTGTGCAGGCGATTCTGTTCAAAAAACAAGCTTCGGTGCATTGCTTGAATATGTGTTCGCTTCACTGATTTCGCTTTGATTTTGTCGGAAAATCAGGCTTTTGTGCATTGTTATTAAAAGCAGTGCAAAAAACAATGCGGGTTTATTTTAAAAATTCACAAATTGACCTTGCAAAAACGCTCATATTATAGTATAATAAAACAACAAAGATACTTATTGCGATTCTATTTTCGCTATAGGAATTTTGGAGGAATTTATAAATGGCAACAAAGTTAAATGACAAGTATTTAAGTGATTTTATCGGCGAACACGAATATGACGGTGTTGCTGCCGAAGTTAAAGCAGCTCACAAGGTGTTGCATGACGGCAGCGGCCTCGGCAACGACTTTTTGGGTTGGCTCAATCTTCCTACAGATTATGACAAGGAAGAGTTCGCACGCATCAAGAAGTGTGCAGAGAAAATCAAGAAAGATACTGATGTATTCATTGTAATCGGTATCGGCGGTTCTTACCTCGGCGCAAGAGCGGCTATTGAATTTCTTTCATCTCAGAACTACAACCTTACCTGCAAGGACACACCGCAGATTTTCTTCACAGGTAACTCAATCAGCTCATCTGCACTTGCAGAAATTATGGAGCTTTGCGAGGGCAAGGATGTTTCCGTAAATATGATTTCCAAGTCAGGTACAACAACTGAGCCTGCCATCGCTTTCCGTGTGTTCCGTGAAATGCTCGAAAAGAAGTACGGTAAAGAGGGCGCAAGAGAGCGTATTTACTGCACAACTGACAAGGCTAAGGGTACACTCAAGGCTCTTGCCGACGAAGAAGGCTACGAAACATTTGTTGTTCCGGACGATGTAGGCGGCCGTTTCTCGGTTCTCACAGCAGTAGGTCTTCTTCCTATCGCAGTTTCGGGTGCTGATATTGACGCTCTTATGCAGGGTGCCGCAACAGCTCAGAAAGAATTTGACAACGACGATTTAAAGACAAACGATTGTTACAAATATGCTGCAATCAGAAATATGCTTTACCGCAAGGGCAAAACTATGGAAGTTATGGTTTCTTATGAGCCGGCTTACACAATGATGTCAGAGTGGTTCAAGCAACTCTTTGCAGAGAGTGAAGGCAAGGATAACAAGGGTATTTTCCCCGCAAGCGTTATCTTCTCAACAGATCTTCACTCACTCGGTCAGTACATTCAGGACG
>ERZ827423.1370-NODE-1370-length-24245-cov-4.198429_pt1 | contig 24245 bp, 18 predicted proteins | sample MGYA00519775_ERZ827423 | MGnify/ENA primary metagenome ERZ827423 (study PRJEB31778, sample SAMEA3449296) | human gut metagenome | biome: human gut; feature: human-associated habitat; material: faeces | place: United Kingdom | collected 2010/2012 ...
CCCGCCCCGAAAAATCCCCCCCAAACCGTCCAAAATCCCCGACCCCGCCCCGTGGATTTTTCTGCAAAAAACCAATTGATTTTACCGCAGCAAAGTGCTAAAATTATTAGCATATTTTTTTGGGGCCCGCCCCCGCAAAGGAGTGAATACGATGAGCAATATCCCGGAGCTTTACGGCAGCATGGTCTTTAATGACACGGTGCAGCAAAAACGCCTGCCCCACGATACCTACCGCCGCCTTCGGCAGATCATTCAAAGCGGGGAGCCGCTGACCCCCGATGTCGCCGATGTCATTGCCAATGTGATGAAGGCCTGGGCGCTGGACCACGGCGTCACCCATTTTACCCACTGGTTCCAGCCCATGACCGGCATCACCGCCGAAAAGCACGATAGCTTCCTGACCCCCGCCGGCGACGGGGTGATCATGGAATTTTCCGGCCGGGAGCTCATCAAGGGGGAGCCGGATGCCAGCAGCTTTCCCAGCGGCGGCCTGCGTGCCACCTTCGAGGCCAGAGGATACACCGCATGGGATCCCACCAGCCCCGCCTTCATCAAGGATGACTGCCTGTATATCCCCACGGCATTTTGCAGCTATACCGGGGAGGCGCTGGATAAAAAAACCCCGCTTTTGCGCAGTATGCACGCCCTCAATCGGGAGGCAGTCCGGTTTTTGCGGGCCATGGGCTGGCAGGATGTCACCGCCGTGACCCCCACCGTGGGCGCCGAACAGGAGTATTTCCTCATCCCGAAGGAGCTGTATGAGGAGCGCCGTGACCTGCTGTATACCGGCCGCACCCTGTTCGGGGCGAAGGCCCCCAAGGGGCAGGAGCTGGATGACCACTATTTCGGGACGATAAAGCCCCGTGTGCGCGCGTACATGAAGGAACTGGACGAGGAGCTGTGGAAGCTGGGGGTGATGGCCAAAACCGAGCACAATGAGGTAGCGCCCTCCCAGCATGAGCTGGCCCCCCACTTTACCACCACCAATATTGCCGCGGACGGCAACCAGCTGACCATGGAGCTGATGCAGCGGATCGCCCAGAAGCACGGCATGGTATGCCTTTTGGCGGAAAAGCCGTTTGCCGGGGTAAACGGCAGCGGCAAGCACAATAACTGGTCCCTGGTGACCGATACCGGGCGGAACCTGCTGGACGGCGGCAGCGACCCGGCCGAAAACCTGACCTTTATGCTGATGCTGGCGGCGGTCATCACCGCGGTGGATGAATACCAGGCCCTGCTGCGCATCACCGTGGCGACCGCCGGAAATGACCACCGACTGGGCGCCAGCGAAGCGCCCCCGGCCATCCTTTCTATCTTTTTGGGCGAAGCCCTGCAAAACAGCATGATGCAGGCGGCCTGCGGCGGGGCCTCCCCCGCTGCCGCAAGGAAGGAGCTGGAGATGCGGGTGCCGGTGATGCCCCATCTGCGGCAGGATGACAGCGACCGCAACCGCACCTCTCCCTTTGCCTTTACCGGCAATAAATTTGAATTCCGGATGCTGGGCAGCAGCCAGTCCATCAGCGACCCCAACACGGTGCTGAACACCGCCGTGGCGGAGGTACTGGGGCGGTTTGCCGACCGGCTGGAGCAGAGCGGCGACCGGGATGCCGAGGCCCGGAGCATCCTGGAGGAGACGCTGGAGCAGCACGGCCGCATCCTGTTTAACGGGGACGGTTACAGCGAGGAATGGCAGAAGGAGGCCGAGCGCCGGGGGCTTTTGAACCTGCGGACGGCGCCGGAGGCCTTTGCCCGGCTGACCGAGCCGAAGAATGTTGCCCTTTTTGCCGACCACGGCATTTTTACCCCTGCCGAGCTGGAAAGCCGCAAGGAGATCCATTTTGAGACCTACGCCAAATGTATTCGGATCGAGGCGGCCACCATGGTGGAAATGGTGCGGCGGCAGATTCTGCCTGCGGGGCAGGCCGCCCTGCGGGAGCTGGGTCAGACCAGCCGTGCCAAGCAGGAGATCAGCCCGCTTTTGAGCTGCAAGGCGGAGGAGCTGCTGGGCACACAGGTTTCCAACTACAATGATATGCTGCTGGCCGGCTGCACCGTCCTGGAAAATCTGCTGCGGGAATTCCCCGACGGTACCGAGGAGCAAAAGGCGCTGTACAGCCGCGACCGGCTGCTGCCTGCCATGGCGGAGCTGCGGCAGACCGCCGACGCCCTGGAGCAGATGACCCCGGCGCATCTGTGGCCGATGCCGACCTACGGCGCACTGCTGTATGGGGTGTGACGGTAAAAAAGAAATGACAGAAAATGCCCTCCGTTACGGGAGGGCATTTTTGCGCTTATTTGCGGTTATTTGATCTCCTGCTCCAAGGCATCAAATTCCGGCGTGGAGAAGAATTCGCCGAGGGTGATACCGAAACCGTCACAGAGTTTTTTAAGGGTGACAATTCCCGGATTTTGGCTTTCCCCGTTTAGAATACTTTTGACTGTTGCCTGCGGGACGGCGGAAAAAATGCTGATGCCGTTGGGGGTGAAGCCTTTTTCTCGACAAAGCTGACGGATTCGGTCGGCAACTGCCTGCTGTGTATTCATGGTGCGCCCCCTTTATTTAGTGATATATCATTGGTGTAATGATATGTCACTAAACATCAGCAGGTTAGTGATACTTCACTAATACGGAAATTTGTGTTAAGATTAGTGATAAATCACTATACAGAGGAGGAGTCACTATGGAAAAGACAAAAACCTGCTGCATTATCGGCGGGGCGGAAGGGCAATACACGGATGACGGGCTGCAAGAACAATTTATGTGGCGGATTATGGGGGAAATCCTGCGGCTGTACCGGCTGGGAGTGCGAACCTTTTTATGCGGCATGGCGGCCGGGACGGAAATACAGGCGGCGGAAGCGGTGCTGGCGCTGCGGGACAGCTTACTGCCCGATCTGCGGCTGGTAGGGGTACTGGCATGGGAGGAGCGAACCAATGAATGGCCGGAGCCGGACCGAGACCGCTTTTTTGCGGTGATGGAGCGAAGCGATGAAGAAGTGCTGCTGCAAACCGCCTATACCGCCGGGGCGCTGGAACGGCACCGGGCATATATGCTGCAAAACAGCGACTGCTGCCTGACGGCAGAATAATGAAAGCCCCCGCCCGGAAAAGGCGGGGGCCGGTTTTTTTGAGGGACGGCGGATTTGGAAGAAAAGAGTAAAAAGAAGCATTTTATCGGAACATTAAAACTTTTATTGACGCAAAGATCAAAAAGAGCTTTGAAGAGTTGTCCAATTAGACCGTTGACTTTATCGGGCGCGGCTTTTAGAATATAAGCAAGGTAAAACGATTCAATAAAACGATTCGATAAACCGATTCAATGCGAAGCAGGTTCAAGGGCTCCATTTAGATCAACGAAAAGGATAGGATAAAGCATGGAAGAGATTTTTGCCGGCATGATAAGAACAGCAACGCCGATTCTGTTGGCTGCACTGGGCGGAATCCTTTGCGAAAAGGTTGGCGTATTCAACATTGCCCTGGAGGGCCTGATGCTTTTCGGTGCATTTTTCGGGGTGTATGCGGTTTCGTTGACGGGAGAGCCGCTGATGGCCCTGCTGGCGGCCCTTGCGGTAGGTGCGATCGGCGGGTTGATCTACGTGATATTGGTGGAGCTGCTGAAAACCGACGCGACCATCGCCTCGATCGGTATGAATACATTTGCGCTGGGCCTGACCACCTACCTGATGAAGATGGTTTTCGGCGATGAGGGGTCGATCCGTTCCGCCAATATCGTAGGCTTTTCGAAGCTGGAGATCCCGTGGCTGGAAAAGATCCCCTTTATAGGAAAGGTGCTGGGCGGTCACACCGTATTGGTTTATGTTTCCCTGCTGCTGGTTATTCTGATGCAGATCTTTATCTATAAGACGCGGACGGGTATCAACCTGCGGGCGGTGGGTGAAAACCCGCTGGCGGCCACCTCGGCCGGTATTTCGGTCAAACGCTATCGGATCATCAGCGTGGTGGTGGCCGGTATGCTGTGCGGCCTTGCCGGGGTTCACCTTTCCCTGGGATATGTAACGATGTTTACGGAAAACATGACCGGCGGCCGCGGCTTCTTCTCCTATACAGCGGTGGTCTTTGGGCAGGCCAACCCCGTTATCGTTATGATCGCAAGCTTTGTCTTCGGCCTTTCCGAAACGCTGGCCTACCGGTTCCAGCAATCCGGTGTGCCGGTTCCGCTGGTTCTGACGATCCCCTATGTGATTACCGTTATTGCGCTGATCATCCGTAACGTTCGGATCAAAAAGACCAAGCGATTGATAGAAGGGAAAGTGGAATAATGGAAAAGAAGGTAGTAACGCTCCGACAGGTTGCGGAAAAAGCAGGCGTATCCATGACATCGGCCTCCATCATCCTGAACCGTTCCGGGAACTACAAAAGCATGTCCCCGAAGACCCGCGACAAGGTGATACAGGCGGCGGAGGAGCTGGGCTATTATCCCAATTATTTTGCGAAGGTGCTGCGCCAGCAAAGCACCATGCAGATCGGGCTGATCCTTCCCAATATCACCAACCAGTTTATGACGCCGCTGATCATGGGCTGTACCGAGGCGGCGAACCGGGCCGGATACAACCTGAACCTGATAGATATGTACGGGAAAAACAACGAGGAGATGAGAGAGAGCGTCCAGTTCCTGAAGCAGACCGGCATGGTGGACGGACTGATCATCAATGCGGTGGGAGAGATCGTCAGCGAGGCGGTCGGTGATTTCCCGGCTGTATATATCGACTCCAAGGGGCTGCTGCCCTCCGTGACCTTTACCGAAAAGAAGTCGATCTACGACCTGACGACGCTGTTTCTACGGCAGGGGCTTCGCCGGATCGCCTACATCGGCGGTGAGGAGACCAGAACCGCTTATGTCCTGCGTGAGCAGGGCTACCGGGACGCCATGAGGGACTACGGGCTCGAGGTGGATGAGCGCTATATCCACAATGTGCGGATGCACCTTTTGGGCGGCAGGGATGCCTACGACTGGGTCTGTTCCCTGCCGGAACTTCCCGAGGCGATCGTTTGCATGACCGATACCGTCACCTATGGCCTGATGTTCAACCTGATGAAGAATCATTACAGGATCCCGGAGGATATTGCGGTAGCAAGCGGAGAGGACCTGGATATGTCCAGCTTCTTCCTGCCCGGCATTACCTGCTCCCATATCAGCATTGAGAAAATGGGTTCGGAGGCGGCGCGTCTGCTGATCGGTATTTTGCAGGGCGAGGAGCCGGACGAAAGGGAGATCGAGATAGAAACGTTCCTGGTCGAAAGAGATTCCAGCAAGAAATACGCTGAATAAGGAAAAGGGGAATGATTATGGCCAGTATAAAAGATGCGCTGAATTTTAAGGGAAAAACAGCGGTCATCACCGGCGGCAACAAGGGACTGGGCGTGACCATAGCACGCCGCTTTGCAGAAGCCGGCGCCAATGTTGTGATCACTTATTTTTCCGAGGAGATGAAGGAGGACGCGGAGCGCTTTGCCGGGACCCTGGAAAACGGAGAAAACAAGGCGCTTGCCCTGAAGCTGGACGTCCGCAGCAGGGAGGAGATCAAGGCGATGGTAAAGGCCGTGGAGGAACAGCTGGGGACCATCGATTATCTCATCAACAATGCAGGCATCTATCCGCACAAGGAATTCTTCGAGGTGGATGAAGCATTTTGGGACGCCATGATGGACGCAAACCTCAAGGGGGCGTTCTTCTGCACACAGGAGGCGGCCCGGCTGATGAAAAAGCACCAAAACGGCGGCGCGGTGGTCAATATCGTTTCCATAAATGCCTACCGGCACCTGCCGGATGCCACGGTGTATTGTATTTCCAAGGCGGGCACGGATATGATGACCAAGTGCCTGGCGGTGGAGCTGGCGCCCTATAACATCAGGGTGAACGGCGTTGCCCCCGGCCTGCTGGATGACCCCAACCTGGATAAAAACGCCCCCGGCTGGCGAGAGGCCTATGAGCGCAGAGCGCCCCTGGGCCGGCTGGTACAGCCGCAGGATATTGCAGACGTCTGCCTGTTCTATTGCAGCGAGCTTTCATCCTTTGTGACCGGTGAGGTGACCGCGGTGGATGGCGGCGTGCTGCAGGCCAAGGCATATTGATTATGGTACAGACTGCACAAGATGCAGCGAAAATAAAAGGAGGCTATAAAATGAAAAAGGTAATTTCTATTCTGATGGTACTTGCCATGACACTGGTGCTGTTTGCCGGCTGCGGCAACGAGCCCGCCGGTCCCGGCAAAGAAAACGAACAACTTCATGTTGCGATGATCTTCACCCAAAGCCTGGGTGATGCGGGCCCCATGGATTCCATGAACACCAACCTGAAAAAGGCAGAGGAAGATTTCAACATCAAGGTTTCCACCTTTGAGGCACTGCAGCCCTCTCAATATGAGGAAGCGCTGCGTTCCTTTGCAAGAGACGGTGCTGACTTCATCGCGACCGCCATGCCCGGCATGGTAGAGCCCCTGAAGCTGGTTGCGGCGGAGTTCCCCGAGGTGAAGTTCTGCATCCTGTTCCCGCTGGAGGAGATCGATATGCCGAACGTTACCGTCGTTGACTTTGCGACCTGGGAGATGTTCTATCTGGCCGGCATCATCGGCGGCAGCATGACGGAGACCGGCGTGATCGGCCATGTGGTCGGTGCCGAGCAGTCCTCCATCGTTGCCGATGACAATGCGTTCTTTGAGGGCGCCAAGCTCGTCAATGAGAACGTCAAGGTATTTATGTCCTCCACCAACACCTTTGACGACCCCGCCAAGGGCAAGGAGGCTGCACTGAACCTCATCGGCCAGGGCTGCGATATCATATTCACCAATGCTGCCAAGACCGGCCTCGGTGTTATTGAGGCAGGTAAGGAGAAGGGCATCTATGTCATCGCCGACTCCTCCCCCCACAGCGACCTTGCTCCCGAGACCATCCTGTTTGATACCAACTGCGCCTACGGTCCCTCCCTGTATGCCCAGATCAAGCTGCTTGCAGAGGGAAATTTCCAGGCCGGCCTGCACTTTGCCGACCTGAAGGAAGGCGGCGTTGAGCTGCTGCTCAACCCCTATATCCGTGATAAGATGACCACCGAGCAGCAGGAGAAGTACGATGCCGCCCTGCAGATGGTGGAGGAAATGAGAGCCAAGATCATCAGCGGTGAGGTCGTTGTAGAGCGCAATATCGAAAAGCGGTAAGCTTTAACGGCTGTTTTAATAATTTGAACCATTTGAACCATACCGGTTCCCGGGAAGGAGATGCATATGATGCCTGCTGCATGTGAACTCGAACTGAAGGGGATTACCAAGCGATTTGGCAATACCGTTGCGAATGACAATGTCAGCTTTTGCATCCGAAAAGGAGAGGTAATAGCGCTGGTAGGTGAAAACGGCGCGGGGAAATCCACACTGATGAATATCATGTACGGGATGCTGCAGCCCGATGAGGGGCAGATCCTTTACCGCGGGAAGCCCATTACCCTTCGTTCTCCCAGTAATGCGATCGCATTGGGGATCGGTATGGTTCACCAGCACTTTATGCTCTCCCCTTCCCTGACCGTGGCGGAGAATATCGTGCTGGGATATAACCCCGGAAAAGAATTTTTCTGGAACCCGTCCAAATTTGATCAGGAGATTGCCAAGCTGCAGGAGGAATTTGATATTCAGGTTCCCCTGCACGTTCCGGTCAGCGAATTGAGCGTCGGCAAAATGCAGCGGGTAGAGATCATCAAGGCCCTCTACCGGAAAGCGGAGATCCTGATTCTGGACGAGCCGACTGCGGTGCTGACCCCGCAGGAGGCCTCCGAGCTTTTCAATACCATCCGGAAGCTGACCGCCAACGGGAAGACGGTGGTATTCATCTCCCACAAGCTGCGGGAGATCATGGAGATTGCGGACCGCATCGTTGCGCTGCGCGGCGGAAAAATTGCCGGAAGCGCGATGAGAGAGGATGTAACGATCCGCGATATTGCAAGAATGATGATCGGGGCGGATATTAAGGGAATCCAGAAGGGACAGCAGGAAAAGGGAGAGGTTTTGCTGCAGGTGAAGGATCTCTGCTATGATTCCGAAACCCGGCAGGGCGCGCTGGACCATGTTTCATTCGAGCTGCACGCAGGAGAAATACTGGGTGTGGCCGGCGTGGAGGGCAACGGGCAGACCGAGCTGGCGGAAGCGCTGATCGGTGTATTGAAGCCCGCCTCCGGCACGATATTGATGAGGGGCAGGGACATTACCAAGGACACCGTTACGCAGCGGCTGCACGGCGGCATGGCCCATATCCCGCAGGACAGAATGACAGAGGGCCTGGCACTTAATTTGTCCATTGCGAAAAATGTAATTACAGGCCGGCACAATCGAAAAGAGATCTCCGAGCACGGGATAATGAAGTGGAACAACGTAAATGCCTATGCAAAGGGGCTGATAGGCCAGTACAGCATAAAAGCGAACAGCGAACAGGATACCTGCGGCAGCCTTTCCGGCGGCAATATGCAGAAGATCGTTGTGGCGCGGGAGCTTTCGGCCGAGCCGGATGTGGTAATAGCCTGTCAGCCGACCCGCGGTGTGGATATCGGTTCCTCGGAGTACATTCGTCAATCCCTGGAGAATGTGCGTGCAAACGGCGGAACGGTGCTGCTGATCTCGGCTGACCTGGATGAGATCATGGATTTGAGTGATCGTATTATGGTGATGTATAACGGTAGAAAATCGGGCGAGGTAAACCGTGCGGACGCCAATGAGACTCTACTGGGTGAAATGATGTTCGCGGACAGCAGGGAGGATCAACATGAAGAAGAATGACAGGATCAAGGGGATCGGAAAAACGGCACTCCGTTTGGCCGTGATCTTGATTTGTGCTTTTTTGATCAACACCGTTATCCTTCTGGTATCCAAGAAAAATCCAATCGAAATATATTCCATCCTGCTCAAGGGGGCGTTCGGCAACCTTTATAATGTTGCCCGGTCGCTCCGCTGGGCGACGCCGCTGATCTTTACGGCGCTGGCGTTTTCGGTTTCGGCCCGCTGCGGCGTGTTCAATATCGGCGCAGACGGCCAGCTGTACATGGGCGCATTTGCGGCGGCCTGGGTCGGGTTTACCTTTACCGGCCTGCCCCGGGTGGTTCTGATCCCCCTGGCGATCCTGGCGGCGATGCTTGCCGGCATGCTTTGGTCCATGCTGGCAGGATGGATTTCAATAAAATTCAAGGCCAATATCATTGTTATCACATTGATGCTGAACTATATTGCCATCCTGTTTACGGAGTATCTGGTGCGGTACCCGTTCTACGTTCCCGGCACGCTGGGCGAGGCGGGCTCCACGGAATATGTGGCAGAGGCGGCACGGCTGACGGTTTTGATCCCGCGGACCAACGTGACGACGGGACTGATCATCGGCATAGTAGCGGCGGTGCTGCTGTGGCTGTTTAACCGCCACACGGTGCTGGGCTATGAAACGGAGATCATCGGGGCCAATGAGAGATTTTCCTCCTTTATGGGCCTGGATGTGAGAAAAAAGCAGATGATCGTGTTTGCGATGACCGGCATGATCGCCGGGCTGGGCGGCGCGGTGGAAATTCTGGGGAACTACGGCCGCTTTATGGTGAATTTCGCCTCCGGCCTGGGGTTCGACGGAATCGTTGTATCGCTGCTGGCAAACGGGAATCCCATCGGCATCATTTTTGCGGCGCTGTTTATGGGCGCTATGACAAGCGGCTCGATCGCCGTGGAGATGTTCGGCGGCGTGCCGAAGGCCATGACGGGAATTTTGCTGGGCGTGATCATTATGATCATTACGGTGAAATTCGTTCCAGACTTCCAAAAAAGAAAGAAAAGCAAGAAAAAGGAGAATAAGCCATGCTGAAAGATTGCGTTAGAATTAGTGATGAGGTAAAACAGGCATTGAGCGAAGGGCGTGCGGTCGTGGCGCTGGAATCGACGATTATCGCCCACGGGATGCCCTATCCCCAGAACGTGGAAACCGCCTACGAGGTGGATAAGATCATCCGCGCCCACGGCGCTGTCCCTGCGACCATCGGTGTGATCAACGGGGAATTCATCGTCGGGCTGAATAAAGAGGAGATCGAATATCTGGGCAAGCACGGCGCCGAGGTGCGCAAGGTTTCCCGCCGTGATATTTCCACCTGTATTTCCAAAAAGCTGGACGGCGCCACCACCGTTTCCGCTACGATGTTCTTTGCCGAAATGGCGGGCATCTCGGTCTTTGCGACCGGCGGGATCGGCGGCGTTCACCGCGGGGCGGAGGAAACCATGGATATTTCCAACGACCTGGATGAGCTGGGCCGGACGCCTGTTATGGTCGTTTGTGCCGGTGCAAAGGCGATCCTTGACCTGGGAAAGACGCTGGAATACCTCGAAACAAAGGGTGTTCCGGTTATCGGCTACGGCACCAAGGAGCTGCCCGCCTTCTTCTCCCGCAGAAGCGGCTTTGAGGTGGATTACAGGATGGATACGCCCCGGGAGATCGCAGATGCCTTTGCGGTACAGAAGGAGCTGAAGATGCGCACCGGTATGCTGGTATGCAATCCCATCCCGGAGGAGTATGAGGTTCCTCACGATGTGATCGAGCCGGCGATTCAAAAGGCGGTGGAGCTGGCAGAGGAAAAGGGCATCCACGGCAAGGAGTCCACGCCGTTCCTGTTGAGCACCGTAAAAGAGCTGACCGGCGGCGAGAGCCTTGCGGCCAATATCAAGCTGGTTTATAATAATGTTGCGTTGGCTGCGGATATTGCAGTGGAGATGGCTGCCGCCAAGTAACAGGAGTTTGGAGGGGTACCGTGCAAAACCGTGTGAAGGTTGTTTGCATAGGGCACACAACAACTGATAATCTGATCAAATATGATGGGACCTGCCGGTTTGAATCCACCGGGGGAGCCGGGGTTTATGCGGCTTCCGGCGCCTCCTACTGGGGCTCGGACCACGATGTGGGGCTGGTGACCCGGTTGGGCTCCAGCTACAATCAAAGCTGCATCGAGCATATCCGGGGACACCGTGCGATAAATGATGCCGGGATGGTGCCGATGGACAAGAAGGGAATCCACCTGTGGCTGCTGTATGATGCAGACGGGTACCGCCATTGGGTGATCCACCATGATTCCTGCAGCCGGGAAGAAGCAACGCCCGTTCCTTCGGAGATCCCGGAAAGCTATAAGGAGGCCCGGGGGTTCCACTTTTCCCCGCTGCCGCTGTACCCGCTGACGGAGCTCATCAATACGCTTCCGGAGGATGCGTGGATCCAGGTGGACCCCCACTATGAGTGGTTTTTCCCGGAATACAGGGAAGAATGGGAACGCATTCTGCGCCGGGTGAGCGTGGTTCTTCCCAGCGAGGATGAATTTACGAAGTTTTTTGATATTCCGCTTGCTTTTGATATCGATAACTACAAAAAGCATATGCGGGAGCTTTCCGCAATGGGCCCGCCTATTGTGGTGCTGAAGATGGGGCCGCAGGGGGCCATCCTTTACCTGAAGGATGAGGATGTATTCTATTCCATCCCCTCCTGTGCCGAACACGTGGTGGATGTCACCGGGGCCGGCGACAGCTTCTGCGGGAGCCTGCTGTACAACTATGTCTCCGGAGATGATATCATCACGGCGGCGATCAAGGGAATGGTCGGCTCCTCCATCACGCTGGAAAACACAAGCGCGGATGAGAACTTCCATGTTGCCGAAGGGGTTGCGATGGAACGGTTCCGTCGGGTGGAGGCTTCCGTCAGAGAAAAAATCAAAATATTATAATGGCAGAAAGCCAACCGGAGGGATACATAATGAAACAGAAAGAACTGGCCGGTATGATGGACCACACCCTGCTGAAGGCAACGGCGACCCCGGCACAGATCGAAAAGCTATGCAAGGAGGCAATGGAGATCGGTTCGGCCTCCGTGTGCGTCAATCCCTGCAATATAGAGCAGTGCGCACGCCTGCTGAAGGACAGCGATGTGAAGGTCTGCACCGTGATCGGGTTCCCTTTGGGAGCCAATACCTCCGAGACCAAGGCGTTTGAAACAAGGGATGCGATTGCCAAGGGAGCACAGGAGGTGGATATGGTCATCAATGTGGGCGCCCTGCTGGCCGGCGATACCGAAGCTGTTTACAATGACATCAAGGCGGTGACAGAAGCTGCGGCGGGGACCCCGGTCAAGGTGATCATAGAGACCTGCTACCTGAATGATGAGCAGAAGAAGGCGGCCTGCGAGATGAGCCTGAAGGCCGGAGCGGATTTTGTAAAGACCTCTACCGGCTTCGGTACCGGCGGGGCAACTGCCGCAGATGTTCGCCTGATGCGTGCCGTGGTGGGAGACCGTATGAAGGTCAAGGCCTCCGGCGGGATCCACAACTACGATGAAGCGATGGCGATGGTGGAGGCTTCCGCCGACCGTCTGGGCGTTTCCGCAAGCCTGGCCATTCTGGAGGGTGCGGAGAAATAACAAAGCGCTGCTCTATCAATCGGATCATTTTCTTCTCCTTAATATAATTAAGAAGGCTCCCTGTATTTTGCAGGGGGCTTTCTTAATGGGTGGCGCTCCCGGCGGCTTTGGGGGTGTGACAACCGAAAAATGCTCCCCCGGCCGGGTATGGTCGGGGGAGCTTGCAGTTTGGGGGGAGATGTGCGGGGAGGGATAGAGGGGGACGGGGCGCAGCAGGCGGGCGCCGCGAGCGAAGCTCGCGGGTTTCGGCGGAGCCGAAACGGGCTGCGCCCTGTTTTTCGTCTTGCGGGAATTCGGGGAGGGGTTACTGCTTCTCCGCTTCGGCGCGGCGGCTTTCGGCTTCACGCTGCTGCTCCTCGGCTTCGGCGGTCACCAGCTTGCCGCTGAGCGCTTCCCATTGCAGCAGGCGCTCGTGGCGGCCGACGGCGTTGACCTCGGCGCGGTCGAACAGGCGGTGGGCACGCTCGGGGTAGGCCCGCATCAGCGAGCTGTAACGCACCTCGTTCTTCAGGAAGGCCTGATAATCGCCGGTGGGGGTCTTGCTGTCCATCTGGAAGGGGTTCTGTCCGGCGGCCTTGCGGCGGGGGTCATAGCGGAACAGGTTCCAGTAGCCGCATTCCACCGCCTTTTTCATTTCAAGGTCGGCATTGACCATACCGCCCCGGATGCCGTGATTGATGCAGGGGGAATAGGCGATGATGAGGGAGGGCCCGGGGTAGCTTTCGGCCTCCCGGAACGCCTTGAGGGTCTGGTTGAAATCGGCGCCCAGCGCCACCTGCGCCACATAAACGCTGCCGTAGGTCATCATCATATAGGCAAGGTCCTTTTTGGTGCCCTCCTTGCCGCCGGCGGCAAACTGCGCCACCGCACCGGTGGGGGTGGCCTTGCTCATCTGCCCGCCGGTATTGGAGTAGACCTCGGTATCAAAGACAAGAACATTGACGTCGGCGCCGGTGGTAAGCACGTGGTCCAAACCGCCGAAGCCGATATCATAGGCCCAGCCGTCGCCGCCCAGAATCCAGTTGGATTTTTTGGAAAGGAACTGCTTGTGGTGCAAAAGCTGCTGGGCGCGGGGGTCAAGGCTCTTGGAAAGCACCTCGATGAGGGTATCGGTGGCGGCAAGGTTGCGGTCGCCGTCCTCCAGGGTGGAAAGATAGCCCTCCAGCGCCTCCTTTTCGTGCGGGGCCTCGATGTTTTCTACCAGCGCCTCGGCCTCCTTGATGAGGCGGCGGCGCATGGTATCCTGCGCCAGATACATCCCGTAGCCGTATTCGGCGTTGTCCTCAAAGAGGGAGTTGGCCCATGCGGGGCCCTGCCCCTTTTCGTTTTTGGTATAGGGGATGCCGGGCGCCGAGCCGCCCCAGATGGAGGAGCAGCCGGTGGCATTGGCGATATACATACGGGGGCCGAACAGCTGGGTGAGCAGCTTGGCGTAGGGGGTCTCCCCGCAGCCGGCACAGGCCCCGGAGAATTCCAGCAGGGGCTGGCGGAACTGGCTGCCCTTTACGGTATCCGCGCGGAATTTTTCCAGTACGGCGGGCTTGGGGAGCAGCTCCCGGGCATAATCGAAGTAGACCTGACGGGGCTTTTCGCCCTCCAGCCGGGCCATGGAAAGTGCCTTCTGGCCCTTTTTACCGGGGCAGATGCCGGCGCAGAGGGTGCAGCCGGTGCAGTCCATCACGCTGACGGTGACGGCAAAGCGGTGACCCTCCAGACCCGTCATGGGCAGGGTGGCCATCCCGGCGGGGGCGGCCGCAGCCTCCTGCTCGGTCATGGCGGCGGGACGGATGACGGCGTGGGGGCAGACGATGGAGCAGAGGTTGCACTGGATGCAGTTTTCCGGCAGCCAGGTGGGAACCTCCGGTGCGATGCCCCGCTTTTCATACTGACTGGTGCCCAGCGGCAGGTGGCCGTCCTCCCGGCCGAGGAAGGTGGAAACGGGCAGGTCATCGCCCTTTTGCAGGTCGGCGGGGATTTGGATGCGGTTGACGTATTCCACCACCTCGGGGTCCCGGCCGGTGGCATAGAAGCTGACGAAATCGCCCCGCTGCTCCGCCCAGTGGGCAGGAATGGAAAACTCCTTGGCGTCATGGAAGCCCCGCTCGATGGCGGCGTGGTTCATGGCGACGATATCGTCCCCCTTGGCGCCGTAGGCCCGGGTGGCGGCGTTCTTCATCAGGCGCAGCGCCTCCTCGCCGGGGATGATGCCGGTGAGCCGGAAGAAGGCTGCCTGCAATACGGTATTGACCCGGCCGCCCAGCCCCAGCTCCTTGCCGATGGCGTTGGCATCGATGGTGAAAACACGGATATTATTTTTGGCAAGGTAGGATTTGCCCTCGCCGGTGAAGCGGCTTTCCAGCTCCTCCAGGCTCCAGCCGCAGTTCAGCAGGAAGATGCCGCCCGGCTTGATATCATGCACCATATCGTATTTCCCCAGATAGGCGGGATTGTGGCAGGCCACAAAGTCGGCCTTGGTGACAAGATAGGTGGATTTGATGGGCTCCCGGCCGAAGCGCAGGTGGCTGACGGTAAGCCCGCCGCTTTTTTTGGAATCGTAGGAGAAAAAGCCCTGCGCATACAGGTTGGTGTGGTCGCCGATGATCTTGATGGAGTTTTTATTGGCGCCCACGGTGCCGTCCGAGCCGAGCCCCCAGAATTTACAGCAGTAGGTGGAGTTGGGGGTGGTATCGGGGGCATCGGTCTCCAGCAGCGAAAGATAGGTGACGTCATCGGTGATGCCGATGGTGAAGCGGGGCTTCTGCCCGGTTTTGGCATTGCGGTAGACCGCAAAGATCTGACCGGGGGTGACATCCTTGCTGCCCAGACCGTAGCGGCCGGTATAAACGGGGACATTCTGGAACCGGCTGCCCTGAAGCGCCGCCACGACATCCAGATACAGCGGCTCGCCGATGGAGCCGGGCTCCTTGGTGCGGTCCAGCACGGTGATGGATTTGACGGTATCGGGCAGGGCACGCAGCAGGTGCTCCCGGCTGAAGGGGCGGTACAGGCGCACCTTGATAAGACCGACCTTTTCCCCGCGGACCAGCTTGTGGTCGATGACCTCCTCGATGGTCTGGCAGACCGAGCCCATGGCCACGATGACCTGCTCGGCATTGGGGTCGCCGTAGTAATCAAAGAGGTGGTAGTCGCTGCCGATCATGGCGTTGATCTTGTTCATGTATTCCTCCACCACACGGGGGAGGGTATCATAGAACTGGTTGGCGACCTCACGCTCCTGGAAGAAGATATCGGGGTTCTGGGCGCTGCCGCGCAGCACGGGACGGTTGGGGGAAAGCCCGCGGTACCGGAAGGTATCCACCGCGGCGCGGTCCATCAGCGATTCGAGCTGCTCATCGTTCCATACCTCGATCTTCTGGATCTCGTGGGAGGTGCGGAAGCCATCGAAGAAATGCAGGAAGGGGATGCGGCGCTTGATGGCGGCCAGATGGGCGACGGGGGCAAGGTCCATGACCTCCTGCACGCTGCTGCTGCACAGCATGGCAAAGCCGGTCTGCCGGCAGGCGTAGATATCGCTGTGGTCGCCGAAGATGGAAAGGGCATGGGTGGCCAGCGCCCGCGCCGAGCAGTGGATGACGCAGGGCAGCAGCTCGCCCGCCATTTTATACATATTGGGGATCATGAGCAGGAGGCCCTGCGAGGCGGTAAAGGTGGTGGTGAGCGCACCGGCCGCCAGAGAGCCGTGGACCGTTCCGGCCACACCGCCCTCGCTTTGCATCTCGATGACCCGAACCGGCTCGCCGAACAAATTATTGCGCCCGGCGACCGACCACTCATCGGTCAGCTCCGCCATTACGCTGGAGGGCGTGATGGGATAGATGGCGGCAACATCGGTATAGGCATAGGCCACATGGGCTGCGGCGCTGTTGCCGTCCATGGTTTTCATGCTTCTGTTCATCGGTTGGTACCTCCGCACGGCTGGGGTTTGTCACAGTTATAACGGCAGCGTTATAATTTTGACGAAAAAACCCCGTTTTTATGGTTCTTTAATTCAATTCTATCACCCCTAAATGGGGTAGTCTATAAAATAGATTTTTAACAAGTGAAAATTTCCCCTGTGAAAAATGCGGTTTTTGGTGCAGGTGGAACAAAAGGGGCGGGAATTCGGGCGAAGGGGCGCAGCCCCGGCGGTGCGAAGCACCGCCGGCCGGCCCCCGCAGGGGGCCGGCAGCCCGCCGCCGGCGGGCGGGCTGCGCCCCGAAGCCGCACCTTGCAGGGGGTAAAAAGGGGGCTGGGATCTCCGCACAGGGCCGGATAAAGCTATCCTCCCCCGAAAAACCGGGATTACTCCACAAAAAATTTACACTCTTTAACTTGTGGTCGGGGGATTTATCGTCTATAATAGCAGATAGAGTGGCAGACTACGCCAACATCACAGATAAAAGGAGAGCAGACGGCTATGGCAAGAGATATCGGCATCGACTTGGGTACGGCCAATACCCTTATTTATATGAAAGGCAAGGGCATCATCCTGCGGGAGCCCAGCGTTGTAGCGGTGGATATCCGCAATGATACCGTGAAATTTGTGGGCGATGAGGCCAAGGAGGTCGTGGGACGCACCCCGGCTTCCATTGTGGCGGTGCGCCCCCTCAAGGACGGCGTCATTGCCGACTTTGATATCGCGGCCAGTATGCTGCAGCTTTTCATCAAAAAGACGCTGGGCAGTGTGACCTTTAACCGTCCCCGCGTGGTCATCTGCATCCCCAGCGGGGTAACGGCGGTGGAGCGCCGTGCCGTGCGTGAGGTCGCCTTTAAGGCGGGCGCCAGGCAGGTGGCCATAGTGGAGGAGCCGATGGCGGCGGCCATTGGTGCGGGGCTGCCCGTGGCCGAGCCGACCGGCTGCATGATTGTGGATATCGGCGGCGGAACGGCAGAGGTGGCGGTCATCTCGATGGGGTCCATTGTGGCCTCCCGCAGTGTGCGCAGCGCCGGGGACGAATTCGAGAAAGAGATCATCGCCTATGTGAAGCGCAAATATAACGTTCTCATCGGGGACCGCACCGCCGAGGAGATCAAGATCGCCATCGCCTCCGCTGCCCCCTACGAGGGCGAGGAGCCCTATTCCGTGATGGGCCGCAACCTGGTGGACGGCTTCCCCAAGGAGGTCACCCTGACCCCGGCCGAGATCCGCGAGGTTTTGAGTGAGCAGATCGGTGTGATCGTGGATGCGATTCTGACCACGCTGGAGCGTACCCCGCCCGAGCTTTCCGCCGATATCCTGGAGACCGGCATTACGCTGGCGGGCGGCGGCGCCCTGCTGCACGGGCTGGATACGCTGGTGGCGCAGCAGACCGGGATGCCGGTATTCATCGCCGAGGACCCGCTGGACTGCGTGGCCCGCGGCACCGGCGCCATCCTGGAAACGCCGGAGACCTTCTCCCGCAGCCTGTTCTTCGATAACCGCCCCAGCCATTGAGGGCGGAAATGACCGTAAAGGGAACGATACAGCATGAAAGACTTTTTTCGCAGCAAGACCTTTAAGATCATCGCCGTGCTGCTGGCTGCGGTACTGGCGTTCTTTCTGCGTGCGGTATATACCGGCGGGCTGATGCCCGCCCTTTCCCATATCGGCGGGGCCATTGCGACCCCCTTCGGGGAGTTCTTTGCCGGTATCGGCAACGCGGTGGAGGATTTTTTCCAGCCTGTTTTGCACGGGCGGGAGCTGCAGCAGCGGAACGAGGACCTGCAGCGCCAGGTGGATGAGCTGACCCGGCGGCAGGCCGACTATGACGAGCTGAAAAACCAGAACGATCTGTACCGGCGGTTCTTCAGTATCAGCGACAGCAACGCCGACTACACGCTGGAGCCCGCCACCGTCATCGCACGTGTGCCGGACGACCCTTCCGGCTCCTTTATCATCAACATCGGGCAGGTACAGGGCATCGCCCCCGGGATGCCGGTCATTACCGAAAACGGGCTGGTGGGCATCATCGGGCGGGTGAGCGACCGCTACTGCCGGGTGCTGACGCTGATGGACCCCGCGGTGAATATCGGGGTGCTGGACAGCACTACGCTGGATACCGGCATTCTGACCGGGGATGCATCCATGCGGGAGGAGAACAGCGCCCGGCTGACCTACCTGCGGCTGCAAAGCGAGGCGTCGGCCGGTGACCTGGTCCTGACCAGCGGCTACGGCGAGAAGATCCCGCAGGGACTGACGGTGGGGTACCTTTCCGGGGTGATGCTGGCCGATACGGGACTGACCAAGGAGGGGGCGGTGGCCCTTTCCGCGCGGCCGGAAAACGCCCGGCAGGTATTTGTCATTACCGATTTTACCGTGACCCAGACGAGCGACGACGAGACGCCCGAGGCGCCGTAAGATAAAGATTTGTGCTGGAGGCGGGGGCAGGGGCGCAGCCCCGGCGGTGCAAGGCACCGCCGCTGCGGCCGGAGGCCGCAGGCCCCGTCCGGAGGACGGGGCGGGCTGCGCCCCGAACCGGCCCCTGCAGCAGCCGGGAGGGATTACTGCAGGGCGGCCAGATAGATTTTGCGGGTGTCCTCCATGGCGGCGGCAAAGGTCTCCTGCGGCGCCTCGGAAAGGGCGCAGCGCAGCAGAATACCGCTGATGCAGCCCGCCCCGACCATCGAAAGGTACTCGGGCTCGGGCATCCGGGGGGCAAGGCCCTCCTCCACGGCGGCGGCGGTCAGGCAGGTCATGATCTCCCCGATCATCCGGCGGGTATCGGCCCGTTCCTGCGGCCCGCCGCAAATATCCTGCAGGGCGGCCTGCGGGAACCCCGCAGAGGGCATCTGGGAAAAGAACACCGAGCCGCATTGCATCAGCTGGCGGGCGGTCTCCTCTATCACACGCCAGCGGCCCGCAAAGCCCTCGGCGGTGGAAATGGCCTCGTAAAGCTCCGCAAAGCCCTGCGCCCGGCTGTACTGCATGGCGTCCCGCAGCAGCTCCTCCCGGGAGGGGAAATATTCATACACGGTGCCCTTGCCGATGCCCGCCACCTCGGCGATCTCGGAGACCTTCAGGTCCCCCAGCGGGCGGCCCTGCCGCAGCAGGTGCAGTACGGCACGGAACACGGCGGCTTTTTTCTCGGGCATGCTCATTCTTCTACCTCCTCAATGACGACCTTCTTGAGGTCCTTTTTCAGGAAAATATCATAGACGGCGGGGACGATGAACAGGGTCAGCAGCGTGGCATAGGCCAGCCCGCCGATGGTCACAATGGCCAGCGGCTGCAGCATATCGCCGCCGGAGCCCAGCCCCAGCGCCATGGTGACAAGGCCGAAGATGGTGGTCAGTGCGGTCATCAGGATGGGGCGGATGCGGTCACGGCCGGTTTGAACCAGCGCCTCGGTGCGCTCCCTGCCCTCCAGCCGCAGCTGATTGACATAATCCACAAAGACGATGCCGTTATTGACCACCACGCCCGCCAGCATCAAAAAGCCCAGCATGGCGATGACCGAAAGCTCCTTTCCGGTGATCCACAGCCCCAGCAGGCCGCCGGTAAAGGCCAGCGGGATGGTGAACAGCACGATGAACGGCGAAAGCAGCGACTGGAACTGCGCCACCATGATGAGATAGATCAGGGCAACGGCCAGTGCGATCATCAGGGCAAGGTCGCCCATGGTGGAACGGATCATTTCGTTTTCACCCTCGAAGGCATAGCTGCAGCCCTCCGGCATTTGGTAGTCGGCCAGCAGCTTTTCCACCTCCCGGCTCACCAAGCCGATGTTGTAGCCATCGGCGATTTGGGCGGTGACGGTGACGGTGCGGGACTGGTTTTCCCGGTGGATGGCGGCGGAGGACGCCGCTTCGGTAACGGCGGCGATCTCGGAAAGGCGCACCTCGCAGTCCTGCTGATTTTGGGTACCGGTGAGCTTTAATTCCTCCAGCGTTTCCCTTGTGGTGATGTCCCGGTCATCCGGCACGACCACCACCGGCAGGTCGCTGCCGTTTACGGTGATATCGGTGGCGGTGGTTTGCGAAAGCACGGCGGCGGCCACCTGCTGATAGACCTGCGCCACGGTGAGGCTATACTCGGCGGCCTTGGCCTTATCCACGGTGATGCGCACCTCGGTGCTGTTTTCCTCCTGCCCGTCGCTGACCGATGCGACCCCCTCCACTACGGAAACGGCCCGGGCCAGCTCGGCGGCGGCGCTCCGCAGGGTATCCATATCGTCGCCGGTCACGGCCAGCCGGATGCCGCTGCCGCCGGTCATCATGCTCATATCCATGGTGGAGCCGTTGGCGGTGACGGTGCAATCAAGGTCGGTGCAGGCCGCCTCGATCTCCTTGGCGATCTGCTGGCTGGAGCCGCTGCGCTTCTGCTGCAGCAGCACATACAGGGAAAGGTCGCCGCCGCCCATCATGGTTTTACCCTCCATGGCGCCGACGGTATCCACCCCATCCACCGAAAGGATGCGGTCGATGACGGTATCGCACATTTCCCGGCCCTGTGCGGTGGTGGCGTCCTCCGGCATTTCAATGGACACCGAGACCTGCGGGCTGTCCATTTCCGGCATAAAGGCGGTGCCCATGCCCACCGCCAGCAGCCCGCTGACGATCAGCAGCGCCACCGCCCCCAGCAGGACGGGCGCCTTATGCCGCAGCACCAGCCGCAGCAGCTTTTCGTAGCTTTCCATCATGCGGGAAAGCAGCCGGTTGGGCTTCTTCCCGGCGGCGTCCCCGGTAAGGATCTTGCCCGAAAGGGCGGGCACCAGGGTAAGGGCGACCAGCAGGCTGGCCCCCAGCGAATAGGCGATGGTCAGCCCCATATCGGCGAAGATCTGGCGGGTAAGGCCGCCGGTAAACAGGATGGGGACAAAGACGCAGACGGTGGTAAGGGTACTGGCGGTGATGGCCCCGGCGATCTGGCGGCAGCCGTGAACCGCCGCCGTGGCGGCATTGTACCCCAGCTGGCGCAGACGGTAGATATTCTCAATGGCGACGATGCTGTTATCCACCAGCATACCGACGCCGAGCGCCAGTCCCGAAAGGGAGATGATATTGAGGGTGACGCCGGTAAAATACATAAGCACCACCGCAAAAAGCAGACTGATGGGGATGCTGAACGCCACGATGACGGTGGGACGGAGATCCCGCAGGAAAAGCAGCAGGATGGCGGTGGCAAGCAGCGCGCCGAACAGGAGGTTCTGCAAAACCGAGCGGATGACAAGGTCGATGTACTGGCCCTGGTCGCTCAAGGCGGTAAGGTGCAGCCCCTCGTATTTTTCCTCCAGCCGCTCCATGGTGTCGTAGAGGTTCCGGCAGGCGCCGGAGGTGGAGGCCACCGAGGACTTCTGCACGGTGAGCAGCACCCCGTCATTGCCGTTGATTTTGGCATAAAGCTCCTCGGCATTATCGGCCAGCCGGATGTCGGCGATATCCGAAAGACGGATCTGCCCCACGTCCCCCACCGAATAATCGAACAGCACCCAGTTTTCCAGCTCCTGCAGGTCGGCAAATTTATCCCCGACCTTGAGGGCGAGCCGGCCGTCGGCGCTTTGGATATAGCCGGCGGGCATGGAGAAATTCTGCGCCATAAAAAGCTGCGAAACGGCGGACTGGGTCAGGATGCCGTCCAGCCCGGCGGCCTTGTAGGCGGCGTCCCGCTGTTGACGGAACTGCTCCTCGGCTTCATTGAGAGCCTGCTCCGCCTGCTGCAGCTGCACCGTGGCCAGAATAAGCTGCTGCGAAAGCTCCAGCTTGCCGGTCTCCAGCTGGGACTGCGCCTTATCCAGCTCCGAAAGGGCGGCGTCCAGCTCCTTCTGGCTGGCCTTGGCGGTCGCCAGCTCCTTTTTCAGCTCCGGAATTCTCGGCTCCAGGGCGGAAATGGCGGCGTTCAGCTCGGCGATGGTGCCGTAGTCATCCTGCACCTTGTCGTGGCTCTCTATCCACTTTTTCCCGTTTTCCTCCCCCAAAATCTTCTTGATGGCGGCGGTGTTCTCGTCCAGGGCCTTGGTGCCCTCGGCAATGGTCTTTTCGGCTTCGGCCTTGGCTGCGGTCGATTGCCGGTAGGTTTCCAGTCTTGTCTCGGCACGGGTCACGCTGTTTTGGGCGGCAGTCAGGGCTTCATTGGCCTTGACCGTTTCGGGGTCATTGCGGTTGATATAGGCGGTTTGCTCCGTCTTGATGGCGGCAAGGGCGGCTTGGGCGGTATCCAGCTCGGCCTGCAATTTGGCATCATCCGGGTTATCGGCTAGTTGCTTCTTCAGCTTGGCGATCTCCGCCTGCTTATCGGCCTCCCGCTGCTGCAATTCCTGCCAGCCGGCATCCTCCTCCAGCCGTTCCGGGGCGCCCTTTGCGGCGGCATCATAGGCGGCCTGGGCGGCTTTCAGCTGCGCTTCGGCATTGGCCAGCTCCTCTTGCAGGGCGTCCTCATCACTGCTGCCCAGCTCCTTCAGGGCGGCATCGGCGGCCTTCAGGCTGTTTTCGGCGGCCTTCAGATTGGCGCGCAGGGTGGTGCGGGTGGTCTGCAAAAGCTGCAGCTTGGCATAGTCTGCCGCACCGAGCGCCCGGGCGGCGGCCTCGGCGTCATTGTAGTCCTTTTGCAGCTTTACCATGGCGTCGTACTGGTCCAGTACGGCCTGTAATGCTTTTACCTCGGCGGAATTGAGGGTGGAGCCGATGGTGGTTTGATCCTTGATGCCGGAGAGCTGCCCCGCGGCGGCTACCAGCTGCGCATAGGCGGTGCCGCTTTGCTCCTCCAGCTTCTTTTTGCCCTCGGTGATCTGCTTGCGGGTGGCCTTTAGCTGCTTTTCGGCATCGGCAAGGGAGCCGTCGATGGCGGTAAGCACCTTTTCATTGAGGGCATCGATGCGGGACTGATCCAGCTCGATGCGGATCTGGCTTTCCAAAAGGCCGCTGCCGGAAACAGAGGCAACACCGTCCACCCGTTCCAGTGCCGGGATGACGGTGGAGGTGGTGAATTTCGAAAGCTCCTGCCGGGCCATGCTGTCGCTATCCACCGCCAGAACCATAATGGGCAGCAGATCGGGATTGATCTTCATCAGGATGGGGCTGCCGGCGGCATCGGGCAGGGAGCCGGAAAGCTGATCGAGGGCGGCGTTCATTTCGATCATGGCGCTGTCCATGCCGGTGCCTTCCTCAAATTCCATCACGACGATGCTGACATTTTCCTGCGAGACACTGGTGATGTTTTTAAGGCCGCTGGTGGCCGCAAGGGCGCTTTCCATCGGTTTGGTCACGCTTTGCTCCACCTGCTCCGGGCTGGCCCCGATGTAGGTGGTGTAGGCGACGGCATAGGGCAGGTCCATATTCGGCAGCAGGTCGGTGGTCATATTGATGTAGGACATGACGCCGAGAATAAGCACCAGCACCACTGCGACGAATACCGTCATCGGCTTTTTTACGCTGAAGCGAGATAGCATAGGGAAAGACTCCATTTTCCACCCCGCGCCGGATGAGCTTTTCCGCGGCAAGCATAAAATTCCCCTTTTCTTTTGCGTGGAAATATTGTATCATAATATTAACTGATTCAGGAACATTATATCACGCTGTGTTTTAAATCGCAACTGTGCATAGTGTAACGATTAGCGCCACAGTTTTTTAACATTACGGCGAGAGGTGAGCTTCATGCTGATAGACTTTGCAGGCAAAGCCCGGCGCCGAATAGTCGGGCTGATGTCCGGCACCTCGGTGGACGGCATTGATGCGGCGCTGGTGGAATTCTCCGGGCCGCAGGACGCGCCGGAACTCCGGCTGCTGGCGTTTGAGAACCGCCCTTTCCCTGAGTCGGTGCGTGCGTGCATATTCGAACTTTTTGACCCGGCCAATGCGACGGTGGACAGGGTCGGCAAAATGTCCTATGTCCTCGGCGGGCTCTACGCGGAGGC
>ERZ827423.1373-NODE-1373-length-24159-cov-3.043229_pt1 | contig 24159 bp, 21 predicted proteins | sample MGYA00519775_ERZ827423 | MGnify/ENA primary metagenome ERZ827423 (study PRJEB31778, sample SAMEA3449296) | human gut metagenome | biome: human gut; feature: human-associated habitat; material: faeces | place: United Kingdom | collected 2010/2012 ...
ACGTCAGCTGGCGATTGTTGTGACGATGGGTGTTGCCAACGCGGCGGCAATTATTCTCGGACGTACGATTGGTGAGAAGAAGGAAGAGCTTGCCGTAATTTATGCGGACCGGCTGGTAAAGCTGAGCGGACTTTTGGGAATCGGCGGCAGTGCGGTAGTCCTCTGTGTTCGGTCGATTGCTGAGCGATTTATGACGCTGACCCCGGAGGCCAGTGTCTATCTGCACCAAATGATGATCATTATGGCCTTTTACGTGCTGTGCCAGTCGGTGGACGTCACCCTCATTGTGGGAGCCTTTCGGGCCGGCGGCGACACGCGTATCGGTCTTCTGTTAGATTTTGTTTCTCTTTGGGCGGTATGTATTCCGCTCGGTTTTGTGGGAGCCTTTTTCCTGAAATTTCCGGTATGGGGCGTTTACCTGTGCCTGACTTGTGATGAAATGCTGAAGCTGCCCTTTTCCTTTGCAAGATATCGTTCGCGGAAATGGCTGAAAAATATTACCCGATGAGTCTTTATTATTGACATATACCAATAATAAGAGTATGATAAAGCAGAAAGGAGATGTGCCCATGGCCAGACCGGTAAAATCACGGAAAGTCTGTCGGCTTCCCCTGTGTCGGAAATTTTATGGCGGCAAAGGGAATGATTCCGGTATCGTCCTTACCGTGGAAGAATATGAAACGATTCGTTTGATTGATTATATGGGATTTTCCCAGGAAGAGTGCGCGCGTCAGATGGACGGTTCCCGGGCGACGATACAGGCTTTATATACAGAAGCACGGAAAAAACTGGCTCGCTTTTTGGTGGAAGGGACATCTCTGAAAATTGAAGGCGGGAATTATGCGCTGTGCGAGAATCCATGCCTATTCGGGTATACCGCATGTCAAATGCTTCGTATGGGCGCGCTTCGTCATGCTTCGCGCGATAAGGTATGCGGTGATCTGCGCAACGGTCGTATACCGTTGGAAATGGATGGACAAAAAACCGAGAGAAAGGGAGATATGAGAATGAAGATTGCAGTAACCTATGATAATGGTCAGGTGTTCCAGCATTTTGGTCATACGGAACAGTTTAAGATTTATGAAGTAGAGAACGGACAGGTAGTGTCTGCAGAAGTTGTAGATACCAATGGACAGGGGCATGGCGCTCTGGGTGGTTTCCTCGCAGGGCAGGGCGTGGATGTGCTGATCTGCGGAGGCATTGGCGGCGGCGCCAGAAATGCACTGGCGGCAGCAGGTATTCAGTTGTTTGGCGGCGCCTGTGGAGATGCAGACGCTCAGGTGGCTTCTTTCCTGACAGGAAGTCTGAATTATGATCCGGATGTGATGTGCAGTCATCACGGAGAGGGCCATGGTGAAGGACATAACTGCGGCGGACATGGTCATCATGGCGAAGGACATGGCTGCGGTAATCATGGCTGCCATTAATAAGAAATTAGCCGTGGAGATGAGGCATCTCCACGGCATTTTTAGTTAACCGATAAAATCCATAACAGTACTGTTAAAATTATCTGCGTCCTGAAGGAAGTGGATATGGCCACCGTTAAAGCCAACTGCTTTTCCTTCTTTGATATGATCTTCAAGCCATTTGCTGCTCTCAGGGCTGTAAAGAGAAGTTCGTGTTCCGTATGTGATTAATGTAGGAACAGAAATGGTTTCAACGACTTTACGATAGTCATTAATCATGATCGCAACCCACATTGCAGACATAACATGTGGTGTATTTTTCATTGTTTCACTGAGAACCCAAGGAATTTCCTCCTGGCATGGGCCGTCGCTGAACATTACAGGAACAAAACCTTCAGCGACGCCTTTCCATTCAGTCGCGATGGCATCTAACTGAGCTAAAGTATCTGCGCGGTCATATTTTCCAAATACAGCATGCGGCCAATCTTCATCAGCCTCAGCCATAATCTTGGCGGACATGTCTACGCTGACGATTTTTGCGAGATTATCGCAACCATATTGTTTCACGTACTCAAAAATAATCTCAGCGCCCATAGACCATCCGAGTAAAGTCACATCTTTAAGTTCAAGGTAGTCGATCAGCTCGTGAACATCCTGTGCAAAACGTGGCATTGTTAATCCGTGTTCCGGTCTTTCAGAATCGCCATGTCCTCTCAGGTCAAGAGTAACTACTTTATATTTTTCAGCAAAAACAGGAATCTGCTTTTTAAAATAATGATGGTTACAGCTCCAACCATGAATAAGTACAACAGGTTTTCCCTTTCCATGTTCTTCATAATAAATCTTACAATTATCACTTGTTGCAAAATAAGGCATATTAATTCCTCCAATCTATACATTATAAATTTCTGCAGCTAAGTGATTCACGTACGCTTCATTCACTTATGTCTTGTATTTTAGAGGATTTTGTGTTGATTTACAAATGGATAGATTTCATATATAATATAGCCAAAAGCTATGAATAAAGAAGGTGGGTTATGGACATTCGGGAACTAAAATATTTATATGAAATTTCCCAGTGCGAGTCAATGGAGAAGGCGGCAGGGAGGTTATATATTACTCAACCATCACTGACGAAGGCGGTCAAGAAAATGGAAGAGGAATTGGGATTTAAACTTTTTGAAAAAGTGGGACGAAAAAATGTGTTAACATTAGCTGGAAAACAGGTCATAAATTTATCCCGACCGGTACTTAATGCTTATGACTATTTTGAACAAAATTTAACAACTATCGGTTCGTCGGAGCGAGCCGTAGTAAATTATGGTGTGATTCCATTGTATCAGACGCCATTTACTTCAAATTTTATTTATAATTTCCGAAGAAAGTATCCCCATATAAAAATTAATATCCATGAATTGCCGGAGGAAACGATAAAACAGAAGTTAATTACCGGTGAGTTGGATGTGGGAATGACGGAAAACATGCTGGCTTCACCTTATATTATTACCTATTCTGGGTTTGAAGATGTGGTTTCTGTGGTAGTAGGCGAGGGAAATGAGTTTTATGATGCGAAACAGCTAACATTTGCTGACTTGAAGAATTCGGTTTTTAATATTGTGACAAACGGACATAATAATTACAATCAGATTATAAGCAACTGCCAGAAAGCGGGATATGAACCGGAAATAGCTTATCAAAGTTCGCAGATAGGTCTGCTTTTGGACTATACGGTTTTAAATAAAGGGGTCTGCGTCTTTAACCGTTGTATGATTTATGATAATATTATGGCACGGCCAGACCTAAAGACGATGCGCATCATACCTCTTGTTCCACCGCCTCAGTGTTTTTGTTGGGTATCTTTGCGTAATCAATCGAGCATCCATCAGGCCATTCAGATTTTTGCAGATGAGCTTACGGAAGCCTTGACGGAAGATGTCGCGGTTCGTGTTCAATAGTATGTATTAGAAAAACCAGACCATCAGAGCTTAAATGCTGTTTTTGATGATCTGGTTTTACATTTTTATAACTGACGGAAAGTATCCGGACGGAAAGCCCGGTTTTTTACGGCCTGGTCGATCTGTGCAAGAAGCATTGGAATGTCCTTGTTAAAGGTACCGGCCAGCGGAATATAGTTGGAAGCATGGTTCGCGCGGAATACGGTGCCTTCGCTGTCGATATTCTGAAGGAAAAGGGTCATTTCCTTAAAAATGGCATCCGGTCCTTCCAGCGGGTGGAATTCGCCGGCTTTCCACTGTTCATGAAGCGGTGTGCCCGGCTCGATGAGCAGGGTCAGAAGGCTGGCATATTCCGGTTTGATAGCGGAGATGACTTTGGCCGATTCTATCGCATGCTCTTCCAGATTTTCGATACCGCCGAGGCCGGAAATCAATGTGATGGAGGATTTTAAACCGGCAGCTTTTAATTTTTGACCGGCGGCGATGATTTCGGCCTGGGTCGCGTTTTTCTTAACGGCCTTTAATACTTTATCTGAACCGGATTCGGCGCCCATGTAGACCATGTCCAGTCCGGCTTTTTGTAATGTTTCCAATTCTTCCGGTGTTTTTGCCAGTACGTCCTTCGGAGCACCGTAGGCGGTGATTCGATTGACTGTCGGCAGAATCTCGTGGATTTTGTCAATAATATAAAGTAAGTCTCTTGTTTTTACAATCAAAGCATCGCCGTCGGCAAGGAATACCCGTTCAATATCAAACATGTAATATTTTTTTGCCATGATCATATCTTCAACCACTTCGTCCAGGTTACGGATGCGGAATTTTTTATCTTTATACATATTACAGAAGGTACATTCATTCCGGGCACATCCGATGGTGAGCTGGAGAATCAAACTGCGGGCTTCGCTTGGAGGACGGTAAACAATTCCCTCGTATCTCATAATAAAACTCCTTTCCAAACTATTTCCGACAAATAGTTCGCATGCAAATCATTTTTTGCGTATTAGTATAGCACACTTTCCCCAATTTGGCTATTGACTATTTAAAAGAATATAGTAAGGTAATTAATAAAGGATTTTTTAGGTGAAATAATGAAAGTACTTTTAACAGCAATTAATGCAAAATATATTCATTCCAATTTGGCGGTCTATAGTCTGAAGGCCAATTGCGGCAGCTATGAGCCTCAGGTGAAGCTGATGGAGTATTCCATCAATCAATATCCGGAAGAGATTTTTCAGAGCCTGTACCGGGAAAAGGCGGACGTGGTCTGTTTTTCCTGTTATATATGGAATATTGGAATTGTAAATCAGGTGGCCCGGTGGCTGAGGCAGGTGGCGCCGGACACACGGATATGGCTTGGCGGCCCGGAGGTTTCCTTCGATGTGGCTGAACGGCTGGAAACATGGCATTTTGTCGATGGGGTCATGTACGGCGAGGGAGAAGATACATTTCGGGAACTGATGGCCTGCTGGAATGGGAAAATAGATATAGAAAGTGTTCTGGGCATCGGCCACCGACATAAAGACGGCCGTGTGCATATCCATCCGGCCCGGGACTTTGTAAATATGAGCGGGCTGAATTTTGTTTATACGCGGCCTGAAGATTTTAAAAATAAAATTATCTATTATGAGACAAGCCGGGGATGTCCGTTTCAGTGCAGCTATTGCCTTTCTTCTGTGGAGAAAAAGGTGCGTTTTCGGGATTTGGAACTGGTAAAGCGGGAATTGCAGCAGTTTATTGACTGGGAGATACCCCAGGTAAAATTTGTGGATAGAACCTTTAACTGTCGTCGGGAACATTCTATGGAGATTTTAAAATTCATTAAGGCCCGGGATAAAGGCAAGACGAATTTTCATTTTGAGATTACGGCGGACCTGTTGACGGAGGAGGAGCTGGATTTTATGTCCAGCCTGCGACCGGGATTGATTCAGCTGGAAATTGGTGTCCAGTCAACCAATCCGGCGACGATTAAGGAAATTCGGCGAAATGTGTCGTTTGAGAAGCTTCAGGAGATCGTCAAACGGATTCATGCGGGAAAAAATATTCATCAGCATCTGGATTTGATTGCTGGACTGCCTTTTGAGGATCTGGAACGGTTCAAACAGTCCTTTAACGATGTTTACGCGTTGAAGCCAGAGCAGTTTCAGCTTGGATTTTTAAAGGTGCTCAAAGGTTCTTATATGAGAGAGAAGGCCGAAGATTACGGCCTGATCTACCAGCCCGAACCGCCTTATGAGGTGCTGGCGACTCGGTGGCTTTCCTATGATGACCTGCTTGTTTTAAAATCTGTGGAAGAGATGGTAGAGGTCTATTACAATAGCCGTCAGTTTGAAAACAGTCTGGACTGGCTGGAAAATTACTTTCCGTCAGCCTTTGCCATGTATGAGACGCTGGCCCGGTATTATGAGGCGAAGGGGCTGAACGGCATCAGTCATTCCAGGATGGCCCGATATGAAATTCTTCTGGATTTTGTCCGGGAGAACATGAAGGAAGAAGAAACCAATATTTTTGTGCAGATATTGACTTATGATTTGTATTTGAGGGAAAATGTAAAAAGCAGGCCGGCATGGGCATCCAACCAGGATTCTTACAAGGGTTTGTATGTGAACTTTTTTAAAAATGAAGAAAATCGTTCACGCTATTTCTCGGGATATGAAGGATATACGACAAAGCAGATTCAGCGGATGACCCATATTGAGCGGCTTGACCTGCCTGCTCAGGCAGGTGCAGCTGTAGCAGGCGCCGGAAAAGGTCCGGTGTTTATCTGGTTTGATTATCTGAACCGGGACCCGCTGACTTATAAGAGCCGGACTGTTGAGGTGGAGATGGATGAAATTGACGAAGAAACAAAGGATAGAAAAGGTTCTGAGTTTACTGGATGAACATTACGGAACGGAAAAAATCTGTTATCTGAATCATGAAAGCCCGTGGCAGCTGCTGATCGCGGTCATTTTGAGTGCCCAGTGTACCGATGCCCGGGTAAATATTGTGACTGGCCCCCTGTTTGACCGGTATCCGGACGCAGCAGCTCTGGCGGATGCGGATATTGGTGATGTGGAGGAGTTGATTCATTCCGTTGGATTTTATAAAAACAAGGCCCGGAATATTGTGCTGGCCTCCCGGAAAATTGTTCAGGAGTTTGGCGGGGAGGTGCCGGATACGCTTGATGAGCTGACGTCTCTGGCCGGAGTCGGCAGAAAGACGGCAAATGTGATTTTGGGGAATATTTATGATGAACCGAGTATTGTTGTAGATACCCATGTGAAGCGTATTTCAAATAAACTTGGTTTTACAAAGGAAACGGACCCGGAAAAGGTGGAATATGCCCTGATGAAGGTATTGCCGAAGGATCACTGGATTATGTATAATATCCAGATTATAACGTTGGGACGGCAGATCTGTACGGCCCGGAGTCCGAAATGCGGCGAATGCTTTTTGAGGGACTATTGTCCTTCCTGCGAGGTGAAATGATGGTAAACTCTTATGTATGTTTTGATCTGGAGACGACCGGACTTTCGCCGGAAAAGGATGAGATTATAGAAATCGGTGCTGTGAAAGTGGAGGAAGGCAAGGTAATTGACCGTTTTGCGCGGTTTGTAAAGCCGGATCAACCGATTTCACCGATGGTGACTTCGTTGACCGGTATCAGCAATGATATGGTGGCCGATGCGGGGCCGACAGACCGGACGATTTATGATTTCCTTTATTTTTGCGGAGAATATCCGGTAGTTGGACATAATCTGATGTTTGATTATCGATTTACATACCGGTATGCGAAAAAATATTATATGGATTTTCAGAAGGAAGGTCTGGACACTTTAAAGATTGCCCGAAAGGTTTTACCGGACTTGCCGTCGAAGAGTCTGGAGAATCTGTGCAGCCACTATGGTATCGTGAATTCTTCGGCTCACCGGGCTTATCACGATGCGTTGGCGACAGCCAAGCTGTATCAGACGCTCAAATATTACTTTGGTGCATCTGAGGAAAAGCTTTTTACGGCGTCACCGCTGGTATGGAAACAGAAGAAAATTCAGCCGGCGACAAACCGGCAAAAGGAGTACTTGAAGGAATTAGCAAAATATCATAAAATAGACATTAATAGCGATTTGGAAACTCTGACCCGGAGCGAGGCTTCCCGGATAATTGATAAGATTCTTTTTCAGCATGGACGGATGGAGAGGCAGCATGGGTCGTGGCCTGCGAGAAAATAAGGAGTGGATAGAATATGAATCGTAAAACACGAACAATGATTTCGAGAGTAATCGTTATATTGCTGATCATCGCAATGGTGGCAGGAATTTTGGTTTCATTTTTATAATAAGGAGCTTTGAATATGCAGATTGGAAAAGTACCGGAGAACGTTTTAAAACGCTCGGTATTTAAGCAGATAAAATTAAAAAGAGACGAAGTTTTGATTCATCCGGGGGTTGGCGAGGACTGTTCTGTGCTGGAGCTTGCGCCGGGAGAAGTGTTTGTCCTCTCTACGGACCCGATTACGGGAGCAGCTTCGGATATCGGCACATTGGCGGTCCATGTGACGGCGAATGATCTGGCTTCGGCCGGAGCCGAGCCGGTGGGTATACTTTTGTCTATACTTTTGCCGCAAGACGCCCAGGAGGCCGATTTGAAATCCCTGATGCGGGAGATAGAATCGGCCTGTGAACCGTTAAATATAGAAGTTATCGGGGGACATACCGAGGTAACGCCGGTGGTAAATCAACCGGTGGTCACGGTCACTGGCGTAGGCAAGGTCAAAAAGGATGCGGTGATTTTCACTAAAGGCGCCCGGCCGGGACAGGATATTGTCGTGACCAAATGGATTGGACTGGAAGGTACATCGATCATTGCATCTGCCAGAGAAGCGGAGCTTCGGGCCCATTACAGTCAGGATTTTGTGGACCGGGCGAAAGGCTTTATCCGGTATATCTCCGTGGTAAAGGAAGCGATGCTGGCCCGGGACTTTGGCGTTTCAGCCATGCATGATATAACTGAGGGCGGTGTTTTCGGCGCTCTTTGGGAAGTGGCGGCTGCGGGAAATGTGGGCCTTTCGGTGGATTTGAAAAAAGTTCCGCTGAAGCAGGAGACGGTGGAAATCTGCGAATTTTTTGATTTGAATCCTTATCAGCTGATTTCCAGCGGTTCTATGCTGATTGCCTGTGATAAGGGACACGATCTGGTGGAGCTTTTGAAAAGGGAAGGCATCCATAGCGCGGTAATCGGTAAGTTTACAGATAATAATGATAAAGTCATTATTTATGACGAGGGGGAGACGCGTTATCTGGAACCACCGAAAACGGATGAACTATACAATATCATATAGATTTTTTTGGAGGATTAGTAGAAATGAGTGAATTAAAAGAAAAGATTTTAGCAATCATGGAGAAGAACAGTAAGGTCAGTGTGGCAGATCTGGCCGTTCTTCTGGGGGATACGGAGGATAATGTATCCAGAGCTATTTATGAAATGGAGCAGGACAAGATTATTTGTGGATATCATACCCTGATCAACTGGAATAAGGTGAATAACGAGAAGGTTATCGCTATGATCGAAGTTCGGGTAACTCCGCAGAGAGGACAGGGATTTGACAGGATTGCAGAGCGCATTTATAATTTCAGCGAGGTTAATTCGGTGTATTTGATTTCCGGCGGCTTCGATCTGATGGTCATGTTGGAGGGAAAGACACTGCAGGAGGTTGCCATGTTTGTTTCCGATAAGCTGTCACCGCTGGATTCGGTACTCAGCACAGCAACCCATTTTGTACTGAAAAAATACAAAGAACACGGGACGATTTTTGTTTCCCAGAGCCCTCGTGAAAGGATGTTGATTACGCCGTGAAAAACCTGTTAGCAGAACGTACCGTGGGTATTAAACCCTCCGGTATACGTAAATTTTTTGACTTAGTATCCGAGATGGATGACCCGGAGGTTATCTCCCTCGGTGTTGGTGAACCGGATTTTGACACGCCGTGGCATATCCGGGAGGAAGGTATTTATTCTCTGGAACGGGGACGGACTTTTTATACGTCCAATTCCGGCCTGAAAGATTTGAGAAATGAAATCTGCAATTACCTGAAACGGATGTATCAGGTTGAATATAACCCGGATACGGAGGTTATGGTCACCGTCGGAGGTTCAGAAGCCATCGATATCGGTCTGCGGGCCGTGCTGAATCCGGGTGATGAGGTTATTATCCCTCAGCCGAGTTACGTGTCCTATGAGCCTTGTACCATTCTGGCCGGAGGTAAACCGGTGATTTTGGAACTTCAGGAGAAAAATGAATTCCGTCTGACGAAGGAAGAGCTTCTTGCAGCCATTACACCGAAGACAAAGGTGCTGATTCTTCCATTTCCAAATAATCCGACGGGTTCCGTGCTTCGGCGTGAGGATTTGGAAGATATTGCGGAAGTCTGTATTGAGAAAGACATTCTCGTTATGTCGGACGAGATATACAGTGAGCTGACTTATGGAGCAAAGCATGTGACCATTGCATCTTTGCCGGGGATGAGAGAACGAACGATTTTAATTAATGGTTTCTCCAAAGCCTATGCGATGACCGGATGGCGTCTTGGTTATACCTGTGCGCCCCATATCATTTTGGAACAGATGCTGAAAATTCATCAGTTTGCCATTATGTGCGCGCCGACAACGAGCCAGTATGCGGCTGTGGATGCTTTGAAAAACGGGGATAAAGATGTGGAAGAAATGCGGATTTCCTACAATCAGCGTCGTCGTTTCCTTGTGCACACCTTCCGTAAAATGGGATTGAAATGTTTTGAGCCTTTCGGAGCTTTTTATGTATTTCCGAGTATCAAGGAGCTTGGAATGACTTCGGATGAGTTTGCTATGGAGCTTTTGAACCGGGAAAAAGTTGCTGTTGTTCCGGGAACGGCCTTCGGTGAATGCGGTGAAGGCTTCCTGCGTATTTCCTACGCTTACTCACTGGATGAGTTAAAACACGCGACGGACCGCATTGCCCGGTTTGTTGCGGAGATTCGTAAAGAAAAAGGATTGATTTAGTTGCTGAATATTGTACTATTAGAGCCGGAGATTCCGGCAAACACTGGGAATATCGGGCGAACCTGTGTAGCGACCGGTTCCAGACTTCATCTTATTGAGCCTCTGGGGTTTAAGATTAATGAAAAACAGCTCCGCCGGGCCGGTATGGATTACTGGAAAGATCTGGATGTGACCGTCTACGATAATTTCGCCGACTTTCTCGAAAAAAATCCGGAATGCCAGGGGAAGCTTTATATGGCGACGACCAAGGCAAAGCACGTTTACACGGATGTGGCTTTTGAAGAAGATGCCTATATTATTTTCGGAAAGGAGAGCGCCGGAATACCGGAAGAAATTCTCGTTGAACATGAAGAGTTTTGCGTGCGGATACCAATGCTTGAAAATATCCGTTCCCTGAACCTATCGAATTCCGTGGCCATCGTGCTTTATGAAGCGTTGAGGCAGCAGAACTTTAAACAGATGCAGCTCCTCGGTGAACTTCACCGGCTTCACTGGAAAGAATAAGGATAAGAACATAAAGATACCCGCTGAAAAGCACTTGAAAAACGAAGGCTTCGGCGGGTATTTTTTTATATAAGGGGCTATGGGAATGCAAAGATGGACAAAGGGGAATTAAAATTATATAATTTGTATATAGTCCGTTACAGAACCAAATGTGAGGAGGGAGCGCTTTAATGTCCAAGAAGAAAATTGCAGCTTAAGTGATTGTTTTGTTTTTTATAATTAATATTTGGGGATTTTTAAGCGGCAATATCTCTTTGAAATGGAGTAGGACAAAGAGTGCTGAAACAGAGAAAAACAGCAGTAAAAATCAAACAGAGACTGTGATAGAAGATTCTAATGGGAAGATTATTATTGGAGAAACAGCGGCAGGAGCAGATGATGAGACACAGCAGGCTGAACAAGTTGTTTACTATCCCACAGAAGAAGCATTAATTGAGGAAGAATCCAAAGAAACTTCAAATTATTTCATTGTAAGAGGGGAGAATACGTTACTGTTTTTCCGTGAGGAAGATTCAGACGGAATCAAAAGTTTTTATGTGCTTGCCTTTGTAATAGAAGCGGACGGATATTACTATAGTCAGGACACGATGAAAGTGAAAAACGCATCAGAACAAACACTCCAAATAAATCAGGGAGAATATTATATTTATTTTTATGTTGGCGACAAAGATGTTGTGGAGGACAGCCTGGGAGGGGAATTTCAACGGGTTTCCGCAGGCGATGGTGTGGAATTATTCGCAAGATATATTGATTGTCCAATAGAGGAGTATGAACTTTATATAAATGGAGTGTTAATGGATTTAAGCGATGGGTACGACATGGGGGATAAACAGTCGGAAGACATGCCATTTTACACATTGGAAGATTACATATCAGCGCTTGGGCTTGGAGAAAAATATTTACTTGTGCAGGGAGAGAGAACAGTATTAATTGTAGAAGAAGGCGGTGAGGGCAATGATCCGGACACGTTACGTTTTTCATTTGCCGCAGCTGAAAAAATCAATGTGGTCTATTATGATAGAGGGAAAAATGTAAAGAGTGGCCAGGTGTTGTTAAGGCAGTATAGAATTGCAGAGGTACAGGGTGAGTATTATATGTTGTATCTCCGTGGGGCAGCGGAAAGCACCGAAATATTAGATAACAGGGAAGGCGCTTTTCAGGAAATGGCAGTATCAAATAATACTATCGTTGGAGTAAAATACATAGACTGCCCAATAGAAGAATATGAATTTTTTGTTGATGGATGGCGGTTAGACTTGAGTAAGGCTTATGAGTAAAGAAGGTTTGGCTAAAGAATTTGTCCATCGGAATCTTCTTCAGAATATTGGACAGTATCCGAGTCTGAATGGGATTGCCTTTGACGAAAGGCGGATTTATATCTGCCATAAGACAAAGGGCAGAAGCCTATAAAGGAGGAGGGGATATTAAAATGAAAGATTTTATTAGAAGTTTTTTGAAGAATAACGTTTCAAAGTGACACGGAGTAGCGTTGGGAATAAATTCGGAGTGGAAAAAACTTTCTGCTATTGTGCTCGGAATAGACGGGTATGTCTATGAGATTTTGGGACCGGAGATATATGAAAAATGCTTAGTTGGTTAAAGGTTCCATGGAATTACAAACAATCTTTGAAGATAGCATATATTTGCTTAATAATCTTTATTATTACATGTTGTATTCGTGCAAAGTTTCTTGAAAAATAGCAGCTATAAGCGAATATTTTTCTTAAAGATTTTAAAGAATCTTTTGGTTTAAGTTAAAGGGGAAAGGCCCATAAAGGAGAGAGAAAAAAGAATGTCAAAGAAAACGGGATTAATCTTATTAGTTGTAGTGCTTTTGGTCGTTGTTATTTGGGGATTTTTAAGCGGAGGAATTAAAGTAAAATTCAGTATAACAAAGTCGGATGAAACGCAGAAGCAGCAGACGGTTTCAGTTTTGGAAGATAAAGAAACAGTTTCAGAAACAGAAAATAGTCATGAAAGTGGTTATTATGCTACGGTAGAAGAACTTATTAAAGACAGAGAAGGAACAGCCGAAGGGTTACTGGCAGTTGAAGGCGAGAATACGATGGTGCTTTTTATGGGAAAGAAGGGCGAAGAAGGAATTGATTACGGCGTAGAGGTGTTTCAAAAGATGGACGGGGGTTATATTGAGCCGGAAAAAGATGAGAAAAGAACAAAGGCTATTCAGGATGGAATAGTGATTTGTTATCAAGGAGAATATTACGTCGGCGTAGATATTTATGGAACATCAAAAGAGGTTACGGACAATATTGGCGGAGAATTTAAGATAATGGAGACGGAAGGGGAAGCTTGCCTTGCTGTAAAATATATTTCCTGTCCGATAGAGAACTATGAACTTTATATTAATGGGGTTCAGGTTGATTTGAGCGATACATATGAGTTGAATAATGAAGAGGCTGCGCAGGAATATGCTTCAGCGGAAGAATTTATCGAAGTGCAGGCGCCGTGGTTTAAAGCTTATGTATTGGTCCCTGGAGAAAACACATACTTCTTTTTTGGAGAAAATGACGAAGAATCAGAAAGTGGAAAAATAAAAGTTTCGTATTTGATGGGTGAAATCGTGAATGGCAAATATTGCGTGAATATGCAGGATGCTCTGATGTATGATATTACACAGGGATGTTGGGCTTTTTCTTTGGACGGAGAATATTATATCCAGTATGTTTCCGAGACAGGGGAAGAGTTAAATATTAGAGATAATCAGGATAGTGAATTTCAGACAATGAGGACAAGCAATGGCTGTCTGGTCTATCAGACATATATTACCTGCCCGATAGAAGAGTATGAGTTTTATGTGAATGAGGAAAAACTGGATTTAAGTCTGGCTTATGAATAATCATGATAAGAGAAGTAGGAGTTAAAAAATAAGAAAAAGAAGGTGTTGCAAAATCCTCAAATATAATTTATCGGAATCGTCCTCCGAATATAAAACAATATCAAAGCTCTATCAGGTGGCTATTGTGTAACTTTTCCCTGAGTTCTATTGAAAAAGCATTCCGCCTAATATATAATCCCATATGGGATTGTACACAGAAGCAGATTTGCGACAGTTACCGGTGCCCCGTCGGACCATGAATCATGTAATCGCCGACCAGTGTGCGAAGGGACTGGTGCAATACAGTAAATAACATTTCAGTGGACGGGGAAAAGTCTTTGTACTGTCTGCAAAAGGTCAGGATTATGCAAAGTCTTTTCTGGCATCCTTGGATGATGTTGAATCCAGCGCATTGGATAAATTGAGAACATATAAACTGTACACTCTGACAGCGCGGCTGCTCGAGTATGATTAGGCGTTAAATAATGTATTGAAAGAATAGAGGTAACACAGGGTATGGACACCACGGAATTTTTCGGCACGGAGGAAATTGGCAAAATATTGTTGAAACTTGCACCTCCTGTCATGCTGGCTCAACTGATACAGGCACTCTATAATATCATTGACAGCCTGTTTATCGGAAGGCATTCAGATTCAGGCCTGACGGCTTTATCTATTATCTATCCGATACAGCTTTTAATGATTGCTTTGGCAGTCGGAACCGGTGTCGGCATCAATACCGTTATGGCGGCAAAGCTTGGCGAGGGAAGAAAAAAGGAAGCGGATGAGTTTGCCGGAGTAGGAACGCCGCTTGCCGTTGCTTTATGGTTTTTGTTTGCTTTCATTTGCTGGCTGATTATGCCTGCATACGCAAGAATGTCCACGAACTCCGAAGCGGTCATCCATGATGTCATCCTGTATGGCAGAATTGTTTGCGTATTCAGCTTTGGGTTGTTTTTGGAAAGCATTTGGACAAAGGTTTTGCAGGCAAACGGAGATATGAAAACACCTATGATCGCACAGATTATGGGCGCTGTCACAAATATTATTTTAGACCCGCTGCTGATTTTTGGTATGTTTGGACTACCTGAAATGGGAATCGGCGGTGCTGCAGTGGCAACGGTGGCCGGGCAGATTGTTGCGGCAATGATTGTAGCAAAGAAAGGACTTCGGAAATCTCCCGCGAAAGAGGTATATTTGGGTCACATCGCAAGGATTTTTCGGTTGGGTATACCAAACATCCTGATGCAGTCGGCATACACCTTTTACATATTGGGACTGAATCTTATTTTATCAGGATTCTCGGATCAAGCAGTTACAGCCTTGGGACTGTATTATAAATGGCAGACCTTCTTTTTCATCCCACTTGGTGCAATGCAGACCTGTATCGTACCGGTCGTCAGCTTCAATTATGCGGCAAGAAATATTGAACGCTGCAAAAAAACGTTGACTGTTGCCATTCGGTTTGGCCTTGCTTTAATGGCGATAGGTACAATTTGTTTTGTTTCCATTCCTGCACAGATGTTGCAGGTATTCACCTCGGATGCGCTTGTCGTCGAGATTGGGCAGATTGGTTTCCGCATTATCGGGATTAGCTTTTTACCTATGGTCACGTCCCTGATCTTTCCTGTTTTTTTCCAGGCCGTGGGTTTCAGCTTAAAAAGTTCTCTTTTGACGGTAATCCGTACCGTTGTTCTGTTTGTGCCAATGGGGTTCTTCTTCTCTCGATTTGGATTGAACTATTTCTGGCTGACCTTTCCGATAACAGAAGTAATCACTAGCTTGGTGGGCAGCGTATATTACCGTCAGTTCCTTGCAAAGGATTATGTGAAAAACGAAAAGAAGGAGACTGCTGAGGTCGAAGAGACCTCTGTGCTGAAGTCATCGAGACCGGGTATAATCATTACCATTGCCCGGCAGCATGGTTCCTCTGGAAAGCAAATCGGCAAGATTGTAGCAGAAAAGATGGGTATACCGTTCTACTATAAGGAAATGATAGCTCTTGCTGCCCATGAAAGTGGACTGGATCAGGAGTTTATCTCAGATATTCACAAGAATTCTCCGGATGTGCTTCGAGATTTGTATCTGAGTACCCGGGTTGTGCAGTATGCGATTCAGGCGCAGGATCGGATTATCCGTAAAATTGCGGACAACGGCAGCTGCGTCATCGTTGGCAGAGCGGCAGAATATGTTTTGCGAGAATATGAAAATGTGGTTCGTGTTTTTATCCATGCGCCCAAACAGTATCGGATTAAACGGGTGATGGAGGTTTATGGCGATTCCCTGCCCGAAGCAAAACGAAATATCCATCGTTCAGATAAAGCGAGAGCCGCATATTACCGGCATATCTCCGGTAGACGATGGGGTGATGGCGAGTATTATAATCTGGTGGTGGATTCCTCTGTCGGGCTTGAGGAAACAGCAGAAATCATTATGGACTTTGTTTCCCAATATTCCAACACAGCAACGATAAAGAATGAATGATGACTGCTCTGGTTATACACAACAGGCTCTGCAGCGACCGTTTCCGAATCGCCGAAGAGCCTGTTTCTGTTAAAAAGTATTATAAATAGGGGATTAATTAAAAAAAAGAAACTGGACACAACTGTATATTTGAGAGTATTTTATTGTTTTTCCAGCAGAGCTTCCCTTTCATTCAGCACCTTGTTGAAACGCCTCTGGAACAAGGTGAAGGTAGTGGAAGCGGCGATAAAATCGGAAATCGGCTCAGCCAGGAAAACCGCAAATACTTTATCTGCGAAGAAGTTTGGCAGAATGTAAATGAGTGGAATCAGCAGAATGATTTTCCGAAGCAGGGCCAGAAAGAGGGAGATTTTTGCCTGACCGATGGCGACGAAGGTCTGCTGGCAGGCCAGCTGGATTCCCATCATGAAACCAGTGGCCAGATAAATCCGTAAAGCCCAGGAGGCCATGTCCTTCAATGCTTTATCACTGGCAAAAATGCCGACAAGTAATCCGGGAGCAACCATATTCAGGAGCCAGTACAGGGTGGCAAAGGCGACACAGGAGATAAAGAGCAGGCGGAAGGCCTGTTTTACCCGGTCTTTATTGCCGGCGCCGAAGTTATAACTGATGATAGGCTGTGCGCCCTGGGTCAGACCGGACAGAGGCAGAGATAAGATCTGCATAATACTTGTCAGGATGGTCATGGAGCCTACCGCCAAATCCCCGCCATATTTTTGCAGGGAAGTGTTAAAGCAGATGCTCAGTAAGCTTTCGGTGCTCTGCATGATAAAAGGTGACAGGCCAAGGGCCAGGACGGGCATCAGAATCCGTTTGGAAATCTTCATATTTAAAGTACGGATTTTTAATGTGGTTTTTTGGCCGGTCAGGAATTTGAGAACCCAGATAGCGGAGATGCATTGGGAAATAATCGTTGCCAATGCCGCGCCGCGGACGCCCATATGTAAGCCGAATATGAGAATCGGGTCTAAAATGATATTGATAACAGCGCCGATAACGACGGTGAACATACTGATTTTGGCAAAGCCCTGGGCGGAGATAAAGCTGTTCAACCCCAGAGAAATCATCACAAAGATGGTACCGATAACATAAATATTCAAGTATTCCATAGCATAAGGAAGGGTGTCACTGCTGGCGCCAAAAAGCTGGAGAAGTGTCCGGCCCCCGATGAGAAAAGCCGCAGTCAGGGTGACGGCAAGAATAATCAGAGCGGCAAAACAATTGCCGAGAATCCGTTCAGCTTCGCTCATATTTTGTTCACCCATTCGGATGGAGGCCTGAGGCGCGCCGCCCATACCGATCAGACAACTAAAAGCAGAGATTAATATAATAATAGGAAAGCAGACGCCGACGCCTGTCAGGGCCAGCGTGCCGATCCCGGCGATATGACCAATGTAAATGCGGTCCACAATATTGTACAGCATGTTAATAATCTGGGCAGTGATGGCTGGCAGGGCAAGCTGGAACAGCAGTCGGTTGATTTTTTCTGTACCCAGTTTATTCGATGTGTTTTGATTCACTTTATAACCCCCTTAAAAATTCGTATATCTATATTCAGATTATCATAACATATTCATTAGAAGAAAACAAGGAAAGGCAGTCTTCGTTGCCAAAGTCTGACGAATGTGTTATGATTACAATGATTAAATGCGACCAGCAAGGAGTGATATTAAATGAAGTATGATGTAATCATTATTGGGGCCGGGCCATCCGGTATTTTTTGTGCATATGAGCTGATTCGCAGCAATCCAGAAATGAAAATTTTGATGATTGAAAAGGGCCGGGCCATTGAAAATCGGAACTGTCCAAAGCGGACAACGAAAAAATGTGTCGGCTGTAAACCATGCTCCATTACGACCGGATTTGCCGGAGCCGGAGCATTTTCCGATGGTAAATTATCCCTCTCTCCGGATGTCGGCGGAAATCTGCCGGAGATTCTCGGATATGACCGGACCATAGAATTATTAAATGAAGCAGATAAGATTTATCTGGAATTTGGCGCAGATGAACGGGTTTACGGTCTGGAAGATTATGCAGCGATTGAACGTATTCGGACGAAAGCCATCCGTGCCAATTTGAAACTGATTGAATGTCCGATCCGTCATCTTGGTACCGAGGAAGGATATAAGATTTATACCCGGCTTCAGGATCATTTAATTGCCGCAGGTGTGGAAATTCAATTTATGACCATGGTTCAGGATATTATTATCGAGGATGGTATAGCCAAAGGTGCTGTCACAGATAAAGGTGAAACTTTCTATGCGGATGAAATCGTCGCCGGTGTAGGCCGGGAAGGCTCTGAATGGTTTTCTCATGTTTGCCAGAGCCACGGCATTGATACGAAGGTTGGAACGGTGGATGTGGGTGTCCGTGTGGAAGTCCGGGATGAAATTATGAAAGAGCTGAATGAAAAGCTGTATGAGGCGAAGCTCGTCTATTACACACCGACCTTTGACGATAAGGTGCGGGTATTCTGTACCAATCCATCGGGGGAAGTGGCCACCGAATATTATGATGAGGGACTGGCCGTTGTCAACGGACATGCCTATAAATCTCAGGATTTGAAAACAAAGAATACGAATTTTGCTATTCTTGTATCGAAAAACTTTACGTCACCGTTCAAGTCGCCGATTGAATACGGTAAATATATTGCCCGTCTGGGAAATATGCTCTGCGATGGAAAGATTCTCGTTCAGCGGTACGGTGATTTCAAGCGGGGCCGCCGGACGACCGATGAGCGTATGATTCGAAATAACATTACGGCGACGTTAAAGGATGCGGTGCCGGGAGATTTGTCTCTTGTATTTCCTCACCGGATCATGGTGGATATTGCCGAGATGATTGAAGCATTGGATAAGGTCACACCGGGTATTGCCAGTGATGAGACATTGCTCTATGGCGTGGAGGTTAAGTTTTACTCAAATAAAGTTCTTGTCAATGATGATTTTGAGACAAATATCCAGGGACTTCGGGCCATGGGTGACGGAGCCTCTGTGACCCGCGGTTTACAGCAGGCCTCTGCCAACGGTCTGGCAGTGGCACGGAGTATTTTGAAAAAGAAACATGCGTGATTCGGAACTGTATACCAGATTAATTGAATACAGCCGGAGCCGGGCCTATCCTTTTCATATGCCGGGACATAAACGGCAGATGATGGTCATGGAAGATCCGTACCGGTTTGATTTGACAGAAATCGATGGATTTGACAATCTTCATGAGGCCGAAAATTTGCTGAAAAGAGCGCAGGAGCAGGCAGCGTTACTTTACGGCTCGGAGGAAAGCCATTTTATGGTCAACGGGAGTACGGGCGGTCTTCTGGCGGCTATTGGTGGTGTTACTCACCGGGGTGACCGGGTACTCGTTGCAAGAAACTGCCACACAAGCGTGTATCACGCTCTGGAGCTGAATGGGCTGCGGCCTGTGTACCTATGGCCGGAACTGGACGAAGGTCCGGGAATCTACCAGGGACTTACCTGCAGACAGGTAGAAGAAGCGCTTGAAAAATACCCGGATATTCGGGCGGTAATCTTTACATCTCCCACCTATGAGGGACTTTTATCCGATGTCAAAGGAATTTGCGAGGCGGCGCATCAACGGAAAATCCCGTGTATCGTGGATGAGGCCCATGGAGCCCACCTGCGCTGGATTGGGCTGCCGGACGCGGTTTCATCCGGTGCCGATGTGGTCATACAAAGTCTTCATAAGACCATGCCGGCCCTGACTCAGACGGCGTTGATTCATATCAATGGCAGGCTGGTGAATCGGGAGCGGCTACGGAAGATGCTGGCGACTTATCAGACGTCCAGTCCATCCTATGTGCTTATGGCCTCTGTCAGTCAATGCATGTCGTGGCTGGCACAGGAGGGAGCGGAGCGATTTGATCTCTACAGACAGGAGGTTTGGCAGCTCCGTGAACGACTGAAAAATATGAAACATCTGTATCTATATGAACCGGAAGGAGTATTTGACTGGGGAAAATTGGTCATCTGCACGGACAGGTCCGATCAGACCGGCCGGAAGCTTTACGACCGGCTTCGGAAAGGCTTCGATTTGCAGATGGAGATGGCGTCGGCCCGTTATGTTCTGGCAATGACGACGGTGGGCGATAGCCCGGAGGGGCTGCAGCGGCTGGCACAGGCTCTGGAAGCCATTGACGGCGAAGCCGGGCAAAATGGCGGTTCGGTGCAGTGGCCGGGAGTGAATAAAACAGGGATTTCTCAACTGGTGCCGGAACGGTATATGGAGATGGACGCGGCGGCAGAGCAGCCGACGGAAGAGGTGGCGCTGGCGTCGGCTGCCGGAAGGGTAATGGGAGACTATCTTTACCTGTATCCTCCGGGAGTACCCATCCTTGTTCCGGGCGAAGTGATACAGATGAAACACATAGAAAATATTCAGAACTACTTAAGCCAGGGACTGGAAGTCCACGGGGGCTATTTGAAGGAGAGCGGCAATGTCAAAGTTATTTTGCATCATGGGTAAAAGTGCATCGGGCAAAGATACCATATTTAAACGTCTGGTTCAGGATGAAGTGCTTAATTTAAAGACAGTCGTTTCCTATACGACCCGGCCGATGCGGGAAGGTGAGCAGGAAGGTGTGGAATATCATTTTGTTTCACCACAGACATTGGAAACCCTTCGAAATGAGGGACGGGTGATTGAGTGTCGGGATTATCACACGGTTCACGGCTTGTGGAATTACTTTATGGTGGACGACGGTCAGATTGATTTTTCCGGGTCCCGGGATTCGGTGATTATCGGAACGTTGGAATCTTATCAGAAAATCCGGGAATTTTTCGACAAAGAACATGTCATTCCGATTTATGTTTATGTGGAAGACGGGCTTCGGTTGTCCCGGGCGTTGGAACGGGAAAAACAGCAGGCTGCGCCGGGCTACGCCGAGATGTGCCGGCGGTTCCTCGCCGACACAGAAGATTTTTCCGAAGAGCGATTGAAACAATGTGAGATTGAGCGTATATATGAAAATCTGGATATGGAGACATGTCTGAAAGAAATCCGTAAGGATATTTTGAAATTCAGAGATAACGAAGTATCGTAATTCAAAAAAAAGTGTGATATACTCAAAGTAAGTCTATGCAGAAACAGGGAGGTGACACATTATGTCAAACTTTAAAAATGTTATTGGTCATGAGCAGATTATTCAACATATGTCAACTGCTTTAAAAAACAAAAAAATATCCCATGCCTATATTTTTGAGGGTCCGAACGGCAGCGGTAAAAATATGCTGGCGAAAGCCTTTGCAAAGGCGCTGGAGTGTGAAGCCGGGTACGGAGATTCCTGTAACATGTGTCGCTCCTGCCATCAGATGGATACGGGCAACCAGCCGGACGTGAAGTGGCTCACCCATGAAAAACCGGCAACCATCAGTGTGGATGATGTGCGGACACAGATTAATGCGGATATGGCGATCAAGCCTTACAGCAGTAAATATAAAATTTATATAGTGGATGAAGCGGAAAAGATGAACGAACAGGCCCAGAACGCCCTGTTAAAGACTATTGAGGAACCGCCGGAATATGGTATCATTATGTTGCTGACGAACAATCTGGAAGCGATGCTGCCGACGATTTTATCCCGGTGCATTGCATTTCATCTGAAACCGGTGGATAATTATAAAATTGTGGAGTTCCTTGAGAAAGAATATGGTGTGCCGGACTATAAAGCCCGGATATGTGCCGCATTTTCCCAGGGCGTGGTCGGAAAAGCGATTCAGATGGCTTCATCGGAGGAATTTAACGACCTCCAGTATCATGTGCTGAACATTGTAAAAAATGTTCATGAAATGGATGTTTATGAGGTGATTGAAGCCGTAAAGCGGCTCAGCGCCTATAAAACCGATATAAACGATGTGATTGATATGATGATGGTCTGGTATCGGGATGTACTTATTCTGAAAGTGACAAAGGATGCCAATGCCATCGTATATAAAGATGAATATCGTTTCCTGATGGATCAGGCGAAGCGTTCGTCCTATGAAGGATTGAATGAGATTATTCAGTCGCTGGAAAAGGCGAAAGCCCGGCTGGCCGCCAATGTAAATTTTGATGTGGCCATGGAGATGATGTTGCTTGTGATGAAGGAGAATTAGAGATGATAAAAGTAATTGGCGTGAGATTTCGTCAGGCCGGGAAGATTTATTATTTTGATCCGGTAGATTTTGATATAGAAGTCGGCCAGCATGTCATTGTTGAAACGGCCCGGGGGATTGAATACGGGCTGGTCTTGACAGGGCCGAAGGAAGTGGAAGATGATAAGGTCATTCAGCCGCTGAAACCGGTGATTCGTGTGGCGACGCCGGAGGATGACGAGATAGAGATAAAGAATAAAGAAAAAGAGAAATCCGCTTTTGACATATGTCTTGAGAAAATTGCCAAGCATAAGCTGGAAATGAAATTAATTGACGCGGAGTATACGTTTGATAATAATAAGGTACTTTTCTATTTTACTGCAGACGGACGTATTGACTTCCGTGAACTGGTAAAGGATTTGGCTTCTGTGTTTAAAACGCGTATTGAACTGCGTCAGATTGGTGTCCGGGATGAGACAAAGATTCTCGGTGGTATTGGTATCTGCGGGCGGACGCTGTGTTGCCATTCCCATTTATCTGAGTTTGCGCCGGTGTCCATAAAGATGGCGAAGGAACAGAATCTGTCCTTGAATCCGACCAAGATATCCGGTGTATGCGGACGTCTTATGTGCTGTTTGAAGAATGAGGAAGAGACCTATGAATATCTGAACAGTAAGCTTCCGGCGATCGGCGACCGGGTAACCACAGTGGATGGTTTCCGTGGGGAAGTCTCCGGGGTGAATGTGCTGCGTCAGTTGGTCAAGATTGTGGTCACTCTGGATAATGATGAAAAGGAAATTAAAGAGTATCCGGTTTCCCAGTTGAAATTCCGGCCAAAACGTAAAAAAGAGCGGCTGAATATCAATGATGCGGAACTCAAACAGCTGGAAGCTATGGAAAAACGGGACGGAGGCTCCGCCCTGTAAGGCATTTTGTATGCCGGATATACAGTGTTTCAGGAGAACTGAATTATCGGGGCATCCCATGGATATGGGATGTCCTTTTTCGGGGGCAGAACAGGTCTGCACCTAAAAAATATATGGAGTTAAGTAATGATTGAGTTAAAAGAGGACGAACGCCTGGATGATCTGGAGCGTAACGGTTACAAGATTATACAAAATCCAAATAAGTTCTGTTTTGGGATGGATGCGGTGCTGCTCTCTGGCTTCGCCCGGGTGCGTAAGGGAGAAAAGGTTTTAGATATGGGGACAGGAACGGGAATTATTCCGATTCTTCTGGAAGCCAAGACAGAGGGGCAGCATTTTACCGGTCTGGAGATTCAGGAGGAAAGTGCAGATATGGCCCGGCGCAGCGTGGCTTACAATCATCTGGAAGAAAAGGTGGATATTGTGACCGGAGATATCAAGGCAGCTTCCGAGATGTTTCCGCTGGCGTCCTTTGATGTGATCACATCAAATCCACCCTATATGACAGATGCCCATGGCATTAAAAATCCGGAGGCACCGAAGGCCATTGCCCGGCATGAGGTATTGTGCACGCTGGAGGATCTGGTGAGGGAGACGAGCAGGCTTTTGCGGCCGGGTGGACGTTTTTATCTGATTCATCGGCCATTTCGGCTGGTGGAGATTTTTCAGACACTGACGGCTTATAAGCTGGAGCCGAAACGGATGAAGCTGGTGTATCCCTTTGTGGATAAGGAGCCGAATATGGTCATGATAGAAGCTGTCCGGGGAGCCAAATCCATGATCAAAGTGGAGGAACCATTGATTGTCTATAAAGAACCCGGCGTTTATCATGACGTCATATATGATATTTACGGATATTAGGAGGAAATGTCATGGCAGGAAAATTATACTTATGCGCCACACCTATAGGTAATCTGGAAGATATCACTTTCCGGGTATTGGAAAC
>ERZ827423.1376-NODE-1376-length-24137-cov-4.213105_pt1 | contig 24137 bp, 24 predicted proteins | sample MGYA00519775_ERZ827423 | MGnify/ENA primary metagenome ERZ827423 (study PRJEB31778, sample SAMEA3449296) | human gut metagenome | biome: human gut; feature: human-associated habitat; material: faeces | place: United Kingdom | collected 2010/2012 ...
GTGGTTGATCTCTACATATATTAGTAATAACAACATACTCAGGTTTAGTAAGTGCGAATACTTTTTTTGTATATCTTTCATCTACTTCTAAAACAAGTGCATCTGTTTTTATATTACCGCTTAAATCTGAACTACTAATAAGTAGTGATAATATACCAGGAAGCATATTACTTCCAAATTTATTATGTGAAACAGTAAGTCCAGATTTTCTTAATGTATCTGCAATTATTGTTGTTGTTGAACCTTTTCCAGCACTTCCTGTTACTGTTATAACTATTTTAGGCATCTTAAAATACTTATCGTAATTTTTATCTAATTTTAATAATAATTCACCCGGGAAATTAGAGCCTCTTCCAAATGTTTTTAATATAAAACCAGATATTTTACATATTAATAATTTTATTTTTTTCATACAAACCTCTTATTTATAATGATTTAAAAATCTAAGTGTTTTTATTTTTGGATAATTTTCATTTTTTATTCCATATTCATCTATATCTTCATCATCCTTGTTAAAAAATATTGGTATGCCTGAAGACTTTTTCCATTCATCTAAATTAAACATAGCATTATCTACAAGTATATTACCAATAGCAGGTACAACATCTCTTTTACTTAATTTATATGGCACTAAAATTACACTTTGTTTTACACCATTATCTCTTAAATAATTTATTTTTGCATCTGCTTCGTTAAGTGAATGCACTTTTGTTAATATTGCTGTATCTTTAGCATCTAATTCTTTTAATATGTTTATTGCATCTTTAATAACTGCTGCTTGATTTAATATTCTCATCCAATCTTGATTTTTTACATACTCAATCTGTTCATCATGAGAAAATTGCCAAAAACCACTTTTTTCATGAAACATTAAACTTTCTGTATCAAGTATTACACCATCAAAATCTATATATTTCATCCAAAACCTCCGTTATATTACTTGCTAAATCCTATTCTTTTTTCTACTAATTCATATTTAGTACGTGCTTCTTCTATAACTTTTTTTCTTCCTTTTTCTAGTATTTCATCTATAATACTACTATTTAAATATTCATAATATTTCTGCTGAATACCCTCTATAAAATTAATTACTACATCACTAACGCATCTTTTGAATTCCCCATAATTTTTACCTTCAAATTCTTTTTCAATACTCGCTATAGTTTTATTAGTTAATGATGAATATATATTCATTAAATTAGAAATACCTGGTTTATTTTCTACATCATATTTAATAGCAGTATCGCTATCTGTAGTAGCAGACATTATTTTCTTTCTTATAACATCTTTATCATCTAATAAATATATTACTCCTTTTTTATTTTCTGCAGATTTACTCATTTTTATAGTTGGATTTACTAAATCCATTATTTTTGTACCAGATGTTGGTATGTATGGTTCAGGCAATTTAAATGTATCTCCATACTTTTTATTAAATCTATCTGCTAAATCACGAGTTATTTCAAGATGTTGTTTTTGATCAGCACCTACTGGAACATAATCAGCATCATAAAGTAGTATATCTGCTGCCATTAATACTGGGTATGTTAAAAGTCCACATGTAAAATTAACATTTTTACTACTTTTATCTTTAAATTGAGTCATTCTTGATAACTCGCCATAATATGTATTACATTCTAAAACCCATGATAAATTGGCATGATATAAATTATCTGATTGTATAAATATTGTATTTTTATTTGGATCTATTCCACATGCTAAATAAATTGCAATTAAACTTCTTGTATTTTTAATAAGTTCTTTTGGATCTTGTGGTACTGTTATTGCATGCATATTTGCAACGAATATATATGAATCGTATTCAACTTGTAATTCTTTCATTTGTTTTATTGCACCCATGTAATTACCTAATGTAATTGCTCCTGTTGGTTGCAAACCTGTTAATATTTTTTTCATATTTACCTCTTTAAACTTTCTATTTTACCAAGTGACTCTTCAAATTTTGGTAAAACTCCTATATTATTAGTTCTGTGAACTGGAAGTTGATATATATCATGTCCTGGATATTCATTGCCTTCTATTATTACGGGGCCTTTATCTGTTATTGCTATATCCCATCCTACATATCTTATTTCATCTATTACTTTAGCAGCCTTTTTTGCAAGATTTACTGCACTAGAAAACTTAGGTACTTTAAATCCAACTATAGGTGTATCAGTCATTGGATGTTTATAATAAATTTGTTTTCTTTTATCAACTGCAGGATATTCAATTATACCTGTTTTTTCATTAATAGGTACAACCATTCCACCACCATTATAATTATCTACTATATAACCATGATTTCCTATTCTTTGATATGCAGCAACAACTAAAACCTCACCATCATATTTATGTACTGTTATAATTCTTACTGTATTTATCGCATAAGGATATAGTTTATTCATTTCTTCACATTGAATAACAACTTCTTCAACTAAAATTAAATTTTTATTATATAAGTAATCATATAAGTCTCCTTTAAACTCGCTAATAACTATTTTTTCCATAGAATCTCCGTGAGTTCCACTTGTTGGTTTACAAAATATTACTTTCTTTCCTTTTAAAAATTTATTAAATTCATCTTTATTATTTCCATTTAAAATTATATATTCCCTATTTAAATATTTTTTAAATTTTTCATTAAATTCATTTTTATTTAAAAATATATGATTATAACTTGGATTATTATAGTATTTAACAAATACATTATTTTTCCCTCTTGTTAAAACTGTTTTTCTTTCATCTTTATTAAGGCGCCACATTTCAAAAAGAAGGTAATCAACATATCCTGATTGATATCTTAATGCACAATTAATAATATCAAAAAATAAATATATTTTTGATTTACCTGATAATTCATGTATTTCATCAATAGTACTAAACATTCTTTTGAAATTCATATTTTTAATTCTTCCGAATAAATATTTGATTTTTTCCATAAAATCACCACCTATAGCTTATATTATACCACGCATTAATAGTTATTTGCATCTATTAAATTCATATATACTTTTTTTATATCTTCTTCTTTTATTTTTAAATCTCTTAATATATTGTAAGCTGTATTAATATCTAATTTAAAAAAGCATTTTTTATCTTCCAATAGTTTACCTATAAGTATATATTTTTTATTTTTTGTTATCTTTATTAATTCATTATTTATTTCTATTAGTTTTTCTCTCATATAATTCATCTCCTATATTAGTACCAGGTATTTTATAAACACTTCCCTTTATATAAGATAAAGAGCCATCTTTCATTTCTTTTAATATCTCATCTTTTTGAATTTCTATTAATTTATTTTTGGGTTCATAATATATATATTTGTTTTCATCACTATTTTTATTTACATCACTTTTATTAATTGTAAAGATAACTGATACCCCTACTTTATCATCTCCTAAATTATGTTTTAGTAGAGATACAACCATATTTTTCTTTTTTTCAAGTGATGTAAATAAAAGATTATTTAAATGTATTATGTAAGAAAGAGAATCAACACCTTCTAAATCTGCACCATTTACTTTATTTATAAGTATAGATACTCTTTCTTCAAGAGGAATACTTCTTTTTGAACATAAACTTTCATATTCATTTTTTATATCTTCAAAAGAAATATTAGAACTTGTATTATCACCAATAAAACGTTTATATACTTTATCTACTATAGATGAAAATTCACTTTTTGTATCAAGATTTGTATTTTTACAAACTAGACCATTAAGTGGTAAATTAAGTTTTGCTTGAAATAAATCACCACGTATTATTGATTCAACTGAATCTGCATTAATTAAATATTTTCCAATACGATATGTTAAATAAGCATGTCCTGTGCCATATTCATTTCCACCTCTTGTAATACTTATATAATTAATTCCAAGTTCGCTTAAAAATTTAGCATATATAGCATTAAATTCATAACATACTATTTTGTTATTTGTTAAATCTATTTTTTCTATGTTATTAATATCTCTATGTTTTAAAGTATGTAAACCAGTTTGTCCAGATGCATAAAACTCCTCATCATAAGTAAATGATTTACACATTTTAATATATATATAAATACTTTTTTCAAGTAGAGATAAACCTTCCATATCACTCATTATATAATCATGAAAACGTTCGTTAACTTTTACTTTATCTTTTTCTTTATCAATCGTTTTTGTTATTTGATTTAAAGATTCTACATCAATTACTTCATTACAAATGAGCTTTGATATTCTGTCTATCATATCTTCGTTCATTACATAATTATCAAGAATATGTTCATCAACTATAAACTTAGTAAGTGCATATATAAAGTATTCTACTTTAGTATTTGATATTGTATCTAAAGATAAGCATTTTAAGTAATAGTCTTCTTTTAATCTTAAAAAATTAATCATTCCAAGAAGTGGAATTACTATATCAAATCCATCTATAGATATTTGATATGCATTATCCTTAAAATCATTAAAAAACTTGTTAAAAGAAACTTCACTACTTAGATATGATAGTTTATCATTCATTTCATCAGTAAAAATAGTTTCTTTTTTTAATTCTTCTAAACCAATTACAATTTCTGCTTTACTAAGTTTAATGCTAGGTGTAATATCTCCATTTTTAACACCACACACTCTAAAACAAGGTATTTCATTATTAAATAATTTTAATACATAACTATAATATCTATCGTCAGTTAATAACTTAGTTAATACCTCTTTAGTAATAGAAATATCTTTTCCATTAACTGAGCACTTTATAGTAGGAGATTCTTTATTTATATTATCTTCTTCTGTACTTACAATAAGCATATCATTCATTAATCTTTCTAAAAAAGGATATTTATTAAGCATTTCTTCGTTAGTCATTTTGTTCATTACCTCACCATCATAATTTTAGCACATTTATATCAAAGAAAAAAGCACTTAATCAAGTACTTTATTATTTAAATTTAATTAGATATTACTGTTACTTTTTTTATTACTTCTTCTGCATTTGTATAATTATATTTTACTTCATATACTCCTTTTACTTGTATCTACATTACTTGTCATATTAGTACTACTACTAAAAGTTCTACTAATGTAAATCCGTTTTTCATGTAATCACCTACTATTAATATAATATTAACATATTTATTAAAAGAAAAAACACCATTTAAGTGTTTCCTCCAAATCTTCTATTTCTATTTTTATATTCATTTAGTGCTTTTTCAAATTCAGCATCATTAAAATCTGGAAAATATGTATTCGTAAAGTATAATTCTGCATATGCCATTTGTAATAACATAAAATTACTAATTCTATATTCCCCGCTTGTTCTTATCACTAAATCTATTGGTGGAAGAACTTGATATAAATTTTCATTTATAACATGTGCATTAATATCATTTATATCAAGTTCATTATTTTTTACTTTAGCAGATATTTTTTTAGTCATATCTATTATTTCATCATATCCACCATAATTAATACATACATTAAAAATTCCTTTTTTATTATTTTTTGTTTTTTCTGTTATGTCTTTAATTAATTTTTCTAAATTAACTGGAAGTCCCTCTTCTTTTTTTGAAAATACTATTTTAATCCCTTTATTGTGTAATTCATTAAAATATTTTTTAAATACTACTACAAATAAATTCATTAAATAATTAACTTCTTCAGCACTTCTTTTAAAGTTTTCAGTTGAAAATGCAAATACGCTTAATACTTCTATTCCATTATTAAATGCATATTCAACTACTTTTTTTAATGCCTCAGAACCGGCCTTATGTCCATCACTTCTTTTTAAGCCTCTTTGTTCTGCCCATCTTCCATTTCCATCCATTATTATTGCAACATGTTTTGGTATCATAATCCTCCTATATTAGTGATTTTTTTAATATGTCTTTTTCACTTAATGCTTTTACTAATAAATCAATATCTTCTTTAGTATTATAAAAATATATACTTACTCTACAAGTATTTGTTACTCCTATTTCTTCTTTTAGTATTTTTGCACAGTGATTTCCTGCTCTTACACATATACCACATTTATTTAGGTATGTTGCTGTGTCTTGACTAAATACACCTCTTACATTAAACACTATATTTGACGAATAAATATCTTTATTATATATATCAATATTATCTAATTTTGATAATTCTTTTATTCCATAATCTCTAAGATTATGAACGTACTTATTTATATTATCCATTCCTATTTCATTTAAATAATCTATTGCACTTCCTAGTCCGATTGCGCCTTCTATATTAGGAGTTCCTGCTTCTAATCTGTGTGGTAAAGTTTTATATTTATAAGTTGAATCACTTTCAAAAGAGTTATTCATTCCACCACCTACATTTTGTGGTTTTACTTTATCTAGTAATTCATATTTTCCATATAGTACACCTATTCCTGTTGGGCCACACATTTTATGTCCAGAAAAAGCTAGAAAATCTACATCTAAATCTTGTACATCTGTTTTAATGTGTGGAACACTTTGTGCACCATCTACTACAACTAAAATACCTCTTTCATGTGCATACTTGCAAATTTCTTTTATTGGCCTTATATCTCCAATCACATTTGTAATATGTGCGATTGAAATAACTTTTGTATTTGGTGTAATACTTTTTATTACATTTTCCATAGTAACTAAATCGTTATCTAGTTCAATATATTTTACTTTAATATTTTTATCTATATTAAACCAAGGAAGTATATTTGATGCATGCTCTGCCTTTGTAATTAATACTTCATCAAAATCATTTAAATATTCATTAAAAAATCCGCTTATTATCATATTTAAAGATTGAGTTGCACCACTTGTAAATACTATTTCACTAGCACTTTTTGCATTTATAAATTCTCTTACTTTCTCTCTTGCACCCTCATACTTAATATCTACTTGATAACTTATATCATAGTCTCCTCTATGTGCATTTGCTGTATAATTTGTATAATAATCAACAATACTATCTAATACTTTATTAGGCTTAAAAGTAGTCGCACCACTGTCAAAATATACTATACTTTTATCAAGCATTTTAAAGTCATTTTTAACATTCAAATTTATCACCCCCATTTAAATTATTTTCTAAAAATCCTTTAATTAGTAAGTTAACTGCACTTTCATAATCTATTCCCTTTGTTAATAAATAAAATATTTCATCTTTATTAAATTTACCAATAGATGCGGCATGATGTGCAGATGCATCAAATTCATCTATATATAAATTTGGATATATTTCACTATTATTTTCTCCCATTATTATTATTTTACTTGATTGTTCAAGTACTGATTTAGTATTACCCTTATATACATTTGAATTTACAATAAATGATAATTTAGAACCATTTAAAACCACACCATGATTATTAATTATACTTATTGTATTTTTATTATTATGATTTACATTTATCTTATATTTTTCACTTTTATTACTTAAAACACTAAAATTATAGATAACCTTACTATTTATACCATTTAAATTAATTGTAACTTCTTCATTATTACCATTATTTTTATAAAACTTATTAATTTCTAAGTAAGAATTTTCTTCTAAATTAAATTCATAATTACTAAGTGTATACTCATTTATATTCAGAATTAATTTCTCATTACTTTTTATATCATATTTGTTAGTATCTAACTTAGTTATAACTTTTGCTTTATCTATTTCTATTTTATTCACAAATACTTTCTTCCTTCATAATGCTTGCCTCATATCCGTTTTTTTCTATTGATAAAGCAAGACTATAGTCTCCTGTTTTTACAATGCTCCCATTATTCATAATATGAACGTAATCCGGTTTAATATAGTTTAATATGTGTGGATAATGAGTAATAATTAACAAAGAAGCTTTACTTTCTTCTTGATATTTTTTTATAGATTCAGCAATTACTTTTAAGTTGTCAACATCAACTCCTGAATCTATTTCATCTAGTATTATAAATTTAGGTTTTAGCATATTCATACCTATTATTTCATTTTTCTTTCTTTCTCCACCACTAAGACCCTCATTTACTGATGAATGTATTTTACTTTTATCAAAATTAAGTTTCTCATAATAACCTTCTAATTCTGTAATAAATTTATATAAATTTATCATACTTTTATTTTTAATACTAAGGCTTGTTCTTAACATATCTGCATTAGACACACCTTCAATACTAATTGGATACTGCATAGCAAGGAATATTCCTAATCTTGCTACTTCATCAGTACTCATTTTTAAAATATCATTATTATCAAAAGTAATATTACCACTTAATACTCTATATTCTTCATCTCTCATTATTACTTTTGATAGTGTTGATTTCCCTGTACCATTTGGTCCCATTATCGCATGAATTTCTCCATCATTTATTAAAAGATTAAAATCATTTAATATTTTTTTATCTGAAACGCTTACATTTAAATTCTCAATTTTAAGCATAAAATCACCTCAATCATTCTTATTTTACCACAAAAAAAGAAAAACCAGTATATATTACTGATTCTTCTTGGATATTTTTGTATATAAATTTAACCACTTTTTATATATGGCTTCATCATTATATATTGATTTTATTTTCTTGGATTTACTAACATACTCATTATATAACTTTTTATCATCCTTTAACATTCTTATTTCTTTTATAAATTCTTTATTATTCTTACCTTTTAAGAAGTTATCAAAATATACATCTTTATAAGTATCTAAATCTCTTAAAACAAGAGGTTTTTCTGTGTGTGCAGCTTCAAGTGCGACAAGTGCGAAAGATTCATAATGTGATGGCATAAAGAATACATCTGAAATATTACATAAGATATTTACTTCTTCTCTTTTAACAATACCAGTAAATGTAAGATTTTCTGGAGGATTATCATATACTTTTTTTATTTTGTCATATGACTCCATAAATTTTCCAAATGTAAACCCACCTACCCATATAAATTTTATATCTGGATTTTCTTTTGCTATTTTTATAAAATCAAAAATTCCTTTACCTTTATGAAGTTGTCCAACTGATATAACTATAAAATCATCCTCGTTGTAATGATATTTTTTTCTATACTTTTGTATTTCAGACTTACTCATTTTATAAAAATTATCACTTGATACAAAATTAGGTATATAAAATATCTTCTCTTTTGGAAAACCCATTTTAGATAGTTCTTCTATATATGTAGGGTTTACTACTACTAAATAATCAGATTTTAAATAACTCCTTTTTGTCCACCATTCATATACTTTTAATGCTAATTTAGGGATTCTTAATGCTCCTTCTAAATTATTAGGCAAGTAATGAACATATGTAAGAGTTGCATTTTTTGTTAATCTTTGCTTTATATAACTCATTGGATTTACTGTATGCATATGAAGTATATCATAGTTTAAACCTTTGTTTTTAACTACTTTTAAATCCTTTTTACCATACTTATTTAATAGATTCATTAACTCTTCATATGCAGTATCTACACCTTGAGCTTCTACTTTATCTGCAATAGACAACATATTTACTGAAATTTTTTTCATACTGCTCACCTTTTTAATTATACCATATTTAAATATTTATGGTAAAATTATTACAAAGGAGATTAATATGGATTGTATTTTTTGTAAAATTGTAAATAATGAAGCACCCTCTTATACTATATTTGAAGATGAAATTGTAAAGGTTTTTATGAACATTAACCCTGCTAGTAACGGGCATTTATTAATTGTTCCAAAAAAGCATTATACAAATTTAGTAGATATACCACTTGATACATTAAATCATATAAATATGATTTCTAAAAATATGTATACATTATTAAAAGAAAAGTTACATGTAGATGGATTAACCATTTCTCAAAATAATGATTATGGTCAAGAAATAAAACATTTTCATATGCATCTAACACCTAGATATAAAGGTGAAAAAGTTGATATAGTATATAATGGTGATAAATTAGATATAAAAGAAGTATTTAATATATTAACAAGATAAATACTTCTTTTTTTGTATATTTTCGTACATATTCTATTCTTTATATATTTTTATTTTATTTTAAATGTTATCATTAATATAGAAAAGGAAGTGATAACTATGAAAAAGAAGAATATTGGCTTTGATTATCCTAAATATGTAAAAATACAAAGTGAAAAAATAAAAGAAAGATTTGGACTATTTGATAAACTATATTTAGAAATTGGTGGTAAATTATTTGATGATACTCATGCTTCAAGAGTATTACCTGGATTTATGTCAGACGCTAAAATAAGTATGTTTAAAGAGTTAAAAGATGATCTCGAGATTATATTTTGTATAAATGCAAATGATATTGAAAGAAAGAAAACAAGAGAAGAACATGGAATAACTTATGATATTGAAATACTAAGATTAATTGATAATCTTCAAAATTTAGGTTTTTATATAAATTCAGTTGTAATTACTTTATATAAAAATCAAGCAAGTGTAGATAAATTTATTAAAAAATTAGAAAGACATAACATTAAAACTTATATACATACATTTACAAAAGGATACCCTACTGATGTTGAAACAATTGTTAGTGAAGAAGGATATGGTGCGAATAGTTATATAGAAACTACTAAAAAACTTATTTTAGTAAATGCACCTGGTCCTGGTAGTGGTAAGCTTGCTACTTGCTTATCTCAACTTTATCATGAACATAAAAGGGGGATAAATGCTGGATATGCAAAATTTGAAACATTTCCTGTATGGAACTTACCTTTGAAGCATCCAGTCAATGTTGCGTATGAAGCAGCTACTGCTGATTTAAAAGATATCAATATGATTGATTGCTTTCATTTATCAGAATATGGTGTTACAGCAGTAAATTATAATAGAGATTTGGAGGTATTCCCTGTTTTAAAAAGTATACTTAGAGAAATTACTAATAGTGATATATATAAATCTCCTACTGATATGGGTGTAAATATGATTGGATACTGTATTAGTAATAATGATATTGTAGAGTCCGCTTCAAAACGTGAAATATTAAGAAGATATTATAAAGAAAAATGTAATTATAAAATGGGACTTGTTGATGAAGATGTTCCAAAAAGAATTAAGTTATTAATGAATGAACTTAATATTGATGAAGATTATTTGGATGTTGTAAAACCTGCTTTATTAAAAAGTGAAAAAATTAAAACTAACGTAATATCATTAAAATTACCAAATGGTAAAATTATTACAGGAAAGGAAACTAACTTGTTAAGTCCTGCAAGTAGTGTTATTCTAAATGCAATTAAGGATTTAACTAAAATTCCAGATGAAATTAATTTACTTTCTCCATCTGTTTTAGAACCTATATTTAAAACAAGAGGAAAGGATTTAAATAGTAATAATCCACTTCAACTAGATGAAGTTATGATTGCATTATCAATTTGCTCTGTAACTAATTCAATGATTGAAAAAGCACTTACTGCACTTTCTTTATTAAAAGATTGTGAAGCACATGCTACATATATGGTTACAAATGGGGATTTAAAAAGTCTTAAAAAACTAGGTATAATACTTACTTGTGAGCCAGTATTTTATTCAGAAAACTTATTTTATTAAAAAAACAGTATTTTGATGTGAACCCAAAAGAGTTCATTTCAATTTAACTGTTTTTTTCTATGTATCTTTTCTTACTTTCTTCTAATACTTTTAATGCATATTCTTTATCACGATAATCTTTTACAACCACTTTAATATTTTGTAACTTCTTATAATTCTCAAAGAAGTTTTTTATTTCTTTTAAAGTAAATGTGGCAATATCCTTAAGACTACCTACTTCATTATATCTTGGATCGCATGCAGAAACTGCTATTAATTTATAATCTAGTTTATTATTATCAATCATTTCTAAACATCCGATTATTCTTGCCGGTATTATACATCCAGGATATGTTGGTTCTGATGTAAAAACTAATATATCAAGTGGGTCTCCATCTTCTGCAAGTGTATTTTCTACTGAACCATATTCAGCAGGATATCCCATTGCTGAATATAAAACTCTATCTAACTTTATTCTTCCCGTAACACTATCTATTTCATATTTATTTCTAGATCTGTATGGTATTTCTACTATAATTTCTACTATATCTTTCATAATGCCTCCTATAATAAGATTATAGCATGTATATTTAAATATGTAAATTATGGGTCAAGGAAAAATAGCAACAAAAAAACTCCTTAGATAGGAGTTATATTTATAAATGGTGGAGAATAAGGGACTTGAACCCTTGACCCCCTGCGTGCAAGGCAGATGCTCTAGCCAACTGAGCTAATTCCCCACGAACAACGAAATTATAACATATTAATAATTACGTTGTCAATTACTTTATGATTATTTTTTAATAAGTTAATCTTCTTTCTTAACCTCTTCAATTATTTTTTCTATTTTCATACCATAATCTATTGATTCATCGTATACAAACTCTAATTCTGGAATAATTCTTAATGGTAATTTTCTTTTACATAATTCACTTCTAACAAAACCTTTTGCATTATTTAAATCATGCATTGCCTTATCTTTTTTATCTATATTAAATACTGAGCAATATATCTTGGCATAACTTAAATCATCTGCTAACTTAACGTATGTTGCAGTTGTACCAATTATATCTTCATCATGTATTTCACTATATAAAATATCATTTATTTCTTTTAAAAGTAAGCTTGCATATTTTTCTGTTTTTACCTTCATCTTTTTATTTCTACCATTTCATACGCTTCAATGGTATCTCCTTCTTTTATATCATTATAATTATCTAGAGTTATTCCACATTCAAATCCTTGTTTTACTTCTTTTACAGTATCTTTCTCTCTTTGAATTGATGAAATTGCACCATCATAAATTACTACTCCATCACGTATTAATCTTGCTTTTGAATTAGATTTAACTATTCCACTTGTTACATAGCTTCCTGCAATTGTTCCTACTTTAGAGAATTTAAATAATTTTCTTACTTCAATTTCTCCAGTAACTTTTTCTTCATATTCAGGATCTAACATACCTTTCATAGCTGATTCTAATTCCTCAACTACTTTATATATTATGTTATGTAATCTTATATCAACATTATACTCTTTAGCAAGTTCTTTTGTCTTACTGCTTGGTCTTACATTAAAACCAATTATTATAGCCTCACTAGCATTTGCTAAAACTACATCACTTTCTGTGATTGCACCTGTTGCACTTCTTATTACATTAACTTTTACACCTTCAACATTAATCTTAAGAAGTGAGTTTTTAACAGCCTCTTCACTACCTTTAACATCTGCTTTTAATATAACATTAATTTCTTTTTTTCCACCTTCTATTTTTGAAAATAAATCATCAAGTGAAAGTGATTCTTTAGCCATATTTGATTTTTGTTTTGCTTTTTCTTTTCTTGTTTCTGCGATTGCTTTTGCTTGCTTTTCTGTTTCAAAAGCCATAAATTTATCTCCAGCGCTTGGAAGTTCCGTTAATCCTGTTATTTCTACTGGAGTACTAGGAAGAGCTGATGCAATTTCTATTCCTAAATCATTTTTTAATGTTCTAACTTTACCAAATGTAGTTCCAACTACTACATTATCTCCTAATCTTAATGTTCCATTTTGTATTAATAATGTTACTACTGATCCCACATTTTTATCTAATTTGGCTTCAATAACACTACCCATTGCATATCTATTTGGATTTGCTTTTAGATTTTCCATTTCTGCAGTTAATAGTATTGTTTCAAGAAGTTCATCTATACCTTCTCCTGTAAGTGCAGATATTTTAATAAATGTTGTATCTCCACCCCATGAATCAGGTGTTAATCCGGCATCAGTCATTTCAGTCATGACTTTATCTACGTTTGCAGTAGGTTTATCTATTTTATTAATTGCTACTATTATTGGTACTTTTGCTGCTTTAGCGTGATCTATTGCCTCTTTTGTTTGAGGCATTACGCCATCATCTGCTGCTACTATAATTATTACTATATCAGTTATAGCTGCTCCTCTTGCACGCATCTCAGTAAATGCAGCATGTCCTGGAGTATCTATAAATGTTATTTTTTTACCATTTTTTTCTACTTGATATGCCCCAATGTGTTGAGTAATTCCCCCAGCTTCTCCACTTACTATACTAGATTCTCTTATTTTATCAAGTAAACTTGTTTTCCCATGGTCAACATGCCCCATAATTGTTACTACTGGTGGTCTTGTTTCTAATAGTGATTCATCATCTGTTATTTCTAACTTTTCAAAGTTAGCTGCATCCATTGTTTCTTCTTTCTTTAATTCTTTGTTGTAATCTATAACTACAAGTTCTGCATCATCAAAAGATACTGGGCTGTTCATATTTAACATTACACCAAGTGACATGAATTTCTTTATTAAATTAACTGGATTATCATTTAATAAATTAGCAAGCATAGAAAGAGTCATTCCTTCTTTATATACTATCTTATTTTCATCTTTATCTGGTGCATTTGACATTAATTTTTCTTTATGCTTGTACATTTCTTTTTTTTCTTTTTTAAAATCTGATGCGCTTATAATATCACTTTTTTTCTTTAATTTTTGAACTTTAACGCTAGTATCTTTTACGTTTTTCATATTAGAAACTATTTCTTCTACTTTATCTTCTAAGTTATATTCATCTTCGTTATAAACTTGGTTATCTAAGTCAATTACTTCATCTTCACTTAACATATCATCTTCATTTTTTGCATTAAAACCAAGTTCCCTACATTTTTCTAATACAACTTTAACATCTTTATTAATATCTAATGCATATTCTTTTACTGTCATCATATTATCCACCTCCATTTATTATTTATTATTTATTATATTTTCTAATTCTTCATATATACTTAAAGGTACTTCTACTTCTAAATGTTTATCTAAAGCTTTACTTTTTTGTGCTTTTTTTAATACATCTATATCCTTTTTAATATATGCTCCTCTTCCATTCATTTTTCCTGTTAAATCAACTAAAACTTCTGATTCATTTGTTCTAACAACTCTAATAAGGTCTTTTTTCTCACATTTTTCGTGTGTAACTACACAACTTCTCATTGGTACTTTTTTTATTTTCATACTATTCAAAAGATATATTTATTCCACTTTCTTTTAATTCTTCTTTAGTTTTTACATCTATTCTATATTTAGTAAGACGTGCAGCTAAACGAACGTTTTGACCTTTTTTACCAATAGCAAGTGATAATTGTTCCCCTTCTGCTACTGCTAGTGCGATATTGTTTTTTGGATCTGTTACTATTACATTAACTTCTTTAGCAGGACTTAATGCATTTTTAATAAATATAGCTGGATCTTTATCATATAAAACTATATCTAATTTTTCTCCACCTAATTCTTTCATTATTCTATTTATTCTAGAACTTCTCTCTCCAATACATGCACCTATAGCATCTACTTTTGGATTATCTGAATAAACTGCTACTTTACTTCTTGAACCTGCATCTCTTGCAACACTATATAGTTTTACAATTCCTTCTTGTAATTCAGGTATTTCAAGTTCTAATAATCTTTTTACAAAACCATAATGTGTTCTTGAAAGAAGTATTAATGGAGATTTACCAGTATCTTCTATTTTTGTAACATATACTTTAATAGATGAACCCATTTCTATTTTTTCTCCTGGAATTAATTCTTTTTTAGATAAAATTCCATGTGCTCTACCTAAATCAATATAATAATTTTGAGCATCTTCTCTTGAAACAAGTCCAACTAATAATTCATCTTGTTTTCCTTCAAATTCACTCATAATACTATTTCTTTCTGCTTCTCTTATTTTTTGAGTTACCACTTGTTTTGCAGTTGCAGCAGCAACTCTTCCAAAATCTTTTGGTGTTACTTCTTCTTCAATTGTTTCACCAGCTTTAATACCTGCCACTATTTTTTCTGCATCAGGTACTAATATTTTAGAATATGCTTCTTCATCTTCTTCACTTATTTCATCTACTACATATAGTACTTTAAATACTTTTATTTCTCCAGTATCTCTGTTAATATTAACTCTAACATTTGTTTTAGAATCAAAATTTTTCTTATAAGCACTTGCAAGTGCTAATTCCATTGCTTCAAATATTAAATCTTTTGATATGTTTTTTTCTTTTGCAACAATATCAACTGCATTAATAAATTCTTCCTTATTCATAATTACCTCCTTTTTCTATAGATGATACATCTAGCATATAAGAATTATCAATAATATCTATCTTATCTAATATTGGATTAATTGTATTTGTTACCAATACACAATCATCTATTGTTATAAATGGTTCTTTATCGATAAATATTCTTAAGTAATATACTCCTTTTTCTTGTTCATATTTTACTTCTTTTAGTAGAATACCAAGATTATTAATCTCACTTTCTATTGCATTTTTTACTTTTTCTTCTATACTCATATATCCTCCAATCAAATCAAAGAGTGGGTATTGCCCACTCTTCGCTGTTACATGTATTATATCATATAATATTTAAAAAACAATATTTTTTATGATATAATTATTATATTTGGAGGATATATGAATAAGATAAAGCTAATTTTAAAAAATGTTTTTATATTTTTGTTTTTAAGTTTCTTCTCAGTTTTTGTTAATTATTTATTAGATTTAGCAGGTATTGATATAACTAAATGGCCTTATACTTGCAAATTAATATATATTTATGCTTCAGAATTAATCCCATGGATTATAGTTGTATTAATTTATAGAAAGTATTTAAAAGAAAAATTTAGTGACTTTAAGGATAACTTTAAATCATATTTTGATAAATATATAAGATATTATATTTTAGGACTCATACTTATGTCTTTTTCAAATGTAATAGTTGGTTTTATAACAAATAGCGATATATCTAATAATGAAGAAGTTATAAGAAAGATTACTAATATATTACCAATATATAGTCTTATATCAACTTGTTTATGTGCACCTATTATAGAAGAGTTATTATATAGAAAAACAATTGGCGATATATTTAATAATAAATGGTTAGGAATAATTATTGGTGGATTATTATTTGGTGGTGCTCATGTAATTGGAACATACACAAATATTCTTGATGTATTATATGTAATACCTTACGGAGTTTTAGGAAGTGTATTTATGTATATATATTATGACAGTGATAATATATATAATACTATGTTTTTACATTTTATGCATAATTCAATATTAATGATTCTATATTTTGTATCAATGATTAATTAGGAGGAAATTATGGCTAAAAGACACCTTAAATTAAAATGGAAAATAATATTTGGTATTCTTATTTTTATCTTACTTTTATTTATATGCTTAAGATTTATAGGTACCAAAGGATTAATAATTAAAGAATATAAAGTTGTAAATAAAAATATAGATACATCTTTTTATGGATTTAAAATAGTACATTTTTCGGATTTACATTATGGTATGAGCGTTGATGAGAAAGTTTTATCTAATTTAGTTGATAAAATTAACAAAACAAAACCAGATATAGTAGTATTTACTGGAGATTTAATTGATAAGAAGAAAAACTATACTGAAAGCGATACTAAATTATTAACAAAATATTTATCAAAAATTAAGAGTTCATATGGAAATTATTATGTAAATGGTGATGATGATGAAAATATTAATTCATTTGATTCAATTATGGTTAATTCTAATTTTAAATCGCTTAATAATAATTACGAGGTTATAACTAGTGAAAAAAATAAAAAAATACTCATTTCTGGTATAAGTACAAATGCTAATATTAAAATATTTAATGATATATTTAAAGATGATGATTATAGTTATAAAATAATAATGATGCACTACCCTGATAATTATGATTTAATATCTAAATATAATTTTGATTTAGTATTAAGTGGGCATTCACATAATGGACAAGTTAGACTTCCTTATATTGGTGCTTTAGTAAAGATGAATAATTCAAAAAAATATTATGATCCATACTATAAGATTAATGATACTGATATGTATATATCTGGTGGAATTGGAAATAGTAAAGTAAATTTAAGATTATTTAATACTCCATCGTTTAATTTATATAGATTAGTTGACAAATAAGGATAAAATTATGTTATAATTTCTTTAGAGGGTGATATAATGGAAAACTTTTTAAACAAAATGCAAAAAATATGGGATAATAAAATGATGAGAATATTTATCTCAGCAATTATATTAATAATACTTATTATTATAATTGTACTAGTTGCTACTAGTAAAGGTGGTAAATCTCTTACAGAAAATGGTTTAGTAAATGCTTCTAAAAAATATTTGAGTAGTAATGCTAATATGCTTCCTACTAATGAATATGACTATAGAACTATTAATTTAGATACTTTAGTTTCTAATGGTTATATTAAAAGTAGCAATGGTTGCAACGGATATGTAACTGTTGTTAAAATTGATAATGAATATGTATATACTCCATACTTAAATTGTGGTAACAATAGTAATGAAACACTTGTAAATCATATAAAAGCAAATACTGTAACTAATGGTGATGGATTATATAATATGAATGGAAACTATATATTTAGAGGTGAAAATCCAAATAACTATGTATCTTTCGGTGGATTAAAATGGAGAATTATAGGTATTGATAAATCTAATAATATTAAAATGATGTATAGTGATATATATGTAGATTATGAAGTATGGGATGATAGATATAATTCTGTAGTTGATAGTCAAGATGGTATAAATGATTATAAAGTAAGTAGAGCTAAAGAATATTTAGATAATTACATAACAAATAATGCTGAATTATTTACTCCAGAAAGAAAAGCTAAATTAACTAGATATGATGTATGTATTGGTAAAGTTAATATGAGTGATGCTAAAGTTGATTCTTGTAATGAAGTATTATCTAATCAATTAACTTCTATAATAACTGTTAATGATTACATGAATGCTAGTTTAGATAGTGCTTGTAGTACTACTAATATCAAAAATTGTCAAAATTATAATTTCTTAAACTTAAATGGATGGACAATAACTGCTAAAAATACTGATAATTTATATGTTTATTATGTAAATAATGAAGAAGGAATTGTTGAATCAAAAGGATATATTGGTAAAGCTATGAGAACTATTATAGCTCTTAGAAATGATACATTATTAGTATCAGGAACTGGTACAGAAATAGATCCATATATTATAAAATAGTCTAATGACTATTTTTTTATTTTTAAATATATTTTAACAGTTGTACCTACTCCTTCTTTTGATATATATTTAATCTTTCCATCATGAAGTTCAATTATTTCATTACTTAATTTAACACCAAGACCCGTACCATTCTTTTTTGTTGTAAAGAATGGATTTCCTATTTGTTTTAAAGTAGATTTATTCATACCACATCCATTATCTGTAATATTTATAACTATATAATTTCCTCTTATTATAGTACTTAACTTAATTAAACCTATTTTATTATTTATAGATTCCATACTATTTTTTATTATATTTAATATTACTTGTTTTAATCTATCATAATCCCCTTCTATATATATGGCATCTTCAATAATATCAAATATAAAATGTATATTTTTTTCAATTAATAATTCATCAACAGAAGAACAAATATCATCAAGAAGAAGAACAATATCCATTTCACTTTTATTAATACTTAATTTAGTTAAATTTAGAAAATCACTCATAAGCGTTAGTGTTCTTTCTATTTCTTGCTTTATTATAGGTATATACTTATTAACTTGTTTAATGTTATTTGTATCCATCATATCTAAATATCCTTTACATACTGCAATTGGATTTTTTATTTCATGGGTTACTTTAAACAATGTTTCTCTAAATGTTTTTTCATCTTCTATATCTTTTACTGTGCCATAAATTTTTATTATTTTCTCACTCTTATTAATTAAAACCATTAAAAAATAAGAAATTAATGAATAACATATATAACTTATTATTATATATACTTTTGAATAACTAGTTAGTAATAAAGAACATAATATACCTATAGCTGTAAAAGAAATTAATTTTGTTTCATTTTTTTTATTTTTCAATACTACAAAAAATAATATATTTTGAATAACGTAATAAATAATTATATATATAACATTTATATTAATTACACTTCTTATACTCATAATCATGCATACACATACAACAATTGACAATATAACTTCTTTTTTTAACATACATATAAGAAGTATTATCGTTAATATATTAATATCATATTTAAAGTATGTTGAATATTTTATTATTAAATAAATAGATGAAAGCATTGATAAAGAGAAAAATAAGTTATTTCCTTCTTTACCCATAGAATTTGCATACACTATATAAAGCAAATAACATATAATAGGAAATAAAATAAATAACAAATTTAATACAACAACATCTAACATAAAATCCCTCTTTTCGACTATATATTACTATTTACTTATGTCACTTTTTGTCGAAAAAAAATACCTAAACAAAATTCTGTTTAGATATTTTTCTATTATTCATATTTATTTTCTTTAAATCTTAGTTTTGGATCTAATACTTTTTTTCTTAATCTAATTGCAGTTGGTGTTATCTCAACAAGTTCATCATCTGCTATAAATTCTAAAGCTTCTTCTAGTGAGAATGTTTTTGGAGGTGTTAATGAAATTGCTTCATCACTTCCAGATGCTCTTGTATTTGTTAATTGTTTATTCTTACATGGATTAACATTTATATCTTCTATTCTATTATTAATTCCAATAATCATTCCTGTATATACTTCTGTTGCAGGAGTTACTATTAAAGTTCCTCTATCTTCTAGATTCCATAATGAATATCCCATTGTTTTTCCATCTTCCATTGATACTAAAACACCATTTTTTCTATCTTGTATCTTTCCTACATAAGGCATGTATGAGTCAAATGATTTAATCATTACTCCTTCTCCTTTTGTAGTGTTAATAAATTGACTTCTATATCCTAATATACCTCTTGTAGGTACTAAAAATACTATTTTAGTGTATTCTAGATTGGATTCGATACTTTGAAGTATTCCTTTTCTTTCATTTAATGCATTAATAACTGTTCCACTATATTCATCAGGTACATTTATAATAACTTTTTCAAATGGTTCACATTTTACACCATCAATTTCTTTTAATATTACTTCTGGTTTTGATACTGAAAGTTCATATCCTTCTCTTCTCATATTTTCAAGTAATATAGATAAATGTAATTCTCCTCTTCCATATACTTTATATCCATCCAAATTATCAAGAGGTTCTACTTTAAGTCCTACATTTGTTTCTAGTTCTCTATCTAATCTATCTTTTATATGTCTTATTGTAACAAATTTACCTTCTCTTCCTGCAAAAGGACTTGAATTAACTAAGAAATTCATTGATAATGTAGGTTCTTCTATATGTATCATCTCCATAGGATTGACATTATCCTTATCACAAATTGTTTCACCGATAGACACATCTTTAATACCTGCTACTACTACTATATCTCCATAATAAGCTTCCTTAACTTCTTTTCTTTTAATACCTTCATTTACAAATAATTTAGTAATTCTAGCTCTTTCAGTACTTCCATCTGTACGGCACACTACTACCTCTTCTCCAACTTTAATGCATCCTTTAGTAATTCTACCTATTCCAAGTCTACCAATGTATTCATCATATGCTAAAGAAGATACTTGCATTTGAAGAGGATCATTTACATTACCCTCATATGGTTTAACTGTATTAACAATTAAGTCTAATAAAGGTGTTAAATCTTCGTTTGTATCATTTTTATTTAGCCTTGCTATACCATCTCTTGCTATACCATATACTATTGGGAAATTTAATTGTTCATCAGTAGCATTTAAACTTAAGAATAAATCAAAAGTCATATCTACTACTTCATCACTTCTTTCATCTTTCTTATCAATCTTATTAATAAATAAAATTGGTTTTAAACCTACTTCTAAAGATTTTTCAAGAACAAATCTAGTTTGAGGCATTGGTCCTTCTTTTGCATCTACTAAAAGTATAACAGTATCAACAGTTTTCATTATTCTTTCTACTTCTGATGAAAAATCAGCATGCCCTGGAGTATCAACTATATTTATTTTTACTCCCTTATAATTAATTGAACAGTTTTTAGAGTATATAGTTATTCCTCTTTCTCTTTCAAGGGCATTAGAATCCATTACTTGGCTTACTACTTCTTCCCTTTCACTAAATACTCCACTTTGTTTTAACATTGCATCAACTAATGTAGATTTCCCTGCATCTACGTGTGCTATAACAGCAATATTAATAATTTTTTCCATATACATCACTCACTTTTTTACAAATATAAATAATAGCACATTCAGATAAAAAAATAAACATTTTTTGACAATTTGTGCATTTTATATTGATTTTTTTATATTTTTAATTATAATACGTCATACAAAGGAGGGGGTAAAATGAAAGCAAAATGTGATTTATGTGTATCAACAGTAGTTAATGAAGCTACTAATGATAATGTTTATTTCTTAGCAATAAGAAAGCCTATAGATGAAGAATATTCTTATTATGACGCGTTTGATGGAACACTAATTAATAGAGGAATATGTAGTAATGATATATCTTCTAGTGAGTTTGAAAATATAGAAGAAATGATTAAATATATATCTAGTAAAAATAGTAAAAAAGTAAGATAGAAAATATCTTATTTTTTTATTATCTTTTAGTATACTTGTCAAAATGTAAAAAATAATGTATAATGACTAAAGGTTATTCTTTTAAATTTTTAGAAATTAAGGAGGAAATAAATGAAAATTTTAGAAAGCGGTGAAACCAAGGTTTTCGCATTAGGAGGCCTTGGAGAAGTCGGAAAAAACATGTACGTAATTATGTACAATAATGAAATAATTATTATTGATTCAGGTGTTATGTTTCCAAAAGATGAGTTACTTGGTATTGATTATGTAATACCAGATTATACTTTTCTTAAAGAAAATGAAAGTAAAATTAAAGCCTTATTTATAACACATGGTCACGAAGATCACATTGGTGGTATACCATTTTTACTTCAAAGTGTTAAAATCCCTGTAATATATGCACCTAATCAAGCAGAAAAATTAATTAGAAAAAAATTAGAAGAAAGAAATATATATTATGATAGTCTTAAAATAATTAATGAAAATATGAAAGTTAAAACAAAACATTTCGAGGTTGAGTTTTTTAATACTACTCATTCTATACCAGATTCTCTTGGTATAGCAATAACTACTCCAAATGGAGTTATAGTAAGCACTGGTGACTTTAAGTTTGACTTAACCCCTATTGGGCCAATGTCAAACATTCACAAAATGGCTGAAATTGGTAAAAAAGGTGTTAAATTATTAATGAGTGATAGTACGAATGCTATGGTTGAAGGATTTTCAAAAAGTGAATTTAAGGTAGATACCGCATTAGGAGATATTTTTGCAAGACATACAGGAAGATTAATAATTGCAACATTTGCATCTAACATTTATAGATTAAAACATATTATTGAAACTAGTAAAAAGAATAACCGAAAAGTTGTTTTATTTGGAAGAAGCATGGAAACTAATGTTAATATTGCAATTGAAGGTGGATATATTGATGGAAAAGATGTTATAGTAACTCCTGAAGAAGCTTTAAGACTTAAAGAAAATGAACTTACAATATTATGCACAGGTAGTCAAGGTGAACCTCTTGCTGCATTATCTAGAATTGCAAATGGTACTCATAAACAAATCAAATTATTACCAAATGACTTAGTGGTATTTTCATCAAGTGCAATACCTGGTAATGGAGCATATATAAGTAGGACTATAAATCAGTTATACTTAAAAGGAGTTAGTGTTTATACAAATACTTCTTTAAATGATATACATGCATCTGGTCATGGTAATGAAGAAGAATTGCAATTAATGATTAGACTTATGAAACCTGAATATTTTATGCCTATGCATGGAGAATATAGAATGCTTAAAAAACATGGTGATTTAGCAAGTGCATGTGGAGTAAAAAAAGAAAATATTTTTATTATGGATAATGGAGATGTACTTTCTATAAGCAATAAAAGTGCTAAAAAAAGTGGCAAAGTAGTTGCTGGAGATGTATATGTAGATGGTAATAGAATTGGTGATATTGGCGGTATTGTTATTCGTGATAGAATACTAATGGCAAATGATGGTGTTATCGTTTTAATTGCTAATATAGATCAAAATA
>ERZ827423.1379-NODE-1379-length-24108-cov-9.397414_pt1 | contig 24108 bp, 24 predicted proteins | sample MGYA00519775_ERZ827423 | MGnify/ENA primary metagenome ERZ827423 (study PRJEB31778, sample SAMEA3449296) | human gut metagenome | biome: human gut; feature: human-associated habitat; material: faeces | place: United Kingdom | collected 2010/2012 ...
GCATATTCTTCAGGTCGCCCTCATCGGTGAGGGAGATGTAGTTCTGGGGCTTCTGCCGCAAGGGGTTCAGCGGTTTTCACCATGACAGAAAACTACTTTTTCACACATGAGCCAAAGTTGAATATTCATCATGAATACTCTGTTTTTTCCCGCAAAACACCAATGTATGTCGCAACTGTTTTGCTTGCGATAAGTATAACAGATTCCCCATGATTTTACAAGCTTTTCCTATTGCTCCCTCCCCCCTGACCTATTATGACAATATCGCAAAATATACGCATCGTAAAAATGTAAATTCAACTATTCAAGGACTGTATCAGTATTCACGCTGGTACGGTTCTTTTTTCATATATCTACTACTCAAAGAAAGGAGGTTTTCCCCATGTCGCTTCTCTATATCTTTATCGCTATTTGGGTTTCCGTCAACGGTATCTCAAGCCCTTTTGATGATGCGCTCTCGTTCTTCATGTGGGCTGCTGTGCTTGTCCCAGTGATTGCCTGCATTTTCATTCTGCTTAATTGCGGAGATGATGACCGAAAGAATTGAAACCTAATATTCAACCGAAAGGAGGTATCACTATGACTGGTGAGGGTATCCTGTTCTGCTTCTCCATGCTGTTCCTCGCTCTGTATCTCTTAGGCAGCTGCTAACCACAAAATCAAAATCAGAAAGGAAAATCGTTATGTCACGCAATGAACTTATCGCCAAAATCGAAACCCTGCAAACGCTTGAAGCCCTTATCGAAGAAACCAAAGCCGAAGCCGAAACCGTCCGCAACAGCATCAAGGCGGAAATGGAAGCAACCAACACCGAAGAACTGTCTGCCGGGGGCTATATCGTGCGCTGGACTTCTGTTCTCACCACCCGCTTTGATACCAAGTCCTTTAAGGAAAAGTTCGGAGAGGAAATCTACAAAGCCTTTACCAAACAGGTTTCTTCCCGGCGCTTTTCTATCAGTGCATAAGAAAAGCCCCTTGTCTGAACGCCTACCAAGCCACAGACAAAGAGCCATCTAACCACACTACAGGAGCGGTTACAGTTTGAGTATACTGTATCCGCTCCCATTTTACAAGGAGAATTTCTATGAAACAACTGACTACATACAACAGAGCAGCAGGTTATTTAAACAAGCTTTTTGACCTATTAAATCAGCATTTTTTTGAAAGTGAACTTTCAAAGCCAACCATTACCATTCAGTCCACGCCAAAAGCCTATGGTCACTTTTCTCTGCGAGATGATGCATGGGTATCTACGTTGGGAGCGACACATGAAATCAATATCGGAGCTGGAACGCTGGCAAGACCTATTGAAGCTATCTGCGCTACCCTTTTGCATGAGATGTGCCATTACTATGCCCACGTTCATTCTATCCAAGATACCAGCCGTGGCTATACCTACCACAACAAACGCTTCAAGCAGATTGCAGAGTCCCATGGCCTGATTGTGGAGCATGACCCCAAATATGGTTGGACTATCACACATCCCAGCGAAGAACTGTTGGATTTTATCCTTGTAAATGACCTGACGGATATTTTGATAACACGCAACGAGCATTACGGAATCTCTGTCTCCGGCACTGGCAGTCACAACGGCAATCCCACACCTCCGCCGCCGAAGCCATCCAGCAGCCGTAAATATGTCTGCCCTTGCTGTGGAAACTCTGTCCGGGCTACCAAGTGCGTCCATATCGCTTGCATAGACTGTCAGGCAGAAATGGTTGTTGCATCTTGACAATATATCAAAAAAGGAATATTATGAAGAAGCAAGAGGTGATGATGTGTTTGACATTGAGTTTTACCATCTGCCAAATGGAATTGTCCCGGTAGAAGAGTTCTTGGATTCCCTGAATGTAAAGATGCGGTCAAAGGCTATTTACAGTCTTTCTATTCTGGAAGAACAGGGAAACCGTCTGAGAGAACCGTTTTCTAAATCACTTGGAGATGGACTATTTGAGTTGCGTATCAAGTTTGCCAGTGACATTACCCGCATATTCTATTTCTTTGTTGTGGACAATAAAATAGTTCTGACAAACGGTTTTGTGAAGAAAACTGTAAAAACGCCAAAATCCGAATTGGATTTAGCCCGCAAATATAAAGCTGACTATGAAAGGAGAATCGGCCATGAGTGACCTGAAAAAATATCTGGATAAGCAGCTTGCTGACCCTGCTTTTGCGGAAGAGTACGAAAAGCAGCGCCCTGAATACGAAGCGATTCGTGCTATGATTGCCGCTCGTTTGGACAGCAACATGACCCAAAAGGAACTTGCGGAAAAAACAGGTATCCGGCAGTCCAATTTGAGCCGAATCGAAAATGGAACGTGCAGCCCCACAGTCGAAACGTTGTCCCGTATCGCTGCTGGCCTTGGAAAGCAGTTAAAAATTGAGTTCTACTGAAACAAAGCGTCCTGTCATCACAGGGCGCTTTTGTTATGTCCAGAATCAATTACATAACCATAAAACTTCATTTCAAAATTCACGCAAGGTCAGGGGAGTATATCTATACGCCTCCGCCGCCAGAAACGATTTCTCTTAACAATTTCATAGTCATTTATCACGTTTTCTTGTCCAGAAAGGTATAGTCTAATGACATATTCAAAACAGCCCGTTTTCTGTGTCACACACACCATTCTTTATATTTTGAAATATTGCAAGTGTTTCGAATATCCTATTGACACACTTTAGGGATTGTGGTACACTCACCGCAACAGGACAGGAAAGGAAGTGCCTTTATGAATGTTGGTTATGTCAGATGCTCCACCGTGGAGCAGAACGAGGAACGGCAGCTCCGCATGATGGCGGAACGTGGCATTGACCCGGCGCACATCTTTACGGATAAGGCCAGCGGCAAGAACACCGACCGTCCAGCGTTTCACAAGATGATGAACTATGTCCGGGAGGGTGACACGGTTGTTGTGGAGAGTATTTCCCGGATTGCCAGAAACACCCGTGACCTGTTGGGCATTGTAGAGCAGTTGACGGCAAAGGGCGTGGAGTTCATCAGCATCAAGGAGCAGATAGACACCACCACGCCGCAGGGGAAGTTTATGCTTACCGTGTTCGGTGCATTGGCGGAGTTGGAGCGTGAGAATATCTTAGAACGACAGCGTGAGGGTATCGCCATTGCAAAGGAGCAGGGCAAGTACAAGGGCCGTAAGCCCATTGACGCAGACCCGGAGCAGCTGGCCGCTGTATGTGCCCAGTGGAGAGCCGGAGAGCTGACCGCCCGTGCCGCCATGCAGGAGGTAGGCATGAAGCCCAATACATTCTATCGCAGAGTAAAAGACGCTGGACTGTAAGGAGGATAATATGAGCGACTACGAGCATGACGGGAACATTTTCACAGGCATTGAGGATGAACTCCGTGAACACCGTGAGTACGAGAAGAATTATTACAGCGGCGGCGGTGGCGGCAAAGAGCCGCAAGGGTGCGGCTGCTTGTCTACGTTTATCGTAGCCGCTGTGCTTGCTACGGTGTGGTGGTTGGTGGAAAAGATATTTTTTTAAGACAGTCGGGGGCAGCTTCACCCCCTGCCTGATAGAGCTATGCCGTTAGGTGCGTAGCTCTATTTTTTTCTTTTTTTTGCTTTTGTCGGGGTGTCGGCGATTGCTTACAGGCAGCAGCGTTTCCCCATGGTTGCCCCGTTCTTTCTTTTTATTTTTTTCGCATGGGAGAGTAAGGTTTCACGACTTTCAGGAAAAGTCGGAATAAAGCGTTACATTTTGCCTTTTTTGCTAATGACTGTCTAAGTCTTGTGCCGCAACGCTTTGCCTGCTTCGCTTTTTCACGGTAAATCGTTAGAGAATGTAGTGATTTCAAGGCTTCACTGGCTTTCTGGTTTTGCTATCTCCCACTCTTATGGAGAAAGAAGTCTCTCCGCACTTTGAAGAAAGGAGGCCACGACATGAAAACATTCAAATGCACCCGGCTCCGGCTCTGCAATTATTTGATGGATAGGGGATTTTTCCCCTACCGTGTAGAGCCTGACCCCGGCAATCCCCGTTACAAAATTTATTTGTTTGAGGAATCCCCCGCACTGACCGCCGCCGTAGTCCGATATTTTTCTACGGACTGTTACACGGCTAAAAAGAAAAATAATGAAAGGAAATCAACTCATGAACATTACAACACAGACCCCAGCAACCCAGACCACCCAGCAGACGGCACCGACACCGTTTGACCCTACAATCTGTTTTACCTGTTTCGGCGATTATGTCGAAGCTTTATTAGGCATTGAGCAAGCGGAGGGGCCGGAAGTGGCTTTCTCCGCTTTCAAAATCCTTGCGGATTTCTGCTTGTATGGGATTGAACCAGACCCCGCCGCCAACCCGTGGGGTTGGGCATGGCCTATGGTAGAGCGGAAAGCCACGAACAGCAACAATAACCGCCGCCGTGGTTTTGGTGCGGAAGATACGGAAAAGGCTACGGCTATTAAGGAATATCTTGCAGAACATCCAGAGGATTCTATGAGGGCTGTTGCCCGTGCTGTTGGCTGTTCTGATCGTACCGTCAGAAAGGTTGTGGCCTCTATTCGTTCTCTTGAAAATGGAAGTTCTGCTGTTTCTGATAGTCATAGTTCACCTGAAAGTCGTGCTGCTTCTGATGGTAATTCTTGTCTTGTGCGTACTCATATGCGTACTCGTAATAGTAGTCGTACGCATGATAGTGATGCAGTACCCCTTAATTCAGTATGCCATCCTACGGATGGCATACATCTTCTCCCCACAAGTACGCAGCCCGGTACGCAGGCTGACGGGGAGGGCACAGCTGTATGAACAAGGCCACACTTGAAAGAATTATGAATCCCGGCGTAAAGTGGATTGTGTACCTGTATGTAATTCCTCACTATCCGCACGTGATGTACTACGTTGGAATTTCCAGCAACAGCACAAAGAAGCGGCGGGAAAACGGCTACGGACATAATCCAGAATTGCGCGAAGCTATTCGGAAGGCTGGCGGGATTCGCAAAATCGGCATTTACATCTTAGAAGAAGTTGACGATGCAGTGACCGCTGGACGGCTTGAAGCGTACTATGTCAATGAAGTCTATCATTGTGTATATGACCCATACCACCCGGAAACTTGCTACGGCTACAATAGACAGACAGGCGGGCTAACTGGCTTTTCCCTGTGCCAGTATTCGAGGGATTTAATCGCCAAGTCAAAAAGCGTCCCCGTCTTACAAGCCGCCAAAGATGAAGATAAGGTAATCGCTCTGTATGCAAGTATGAAGATTGCTGAAGATATTTCCGATATTGCATGGGAAAATATTTCACGTGCTACAAGAAGCGCCGCTTATACTGCTGGCGGCTTTCGATGGTTTAAGTTATCCCCTTACCTTTCCCCGGAACAGATTGAAAAAATCTTTTACCGGGATAATATTGCAGGGCTTATTTTACCATTTTCACTAAGCGTCATATTTGCAGACGCAGCAAAGAAATTAGACAGTAAACACGAGGCGGCGGGAGAAAATCCCGCCGCTGTTCTTTTACCGGAGGGAGGCGAGCAGGCTTGACAACATCAAGTAACGCTGTTAAACTGCCCTCAAATGGTGACGGCCTCACCGCTGCCGCTCTGGATGAACTGGCCCAGCGTCTGGCCCCAGTCGTGGCACAGCACCTTGTAAACTGCATAGATGTAGGAAATGCGCCGCTTCAGAAAGGAAGCGACCCTACAATGAAGATTAACCGTGTTGTGACCATCAACGGGGAAAAGCGTTGGATTCACGCCAACACAGAGCAGGAATACGCAGAGAAACTTATGCAGCTGTGCGGTGGTATGCAGCAAGCCCCGGCGCAGCGGCACAACTTTGCGGACTATGCTAATACATGGTTCGATGTGTACGCAAAGCCCAGCATAGAAAAGGCTACAGCCACCACATACAAGCGGCAAATCACCCGGTATCTGATACCCCACTTTGACGGTATCTCCGTGGAGGAAATCACCGTGGATGACGTCCAGCGGCTATTCAATGACATATCCGGCACAAAGGCTACTAAGGACAAAGTTAAAATCGTTCTGAATATGATTCTTGACGCTGCCGTGGAGGATAGGCTGCTTGACCGCAACCCGCTAAAATCAAAGCGGTTGAAAATCACAGGCGGGGCAAGTAAGGTCACGGAGCCGTACACACAAGAGGAAATGCGTTATATGGCCCATAACCTCACCAAGATTGTGGACAGTTCCGACCGTATGTATTTTGCGCTGCTGGCTTTCCATCCGCTCCGCCTTGAAGAAGTCTTAGGGCTGAAATGGGCTGATATTGACATAGATGCCGGAATTATTCATGTACGCCGTGCAGTCACTCACCCTGACCGGAACAGGCCGGAAGTCAAAGATACAAAGACTGCTGCCAGTGTGCGGGACATTGGGCTTTCCACTATCGCCTTGCCGCAGCTGATTCCCGGTAAACCTGATGAATTTGTATGCGGCGGTAGCAATCCGCTGTCCTATACACAGGTGCGGAGAATGAATGACCGTATCGGCAAACAGCTTGAATTTGATGGGGCAATCACCCCACGCCGCTTTCGTACAACCGTGCTGACTTATATGACCGCACAAAAGATATTAAGCTGGCCCAGTCAGCAGCCGGACATACTACGCCTACCATGTGCCTAAAGCGGTATGTCAAAGGCAGAAATAACAGCCCACGAGCCGCAACAGCGGCGGTAGATGCCGTTTACTCCGCATAACTCCCCGTATACTCCCCAAAATCAGGAATTTGCAAAAAAATTGCAAGTCTCTAAACTCTGAAAGGCTTGCGGCACATGCGCTTGACTGGCCTTGCGGGAATGATTTATTGCAGAAAATTTGCAAAATCACCCGCAGGCCGTCAACGAGGTCATTTCGTCATGCTTGTAAATGCCTCAAAAAGTTAGCAAAACATAGTAAAAACCGCTTAAATCTTTCGATTTAAGCGGTTAACGTTGGAGCTGCTGACCAGATTCGAACTGGTGACCTCATCCTTACCAAGCCTCAAATTTAATGTCACATAAACCGCTATAGTTGCATTGAAATAAGTTCCATGCACTATCACGCCCCTTTTTCAATGCTCTTTATTGCACCAAGCGCACGGAACGATTTCTTCAATACCATCATATTCCTTGATTCGTTTAGCAGGGTTTTTAGCATCTAAACGCTTCTAACTTACCATTTAGCACGGGATACAATCTAGCTGATGTATCCGGCTCAAGGAGGTTTCCTACATGAAAAATTATCAACTTGAACTCAGGCAGATCGTGGATTATCCACGATGCCGAATTTATCGAGAATTTATACAAACTCTGATTGCAGACCGGAGCATTCGCACAGGCGGATGCTCCGGTCTTTTTTATTATGTCGTTCTTTGCTCCTATGCCAACTTCAGAACCTCTTACCGACGCATAGATGGAATTTCATATACGGTCTATCCTGGTGAATGGGTTTGCTCCATCACCGATGTTGCAGAATGGTTTCGTGTCCGTTTCCATTATCAGGCATTTGCAATTCTAAAATCTTTGCAGGATCGGCAGCTCATTACATTTACCCGCCTCGGCCGCGGGCATATCGTAAAGTTCTCCATTACGGACTGGCGGCGCAATAACACCGCACTCGATTATAACTGCCCATGCCAAAAAGACTCCGGCTTTTTCTTCATCCCTGTTTCAACGGCAACGGAGTTGATCTCCGCGGGACGCGCATCTGAGATGGATGTCATTCTGGATCTTTGGATCTCTGCGATTTATAAGGATCAGCAAGTACGCGGCTCTGAGATCGGGCCAGTTGCGTATTTCAGAAACGGCACAGGGAATCCGCTCGTCAATTACAGCGAATTATCCGCGCGCTGGGGAATCTCCCGTTCCAGCGTGGGGCGGCTGCTCAAAAAACTGGCCGATTTTGATTATCTTTCTCTGCTGACTTTCCCAGGCCGCAGCGGAACGGTAATTTACCTAAAGAATTATCTCTCAACCATGTTCCAAATTTCGGATGTCATGATAGACAAAGAGGAGGTTGCTATGTGTCTGAACCTTCGCGTATCTGTGCCAGATACCATTTCGCCAGAGGCCGGCTCAATTTCTGATGAGCAGATCTGCGTTTCAACAGAGCTTCCCAGCGTTTCAAAACCTCACATGCTGTACTTCGTTCGGAAAGTGCTGCGAACCCTTGAAGCGCAAGGCATTTCCTGCCTTTCATGCCCAAAATCCAAATATATGTTATATCCATTATCCGACGACTGCACGGTAGGAATAGAGAAAGGCACTATCTCAGCGGGACTTGCGATCTGCTGCGGCGCCGGCAGTCCGTTGTATCGGTTTGAAATGACGATCATCCCAAATGCTGAAGCGGAAGGAGCGTGCGACAATGTCAGGAAAGATGTATGAAAAACGGCCGGAAGAGGATGCCCGCTATCACGACACATGGAGACTGCTCAAAAAATATCGAGATGTAACATGGAGCCTGGAACTGTCTATCCGACAGGTCAAAAATCAGTTTCGCATTGATTATGATTGCAGCATTGAAGATTTTTTGGAGTCCATCTATATGGCAGGCGCGGATCTCGGCGGCACGGACATCGAAAATCATGCCAGGTGCATTGAGCGCAGCTACAAAATGCTGACCCTGCTTGAAAATTCTGTCAACCTTCTCCGCACGCACCACCAGAGCGGAGAGGTGTACTACTGGATTTTGTATTACTCATTTTTATCCCCACAGAAGCTGAAAAATGTGGAGGAGATCATTGAAGCGCTCCACCCGCATATTAGGGACATTAGCTTCAGCACCTACTACCGCCTGCGCAAAGCTGCCGTGGAAGCGTTAAGCTCTGTCCTTTGGGGATTTTCCGCGCAGGACACTTTGAAAACGCTGGACTGCTTTTTCCCGCCAGATGTGTGAGAGTATTTTGAAAGAGAATTGGGAGGAAATTGGAAGGGTTTTGCTATTGAACGCAAAATCGCCGTATGTTAAACTAAGTATGCTCAAAACTATAAACAAACCAAAAGCAGCCGCAGGAGGACGCCATTTTTGATGTGCGTCTTTTTTTCCGCTCTTCTGCGGTCAATGAAACAGCATCCGGCTTTCGCTGGGTGCTGTTTCCTGCTTTTAGGCAACACAAGGAGGTAATGCTTTTGAAGCACAAGTGTCCGTCTCCCCGTATTGGGAAAAAGCCACGTGGCAATATCGGCCGTTGGCTGTATGCAGCGTTTCTGACCGCCACGCTATCCGCTTCTCTCTGTCAGCCGGCCTCTGCCGCAACCGTGTGGGAGAAGGCCAATGAGATCATGCGGGATGTCTATACGCAGATCCTCGGCATCTCCACGATTGCAGCCATCGTTACGGCCGCAGTCGCACTGCTGATGATGAATTTCTCCCGCAGCGGCCGAACCGTCGATGAAAGCCGGGCTTGGCTCAAGCGAATCATCATCACATGGGCTGTTTTGAACGGCCTCGGCTTCATTATGAGCTATGTTACGCCCTTCTTCAGCGGCGGGCAGTGGACCGCCCCGTAAAAGCCATGGGAATTTTAGACGGTATTGTAGAGTGGATCGCGGAGCAGATCATGTACGGTCTGGATATGATCAACACCTCTGTTTTGGGGGCATTGGGCTGTGACATGAACACATTTCTGCGATATTTTCCCGCAGCGGAAACCATGTATAGCCTTCTGGTGGCACTTGCCATCGGACTGATCCTGTTGGGCTGGGTCTGGAATCTGTTCAAGAACTATGGACTGGGCCTGGGCGTGGACGCAGAGGATCCGGTCAAGCTGACCGCCAAGGCGATTCTGTTCATTGTGCTTGCGTACTATGCAGATGAAATCGTAAACATTGCGTTGACGATAGGCGGAACGCCTTATGCGTGGATACTGTCCTCAGAGCTTCCTTCTTTGGACTTTGCCAGCTTCAATTCTGTTCTGCTGACCATCATCGGCGTCTGTGCCAACGGCGGCGTTGCGCTGATCGTTCTGATTCTGACACTGATTCTTGCGTGGAACTACATTAAGCTGCTGTTTGAAGCGGCAGAACGATATGTACTGCTGGGCGTTCTGGTCTATACCGCACCGGTAGCCTTTGCCATGGGCGCATCGCAATCCACCGCAAATATTTTTAAGAGCTGGTGCCGGATGTTCGGCGGGCAGATATTCCTGCTGCTGATGAACGCATGGTGTCTTCGGCTGTTTATCACGATGGTCGGCACATTCATCTCAAATCCGCTTTCCATATAGGAGGTCATTACCACGAAGAAATATCATAGAATCATTCCGCTGCTGGGCACCGTTCTTTTGCTTGCGCTCACCTTGGCGGTACCTGCGTTTGCTCTGGAGGAAAGCGATGTTGAAGCCGCAGTCAGCAGTTCCAGCCGCGAGGCCGTGACGGGGAATGTCCTGGTCTGGTTTCTCTGCGCGGTTGGCTTTCTCAAAGTCTCGCAGAAAATTGACAGCTTCATGGCAAGCATCGGCGTCAACGTGGGGCATACCGGCGGTTCCATGCTGGGTGAGGCGATGGTGGCATTCAAGGGTGTCTCCCTCGCTGCCGGCATGGCTGGAAAAGTTGTCGGGAACTTTGCCGACAGAGCCTCCAGCCGCGCAGGCGCCGCCGCATCCGGATCTTCCGGCTTTCTGCAAGGTGGTCTGGCCGGCGTTGTCAGTCGGAAAATCACCAATGACGCCGTAAGAACTGCGACGCAAACGACGCAGAAAGCGTCTTCCGCCACCATGTCCGCCGCGCATCAGGCCACGGAGCGTACTGTAAATGCCGAGCGGCAGGCAGCAAGCGTTGTTCATCAGGCAAAGCAGACGCGCAGCGAAAGCGCTTCTCAAAAGTCGCAGATGGGCGTGACCCATCAGCAAGTCGCTTCCAGTACCCGAACCGCCTCGGTTTCCTCACTCCGCAGGGAGTCACAGCATTCCGTTAGCCTCGGCGGACGTATTTTTACCAATTCCATGCTGGAGGGCGGGCGTTTTGCCAACGATGTGATTGGTATGGTTGCTGCCGGAGACCTGCACTCCACCGGCTCCATCACCGGAGAGTTTGCGTCACAGGCGTTGTCCTCCTATATGGGCATTACCGCTCAGGGAGACGCCGCACCGCAAATATCCTATTTCGACGTTGAGATCGGCGGCGGGCGCATCACCGGCACAGAGTATTCTCCGGAGCATCCGGAGGGCATTTCCTTTGGAATGTACCATACCGGGCAATATGCCGCGCCGGACGGTGAACACCAGAAAGTCTTCTCTGCCGATGGCGCCCAATGGTACAAGCAGTATGCTGTTGATACTGTAATCAAGAAGCCATTTACCGCACCGGACGGTGAAATCGACTATCATAAGGAGATCGTCAAGAAGATGCCCGATCCGCCGAAGCGGAAAGACCGGATGTAAGGGAGGCTGTCTATGAAACCGGAAGAATTTGAGGTTTATGTGATTCCTCCCAACTTTATGGAGGGCGGCACACTCTTCGGCGGGCTTTTGAAAACCCGCAATACGATTGAGGCGGTCATCCTTGGCCTCGCGGTTGGTGTGCCGGTTCTGCACCTTCCGTTTTCCATCACCGTCCGCGTTGTGATTTTATGCCTGACAGCTCTTCCGCTGGTGCTTCTCGCTTTGATTGGCGTATCCGGCATGAGCCTGTCCGCTTTTATCCGCCTGTTCTTTTGCTTTCTGCACAACCGCAGAATCCTTTCACGCGATGGGACGCAGGGCGGCAAAAATGGAAAAACGCTGCTGCCCAGCTGGGCGCAGCAGCGGAAAAGCGACTGCGAAGCAGAAGATCCTCCGCTCCCCAAAAGCCGCAGCCGATTTTCTGTCGATCTGAAGCAGCGCAGCGTGACGCAGTTCAAGACCTTCTTGCAGGAGGAAGAAGCCGTTCAGCCGCTCAATGCCCTGGCGGACTATATCCCTATCGAGAAGATTGAGCACGGCGTCATTTATACAAGAGATCACCGCTATGTCAAGGTTGTAGAGGTGGTTCCCGTCAACTTCCTGCTGCGCAGCGCGAGAGAGCAGCGCAGCATCATTTACTCCTTCATTTCCTATCTGAAAATTGCCCCGGTCAAGGTGCAATTCAAGGCATTGACAAAGCGTGCGGACATTAACCGGCATCTGGAGACCGTCCGCAGGGAGCTGGAGCATGAGCAGGATCCGCGCTGCCGTGTCCTGCAGGAAGACTACCTGAAGCTCATTCGGCAGCTTGGCTCCCGTGAGGCAATCACAAGGCGCTTTTTTCTCGTTTTCGAGTATGAGCCGCTGCCCGGAACCAAACGCGGCCATGAGGAAGAGGATGCAATCGCTTCCCTGCAAACAGCCGCACGCACGGCGGCAAATTATCTGCGGCAGTGCGGCAACGAGGTCATTTCCCCTGAGAACGAGGATGACGCCACGGCGGAGATTCTTTATAACATTCTCTGCCGCAGGGCCAGCAGTGAGCCATTCTACCAACGGGTAAAGTCCGTTCTGGCGGACTACATGGCCTCCGGACGGGACATCAATACAATTCCTGTCAATGAATTCTATGCCCCTGACAGCATCGACCTTACCCATGGAAACTACCTCTGTGTAGATGGGCTGTATTATGCCTATCTTCTTGTCCCATCAGATGGTTATAAAGCGCGCGTTCCCGCCGGTTGGCTCAGCCTTTTGGTCAACGCCGGCGACGGGATCGATCTGGACGTCTTTCTCGCGCGGCAGCCAAAGGACCGCATGGTCAGAAAGCTGGGGCAGCAGCTCCGTATCAACCGCAGCAAAATCAAGGAAACCAGCGATACCAATACGGATTTTGACGATCTCGACGGTGCGATCCGCAGCGGCTATTTTCTAAAAGACGGTCTTTCCAACAATGAGGATTTTTATTATCTGAACCTGCTTATCACCGTGACAGCCGGCAGCGTGGACGACCTTGAATGGAAGGTCGCAGAAATGAAAAAGCTCCTGCTCTCGCAGGATATGGATGTGCAGACCTGTTCCTTTTGTCAGGAGCAGGCTTTTTTATCCTCTCTCCCTCTGGTTTCTCTGGAGCGCCAGCTCTATGAGCGGTCTAAGCGGAATGTTCTGACAACGGGAGCTGCCAGCTGCTATCCCTTCACCAGCTATGAGATGTGCGATGACAACGGTATTCTTCTCGGCGTCAATAAACACAACAATTCTCTCATCATCGTGGACATCTTCGATTCCCGCGTCTACAAGAATGCCAATATCGCCATTCTCGGAACCAGCGGAGCCGGAAAAACCTTTACACTTCAGCTGATGGCTCTGCGTATGCGCCGCAAGGGAATTCAGGTCTTTATCATCGCGCCGCTCAAAGGGCATGAGTTTCACCGGGCCTGTTCCAACATCGGCGGTCAGTTCATTTCCATATCCCCGGCATCCCAGAACTGCATCAACATCATGGAGATCCGCAAAGCAGATAAGTCTGTGGACGATCTGCTGGATGGACCCGGCACGGAAAAATCTCTGCTGGCAGCCAAAATTCAGCGGCTGCACACATTTTTCAGTCTCTTAATTCCGGACATGTCCCACGAGGAGCGGCAGCTTCTGGATGATGCCATGATCTGCACCTACGGGGTCAAGGGCATCACACATGACAATGCTTCTCTGGAACAGCCGAAAAATCCAGGGTGCTATAAAGAAATGCCGATCCTGGGCGACCTATATGAAATTCTCGCCGCCTCTCCGGAAACAAAGCGCCTTGCCAACATCCTGAATCGGCTGGTCAACGGCTCTGCCCGCTCTTTCAATCAGCAAACCAATGTGGCGCTGGACAACAAGTACATCGTCCTTGATATTTCTGAGCTGACCGGTGATCTGCTGACGGTGGGGATGTTTGTTGCTCTTGACTTTGTATGGGACAAGGCCAAAGAGAACCGCACGGCGGAAAAAGCCATCTTCGTGGACGAATGCTGGCAGCTCATCGGCGCCAGCAGCAACCGACAGGCCGCCGAATCCGTTCTGGAGCTTGCCAAGACGATCCGCGGCTATGGCGGCAGCCTTGTCTGTGCCACACAGGACCTCAATGACTTTTTTGCGCTGGACGACGGTAAATACGGCAAGGGCATCATCAACAACAGTAAAACGAAGATCCTGCTGAATCTGGAGGAGGAAGAAGCCCAGCGTGTTCAGGGTGTTCTTCACCTTTCTGAAGCCGAGCTGATGGAAATTACGCACTTTGAGCGCGGCAGCGCTCTCATCAGCACAAATAACAATAATATTGCCGTGGAGATCAAGTGCAGTCAAATGGAAAAGGAATTGATCACCACGGATCGCCGGGAGCTGGCCGAGCTTGCTCAGCGTGCTGCGCCAAAGCAGCATCCATGCTAATCCGTACACAATACGCATTTAAGACGTATAACGCTCCACAACCAACAGCAATACGGCGATTATACGGCTTCAATACGCATAACGAGGAGATGTTTCAATGAAAACGAGGGAACAGATCTATGGGCAGGAAGCCGCCGGCATCCTGCGGGATGTTTCCATGTACCGCGCTCTGACGGAGATGCAGCTTTTGAAGCTCTATCCGCACAAGGAAAGTAAAATCCGAAATCTGCTGTCCTACCTGCAAAAGCAGGGCCGCATTGTGCAGCGCGGCGAGTATTACCGCATTCCCGCTGATGCGGAGGAGAGCATCGATCACGGGCTTTCAAAGGCCGTTTGGGTTCTTACCGACTTTATGGAGCAGGTGGAATATCATTCTGTCAGTGACTATCCCGCAAAAATCATCTTTTTTGCGGATGGTGAGGTTTACGAGATCATTTACGCGGAGCCGGGTAAAGAGCAGCTTATCAACCAAATGCTCTCCACAGTAAAAGAGGTTCCGCCCAAATACATCGTTCTGATTGAGCAGCCGGAGCAGATCGCCGAGATCCACACACCAAACACCAGCGGCTACTGTACCGTCTCTTCGGGCGGCGAAGTGCAGTATTATCAAATCGAATAAGGAGTTTTTTCTTGAACAGGGCCATCATATCACAAAGAATTACATCTATTCTGGCTGAGATCGAACGGCTGAACAATGCGCTCTATGCCATGAACACGACGGATATCCAGCGTTATCCCGACAACTACGAGGTGCTGTCCACGGATGCGGCGCTGCGGGCCGAGCGGATCACCTGCCGGCTGCGCCACCTGATCTATGCCACTACCAGCATCAAAAAAGAGGAATATCTGCGGTCTGCTGAAACCATGCAGGGCATTGAGATCAGCGAAAATGACGGCATTCTGGAGATCAAGCTCCCGTGCCTTCTGCCAAAGCGCAGGCAGCGCCAAAGCACGGAGTTCCTGTTGGATCCGTTTACCTCCGCGCTCTCCGATTACGCCGCCCACCACACTATGCCGCAATTTCAGCATTGTGTGGTCTGCTTTTCCCATATCTATGCGCAGGAGCTGCCAGAGCGCCGTATCCGCGATTATGACAATCTGGAACTGAAGCAGTTTCTGGATGTTGCGGCCTCCTTCATCTTGACGGATGACAATGGGCTGCTGTGCGACGCCTACAACACCACGGAGCTGGGCGAAGAGGATTGCACACGGCTTTTTCTCATGGACAGCACGCAGTTTCCGGCCTGGCTTGCAGAGCGCCAGAATGGTGTAAAAAGCATATCGGATTTTTGACCTTTTATGGGCGCTTATTTTCCAAGGTACAAAAAGCGCCCTGAAAGCGCTGAAAATACTGCGTTTTTTCAAGGCGCTCCAGCCGCAAAATTACCCAAGCTATAAAGCCCTACGGTAAAATATCGTACAAGGAGGCAGCACGGTTTATGCCTCGAAAGCCCCGGCAGCTGCCAGCTCAAAATACGCTGCCCTATCTTCTTTTGACATTAACCGCCCTCTGCGGTGAATACCCCATCCGTCAAATCAGCCACCTGCCGGGTGGTTCCGCATACCTCGAAAGTGTCGTTACCGCTCTCCGGCGAGATGGGCTGCTGCGTACCTTCTCCAAAGACGGCCTGCGTGGACTTCGGCTCACCTCGTCAGCCAAACGGCTGCTGTTGGCTGATGCTCCCGAATGGTTTTCAGCCTACCTGACCGGCAGTTCTGAGCCAAACAAGCTCAAAAGCGAAATTTCCAGACGGCTCCGGCTTCACCGGATGGCTGAGATCCTGACCATCATGCACAACGCTGACATTCCGGCCTTTCCATGGGAAAAGGCCCCTTTTTCCGCTGCCAGCCAAAGTGCGGCAATCCCCGCCTATTACACCTCCAGAGAGGTTAAAGAGATCGGCCCGCAAGGGGCGAAAATCAAAAGTTCACGCGCAACCGGCATCCTGCTGACGGATGGCGGTATTTTTTTGACCTATAACACCGCCAAAGCGCAGATGAAATGGGAGTACAAGGCTGAACTGCGGTTCAAAGCTCTGCTGCAAACCGAAGGGGTCATGCCCGATGCGGAGATTTCCGGGATCGTGTTCGGCTCCACCATGGAACAACTTTCTATCCTGACGCAGCCGGACGCGCACAGCTATTTCCTGCTGGATGGCAGCTTTCCGCATTTCTACTATCTGACCAATGACCGTTATGGCGAAGCGATCCTTCGCCTCTTATGCGACACGCAGCAGCGCAGGACGCTCGATGCAATCCTTGCAGACGGGCTCCATGAGGGGATACCAAATTGGCGCGTCGAGAACGACGCCATTGACAGCGAGGGGAATCCTGTTCTATTCGCCTACACCTGTGATTTTCCTCGCATCCGGCGTTTCGATACCGCGCTGGAGCTGCACGGAATGACGGGGACATTGATCTGCTTCGATTACCAGGAAGAAGCCTTGCGGGAGATCTGCGGGCAGCGTGTGATACTGCAAAGCATTGATTTTCAACAGTTTGAAAGGAGCGTGCTCTATTCCTAAAAAGAAGCTGATTCAGCTCTTCATTATCATTCCAATCGCTGCGCTGGCGCTGCTCTATGGGAGTGGCTACCTCTCGCAGCTTTTTTCCAATTACCGTGCATGGCAGGAGGCCGGCGCCGTGTTTGGGACATCTCCCGCATTCCCAGACGCCGGATTCGTTCCCTGCCTTGCGGCAGCCTTCCATTTTCCGTATGGGCTGTATGGCCTCGGCCTCTGCATCGGTGCGCTGGCGCTGCTGATCCTCATGGTCATGCGGATGGGCTACAGCGAAGGCGGCGAATACGACCGGCGGCGCAACCTTGTCTATTCCAACAAGGGAACCTACGGCACCGCAGGCTTTATGTCCCGCAAGGAGCTAACCGAGGTACTTGACCTTGTGCCAGACATTCGCAAGCATTCCGGCACGATTCTCGGAGAGCTGGATCATCAGGTCATTTGTATTCCTCCAAAGACTCGATTTAACGGGAATCTTGCGGTTTACGGCGCCAGCGGCTCCAAGAAGACAAGAGCCTTTTGCGTCAACATGATTCTCCAATGCGCGGCGCGGAAGTCAAGCCTTGTGATCTGTGACCCCAAGTCCGAATTGTACGAAAAGACCAGCGAATATCTGCGGGATCAGGGCTATACCGTCCGTGTGTTCAATCTGGTCACACCGTCAGCCTCCGATTCATGGAATTGTCTTGCGGAGGTCGGCGGTCAGGAATTGATGGCCCAGCTTTTTTGTGACGTCATCATCAAAAACACAGGGGGCGAAGAACGTGACCACTTCTGGGACAGCGCCGAAATGAATCTGCTCAAGGCGCTGGTCCTCTATGTTTCCACCAGCTATCCCAAGAAAAAGCAAAACATCGGCGAAGTGTACCAATTGCTCACCGCCAGTTCCGAAAAGGAACTGAATGCGCTTTTTGATGTTCTTCCCCTCACGCATCCTGCCAAAGCGCCATACAGCATTTTCAAGCAGGCGTCGGAGGGTGTGCGCGGCGGCGTTATCATCGGACTCGGCTCCAGACTGCAGGTTTTCCAAAACCGGGATATTCGCAACATCACATCCTACAACGAGATTGATCTGGAACTTCCGGGAAAGCAGCCATGCGCGTATTACTGCATTACCAGCGATCAGGACAGCACCTTTGATTTCCTCTCCTCGCTGTTTCTTTCCTTTGTGTTTATCCGCCTGGTTCGCTATGCGGACGAACATTGTCCCGGCGGGGAGCTTCCGGTTCCTGTTCATGTACTTGGTGAAGAGCTGTGTGCCTGTGGAGTGATCCCAGATCTATCGAGAAAAATTTCGGTCATTCGTTCCAGAAATCTGTCCATGTCATGCGTGTTCCAGAACTTAGCTGGTCTTCAGAACCGCTATCCCTACAACCAGTGGCAGGAAATTCTGGGCAACTGCGATGTGCAGCTTTTTCTTGGCTGTACAGATGCTTTGACGGCGGAATTTATTTCTGACCGGACCGGCGAGGCCAGTATCTCTGTCACCAGTAAAGCCAAACAGCTCGGAACATGGCGTGTATCCAATTACACGCCTGAATACCGGGAAACCAGCGGTGTCGGCCGGCGCAAGCTGATGACCATGGACGAGGTGCTGCGTATGGATATTGATAAAGCCCTGATCCTCATTCGGGGCAAGAATGTACTGGAGGTGGATAAGTACGACTATTCCAAACATCCCGAGGCGAAGAAGCTGCGGCCGAGCAAGGCCGCCTCCCATGTCCCTGCATGGCGGGCAAATCAGCCGCAGGAAAAGCAAACTCCATCGGCGCCGCCATCTCAGGCAGCGGATAAGAAGCCGGCGCAAAAGAAAAAGCCTGCGTCGGCTGAAAAAGTCGTTGCCGTAACCAAAGAATCCATTATGAAGAAAAAGGAGGATACTTAATGCCCAAGAAAAAAACGATCCCGCCCCCTGATGATTTCTCCTCAGAGTTCATGGAAACCGAATCCGCCAAAGAACTTTCTGAGCAGCAGGTGGAGGCCGCCGACAGCGACAACACGGAAACTCCGCTGGCAGAACTCTCGGAAGTTGATCTCGGCTCCGGCGATGTGAGCGGCACAACAGATGTTGAGGAAAACGAGCCGGATGCCGAAAACACCGCTGATGCCGCAGAGACTGTCCCTGTTTCCGATGAAAAGGCTGAGGACCCGGAGTACGACAGCATTTTACAGGAGCTGAACAGCAGCACTCCGGCACCCCTTGACAGCAGCGGCGAAAATGCTCTGGATGCGCTTTTACTGGGAGGAAATACGGAAGATGCTCCACCTGCTGAAGATGAAACGGAATCCGCAGATGGTGAAGCTGCTCCGCAGCCTACTGCACCTCCCGCACCTGCCGGGCGCCGTGACTCCTACATTCTGACCGTTGATGCAAAAGACCGTATCGAAACGGAAGAAGAACGCCGTGAGGTCATCTGGCATGAGATCAAGACCTCGCATATTGCCGGTCGTATTTTGACCGGAACGCTGGACGGCGTGGAGCAGACCCCTTCCGGCCGTACTATCGTTGTTGTTGACTACAAGGGTTATCGCATTGCGATCCCGCTGAAAGAAATGATGCTCTATTCCGGGCCCGTTCCGTATGGGGCGAAATACAAGCCGTTTATGGAGCGGATGAACAGTATCCTTGCGACCATGCTCACCGCGGAGATCGATTTCATCGTCCGGGGTCTGGATAACACCGCCCGCAGCGTTGTGGCAAGCCGCAAGGCCGCTATGCTCCGTAAGCGTCAGACCTTCTATCTGGACACCAACGAAGATGGCGTCCCCATGATCTATGAAGGGCGCGTCGTACAGGCGCGCGTCATTGGCGTTGCGGAAAAAGTCCTGCGTGTGGAAGTGTTTGGCGTGGAGTGTACGATTTTCGCCCGTGATCTGTCTGCCGCATGGTTCGGTGACGCCCGCGAGTATTACAGCGTCGGCGACCGTGTTCTTGTCCGTGTGCTCACCATTGACCGCGGCGACATCAACCATCTTTCCATCACAGCAGATATCCGCAGCGTTTCGTCCGCCGCCAACCAGAGCAATCTGGATAAATGCGTCCTGCAGGGCAAATATGCCGGCAGAGTGACCGATGTGCGGCACGGCGTTGTGTTCATCCGGCTCAACAACGGTGTCAACGCGGTTGCCCACACCTGCTATGACCGGAGAATGCCTGGAAAGAAAGACGACGTCAGCTTTGCCGTTACCCGTCTGGATGAGGAACGCGGCATCGCCGTCGGCATCATCACCAGAATCATCAAACAGAATTTGTAAAAAAGGAGAGGCCACCATGAAGAGCTTATCAAAGCTGGCCCTTTGCCTGCTGCTTGCCATGTCGCTGACGGTCAGCGCCTTTGCCGCTCAGGTTCCCGATTCATTGGTAGCGGAAAACCTGAACGGCCAGCAGCGGCTTGTAAAAACCTACACGCTTTCCCCGGAGGTTGACCCAGATGAGCTGAAGGAAGAGGACTTTTCCTACGACGGTTATCTTTATACCTGGGCCTATACCACAAAGGTGGAACACCCGTATCTGGAAAGCAAAACTGTAACGGAAACCGTCACAGTCAATACCGCCAAAAATGACCTTGCGCAGATCCTCGCAGAGCTTTCGCCCAGTATGCCCTATGAAAAAGACGGCTTCTCCGGCGAGTTGGCGCTGGATCATACCACGCTTTCCACAGAGGCGTCCGGCTACACCACCAAATACAGCAAAACCACCGAGACGAAGGTGATCGGCAATCTGGACCGCAACGACATGTCCTATGTGCCGGCCACGACCGTCAAAAATGGGAAAACGCTCACCCTTGCCAATGTGGAATGGCAGGTCACCGGCACGGCGCTCGTCGGCGAGGCGCTGGTTCCCGCCCAGTATCAGGCGGTCGCCACCTATTCCGCCTCCAGCAGCTATCAGGCTGCCACAGGCTATGTCACCACGGCGGAATATCACGGAACCGTTACTTCGGAAGGCGTGGACAGCATCACTTATACCGTGGTTTATACCGGAAGTGAGATCGCCCCCGAGAAAACACATATCTGGGATAACGACAGCCTTGCCGCTCCGCTGCTGATCATCACCGCCTTGTTGCTCTGCGCGGGCATTGCCGCCGCTGCACTCATCCTGCTGCGCCGCCGCAAAAATGTCTATGTGTATGTTCCGGACAGCAAGCCCCGAGAGTACCGGCTGATTGCAAAGTTCCGTGTGGAGCCTGACAGCGAGGTTCCCGCTATCGATGCAGGCTCTCTCACACTGAATCCGGGAGATACCGTCGCGGTTGAGGTGAAAAAATCCCTTGCCAGGCATCTGGCTGGGCGCGAGTTCACCGTTTCTTTCCCGCAGAGTGACCATACCTACACGATCCAAGCCAGCAAGCACAATGACTGGCATGAATTTACCGTTCCCGCTGAAGAAGAACAGGAGGCTCCCGTATGAAGAAGTTTTTCTCATTGACTTTGACTCTGGCTGCCATGCTTTCTGCGATGGCGGTCAGCGCACAGGCTGCCGATTATTCCTTTGAAACCGATGGCACCCCGGAATACTATCCCTCCTCTTCCTATGAGGACGTCTACGGCTCCCGCTACAATTACGGCGAAAAAAATGTGGTGGACTACCAGATCCCCGAGCTGGAGTACGGGCAGCTCAGCACCACCCAAACCGGCGTGATGGAGAAAATCATGCTGCCTGGTCTTCAGGGCATCTCTGCATCCGGCAGCGGCATTTACGGAATTTCTCCCGGCGGCGGAACTGTCGAGATTCCCGGTTTTCTGCAGGGCGGCTCCACATCTACTCCTGCGACGCCCGCTTTCACGGAGCTGACACAGGATTTTCTGCTCTCCAACGGTGCCGTCGGAAAGATCTCCATTCCTGCCATCGGAGTTAAGAATTACTATCTCTGGGAAGGTGAAACGACTGCCAGCATGAAAAAGGGGCTGGGGCATTTCACCAGTACCAGCGTCTGGAACGGCAATGTGGCTGTCTGCGGGCATAATCGCGGCGCCAAATATGTGATCGGCAGCATCAAGGATCTCAATGTGGGCGATAAGATCACCTATACCACATCCATGGGTACCCGCACCTATCTGGTGGAGACTGTGACCAAAATCAGCAGCAGCGATTGGAGCTATTTGTCCTCTACCACGGATAACCGAATGACTCTCCTTACCTGCGTTGCCGGAGATTCCAGTCAGCGCTGGTGTGTGCAGGCTGTTCAGGCCTCTTAAAAATCTTTTGTTGAAAAAGCCGCTTTATGATCGTAAAGGAATAGTAGATCAAAAATAAGGAGGCTTTTCCATGAAGAAGCAGATCCTCACGATGTTTACGGGCCTTTTTATCGGCGCTATTATCACAGGCGGAGCTTCCGCCTATGCTGCGGGAATCCTCGCTGAACGCAGCAACCATCGTATTTTTGTCGATGGGCAGGAGGTGCAAATGGAAGCGTATGGTATTGCTGGACACAACTATGTGAAACTCCGCGACATTGGCAAAGCTGTCGGCTTCAATGTGTTCTGGGATGCGGACAGCGGATGTGTGCAAATCGAAACCGGTGCGCCTTACACCGGCGAGGCTCCCTCCGCTGAAGCTGTTCCGCCTGCTGCTACGCCTTCTGATGTGGATGCTGCAAAGCGGGATATTGTAGCTCGCACCAACGCCCTCCGTGCGGAGCGAGGCATCGCAGCTTTGACGGCCGACGATCAACTGATGCGGGCCGCGCAGGTGCGGGCCGATGAAATGGCTGCCACAGGTACCTATTCTCATACCAGACCGGACGGCAGGAAGTATTACACCGTTACGGACTGCAGGCAGGTTGGGGAAAATATCCACCAGATCCCGCTGCTCTATCTTGCGCAGCAAAAAACCGCGCTTGCGGAAACGCTCGTATATTCATGGTCAAAATCCGCAGGACACATGGAAAACATGACCGATGAAAGCTATGCGGCTATCGGCGTCGGCCTTGCACGAGGGACTGACGCCAACGGCTTGGAGTGCTGGTACTGTGTCCAACTATTTCTTCGCAGCGGATACAGCATTTCGGCGGTGGACAAGCCGGCAACAAAGTAAATCCTGTTATCCTATATCACAAAGCAGACCGGGAAGCCTCGGTCTGCTTTTTCTTGTGCAATTTTGCAAGGAGGTAGCTCATTGAAAAAATTAAGAACCAGGCTCGTCTCGGCGTTTCTCGTTATCATGACGCTGTTGACGCTGCTCCCGACTTCCGCGCTGGCCGCTTCCAGCACCGGAACAGGGATCAAGCCTACCAGCAACACAAACTACTGGACAACGCGGCTTCTCCATGACGGTACGCCTTACAGCTATAAGCCCCCGATGGCGGCAGGCAAAATGCTCTACTGCCTGGATCGCGGCTATGGCTACCGCTGGGGTACTCCGTCGTTCCTCAACTCTTACACCTATACCTCCGCCACCGGCGCGGACGCGGACGCTGTCCTGAAAACGGCGCTGGCGCAGAGCGGCATGGGTGAACTGGATGCCCAGCAGCTTGAAAACTTCAAATGGATGATGTCATTCATCGTGGACTATAAGGGTGACATCCCCGGCAGCCTTTTTATGGCCGCGCAGACGTATGTGTGGGATCACCAGACCTTCAAGGGTGAGGGCGATGGTGACATCGATGGCGGTGGTTACGCCAACGCCGATACCTATGAAATGTACCTGGGCTATATCGATTGGATGTTGAAAGAAAAGGCCAAGGAAGACGCAGAATTTCAGCGCCAAATTGAAGAATACGCAGAACAGGGCATCATCGCCACTGTGGTAGAAGATGAAGCTGCAAAATGGGCGGTCTACGCGAAATCCAGCGTTAAGGGGCGTCAGGCTTTCTTTAACTATTATGCGCCGAGAAAACTCGTCATCAATACATCTGAGCCGGGAAAGCCGCCAGCTGGGGACGCTGATATTACGCTGCGGAAGGTTGCCGCAGGAACGACCCGTGGTTTGGATGGCGCAAAATTTAATATTTACCGCGACGGTCAGATCGTCGGCAGCGATGTGACCCAAAATGGCGGAATCATTGAGGTCAAGGATGTCACCAAGGGCCTGTGGTCCTTCGTGGAAACCGAAGCCCCGGAGGGCTTCTGCGCCGACTCTACGCCCATCAGCGTCTATGTCGATACCACCGATGGTGACAAGCAGTACACGGTCACTGCCGAAAATTATGCACTGCCCGATATGAAGATCACCAAGCGGGACGCCATGAGCGGCAAACCGATTGTCGGCACGGTGTTTTCCATTAAGTCCGTTACCGGCAGCTATTCCACCTCCGTCACGACCGGGACGGACGGCTCCGCAACGCTCTCGGCCATTCCTGCCG
>ERZ827423.1381-NODE-1381-length-24082-cov-5.711824_pt1 | contig 24082 bp, 27 predicted proteins | sample MGYA00519775_ERZ827423 | MGnify/ENA primary metagenome ERZ827423 (study PRJEB31778, sample SAMEA3449296) | human gut metagenome | biome: human gut; feature: human-associated habitat; material: faeces | place: United Kingdom | collected 2010/2012 ...
CTCCGACGCCGTCTCCGTCGGATTGTCCGCCAGCTTCTGGATGATGCTCATGTCCGCGTTCAGCATGGTAAACGTCATATGTCAGCCCTCATTTCACATAGTTGATGATACTTGCCCGGTAACAAATGCTCCCCAGCCCAAACCCACGCGTGGAGGATAGGCGCAGCTTGAGCGTCTTCCAGTTTTTTTCTTTGAGCGGTATGGAGACGACGTTGTCGCTGTCCGTTGAGAAGCTCAGGGCGCCAAAATCCAGGTCCGAGAAGTCCAGGCCGCCCATATTCACAGACACAAGCGGTCTGTTGCCGGTCCGGTCGGTGCTGACCGAGATGTCCACGCGCGAGTTGGGAATGGTCTTGAGCAATACGGCGGCGCCACGCCGATGCGCCGTTTTTCTCGTCGCAGTGTCCCCCGCCGTCTCCATCCGCGTCTCCCAGACGCTTTCAATCACGCGCCCGTCGTCGGCCGTACCGGAAAACCGGCAGATTGTTCCCTGCGTCGTCCCGATATACAGTACGCCCTCGTATTCCTTGACATAGCAGGCAGGCCTGAAAACGTCGTTTTGATACGCGCCGATACCGGTCCATAAAAACCACTCGTATTCATACTCGCTGCCCGAACCGTACCGGCCCCGGCTGTCGGCCAGGAACAGGCGCTCGCCGCACAGCAGACACAGATACCCGTCCCACTCCTCAAGCATGACGGAGGCCAGGTCCTCCCCGCGCAGCGCGCTGTCCACCACGGTGCTGCGGTGGCACAGAATCCGCTGTCCGGCCGTCACGTTCGGGTAGGATATCCCCTCGAGGCCGAACGCTGAAAGGTAGACCAGGTCGTCGCGAAAGGAGATCGCCGCGCCGGGGGATACGTTGCCGACGCTAATTACGCTCTCCGACACAGGGTACACCCGGCCCAGTTCATAGTCCAGCGCCGGCGCATGGCTGTACAGCGCCGCCCCGTGCTGGGATGTGTTTTTCAGCACGATCAGGCTTCCATCCTGCACGACGATGCTTGCGATCGGCGCGGTTTCGTCGCCGTCCTGGTAGTAGTTCACATCCGGGATATACGCGGGGTTGTCAAGCTCGCTGTGCCAGAGCACGTTCGCATAATCCGTATTGCCCGTGAAAAACACGCGCCCGTCAAACGCGCAGGTCTGGGTACAGCCCTCAATTCTGCTCCGGTTTCCCGCCGCGGTTTTACTGAAGGCGACGACCACATTGTCGTCGCCGCCGCCCGGCGTGGGCGGCGCCGTTGCAAAAGTCACGGTTCCAGCCGCGCCGTCCACCGTAAAATCGGACGCGGGCGCGCCGTTCACCGTCGCCGTGACCGTGCTGTCGTCGAGCCCGGTCGCGTCCAGGGCATATACCCGGCTCGTCCCGTCGCCCCGGAAGCTATTTTTCCGCCGGCCCGTGAGCAGGTTGACGCTCTGGTAAGTCGTGCCGCCGCCCGCCGGCGTGCGCGCAATGGAGGTGGTGGGAACGTAGCCCTCCACCTGCGCACAGGTGCTGCCGTCAAAGCAGAGATAGCGCAGACCGTCGAGGATATACAGCCTGTCGCCGTGCAGAAAGCCCGTCGAACGCCGGTTTGCCATCTCGCAAAGGGCGCTGAGCGCGCCCGGTGCGGACGGAAAGTTATCCCACAGGTACAGGCTTGTTCCCGCATGCACGAGCACCTTGCTCGCAAGGCCCTTGCCCCAGAAATACATGCCGTGGATCCGGCCGCCAAACTGTCCCAGCGTCTGCAGGCCCGGTCGCGTCTCCACAAAGTTCGAATAACCGTCCACATACTTCTTGTACATGTTCTGCGCGTACGAGGCGCGCTGCGGCGCGACGCTGCGCTGCTCGCTTGAAAGGTCCACGCCGCACAGGTCGGCGTAGCGGACCGTCACCTGCGCCGGCGGATCGGGCAGTGAGAATTTAGACATATTCCCACCCCGCATCCACCACGCGCGCCGCCGCCGCGCCCGCGCGGCTGGCGAGCAGCTGGGCTTTCAGGTCCTCATAGTCGTTTCGGTAGCGCACCGCCTTACGCTCATCCTCGTCCTGCCACAGGTAAAAGCTCGCAAGCAATGGAAGCAGCTCCGCCGCATCCGCTTCGAACTCCAGCTCGTAATCGTCCGGCGTCTGTTCCGTCACCCTGCGCGGCACGCGCTTGAACCACACGTCCACCGGCCCAGACTGGCCCGGCTGCAGCAGGATCGCGTCGTCGTTGTCCAGCAGGTAGTCCGCGGCGCGGCGCGGATTTCTGAGCGCGACCGGGTAACGGTCCACATAACCGAGGAATACGGGCTCGCCGCCCTCCGCGGTCAGGGCGCGTATGTCAAACCGCTGTTCCGCTCCGGTGTCCTCCAGCTCTATGACGTAGTGGCCGATAAGCGGCCGGACAAACGCGGCGACAATCGTCATGGCCCGGTTGACGGCCTCGATGCACGACTTTGGATTTTCCGCGTATGCGTTCGACTGCTCAAACCCCAAATTGATAATCTCCGATTTGATCTCGCCCCAGGTCTTATACATTACGCTCCTCCTTTCCGGGAATGCGTGCGGGCGGTTTCCCGCCCGCACGCGTGCGTTCCGTCAGGGCAGAACGGAGCAGGCCAGTTCGATGCCGGCTTCGGCCTCTACGAGGATCCGGCCCGTATTTGCACCCGACACCTGCACATATTTTCCGCTCTCCACCTGTATAAGCCCTGCTGTGGAGGCCGGTACGCTGACGACGAGATCCGAAACGCCCTGCAGAGCGTTTCCGGCCTTTATGGTGAGCGTCTTAACCTCGGTTTGGGTGTTGCGCACCGACAGCACCATCCTGTCGTCCGCGCCGGTCTCGACGGTCGAGGAAGGGTTCGCCGCTGTAAACGACACCGCGCTCAATGCGTTGCGGGTCATATTCGTTTTCAAAATATCAGCCATTGCGTATTTCATCCTTTCTTGGTTTTAGCCGCGTATAGAACAGGCGCGCTATTCGTGGGCCTTGATTACGTACAGTTCTTTGGGCCGCACAACTTTTGCGCCGTAGGTGTCCAGGCCCTTGACCGCATCCTTGAACAGCTGTTCGGGCCGATACGCCTCTGTCTCGTTAATCTGGCCCGCGAAGGCGATGGCCTTTTTGGTGCGGATCATCATATAGTCGTCGGTCCCGTCGTTGTACAGGTTGGTGGAAATTTTCACCATGGCCGCGTTGTACATGCCGACGACCCCTTTGCGGATCAGCTCCACATTGTCGGTGTAGAGCGCGGTCAGGCTGTCCTTGAACAGGTTGTAGTACCAGGGCGTAAGCGTGATGACGACCTCGTCGTTGATTTTCACATCGTTGTTCCAAAGCCAGACGAAGGCGTCGTCGAGCGCTTCTTTCGCCGCGGCGGCCGTCCCGATCTGCAAAGACTGCGAGAACCCGCCCGCGTCTTTGGCCAGCGACGCGATATACCGGTCGCGCTCCTGTGCGAGCCCGGCGGCGCTCTCGGCCATCAGCGCCTGCATCAGCCCTTCGACGCTTTGCGCCTTGTCCACGTCGTCCACGCCGAAGTTGAAGAACTTGGCGCGGTCGATATCAAGATATACCGCCGTGTCGGGCACGTCTTCCGGCGCGCCGATGTTCTGGCCGGTGTAGTCGCCGATGGTGGGACGGGCCACGCCCAGAATCTTGACGCGGCTGCCCTGCCTGGCCTCGCCCTCAAACTCGGTGTTGCAGTCCTCCTGCAGTACGGTGGCCTTTTCCAGCTCGCGCTGGATATGCTTGCTCCAAACAAGCGGCTTGAAATTGCTGTAAGCCATGTTTTCTTACCTCCATTTTGTCATGGACCGCTGAACGATGTCCAGCAGCCGGGGATTGCTTTGAAAATCGCGGTCCGTAAGCCTGTCCACCTCTTCGGGCGTATAGTAGTCCTTCTCGCGCGCCGAAGCGTTTTCAATCGCGCCGGGGTCGGGCGGCGGGTCCTTCCGCACCCGGTTTTTCTGCATGGTGCAGATGTCGTATGCGGTCAGCGGGTCGACATGTCCCGTCGCCATAATACGCAGGAACTGTTCAGGCAGGTCCGCTGCGCTTTTGGCCTGGAAATCGGGATATGCCTCCCGGATCATCGCAATGTCCTCTTCAATGATTTTCTCGTCCCGCCACCGGCGCAGGCTGTCGAGCTCCCGAAGCGCCGCGGTTTCCCGCATACGCCGCGCTTCGTCCGGCGCGGCGTGTTTTTGCAGCAGCGCGTCGTTTTCGCTCTTGAGCCGCTGCGCCTCTTTTTCCGCAGCCTCGCTGCGGCGGCGCAGCGCCGCAAAGGCCGCGTTTTCCTCCGGCGTCTGCCGCGCGGGCGCGCCTGCGCCCTGCGCGCCGGACGGCGCGTCGGTTTCCACCGGCACGGCCGCTGTAGCCCGGGCCTCAACGTTCGGCCCCTGTGTGTCGTTTACCACATTTGCATTTTCCATTTTTTCATCTCCATTTTTACGCGTTGGCTGCGAAATTCGCCGAAACCGGCGCAGCTTCCGCCGGCGCAGGTACGGGCGCGGCTGCGGACAGACCCGGCGCGGCCGTTGCTGTGGTCGCGGCGGTTCCCGCAGGGCCGGGCGCCGCCGGCATACCCGCCGTCGCCGCGGCGGCGCGGGCGCGCAGGATATCCAGCAGTTTACCCTTTGGCAGGCCGCTGTCGTCCTCCATTGCGCCGACGTATTCCTCAAAGGTGATCGCGCCGCGGTCGAACAGTCCGTCGAGCGCCTGTTGCTGCGCATACTTGCTGAACGGGGTCGCGCTCGATATGTCGATACGGATGCCCACCCGAATGGCGGACAGCACGGAAGCCGGAATGGTAAGGCTGGTCAGGCCGCCGGCGGCGGGAATGGAAATTTCCAGCCCCTGCGGATGGTAGGCGGTCCAGATTTCATACCACACGGACGCGATATCCTCTACAAACTGGCGAAAGGCCGCGAGCTGTTCGTTGAGGGGCAGCTGCGCCTGGTCGCGCACGGCGATGATTGCGACGCCGCTCGCGTTTTCAGGATTGATCGCGCCGGTCGCCGCGTCGCCTGCGCCCGCCAGGTCGCGCGTCATGCTGATCAGCTCCGCCGTCAGGTTCTCCGCGGCGGCGGAGATAGGCGCGGGATTGAGGTAGCTGACCAGGCCTTCCACGCCGTTTGCGGAGAGGTTGTCCACCGCAATGGACGCGCCCACCTCGGCCAGCGCTTCGGGGTTCTCGACGCGGCCTCTGTCGTAGACGAGCTTGGGAAAGGCAAAGCTCTTTACAGACAGGGCGCGGCGCGCCACGGTCTTATTGATCTCGATCTGGTTCGCAACCAGCTGTTCCACTTCGCCCGCGCCCCTGGCCGAGCCCTTTTTGCGCATCCATAAGTAGTTCACAATGGGATACTTCTTCAGCCCGCCGACAGGGTTTCCCTCCGCGTCATAGGCGCGCAGGGCCGTGTCCGGCTGGTACACGACGTGTTTTGTCGCGCGCGTAATGTGCACATACCCCTGCTCGTCCTTTTCCATCATCAAAAGGCAGGTGCATTTGCCCGTGCCGCCCACCTCTTTTTTGCCGTCGTCGCCCAGCACGTGCTCCGTATCCTCATCCGGAAGGATTTCGGCCACCTTATTTTCCGGCACGCCGTTTTCCCGCGCCAGAGCGCGCACCCTGTCCACGCCGCAGCGCTCGAACAGGATAATATACGGCTGTTTCTGCAGGTCGGGCTGCTGTTCGTCGCCGAGGTATACGCTGGTGTTGTCCACCACCTGCGCCTCGGCGTCGCCGTTGTAAAAATATATGTACCCTTCGCCCGCGATACAGCTGTCCTTGACGACGCGCCAGCATAGATCGTCCATCTTGAGCTGTTCCCAGCGCTGCGCCGCGTAGCGGTTAAGCGTCTGGCAGACGCGCTGATAAAACGGCCGGTTCTCGTCGGTGTTCAGGGGCGAAAAATGGATAGACACGTTGTTTTGCGAAACAGTCGCCACTTTGTACTCGACTGTCGGCTGAATTATATTCAGCACAGGCAGGCTCTGCGCGTCCCCGTCCAGACCGTACCACTGTTCGCCCAGGAAAAACCGGTGCGCCTGTTCGGTCCGGCTGTACAGGTTGATCCGGTTGTGGTGGTCCACGCCCTTTTCATACAGGCTCCATACCCGCGTCACATCGGGCGTTTTGTATTTTTTCATCGTCTCACCCCGCCGTCATATTCGTCAATTTTTTTCAGCAGCGCCTGCTGCTCCCGCAAAAGCCTGCGGCGTTCCCCATCCGGCGACGCCGGCAGGCTCCGCCAGTCCCGCGCAGGCTTTTTCGCGGCGCGAAGTCCGCGCCGGTAGGCCCATATCGCCGCAATGGGCAGAGCGAGCGCCAAAGCGCACAGCAGAATTTCGCTCATATGATCTTCGTCCTTTCTCCCCGTCCCAGGGGGTCGGTTTTCGGCCGTTCGCAGCGGAACTGGAACGGCCTCTGCGCGGCCGGACGGCGGCCGGGTGCGGGCCGGCCCGCCGCAAAATACCGGAGCGCGTCGGGCGCGTGCGTCAGCTCATGGGGGTGGATGGCCGTGTCGTTGGGGTTCTGGCCGTCCACCTGCAGGGCGGGCAGGGTGCGGATGAGATTGGCGCAGTTTTTAAAAATGCGCAGCCCGGCCGTTTTTCGTCCCTGTTCGTCCAGCTGCGGCCGCAGCCATTCCTTTAAATCGTACCAGCCCTGCACGCGGTCGTTGTCCGCACGGGTCAGCGGCAAGCCGCATTTATGGAATATTTCAGCCGTGCTGCGGCCGGTATCCTTGTGGCGGTTCCACAGGTCGGGCGGCGCGAAGGTGGCGTGGACCGCCTCGCCGCTTTGCGCCAGAATCTCCTCCGCCGCCGCCGAGACGATCAGCCCGCTCCGATACAGTTCTCTGTACACGTACGCATAGCCGTTGGCGTCCACTGCAATCCAATAGCAGGCCAGCATGTCCAGCCCGTAATCGATCGTCCTGTACCGCCGCCAGTAACCGGGGATGGGAAAGGGATCGACCACGTGTATGTCGCGGCAAAACTCGCTGAAGTACTGCCCCTCGAAGATGTCCCAGTCGCCGTCCAGCAGCGCGCGCCGGTCCCGCTCGCTCAGATTCTTCAGCCGCGTCACATATTCCGGGTCGGCGCGCATGAGAAAGCCGTTGTCCTGTACCTTTGACGGAAGATAAATCCGGCTGCCGCCCTGCGTCTGATAGACCGTGTCCGGCGGGCCCAGGTCGATAAACCGGTCTTTGACCCATGCGTGTCCGAGCCCGCCGGGATTGGTCGTGCTTTTGACCTGTTTGGGATAACCGCGCGTACCGCGCAGTCGGGAGAGCAGGTAGCGGTACATGTCAAACGTGAAGTGCGTCAGCTCGTCGAAGCGGATCACGTCGTATTCGGCCGACTGGTAGCGGTATACGTCGTGCTCGCTGTCGCAATAGCCGAAGTCAAGGGTGCTGCCGTTGACAAAGCTGCCCAGCCGGCGCGAGGCGGCATAGCTGTACAGGTCTGCGGGATAGAGCGCCAGCGCCGTACGGACCAGGGACTTTTCCAGTTCCGGATAGGTGCGGCGCAGCAGCAGCTGGCGGCTGTGCGGATAGCGCAGCGCGTAGATGAACGCGTCCACGATCTGCCCGTGCGATTTTCCGCCGCCCGCCGCGCCGCCGAACAAAACCTCGAACGCGCCGGCCTCGATGAAAGCCCTCTGCCGTTTTGTGATCTGGATCTCCATACCGACCTCCCCATATGCACGCTGGTCCACGGCTGCTCTTGCGCCAACGGCGCGGCATTATCCGGATCGGCCCTCTTCCGTACGCACGCTAGTCTACGACGCGTATATCCACCTGCAGCGGCCCGACCCCGGATGCGTCCTCTTCTGCACGCGCCTGTTCGCAGATATCTTTGATCAGCGCAAACGCCTTGGTGTCGCCCCGGATGGCCTTGACAACCTGCGCCATGGCCATAGCCTGCGCCGCCGTCAGGCTGCCGGCACGCTGTTTAAAATCGAGTCCGACTTCCTCGCCGAGCTCATCGGAGATTTCCAGTGGCAGAATCGCCGCAAACACGTCCCGAAACTCCTTTTTCCTGCGCCGGGCCTGCCCGGACCGCTGTCCGCCGCGGCGGCCGAGCTCTTCCGCGCGCGTATGGTCCCGTATGGGCTTAAGATTTTTTTCGTTGGCCATAATATCGTTTCTACCTGCCTTTCCAAATACGCCGCCGGCGTCTTCCGGTACGAATGCGCGGATATGCGGCCGCTTTTGCGCCGTCTTCTTGCGGATATAGGATACCAAAAACGCACTGTCCGTTATCACCAAATTTGCAGGATTTTTTGCTGCATAGCTAAAAACAAAAAATATTTATTGTTTTTCAGTAAATATTTATTGACATTTAGGAAAGCATGTCTTATAATGCAATCGAAGAGGTGATTGAAATGAAGCAAAAAGAACTGTCCCGCTGGTTGAAAGCGATTCTGGTCCTGGCAGTAGCCGCCGGGCTTATTACCCTGCTGGTACTCGTGCCGGCATTCGGCAGATCCACCGTTCTTACCTATCCCGAATACGCCTTCCTCTACATGCCGTGCCTACTGTTCATCTGGCTCAGCGGTATTCCGTTCTTTGCAGCAATCGGCTACGCATGGCGCGTGTGCGGCGAGCTTGCGCGTGACAATTCCTTTACCGCGGACAATGCGCGCCGCGTCAAACGGATCAGCCAGCTGGCCCTGCTGGAGTGCCCGCTGTACCTGCTTGGGGCGGTGCTGCTCATGTGCTGGAACGCCCTGCATCCCGGCGTACTGATTCTGATATTCGGCGTCATTTTCTTATGCGCCGCAGTCAGCGCCGCCTTTGCGGCGATGTCGCACTTTATCGGCAAGGGCGCGGCGCTGAAATCGGAAAACGACCTGACTGTGTAAGGAGGCGATCGGAATGGCGATACAGGTAAATTTAGACGTGATGCTCGCCAGGCGCAAAATGCGCATGACCGAGCTTTCCGACCGGGTCGGCGTCACCATGGCGAACCTGTCGGTGCTGAAAACGGGAAAGGCGAAAGCCATCCGCTTCTCCACGCTCGACAGGCTCTGCCGCGCGCTGGACTGTCAGCCGGGCGATCTGCTCGCCTATCAGGACGCGCCGGACGGCACAGAGGAGTTTTGAGAACGCCCGGCGTATAAGAAAGAAACGGGCCGGCAGGGGAATACCCCTGCCGGCCCGCCGCGTCCCGTCCGTTGACCGGCTGCACCGCTGTTACCCGTTTTTCCGCATGCGCTCCTCCATACCCGCTTCCAGGCCGGCGTACGCCTCATAAAAGGCCTTCCTGAGCCGGTACAGCGTGCTCTCGCTCACATAGTGCTCCAGCCCGACAGAAACTGCGGTTCGGTCCGTGGTCAGAAAGGCGAACAGCGCGTCGGCATACCTGTCCGCTACGGCCGCGCAGGTACGCCGGATCCGCTGCCGCTGCCCCGGCGGCAGCGCGCTGTAATTGCGGCACTGGAAATAGATATACCCCTGTTTCTCATAGGGCAGCCGAATACTTCTGTACTTCTTAAACAACGCGCCATCCCCTTTTCAGTACGCGTACAGCTCGTCTGCGTACGGGTGATAGTAACAGCCGTGCACATCCAGCCACCATTGGTTGAAGCTGCCGCGGTCGGTCCCGATAAACTCCACGAGCGGGTCGCACCGCTCCGCCGTCCAGAACGGCGCGTCCCGATGCGTCGCCGCCTCGAACAGTTCCCATTCAAACATGGCTAGAAATTCTTTGACAAAAAATGCCGCATACTCCCGCAGCTCTTCTTCCGTGCTGCACTGCAGCGCCTGCGCGTAGAGGCAGTCCGCGTCGCTGCAAATGTGTTCGCCCGTCTCCAGCTTTACCACGTCGTCGTACAGTTCCAGTTCCCGGCCGCATACCGCGCAGCAGACTGTCTGCGCATCGCTCTCATAACATCCCATACATCCGTCACACTCCCCTCCGTCTATACACAGAAGCGCCATCAATACGCCCCGCCGCCCGGAAAGGCGGTGAAAAACACCGCGATCTCTTCGGGCGGAATGCGCAGCGCCCGGCAAATGCGCCCTGCTTCTTCAATGTTGAACAGGCTCTCTCCGCGCAGCTTCCGGTACAGGCTCGTTACAGAGATGCCCGTCCGCTCGCTCAGCTCTTTACAGCCAATCTCTTCTGTCTGCATTCGTCGTTTTAACAGGTTCATTGTTGCGTTTTTGCACATTTCTGCCTTCCTTTCTGTGTTATTTCCGGTAAATAACGCATTTTTGTTGCGTTTAACAACAACCACGTTATACTACAAAGCTTTGCCCCTGTCAATACGTTTCGCAATATTGCATATGTAAATTTAGCTTTTGTATTGCTTTTTGCATCAAATTGCGCTATACTATGCATAGAGCAGCCTGCGCCCACAAAGATTCTGCATAAAGGATGAAAGGAGTCCATACAATGAAAGAGCCGGTTTCCCGAAACGAAGTGAATAAAGAGGCGTTCGGCCGCCGACTGACCCAGGCCATGGAGGAGCGGCGGGAAACCACATATTCCATGGCGGACTCCGTATCCCTCACGGCGAGCACCATCAGCCGTTACGCCAACGGCAAAATGGCGCCGAAGATCCCGACGCTGTTTCAGTTGGCCGACCATTTGCAGGTCAACCCCCTCTGGCTTATGGGCTATGACCGCCCGCGCGAACAGGCGCGGGCGGCCGGCGGGCGGATTCCGGTCGTGCAGGCGCCCGGCGCGCTGCCGGAACCGGACGCGGCGGAAAGCGTACTGCTGCTCTTTTCCGATCAGCCTTTGCAGGCGGACTTCTGCTTTTGCGTGGCGGACGACAGTATGAGCGGCGCGCGGATACTGGCGGGCGACTATGTATTTGTAAAAAGACAGAACGACGTGGCGGACGGCGAGATTGCCGCTGTGGACATCGGCGGCGCGTTCAGCCTGCGGCGCGTCTATAAGGCGGGCGGCCGGACGATTATGAAAACGGAACCGGTCCGGATGGAAACGACGCCGGACAGCGCGCCGATTATCGGAAAGGTGGTCGCCTTTCAGGGTATGGCGCGTTGACAGGAAAGCGAGGGCTTTATGAAATATGTAATATGGGACTGGAACGGCACGCTGTTTGACGATCTGGATTTTTGCCTGGAGAGTATCAACTTGCTTTTACAGCGGCACGGGCTTAAACCCCTGCCTGATATAGACGCGTACAAGCGGGTATTTCGCTTCCCCATCCGGGAGTACTACCGCGACCTTGGATTTCAGTTTGATAAAACGCCCTATGAGGAACTGGCCTGCGAATATATGGACATTATCCACGACCCGAATGTGCAGGACAGATGCCGGCTGCAGAAGGACGCGCTCTATACCCTGGACTGCCTGCAATACCTTGGCGTGCGGCAGATTATCCTGTCCGTATCCGAACAGGGGAAATTGGAAAGCCAGGTGCGTCGGCTCGGCGTGTACGACTATTTTTACCAAATCCTGGGCATCAGCGACATTTACGGCCAGTCCAAAGCGGAACTTGCGCGTAGCCTGCGCGCGGAAAATCTCGCATCCCCGCGCGAAATGCTCTATATCGGCGATTCCCTGCACGATGCGGAGGCGGCTGAAATCCTCGGCTGCAAATGCCTGCTCTTTGCCGGCGGACACCAGTACCTGCCGCCGGACGGGACCGGATATACGGTAATCAACCGCCTGTGCGAAGTGCTCGACTATGTGTAACGGCGGCAGCAGGAAGCGTTCCCAGATCCGCCGGTTCGCAATGGTACGAAACAGAAAAAAACCGGGATCGTTTCTCAATAACAGCGCCGGGAGCGGACGACACGACCGCTCCCGGCGCTGTTACATTTCCCGCGCTGCGCCTCCGGACCCGTTCGGCGGCAGCACCGCCGCAACGCCGGCCTGCGGGCCACGCTCCCGACCCGTGCCGCACGCCCGGTCCGCTGCATTTTCCCGTCCCGCGGCGCACTTCTATCCCGCCCAGTTTTCCCCCTGTATTTTGATCCACCCTTATCTCACCTGCAAGCATTTTCGATCTGTCTGTAAATTCCCGTCCTGCCGTGTATTTCCGGTCCGGCGTATCGACTGTGCCGTTACAATTCATTTGACCGCGGCATACCGCGGCATATTTAAATCATACCCCCGTTTCCGGACGGGTTTATATTCTCGGTCTTCCGGCAATTAGCCACATGCGCGGCTGTTTCTTTCTGCGCGCCGCTTTCTGCTGCGCGGCCGGCCCCTCGCCCGGTCGCCTTTACGCGGCCGGCCCCTCGCCCGGTCGCCCTTGCGCGGCCGGCCCCTCGCCCGGTCGCCCTTGCGCGGCCGGCCCCTCGCATCCGGTTCCAGCCGAGTTTCCCAGCCTGTGGATTTCCCGTGGGCCGCGCGCAAAAAAAAATCGGCTGCAGGATTGCAGATTCCATGCGAAGGTGCTATAATGTAGAACAAACGCCTAAAGCAAACCCGTACCGCGTACGGAAGAAAGGAACCCAATGCATAAGTTTCAGTCGCACACTGCTATCTATTTTGGGGACGACCCTCTGGCGCGCCTGTCCCAGTTGAAATTCAAGCGCTTTTTTATTGTCACCGACCCGTTTATGGCCAAAAGCGGCGCGGCGGACATGCTCATCCGCCGGCTTCCGAACGGCAGCGAGCACGCTGTTTTTTCCCATGTTACGCCCGACCCGCCGACAGATCTTGTCGTGGAGGGGGCGGTCGAGCTGTGCCGGTTTGGCGCGGATTGCCTGATCGCCCTTGGCGGCGGCTCGGCCATAGACGCGGCGAAGGCCATCGGCTATGTGGAAAAACAGGTCTTAAAACGGGACCGGATGATTTATTTTATCGCCATTCCGACCACCAGCGGAACCGGCAGCGAAGTCACATCTTTTGCAGTCATCACCGATCATGAGCAGGATGTCAAACACACGATTATCACAGAGGAAATCCTGCCCCGCGAGGCGATACTGGACGTTGAATTCGTCAAAACCGTTCCGCCGCAGACCACGGCGGATACAGGTATGGACGTACTGACGCACGCTGTTGAGAGCTATGTGTCTCCCATGTCAGGTACCTATGCCGAGGCGCTGGCGGAAAAGGCCGTCCGACTCGTGTTTTCCGATCTGCTCACTGCCTACCACTGCCCGGACGACACCAGGGCGCGCGCCCATATGCACGCCGCGTCCAACCTGGCTGGCTTTGCCTTTGATTACACTTCGCTCGGGATCAATCACGGAATTGCCCACGCCATCGGCGGCGTATTCCACATTCCGCACGGACGCTGCAACGCCGTATTGCTGCCGCATGTGATCGCCTATAACGCCAAGAACAGCCAGTTCGCCTTTGACCGGTACACCGCCCTGTCCAGAATGCTTGAATTGGGCGCGGCGTCGGAGTACCAGACGCTGAAGAACTTCTGCAACGCCATTCATGCCCTGATGCTGAAAATGAATATGCCCACGACGCTGCGCGACTGTGGCGTCTCTGAATCGGAATTTAGGCAGCACCTGCCTTCGATTATAGAGAATGCGCTTGCAGACCGCTGTACCGCAACCAACCCGGTGGAAATGTCGGCGGATGGCGTGCGTGAGATCCTCACGCGGGCTTTCGGATAACCCGTGCAATCAGGATCCTGCCCGGCGTGAGCCGTGCGGTATTGTTCGCGGCGCTTTTGGCCGACGTACTATTCCCCGCCGCGCCGTTAACGGACGCGCACGGGATAACGGGCCTTTTTCGATTGTACCTGCGGCGGTGCGAAACCGGCGCGCACAGTCATTTTCTACAGCGTATGTCTTCCGGCCGCCTGCGCGCCCGCCGGCGTAAATACCGGCGCACTGCGCCATGATCCGAAGCTTACGGATGCCGCCGCGCAGCCCTGTTTTCAATACATTCACATATGCCGCGCAGCGCGGCAAACCCGGCGCGCTGTCTGTGTCATGCCGTACCGGTCCGTCTCGTGCCTTTTGCCCGCGCCGCATTTATACAATTCGTATTAATTTTACGATTATTTGCGTTTTGTTTAAATGTAAACTTAGCGCCGCCTCTCTTTGGAGGCGGCGTTTGTGTTTGCTGCGAACTTACGGTTTTCTCATTGCGCTGGGCGGCAGGCGCCGCCGTATCGGGTTTTGTCCGGTGCGCCGCATAGGGCCGCCGCCCTTTGCCGCTCCGGATAACGCATAACCGGCACAGGCAACATGCGGCTGCCCGTCTTCATATACGTCCAGCCGTCCGGGCCCTGCTCCAAACGGCGCGTCTACGCAATCTTGCGGCCCCTTGCACGTCTGAGCTGTCGTATACAAAACGCACAGCAAATGCAGGCTCGCTGCCTCTCGGATTACACAGGCTGCGTCCCTGCGCCTTTTATCTGCCGGCGGGCCCAAATTTTCTCCTCCCTTGGCCCGTATAATGGAGATGCCCGGTCCGCGTGGAGATGTACCAATCCCGCTTTTGCCGCGGCATATGGCCCCTTTTATGCCGGCGCATATTCGCAAAACAAAACCATTTGTAAAAAATATAGTTCAATATACGTTTTGAATAATTGCGTCCCATTTTCCAATGAATGTGGGCCTGCTTTTGCGTGGACATATTTTCGCGTATCTCATCCGTGTGCTCCGCCTTTCCACATGCCCACAACTGTGTGTTCCGCACCCCCACCCCCGCGTCCATACTTTCATATTCCCATACTTCTGCATTTCCGTGTTCCCGCATCGCCGCACATCTGCGCGCCGGTGGTTCGCGTGCTCCTGCTCCCGCATTCCCGCGCCCGGTCCCTTGCACCCATGCGCCCAGCGCCCGGTCCCGGCCTGCTCCCTCGCACCCGTGCGCCCAGCGCCCGGTCCCGGCCCGCTCCCTTGCACCCGTGCGCCCGGTCCCGGCCCGTTCCCTTGCTCCCATGCGCCCGGCGCCCGGTCCCGGCCCGGTCCCTTGCACCCATGCGCCCAGCGCCCGCGTCCGCGTCGTCTTTCCTCTTTGCAAGCCGGCCCGTACAGGCGCGAAACGGTGCGAAAAGCGCGTAAAAAAGCCGGACGGCAAACCGTCCGGCTTTTCACACGGGGCTGCGCCCCATCTGTTCTGTATGCCAAGTCTCAAGCCTGCGCCTCGGCCTCTCTGCGCCCGTAGCCCGCCTCCTTCAGCATCATATCCTTCACTTTCATCAGGCGCACCTGCGTGCTGCGCTCGTTCTCGTCGAGCTTCATAACGATGTAGCGAATGCTCGCCTGCAGATCTGGAATCATCACATGCTCCAGGGCGTTGACGCGTCTGCGGGTCTTCTCTATCTCGGCGGACATGAGCTGGCAGGCCTTTTCCGTCTCGGCAAGCCTCAGCATATCGGGCAGCACGTCCGCCAAAGACTGCACGGCATAATCCAGGTCGGCCGACGTGAACGCAAAGCCGTAGGAGAAAATGTCCTCCGCCGCCGCCGTGCGGGTTTTATATTCAAATACGGGGATATTGACGCTCATTACATTGCGCGTGTCCGCTTCCACAAGCACTTCCTGCTTGGGCGCCATCATGGCGACGTTGGTCGTCTCGTCGTCCATGCTCGCGCGGGCGAGCGCAAAGTTTTTATTGGCGGCCGAAATGCCCGCCTCCACGCGTTCGCGCAACGCTTTGTTTTCACGCACCATCTCCAAAAACTGGCGCATGAGCTCATCCCGTTTATCCTTGAGCAGTTTGTGGCCGCGAATGGCGGTCACAAGCTTCTTTTTCAAACGGGTCAGTTCCATACGGGTTGGGTTAACCTGTGTAGAAGCCATTTCATCACCCTTTCCCTAGATTTCCATCGCGCCCGCCCGGCAGGGCCGGGCCATCCGGCTGCAAATGCGGCTCCATATCCCCTGCGCCGCCGCGGCCATGCGCGGCGGCCCGCCTTAACCGGACCATGCGGAGCGGTCCGGGCGGCCTGCCGCCTGCGCAACCGGGCAAACGCGGTCCAAAAGGCCGGCGTTACTGTTGGGGCTGCGCCTTGTAATACTTGTCGATATACGCGTCCTTGATCCGCTTAAGCTCGCTGCGGGGCAGCATGGAAAGAAGCTTCCAGCCGATCTCCAATGTCTGTTCAATATCACGGTTCGTATTATATCCCTGTGAGACGTATTCCGCCTCAAACGCGTCCGAGAATCGCGCGTAGATACGGTCGATATCGGTCAGCGCCGCCTCGCCCAGAACGACCATCAGCTCCTTGGCCTCCTTGCCGCGGGCATAGGCGGAGAAAAGCTGGTTCATCGTGTCCGCATGATCGGCGCGGGTTTTGCCCTCGCCGATGCCCTTGTCCTTGAGTCGGGACAGAGACGGCAGCACGTCGATGGGCGGCTGCAGACCCTTGCGGTACAGATCGCGCGAAAGGATGATCTGTCCCTCGGTGATATAGCCGGTCAGGTCGGGAATGGGGTGGGTCTTGTCGTCTTCGGGCATGGACAGGATGGGGATCAGCGTAATGCTCCCGTTCTTACCCTTCTGCCTGCCCGCGCGCTCGTAGAGGTTGGCGAGGTCGGTGTACATATAACCCGGATACCCGCGCCGGCCCGGTACTTCCTTGCGCGCGGCGGAGACTTCGCGCAGTGCGTCGGCGTAGTTGGTGATGTCCGTCATAATGACGAGCACGTGCATATCCATCTCAAACGCGAGGTATTCGGCTGCCGTAAGCGCCATGCGCGGCGTTGCAATCCGCTCTACGGCGGGGTCGTTCGCAAGGTTCATAAACAGCACGGCACGGTCGAGCGCGCCCGTCTCGCGGAAGCTCTCGGTAAAGAAGTTCGCCTCTTCAAAGGTAATGCCCATCGCCGCGAAAACAACGGCGAACGGCTCGTTTGTGCCGCGCACTTTGGCCTGCCGCGCAATCTGCGCGGCGAGGTTGGCGTGGGGCATGCCCGATCCGGAAAAGATGGGCAGCTTCTGGCCGCGCACCAGCGTGTTCAGACCGTCGATGGCCGAGATCCCGGTCTGGATAAACTCCTGCGGATAGTTGCGCGCCGCAGGGTTGATGGGCAGGCCGTTGATATCCATACGCTTTTCGGGCAGGATCTCAGGGCCGTCGTCAATGGGCCGGCCCAGCCCGTCGAACACGCGGCCGAGCATATCGGCGGATACGCCGAGCTCCATGCTGCGGCCCAGGAACCGAACGCGGCTGTTGGAGAGGTTGATGCCCGTGGAGGCCTCAAACAGCTGTACCAGCGCGTTCCCGCCGTCTATCTCAAGCACTTTGCAGCGGCGGCGCTCGCCGTTTGCAAGCTCAATCTCGCCCAGCTCGTCGTAGAACACGTTCTCGACGCCGCGGACCAGCATCAGCGGACCGGCGACCTCTTCTATGGTACGGTATTCCTTCGGCATCAGAATTCCTCCCTTCTGGTCAGGCTTTCCAGTTCGTTGGTGAGCTGACGCTCGATCGAATCGATCTCGTCCCGAAGCTTTTCAATGGAAAGCTCCTTGAGCCGGCCGATCCGCTCGCGGACCGGCAGCGTCGCCACCTTTTCAATGTCTGCGCCCTTTTGCAGCGCAGCGCCGGCCTCATCGTAGTATTTGAGCACCATCTTCATCATCAGGTACTGCTTCTCCAGCGGCGAGTAGGTGTCCTCGTCGTGGAAGCTGTTCTGCTGCAAAAAGTCCTCGCGGACCGAGCGCGCGGCCTCGATCTTCAGCCGGTCCGGCGCGCTGAGCGCGTCCATGCCGACCAGCTGCACGATCTCTTCAAGCTCGCGTTCGTCCTGCAGCAGGTTCATGAGCCGGCCGCGCAGCGCGCTCCAGCCCTCGAACTGGCTGTCGAACCAGGCGGACATATTGTCTAGATAAAGCGAATAGCTGTTGAGCCAGTTGATGGCGGGAAAGTGGCGGCGGTAGGCGAGGTTGGAATCCAGCCCCCAGAACACCTTTACAATCCGCAGCGTCGCCTGCGCGACAGGCTCCGAAATATCGCCGCCGGGCGGCGACACGGCGCCGATTACGCTGAGCGAGCCTTCGCGCTCCTGTGCGCCGAGGGTGATGACGCGGCCCGCGCGCTCATAGAACTGCGCCAGCCGGCTGCTCAGATAGGCGGGATAACCCTCGTCGCCCGGCATCTCTTCCAGGCGGCCCGACATTTCGCGCAGGGCCTCAGCCCAGCGGGAGGTGGAGTCGGCCATCAACGCCACCGAATAGCCCATGTCGCGGAAGTACTCGGCTACGGTTATGCCGGTGTATATCGAAGCTTCGCGCGCGGCGACCGGCATGTCGGATGTGTTCGCGATCAGCACGGTGCGCTCCATGAGCGAATGTCCTGTTTTCGGGTCTTTGAGCTCTGGAAACTCGTTGAGCACGTCGGTCATCTCATTGCCGCGTTCGCCGCAGCCGATGTATACGACGATGTCCGCCGTCGCCCACTTGGCGAGCTGGTGCTGCACGACCGTCTTGCCGCTGCCGAAGGGGCCGGGCACGGCGGCGGTGCCGCCCTTGGCGATGGGGAACATCACGTCTATGACGCGCTGTCCGGTCACGAGCGGAATATCGGGGGTCAGCTTTCTGCGGTAGGGGCGGCCCCTGCGGACCGGCCACTTCTGCATGAGGGTCACGTCGCGCGGCCCGTCCTGCGTACGGATGACGGCGACGGTCTGGGTAATGGTATAATCGCCCTCTTCAATCTTCTCGACCGTGCCCTCAATCCCGACAGGGACCATAATCCTGTGCGTGATTATCTTGCTCTCCAGCACCGTGCCGATGATGTCGCCGGGCACGACGGCGTCGCCCGCTTTCACAGTGGGCACAAAATGCCAGACCGCTTCGCGGTTGAGGGACGCGACTTCCACGCCGCGGTGCAGGTTGTTGCCGCTGACGGCGCGGATGGCCTCCAGCGGGCGCTGGATCCCGTCGAAGATGCTGCCGATCAGGCCCGGGCCGAGCTCCACGCTCAGCGGCGCGCCGGTCGACTCGACGGGCTCGCCGGGGCCGAGGCCGGAAGTCTCCTCATAGACCTGGACCGACGCCTCGTCGCCGTGCATCTCGATAATCTCACCGATCAGGCGCTGGGAGCTGACGCGGACGACGTCGAACATATTCGCATCGCGCATCCCCTCCGCAATCACCAGCGGGCCGGCTACTTTTTTAATGGTGCCAGTGCTCATATATCTCACCTGTTCCTTCTTTTATCGCTTGGCGCGAACGGGTGCCGCCCGTCCTGCGCGTCCCGGATCGTCCGGCTATTGCTCGCCGAATATAATATCGCTTCCGACCGCCTTCTCCACAGAACTCCTGACGTTCTGGATCCCCAAGCCGGTGTTGCCGGACACGCCGGGGATCAGAATCACGGCGGGCAGGGGCCTGAAACGAAGCTTTTCAATTTCATCGGCGAGTTCTGCGGCGAGCTTTTCCGTAATATATGCAACCGCATACTCGCCCTCCACAATCCTGCGGAACAGCGTTCTGCCGGTCTGCTCGTCGTCCGCGGGGTAGACGTCCAGCCCCAGCGTCGCAAACCCGTATATGCTGTCCCGGTCGCCGATCACTGCAATCTTATACATACATATCCCTCAATCTCTCGCGGATGACGCTGTCGTCGATCCCGCTGCGCTTGCCGTAGAGGATCAAACGCACCGTCTTGATCTCGTTTTCCCGCGCGAGCAGATAGGCCGCAATCGGCTCCAGGCCGAAATAATTGCTCTTCTGCGGCGTGATCAGCTCGATCAGCTGATTGTCGCAGTAGCGCTCAAAGGCCGAAGGCGACTCGCGCAGCGCCTCCGCAGCGCCGCTGTAACGCGTGCTTTTTACGCAGGCGCATATCTCGTCCATGCCGCGCGAAGCGGCGTCTGCCAGCCGGTCCGCGCTGACGTATTCGCAGGGCGCGAGGGCCTTGTCGAGAAAGGCGCGCGGCTTCCCCATACGGCAGGCGCGCACCGCGGTCTTTATGTTCGCCACGGCCGTCATATGCTGCGCGTACGTGTCGAACAGCGGGTAACCGCTCTCTTTGCCCATGCGGCACAGCTCCATAAGCCCGGCGCGGTCGACAATGGCGTCGCACATCTGCCCGTCGCCGGTCTCGCGCAGGACGGTCAGCGCCTCCCTGGCCGCGTCCCGCATCCCGTCGGGCAGGCGCGTATAATCCCCGTTTGCCAGAACCCGTTTGATCAGGTCCACCGGCACGGTGCAGTCGTCCATATAGATGTGCGCGCCGTCGTCCGGGAACACGGCCTGTTTCACAGCCGCTTTCAGGTTGTGAAAGTCGTTGAGGCACAAAAACACATCGAACGCGCGCATATCCTTCACAAGCTCGCGCAGCAAGGACCACAGCTGCCGCCTCTGTTCCGCAAGCAGCCCTTCGACGGTACCGTCCCCGTCGCTCCAGCCGCGCTCGGCGAGAAACCGCAGCGCGGCGTCCAGGTCCGGACAGGCGAGCAGCTGCTCCATATCCGCGCCGCGCAGAAGCTGCATCTCGCGGTACCGGATTCGGGTGACCGCATAGATATATTGTTCCTGTTTAGCCATAAGCGTTTCCCCTTTATCCGAACAGCAGCGCGCGCACCTCGTCCTGCAGCCGGTCCTTTTGGGCGTCGAACAGCGCTTCAAAGGAGCAGTTCTCCTCAATATCGCCGTAAATGAGCACGAACCCGCCGTCCATGGCGCGCGGGTTTTCGTCTATGGACAGAGCCGCGCCCGGTTTGCCGGCGAGCGCCTGCGCGATCTGATCGGCAAAATCCTCCGGAAGCCGGCCCAGATCCCGCTGGTTGAACGCGATCCGGCCCGCCTGCGCATAGGCGTACCGGCCGATCATATCGCAGATGGTCTGAAAGTATGCGGCGTCGTCCAGCGCGTAAAAACTCTCCCGCGCCATATCGAGCGTCTGCGCGATGAGCTGCTGGCGCGTCCGCAGTAGACGGCGGCGCTTGATGAGATCCGCGCCGGCCCGCGCACCCTCCAGAACCTGGGCGGCGTCCGCCTCGGCCTGGGCGAGGATCTGCGTTTCGCGCTGTCTGCCGTCGGCCTCCGCGGTATCGCGGATCTTGTCCGCGCGCGCCTGCGCGTCCTCGTGCGCACGGCGGGCAGCGTCCTCCGCTTCAGCGATGATTTGGTTGACGATCTTCTCAAGTCCTGTCATGTCAGCTCTCCTAACCTGTATACCATTCTCCGGCGCGGCATGGGTATGCGCGCCGCCGGCCGCATGGACAAGTCCGCCCTTTAAAGGCTTCCCACGCCCGTGATGGCCAGAATGGAGATAAGCAGGGCCAAAATGGCGTAAGTTTCGACCATGACGGGGAAGATAATGGCCTTACCTGCCTGGTCGGGCCGTTTCGTAACCATGGCAATGCTCGCGACCGAGGTCTTGCCCTGTGCGATCGCAGAAAACAGGCCGGCGATCGCCATTGGCATACATGCCGCAAAATACATCAGGCCCTTGTACACGGAGATATTCGGGTCGCCGCCGAGCACGCCTACCTGCGAAAGGGTAATAAACGCGATCAACAGGCCGTAAATGCCCTGGGTGCCGGGCAGCAGCTGCAGAATCAGCACCTTGCCGAACAGGGACGGCTCTTCCGAAACCGAGCCGGAAGCGGCCTGACCCGCGATGCCGACGCCGATAGCGGAGCCTGCGCCCGCCATCGCCGCGGCGAGGGCTGCGCCGAGAATTGCAAAAAACAGTCCGAGATTATCCATTGTTGGAATCCTCCTTAATACTATAATACTTCGAATTTATCTGGAAGGGGGAGAACCTGCGCCCGCCGCCCTCATAAAATTTTCCGAAAAACTCCACATATTGGAGCCGGTTGGTGTGTACATACGCGCCCAGGACGTTGATGCCGAAATTGAGCGTGTGCCCGAGCAGGAATATGACGATGAACATAATCACGCCGACAACGCCGTTTCCCTTCATGCTGGCCATCTGATTGACGACCGAGCCTACGACGCTCGTGGCAAGCCCCAGCGCCATGAGCCGGGAATACGAAAGCACGTCTCCAAGCCAGCTTGTAATGCCGTACAGGCCGTACAAGCCCTTCAGGAACCGCTTAATACCGCGCGATTCGCGGCCCGATGTGGCGATAATGCCCACAGCGCATACGGCGGCGACCACGCCGCTTACCGTGACTACGACGGGCGGGATGTGGAATTCCATCTGCGCAATGCCCTGGAACAGCGCGGAATCGAGCAGGATGAAGACGAGCCCCGTGACGAGCCCGAACCAGAACACCACGTCGTATACCGCGTCCTTGTAGCGCTTCTGGCGCATCAGCTGATAGAACTGAATCGCAAGGCCGGTGTAGAGATGGATCAGGCCCAGCAGCATGCAGAACACGAGCATCTGCATCAGCGCGTCCATAATGTTGAACCACAACGTCGGCGTTTTCCAGGAGGTATTGAAAAAGGTTGTGGACACGACTTCCAGAAAATCGCCGAAGAAGCCGCCGAACATCAGCCCCCAGAAGATGGTGGACAGGCCGCAGTAGAGGAACAGCAGCACCGAATTGTGCATGCTCGGCGACATGTTCTTGAACCGGATTAAGGCGAACGCGCATACAAAGACCATAATGATCCCGTAAGCCGCGTCCGAAAACATGAGCCCGAACAGAATATAGTAGAAAAACGCGGTGATAGAACAGGGATCGATTTCGCCCCGTTTCGGCAGGCCGAACGACTCGACCACACCCTCCACCGGCGCTGCAAACTTGTTGTTTCGCAGCAACACAGGCCGCTCTTCGTCCGGCTCAAGGTCGGAAATCTCCACATGCGCGCCGTACGCTTCGGCCAGTTCCCGCGCAATGGCGTCCGCCGCCTGCATTGGGATATATCCCGTAATGAAGAAGGCGTGTTTTGTCTGGCTGAGCCTGCCGAGCACTTCGTACTTTTCCTTTCGCATATTGAAGTAGTCGACGGCAAACTTCAGGTCCTCACGCCGCGGCACATAGTCCAAAAGCTCCTTCTCATCGGCTGCGATCCCGTCCTCGCAGGCGCGAATCTCGTCTTTTATTTCGTCTATACGCTCTTTCGGCGGTTTCCCGGCCGACACGGGCGGATAGGAAAAGCCCAGTCCGCGCAGCGCGCTTTCGACCTGCTTACCCTGTTCGCGGCGGCACAAAACAAACACAAGTGTCTGGTTGAGCGCATGGCCCACGATCTCGACATGGACGGGCGGCAGTTCGGGGTCCTGCTCTGCAAGCCGCGTAAGCAGCTCGGACAGCTCCGTCTCCATAGGGAAATACCCGACAAAGGCCTTCACAGCGCGCGTGCCGTCATAGTTGAGCGGCGCATCCAGGCCCAGCCAGGGCACAAGCGCCTGGATCTGGCCCCTGAGCTTCGCGGCCTCTCCCTTTTTCTCTGCAATTGCCCGTTGCAGCTGGACAATCCGCAGCGCAATATCGGTTACGGCATGGCTGACCTTGTAAAAGGCGTTGTAAGTCGCCACCGTTTCCACCGACTTGCCCTCCAGGGAAGAGAGCATGGAATTCTTTTCAGGCGCATATTCCTGCAGCACGCGCAGCGCTTCGGCTGCTGCTGCCGCATTTTTTGCAAATACGGCGCTGGTCTGCGACGTATCGGTTTTCGTAACGAGCGCGTCCGGCTCGATCCGCTCGTCAATCTCGACGATGCCGCGCCGCTGCAGCAGCTCCAGAATTTTCTTGCGGTCCTTTTTCAGCGCGCAGATCTGAATCCGCTGCATCTGCATAATGGCCATACGGCGTCCCTCCTTTCTACTGCGGTCGGTATATCCGTATCAGGCGAAAAGCAGGCGCTTCACAGCGTCTATCGCATCGCCGCGGCGGGCGGCCGCCTGCTCCGCAAGCCCGGCCGACAGCCGCTGTGCTTCGGCCTCGGCCTCCTGCTGGATCGCCGCGGCCTCTTCCTTTGCGCGGCCCAGAATCCGCTGCGCTTCGGCTTCGGCGTTCCGGCTGATTTCTTCCTTGCGCGCCTGCGCCGCCTGCAGGGCGTCCTCTACGAGCCGGTCCGCCTCCAGCGCGCCTTCCCGCTCGATAGCGTCCGCTCTTTTTTCAGCCTCTTTCACTGCCGAAATCGCATCCTGCGCCATGAAATCACCCCTGCTTTTTCATAAAACTATAATGTACGCTTAAACGCTTTAATACAAATTATACGTCAATCAAAAATGGGTGTCAATAAAGAACGCGCGATTTAAGCGGCCGCAAGTGTAGGAGTACAATAGATGTTGGACAGGTAGAGTAAAAAAAGGAAGAAGGATAGG
>ERZ827423.1393-NODE-1393-length-23895-cov-8.405872_pt1 | contig 23895 bp, 22 predicted proteins | sample MGYA00519775_ERZ827423 | MGnify/ENA primary metagenome ERZ827423 (study PRJEB31778, sample SAMEA3449296) | human gut metagenome | biome: human gut; feature: human-associated habitat; material: faeces | place: United Kingdom | collected 2010/2012 ...
TTGTTGTGTGGTAACTCAACTTTAGCACATGAGACTCTATCTCTCATCCTTTTTTCTTCGACTGTCCAAGATGTATTGTACTCCTACAAGACTGACCGCGCCGGTTTTTGACTGAACTTGACAGAGGATGCGGGTCCGTGCTAGAATAAATCTGTGTACGGATCCGCATTTTGCTTTTGAAAGGGGCTAGATAATGAGCGAACAGCGCGAACACGTTCGGCCGCTGATCCTCTCCATCCGATAAAACACGCGCCGGGAACAACGGTCTTTCCCGCACGGCGGATGGACGCGCCTTTTTTCAAAAACAGTCAACGGATCTTTTTTTGCCCCTCCGGCAGAGGGGAGCGGTTGAACGGTTCGCTTCCACAGGCATATGAATGGGTAGAAGACCGGAGCGAAACGTCCACAAGGAGTTCTTTTGTGAAATTGAAGCTGAAAAACTGGATTAAAGGTTTGAACCTGACGTGGGGGAATATTGCCTGGAATCTGCTGGGCAGTGCGATCCTCGCCTTCGGGCTGTATAATGTCCATGCGCTTTCAGGTGTGACGGAGGGCGGTATTCTCGGCCTTACGCTGCTGCTGCACCATTGGCTGCATCTGTCGCCTGCCATATCGGGCTTTGTGCTCAACGCCATCTGCTATCTGTGGGGATGGAAATTGTTGGGAAAGTCTTTCGTTGCTTATTCTGCTGTGGCAGGCGGAGGATTTTCCATATTCTACGCGATTTTTGAACAATTTCCGCCGCTGTGGCCGCAACTGGCCGATCGGCCGCTGCTGGCGGCGATTCTGGGCGCGCTGTTCGTCGGCATCGGCGTGGGTCTGTGTGTGCGCGCAGGCGGAGCGCCCGGCGGAGATGACGCGCTGGCCATGAGCATTCACAAGGTTACCAATTGGGATATCCGTTGGATCTATCTGGGCAGCGATTTGATCGTGCTGCTGCTGTCGTTGACCTATCTGGATCTCCGGCGTATCGCGGTGTCGCTGCTGACGGTGATCCTGTCCGGACAGCTCATCGGTCTTGTGCAGCAGATCAAATTCCCGCGCCGCGGCGCAGCGGAAGAAAACGCATAACGAAAGAAGCGAAGGGGCTTGTGCGGCAAGAGCGCAGGCTCCTTTTTCATGCGCCTGCAGCGGCGTATGGGAATCTTTATCGAACTTTTCCATACATTTCGCCAAATCTCGTTGCACAGGGGGAAAAATACAGGTAAAATAGAAATTGAGAATTCCGAAGGGACTTTTGCGCCCTTTTTCACAGGATTTGAAGGGAGAACTTGCGCAGCCATGATCAATCAGGCGATATTCAACCGGACGCCGCTTGCGCCCAATGCATTTGCGCCGCTGCCCGTGGGGGCTGTCAAGCCCAGAGGCTACTTGCTCAGTGTCGAGCGCATGATGGCGAGCGCCATCACCGGCAACCTGCCCCGCGTCTGGGACAGCATGAGGGACAATGCCTGGATGGGCGGTAAGGGCGAGAGCTGGGAACGCGGCCCGTATTATCTGGACGGACTGCTGCCGCTGGCCTGGCAGCTGGGCGACGAGGAACTTAAAAACACCGCGATGAAGTTTGTCGAATGGACGCTTTCTTCTCAACGGGAGGATGGTTTCTTCGGCCCGGCGGATAATGAGGACTGGTGGCCGCGCATGGTCATGCTCAAGTGCTTGCAGCAGTATTTTACCGCCACCGGCGATAAGCGCGTGCTCAGCTTTATGAATCGCTATTTTGCTTATATGTATCGCAATCTGGACGAAAAGCCGCTGGGGCTGTGGGCGATTGCCAGAGCCGGAGACAACATCCAGATCGTGCAGTGGCTCTACAACATCACCGGCCAGAAGGCGCTGCTCAAGCTCTGCGATAAACTGCTGGAGCAGTCCATTGATTGGACGGGTTATTTCCACACCTTCCCCGATGCACGGGATCAGAAGCGAGCCTTTCCTTGGTCGCTGCTCAAGCCCATGCTCGACGAATCCAGCGATCCGTGGAGCCCCGGCTGGCAGCAGCATCAGCACACCCATGTGGTGAATCTGGCCATGGCGCTCAAGACCCCCATGCTCGATTATGCGCTGCACGGCGGCATCAAGCAGGCTGAGGCGTTCAAGACCGGCTGGGCAAAGCTCATGCGCGCGCACGGCCTGGCGCTGGGCATGTTCTCCGGCGATGAGCACCTCTCCGGCGCAAACCCCTCTCAGGGCACGGAAACCTGCGCTGTGGTGGAGATGATGTATACCCTTGAAAGCCTGATGGCGCTGAGCGACGATCCGTCGCTGGGCGATATTTGGGAGCGGCTGGCCTACAACGCGCTGCCCGCATGCCTGTCCTCCGACGGCTGGGCGCATCAATACAATCAGCAGGTCAACCAGATCCGCATTGACCGCCGCAAACGCGATTGGTATAACACCAACGAGGACGCAAACGTGTTCGGGCTGGAGCCGAACTTCGGCTGCTGCACGGCGAACCTGCACCAGGGCTGGCCTAAGTTCACGGCGCACCTTTGGATGGCGTCGCAGGACGGCGGGCTGGTCGCGCAGAGCTATGCGCCCTGCCAGGTCACCTGGGCGATCGGCGGCACGAAAGTCCGCATCGAGGTGGAGGGCAATTATCCTGCAAACGGCGAGGTAAATATCCGCATTCATGCCGAACAGCCGACGGCCTTCCCCATCCGTCTGCGCATTCCCGCTTGGGCAAAGGACGCCAAGGCCGCAATCGGTGGGGAGAACTTCTTTGCGGACGAGGGAACCTATCTGACCCTTGAGCGCACCTGGCAGGAGGGTGATGAAGTCCGTCTCACTCTGCCCATGGATGTGCGCACCGAGAAATGGTATCACCAGAGCGTCGCCGTCGTGCGAGGGCCGCTGCTCTACGCCCTGCCTGTGGAAGCCCAATGGGACTACCGCGGCGAGCTGCCGCTGTGCGATCGCTGGGCGGAGCCGGTGGGCAAGTGGAACTACGCCCTGCTGCCGGAAGAGGGCTTTGAAGCGGACGAAGCGGGAACGCGGATTGAGGCGACCGCGTTTATCTGCGAGGAATGGAAAGAAGTCCGCGGCTCGGCCGGACAGCCCCCGGTGTCTCCCTTGCGCGGGGAAGCCGCGAAGGACACCATCACCCTTGTGCCCTATGCGACCGCGCCGCTGCGCATTGCGCAGTTCCCTTGCGGCCGCGAGGAATAAATAAAAAGAAAAAAGCAGAAATACAGGAGGAAACAAACTATGGCACTGAAAATCGGCATCATCGGCTTTGGCGGCATGGCGCACTGGCATGCGACCAACGCCAGCAAGATCGACGGCGTGGAATATGTCGCGGCGTTCGATGTGGATGAAAAGGCGCTGGAATCGGCGGAAAAGGAATTCGGCATGAAGGCCTGCCATTCCGCAGAAGAGCTGCTGGCCATCCCGGAGATCAACCTGGTGTTGATCGCTACTCCCAATCAGTTCCACAAGCCCTATGCCATCGCCGCTATGCGCGCGGGCAAGAATGTGCTCAGCGAAAAGCCCGCCACGCTCTCTGTCGCGGACTGGGACGAGATGGTCGCCGTCAGCAAGGAAACCGGCAAGCTGCTCACCGTGCATCAGAACCGCCGCTGGGATAAGGATTACCGCGTCATGCGCGACGTGGTGGAAGGCGGCACCATCGGCAAGGTCTATTCTATTGAGAGCCGCGTTTACGGCACTGTCGGCGCAATGTACGGCTGGCGTGCCTTCAAGGATTACGGCGGCGGCATGGTCTACGACTGGGGCGTGCACATGTTTGACCAGCTGCTCTGGATGTACGGCGACAAGAAAATTGTGGATGTCAAGGCCGAGCTGATGAGCCTGCTGGAGGCCAACCGCGAGGTGGACGACTACTTCAAGGTCATGATGAAGGTGGAAGGCGGCCCCGTGCTCACCGTGGAGGTTGGCTCCTACGCCTTCCGCGCGCTGCCCCGCTGGTACTGCATCGGCGATAACGGCACCCTGCAGATCGATGATTTCACTGCTGAAAAGGGCGGCATCACCCGTCCCCGCTTCGGTGCAGAGGGCAACGTCGCGCCCGTTGTGGTGCAGACCCCTGCCGGTCCCACCCGCATGATGGCACCCCGGCCCCCGGAGACCCGCGAGGAGCTGGAACTGCCCAAGTCCGATGCCGATTGGACCAGTCTTTACAAGAATCTGTTGGACGTCATCGACAACGGCGCGGAGCTCATCGTCAAGCCCGAGCAGGTGCGCCGCGTGCTGCAGCTGATCGAGACCATCTTTGAATCCGCAAAGACCGGTCATTCCGTGGCTTGCCGCATCTAACCATTCGCGCAAAAGCTTCTGCATCGAAGAATTTGATGCAGAAGCTTTTTTTGCGAAACAAAGGAGTTTTCAGTTTCGTCGAAGAAATAGAACGGAACGGTAGAAACCGGAAAAACGACGGATGAGGGGGAGAGTTTTCCATGAAGAGGATGAAAAAGATACTCCTGGCTCTGCTGGTGATGGCGCTGCTGCTGATCACCGCCTGCGGCAGCGGTTCGGAGAAGAGCGCCTCTGCGACGGAGGCAGTCTATGACAAGGTCGAGTATCCGGCGGAAGAGGAATGGGCGGAACCGTTGCCGACCGCGGAACCCTCGCTGACCGAAGAGGATTTTCAGGTCACGGGAGCGGTAGAGACCAACCGCAAGCTCATCCGCAGTGCATCCATGACGCTGGAAACGCTGCACTTTGATCAAACCATTGCGGATGTGACGGCGCTGGTCAGCCGTTTGGGCGGCTACATGGAAAGCACGCGCATCGAGGGGGAGAGCGCCTACAGCAACTATTCCAACGAGCGCAGCGCGGAGTTTATCGCCCGCGTGCCGGTGAGCAGCTACGATACGGCCCAAGAGGAGCTTGCACAATTTGGCTCCGTGCGCGAGCGCAGCGAAAACGCCGAGGACGTGACCGATCAATATTACGATGTGCAGGCGGAACTGGATGCGCTGAAGATTCAGCAAGAGCGGCTGCTGACGATGATGGAGCAGGCCGACAAAATGGAGGATCTGATCGCATTGGAAGAGGCGCTGACCAACGTGCGCACCAGGATCAATGAGCGCACATCCGCCATCCGCCGCTACGATGGGTTGATCGAATACGCAACCATCCGTCTTTCTATCAACGAGGTTGTGGAATATTCGGAGCGGATCGAAAAGCCTGCGACTTTCGGCCAGCGCATTGCAGAAACCTTCAAGGGTTCGCTGGATTTCATCCGTGCCTTCGGAGAGACCATCGTGTTGGGGATTGTGGCGGTTGGACCGTTCGTACTGGTCTATGGCGGTGGGATCGCGCTGGTGGTAGTGATCGTGCTGCTGTGCGTCCGTGCCGGAAAGCGCCGCAAAAAGGCTGCCGGAAACCCGGAAGAAAAGAAATAAACGAATTCGCCCTCCGCGGAAAGATTTTCGCGGAGGGCGTTTGTTTTTACAGCGTCACGTCGGCAAAAACCGGCGAATGGTCGGAAAGGGGAAGATAATAATCCGGCGTATAGCGCTCGAAGCGGCGGACGAAATCCGCCGGGGCGTACTTGACCAGGATGTGGTCGATGGCCTGCTCGAAAGGCGCTTTTTCATAGGGCTTATAGCCGTCGCCAAAGCAGTAGTGGTAGCCCCAGTCCGGGTCGGCATATTCCGTGGCGATGTCGTGCGCATGCGCAAAGCCGCGGGCAAGCGCGCTGCGGATCACCGGTTCGGTATAGGCGGCGTTGAGGTCGCCCACCAGCACGGCGGGGCAATCGTATTGGGCATGGAACTGTTCCAGACGATCCATGGCCAGGTTCAGTTGGTAAACCCGCGCTTCATCAGAGCCCGGCTGATAGTCCGGGGAGGCGGGATCGCTGCTCTTCCACCAGAGATGCGTGCTCATAAAGGCCAGCTTTTTGCCGTCGGTCTTATCGCGGAACACGGCGATGCACCAGGATTTGGTGCCGCTGTTGTTGAATTCGCCCGCCCAGCCGGGGAGTTCCGTGGAATAAAGGGAAAAATCGGAATCCAGCAACTCAAAACGATCCTGCCGGTAGAGAATCGGGGTGTCCCGCCCCCACAGCAGCGCATAGCGCTGATCCTGAGAAGTCAGCCCCAACAGAATTTCGTCAACCATGGTGGGAGACATTTCCTGAAAGCCGATGATGTCCGGCTGCGTTTCGGCATAGATGCGAACCATGCCCTTTGCGCGGACGGCGGCGGAGCAATCCTCGCCCTTTGCTGCCCAGGCGGGAAGGTTTTTATCGTTTTTCCAGACGTTGTGGCTCATGATGCGAAGGCGGCCCATAAGAAGTTCCTCCTGCGGCATTGTTTTTCGATCATTATAGCGCGTAAAATGCGGGAAGTAAATAAAAATCCCCGCTTCCGAAAGGAAACGGGGAGAGGCGAACCCATTATTCGCCCAGATGCTTGAGCTTGCGGTTGTAATCGCGGATGAAGAAGATCGTGCACAGCGCGGCGGAGACGAATTCCGCAATCAGGAAGGCCCACCAGATGTTGTTGACCTCGCCCGTCAGCGACAGCAGCCAGGCCGCAGGCAGCAGCACCACCAGCTGGCGCGACACGGACATGATCAGGCTCGGCATGCCGTCGCCCAGCGCCTGGAACACCGAGGAGATCACGATGCCGTAGGCCGCGATGATGAAGTGGATGCTGATGATGCGCAGCGCGGGCACGCCCATGCTCATCATGTGTTCGGAAGCGCTGAAGAGCGAGAGCAGCTGGCGCGGGAAGCACTGGAACAGGATCGTGCCTGCCGCCATGATGCACACGGCAAAGAGCACCGCCAGCTTGATGGTGCCGAGGATGCGCTTCTTTTTCTTCGCGCCGTAGTTATAGGAGATGATGGGCACGATGCCGTTGTTCATGCCGAAAACGGGCATAAAGACGAAGGACTGGAGCTTGAAGTACACGCCGAAGACCGCCGCCGCCGTCGAGGAGAAGGCGATGAGGATCTTGTTCATGCCGAAGGTCATCACGGAAGAGATGGAGGCCATGATGATGGACGGCACGCCAACGGAATAGATCTTGCCGATGATGGCGCCGCTGGGGCGGAAACCGCGCAGCTGAAGCTTGATTTCGGGATTCTTGAAGCGGTTGAACAGGATGCCCACGCCAAAGCTTGCAAACTGACCGATGACGGTGGCCACCGCAGCGCCGGTGACGCCCATCTTGGGCAGACCCAGCCAGCCGAAGATCAAGATCGGGTCGAGCACGATGTTGAGAATCGCGCCGATGCCCTGCGTGAACATCGAAAGCGTTGCGCGGCCGGTGGATTGCAGCAGACGCTCAAAGGCGATCTGGCCGAAAATGCCCACACTCAGCATGCACACCACACGCAGATATTCCGTGCCGTATTCCACGATTTCGGCAATATCGGTCTGCGCGCGCATGAAGGCGTTTGCGCCGAACAGGCCGAAGAGGATAAACGGGATGGAGGACAACATCATCACGAACAGGCCGTTCGTCGCGGCGCGGTTCGCATTTTCATAATCGCGCGCGCCAAGGGAGCGGGACAACAGCGCGTTGATACCGACGCCCGTGCCCGTCGAAACCGCGATCATCAGGTTCTGGATCGGGAAAGCGAGCGAAACCGCCGTCAGCGCGTTTTCATTGATCTGCGCAACAAACATCGAGTCCACAACGTTATAGAGCGCCTGCACCAGCATCGAGATCATGATGGGCAGCGACATGCTGATCAGCAGCTTGCCAACGGGCATGACGCCCATTTTATTTTCGGTTCTTGGCATTTTTTCGTTTTCCATTTCCAACCCTCCGCGTATGAAGTCAAAACAAATGAATTATACAACATTTTGTTAGAATTTCAAATATGAGGAGTGCAAAGATTGCGTTATATGGAACGCTTCTTTGCGGAAGGGGGGAAGAGGGATTGACAGGGCAGTTGTGTTATGCTACGATAACTTCTGTTAAAAGGGAGTAGTTGCAAAGACATGACCAACATATCCCGGAAATTCGCCGGTGGTCATGCGCCTGTTTTTCTGAATGGGTAATGAGACTTTTAGCACATCACAACTGCGGTGATCGTGCAGAAAGTCTTTTTTTGTGCGGTGAAGCGAGAAAGAGAGGTTTTTTCTATGGGTCTGGATTTGACCGGGAGCAACTTGTTGTGGGTGCTGGTGCTGTTTACGGTGGGGCTGGTCTGCATCATCAAGGGCGGCGATTTCTTTGTGGACGCCGCAGCCTGGATGGCGGAAGCCTCCGGAATCCCCAAGTTTATCATCGGCTGCACGGTGGTGAGCTTTGCAACCACCCTGCCGGAGATGCTGGTTTCCGTCTTTGCGGCGCTGGAGGGCAATGCGGATATCGCCGTGGGCAACGCCGTCGGGTCGGTTACGGCCAACACGGGATTGATTCTCTGTCTTTCGCTGGTCTGTATGACCTGCGCGATGCAGCGCAAACAGTTCGGGATGAAGGCATGTCTCTTGCTTGCGGCGGTGCTGGCGCTGTTCGCCTTTACCCGCGACAGCAAGCTTTCTGTGCTGGAGAGCGCGCTGATCCTGCTGATCTTTGCCGTGTCTCTTACCGAGAGCCTGCTCTCCGCGCGGCGCGAGCAGGGTTCCGAGCTTTCGGAGAGCGAGGAACGCCCCGAGGTCAACAAAAAGACGATTGTGCTCAACATCGGCAAGTTCATACTCGGTGCGGCGGCCATTGTGTTCGGCGCGCAGCTGCTGATTGACAACGGTTCCGCACTGGCCGGCATGGTCGGCGTGCCGGACGCGGTCATTGCCGCCACCATGATCGCCGTGGGTACCTCGCTGCCCGAACTGGTCACGACCATCACGGCCATCCGCAAAAAGCAGTCTACACTTTCCGTGGGCAACATCATCGGCGCTAACATCATGGATCTGACGGTGATTCTGCCGCTGTGCACCCTGATTCAGGGCCGCTCGCTGAACGTGGAAAACCAGGGCATGCTGCTGGATATTCCCGCCTGTCTCATCATCAGCGCCGCGGTGCTGATTCCCGCGCTGATCAGCGGCCGCTTCAAGCGCTGGACGGGCTTTTTGGCGGGCGGATTGTACGTCGCCTACCTCGTGGTCATGTTCGTGTTCTTCGGCGCGTAACGGCGAAAAAAGGCTGTTTCCTGACGGATGAATCAGGAAGCAGTCCTTTTTGGTTTTCCAGGGAAAAATCAGATGTAATGGGGATTGGGTTTTCCGAGCAGCGCGATCAGGTCGATGATGATGCCGATCAAGAACAGACCGCCTGCAAAAAGATGCAGAAGCCCCATGACCGCAGAACTTGTGCGCGCCGAACAGGCAAAGCGCAAAGGCCGCCTATTTGTTCTTGGCACGCCCCGTGGCGACGGCGGCATGGATGCTGCGGATGGAATTGACGTTGATGCTGGTGTTGATGATGGTGGGCTGTTCCTCCGTGCTTTTCCCACAGTTCGGGCAGCAGCGCGCCTCCCCCATCCGCGCCGCAGTATTTGTCTCAATGCCGTGAGCAGAAAAAAGCCTCATCCTTTGATAAATAGGATGAGGCTTTTCCAGCAGGATCAGTCGTCCAGTTCTCGGTCGTATTGGAGAATGGAACCGGTCATCGCGTTGACTTCGTAGTCATATTCGTAACCGCCGGCCTTGAATTCGATCTCAAAGATTGTGACGCCGTCGTCGGTATCCAATTCACAGTCCCAATTCGTCACTTCGGAAGAGGAGACGTTTGCGTGTTTCAAAACGATGCTGCGCACTTCGCTCTCGCTGAGCTGCCCGGAAGAAACCGTATCCGTATTGGGATGGGTTTCTTTGGGCTGTGCATCGTGCGACTCGGCATTGGATTGGAGAATTTCACCGGACACAGCGTCGATTTCGTAATCATATTCTGTGTTTCCGGCTTGGAACTCCACCTCGTAGACTTTGCGGCCATGCTCGTCATCCAGATCGCAGTCCCAGCTGTGGACGTCCGAAGAAGCAACGCCTGCGTGCTTCAACGCAATATCACGCGCTTTCTCTGCGCTGAGAAGCGCGGCGGATGCGGACGCGGCGGCGTGATCTTCGTGAGCCGGTTCGGTTTCAGCCTTGAGAATCTCACCGGTCAGCGCGTCGATCTCGCAGTCGTATTCTCGACCGCCGGCTTTGAACTCGACATCATAGATCATGCGGCCGTGTTCGTAATCCATTTCGATTTCCGGATGCACAATCTCGCTTTTGGTAAACCCTGCGGCAGTCAAGGCGATGGACAGAGCCTGCTCGCTGCCGATATAAGCACGGTCGCTGGCGCGACCCGTGGAGGAGACGACAGAAGAAGTGCTGGATTCGGCAGCATTCGGGGCGGAGGAGAGCAGCAGATTCAGCTCGTTGACCGAAAGGCCGGCCAGATCCTCAAAGGTGTGCTGCGGATGGCTTTCCGTGATGCGGCGGATCAGCTGCGCCTTGCCCGGCGTCAGGCCGTATTGTTCGGCCAGAGAGGATAGTTCTGCGTCGGTTGTTACGGTCTGACTCAGTACCGCGCCGGAAAAGCTGTTTGTATCCAGCAAAGCGGCGACTTCCTGCGTCAGCCTTTCCTGAAGAGCGGCGCTTTCGCTGGGATCACTGCTGTCCACGCTGATGAGGATGGAGTTGGAAAGCTCGGAAAGATAGCCCTGGCGGAGCATGGAGCCCACCAGTGCATTGACCGCAACCTGCAAATCGCTGCCGGTAAGATCCATATCGCCCAATATCTGTTTGCCGTCGTTGTTGATGGGGGAGACGGAGACGACGCGTTCCCTGCGGTTGACGTTCAGTTCAATACTGGGGTTGACGTCCAGCGCCACCGTGGCGCAGACACGGGTGTTCAGGCCGTAAACGGCGGTGCCGGTGAGCAGCAGCACAAGGGCTGCCGCGGCGGCCAGTATGCGGGGAAGACGGCTGCGCTTTGGGGCGGGGGTTTTGTTTGTCATCGAAAGTATTTTTCCTTTCTGCTGTTGTTTCTGTGCGTTGCATTGCTCCATCACATCGTTCAGATGGTCGGGAGCGACGTGTTCAAAGGCCTTGCGGATGCGTTTTTCTGTCATGATGCTTCGACCTCCCATTTTGCACGGAGCTTTTTGAGGGCGCGGTGGTAGCGGGAGAGCGCTGTGGCCAGCGGAAGGTTCAGCAGCGCGGCAATTTCCCGGTGCTTGAGTCCGGCCACCGCGTGCAGCACCACCAACTGCCGTTCGGTTTCATCCAACTCGCGGATGAACTGATCCAGGATGAGCCGATCGGCTTCGTCTCCCGGCGAGGCGCCCAGAAAAGTCTCCCAATCCTCAAAGGGAACGGCGGCGCTGCGCTTTGCCTGCCGCAGTTTTTGCAGGCAGAGGTTGCGCGCGATGGTCAGAATCCAGGCCATGGGCTTGCCCATCGGCCGGTAGTCCGGCGCAGCCTGAAAGATGCGTACAAAGCAGTCCTGCGCGACGTCCTCCGCGTCCTGGGCGCTTTTCAGGATAGAAAGGGCGAAGGCGTAGACCGCGGGGTTGGCGATGCGGTAGAGCGGCTCCATGGCGTCCGTCTCTCCTGCCGCCAGTGCGGCAAGGCAGTCCTCCAACTCCTGCTGCGGCTGCTTTGCGGGTTCCTCAATCAGGCAGATCAGCATCTCTCCTCGCTCCTTTCACTAAGTAAATACCCGGCGGCGCTGTTTTATTGCAGGGAATCAAAAATTTTTTTTAAGGCGCCTTTTGTCCGCGAAAAAAGGCAGGCCGCGTTTGCAGCGGTCTGCCGGGCAGCGGGTGGAAAAGACCGCCTATTTGGCATCTGTTTAGTATAGCCTTTTTTTGTATAGAAAAAACCGCCCGAAACAGGCGGTTTTTTCTTGGTGGGTCGCAGTAGACTCGAACTACCGACCTCACGCTTATCAGGCGTGTGCTCTAACCAACTGAGCTAGCGACCCATGCGCTTACTGAGAGCTTATACAGTATAGCGCCGGGGACGGAGTTTGTCAAGAGCATAAAGTCGGATTTACGCGAAAAGGGTAAAAAATGCGTCAGTCTACATCTGCCGGGAAATGCAGACCGCATTGCAAGCGGATCTCGTCCATGATCTGTGCGGCGATAAGCGAAGCGCGGGTATGCTCTTCGCAAGGCTCTTCGCCCGCGGCGATGCGCTGGAAGGCCGCAATTTCAAAGCGCATGGACTGCACCTCATGCACGGTGGGCAGCACTTCGGCGGGCTGCTTGCGCAGGTGCAGCGTCAGCTCCTGCGGCACGCTGATGTGATCGACCACAAGGCTGCCCGCTTCGCCCTGGAATTCGCTGCCCAGCGCGCCGTCCGCAATCTTGGAGTAGAGCACTTCTACCGTCATGCCGTCGTATTCCAGCAGCGCGCTGCCCGCGCCGTCCACACCGTTGGACAGCTTGACGCAGGAGGCATGGACGGCCTTCGGCATGCCGAAGAGCAGCGCCGCCGGGTGTACGCAGTACACGCCGATATCCATCAGCGCGCCGTTGGACAGCGCCGGGTTGAAGGCGTTGAGAATCTCGCCCGCCTTGAACTTATCGTAGCGGGAGGAATACTGGCAGTAGGAGAGCGTCGCGCGGCGCAATGTGCCCAGCCGCGGCAGCGCCTTGCGCAGCACGTCGAAGGAGGGCTCAAAGACCGATTTCATCGCTTCGAGCAGCACCACGCTGTGCTCCTTGGCGCAGCCCTGCATGCGGCGCACCTCACGCGCGTTGCTCGCCATGGGCTTTTCGCACAAAACGTGCTTGCCTGCCGAGAGCATCCGAATGGACTGTTCGCAGTGCGCATAGTTGGGGCTGGCAATATAGACCGCCTCAACTTCCGGGCAGGCGGCCAGTTCGTCCAGCGAGGAGAAGGCGTATTTTGCGCCCTGCGCGGCGGCGAATTCCTTCGCGCGCTCCTCGGTGCGGGAATAGACGGCGACGAGCTCAAAATCCTTGACCAAACGCCCGGCAGAGATGAATTTTTCTACAATCGTGCCGGAACCGATGACGGCAAATTTCACAGCGAATCCCCCTCTTTATTGGCATTGCAGCGACGGATGAACCACTGCCAGATGGGCAGCATCCCTTCATCCAGCAGACGCTCCGGGTGCCACTGGGTGGCCAGCACGCGGTCGCCGTATTCATAGGCCTCGATCACGCCGTCCTCGCTCAGCGCATCCAGCGTAAAGATCGGCGCGAGGGTTTCCACCGCCTGATGATGCGTGGAGTTGACGCGCAGCGTGTACGCCCCGCCGAAGATGGCGGAAAGCATCGTATCGGGCTTGAGAAACACACTGTGGCGCGTGAGCTTGTTCTGATGCTCGATATGAACCTCCGGCCGGTCGAAGATATGCTGGCAGTGCGTGCCGCCCATGGCGACGTTGAGCGTCTGTTCGCCGCGGCAAATGGCGAGGATCGGCTTGTCCCCCGCCATGAAGGTGCGGGCCAGGAGGATCTCTGTGTCGTCGCGTTCCTGCGGCACGCATTCGGCCTCCGGGTGCGCGGGCACGCCCAGCGTTTTCCCCGTCAGGTCGCAGCCGCCGGTGAGCAGCAGACCGTCGAAGTGGTCGTAGATATATTGAGCTTCCTCGGCGCTGTCCACATTGCTGACTATAAAGGGACGGCCGCCGGCGCGCAGCACGGCGTTGGTATAGTTGAAACCCGGTATACCGGGATCGCCGTAGATCAGCGAAGCGATGGCGATATTGGGCTTGTTCATGGCGAAATACGACCTTTCCCAATGCGTATTGATGCCCTCATTGTAGCCCATGCGGGGGATTGGTGCAAGTTAAAGCTTCATGACCCTGCAAATATTACCAACATACTGAAATGCAAGGAAATTTCAAAATTTTTGATTTGTATGGGAAGAACTTCCATTGAAAAGCATGGGTTTTGAGTGATAAGCTGTAAAAAACAAAAAGGAGGTTGATCCAAATGATGAAAATTGCAGCAATTCTAACCAGCGCAGCCATTGCCTGCGCGCCCGTCGCCTGCCCGGCGCAGGAAAATTTCACTGCCCGGTGCGCAGCGGCTCGCATCGACTGTGTGCAGAATGTCTGCATGCCCTGCCCCACGCAGAATGCGTGCTCCGGCTATGATGATCTCTTTGATGCGCCCGCGCAGGTGCCGTCGGAGTCGCAGCGACCGGATGACAGCGGCAGCGAGAGCGCCCGGCTGAACGAATATACCCGGCAGGTGATCGATCTGGTCAATCAGGAGCGCGCTGCCGCAGGACTTGCGGATCTGAAAACCGATGCAGCGCTTTGCGCTGCCGCACAGGTGCGTGCGCAGGAGATTGCGCAGTCCTTCTCGCACACTCGTCCTGACGGCACAAACGGTTTCACCGTTCTCAGGGAACGGGGGATTGTCTATGTCGCCTGCGGGGAGAACATCGCCAAGGGCTCCATCACGCCCCGGCGCGTCATGGAGGGCTGGATGAACTCCGCGGGGCACCGCAAAAACATACTGAATGCGAACTTTACATCCATCGGCGTAAGCTATTATCTCGATGCGGCGGGCACGGCGCACTGGGTACAGCTCTTTACCGCATAAAACAAACAGAAAAAGAGGAGCTTTGCGGCTCCTCTTTCCTGCTTATTTATAATATTTTTCCGGGATGCGCTTGCGAAACAGGTGCAGCAGCGGCAGCCCCAGCACATAGCAGACCACGGCCTGCCCCAGCGCCACGGTGCACATCGACAGCAGCAGCGGCGCGCCGTACGCCGCGTTCAGCACCCAGCCCACGATCAGGCCGTTGACCACCACCACGGGCAGCAGGGCGATCCAGGCGGGCTGCTTGCGCAGCAGATAAGTCAGCAGCGAAGCGATCAGCGTCGCCAGCGAGCCGAAGATGATGTCCATGATGCCCGCGCCGCCGATCAGGTTGGACACGAGACAGCCGATGAACAGGCCGGGGATGGCCTCCGGCATCAGGATGGGCAGCACGGTCAGCGCTTCGCTGACGCGGAACTGGATTTCGCTGAAGGAAATGGGCTGAAGGACGATGCAGAGCACCGCGTAAATGGCGGCGATCAGCGCGCCGCGCACCAGGCGGCGGACGGGTTTGGATAGGGGGGACATGGGGATTCTCCTTTGCACAATGAATTTTGCACACAGACCAAAGGCGGGAAAGACGATTGGATTCGCCTTTCCCGCCCAGAGCGCAAAACAAACCGCACAACGCCCTACCTCAAAGAGAAAAAGCGCCGCAACGGAAGATCCGTAGTTTTGTTTTACGACGGGATGGTCACGAACCGTCTGTGCAATTGTGATAAACAGTATAGCAGATTGCGCGGAGGATTGTGTTGCCGCCGCGTAAATTCGTCGGAATAAAAAACAAAGACGCCCGTTTTCATGGGCGCCTCGGGGAAAAGGTTACACGATGAAAGGCTTGATCTCCGCGAGCAGGTCGTCGCAGTTGTTTTCATAGACCTCCATGGTGATGGGTTTGTTCAGATCGAGGCTGAAGATGCCCAAAATGGACTTTGCATCAACAACATGGCGACCGGAACGAAGATCGATGTCGTAGGGGTACTTGCTGACGATGTTGACAAAATCCTTCACGTTTTCCGCCAAGGACAGATGAATGGTAACCGATTTCATGGGTAACGACCTCCTTTCGATTACGAATACAGTATAGCACAAAAAGTCCTGGAATCAAGGGCTTTATAAAAAAGTTTTTGAAAAATGTAAATTGGGACTTGCAATCTTTCTGAAAATGTGTATAATAGATAGAGCAACGGGGTTATAGCTCAGTTGGTTAGAGTGTCACGTTGACATCGTGAAGGTCGATGGTTCGAGTCCATTTAACCCCACCAGAAAGCGCGGTGACTTTGCAGAAAGTCGCCGCGCTTTTTCTATGAATTTCGGGAGGCGGCAGCGATGGCGCAGGGGATTTGGATTCCCATGTCCATCGGGAGGAGAATCGACGTAAGCGCCGGGCAGAAGATTGCGGTCATCAACGTTCGGGGCGGGTGGGCGGTAGACTTTTTGCCGAATGCACAGACAATCCGGAGGAGTTCCTCTCCACGGCGGTTATAATTGACTGTAACGAATCGCTGCGCCTGAAAGTGGGGGATATCGTCCATTCCAACCTTTATCGTCCGCTGCTGCGCGTCGTGCGGGATGATGCGGGGCGGCACGATCTGCTCTTCCCCGGCTGCCGGAGGGAACCTATGACTTTTTCTATCAGAATGGCGAAGGGCATCCCAACTGCTATGACAACATCAATGGACACATGGAGCGACGCCGTCCCATCATTCGGCCGCTGAACCTCTTTATGAATACCAAGGTGGAAGCGGATGGAAAGCTCACGATTTGTCCGCCTGTTTTCAAGGCAGGGGACTGTATCACGCTGGAAGCGCTCGTGAGCCTGCATATCGGTGTTGCGGCGTGCAGCGTTTCCAAGGGAGCGTGCAACGGCGGGAGCTGTAAGCCCACTCGCGCTCTGGTGAAAGATGAAACTCTATAAAATAAGGCCGTCCCGACTGTAGAGGGACGGCCTTTGTTTCTTTTACAATGCGCGCTCGATGGCATCCATCACGATGCGGATGGCCTTGAGACGGGCGTATTTTTTGTCCACTGATTCCAGAATGTGCCAGGGGGCGTTTTCGGTGCTGGTGCGTTCCAGCATCTCGTTGACAGCTTCTTCGTAGGCGTCCCACTTTTCACGGTTGCGCCAGTCCTCGTCGGTGATCTTCCACTGTTTGGCGGGGGTGTTTTGACGCTCGGTAAAGCGCGCCAGCTGGGTGTCCTTGTCGATCTGCACCCAGAACTTGATGACCACCGTGCCGGCATCGGTCAACTCGCGCTCAAATTCGTTGATCTCGTCGTAAGCGCGTTTCCAGTCCGTCTCGGTGCAGAAGCCTTCCAAACGCTCCACCATCACGCGGCCGTACCAGCTGCGGTCGAAGATGGCGATGTGTCCGGTCTTGGGCAGGCGCGTCCAGAAGCGCCAGAGGTATTGACGGTGCTTTTCGTCCGGCGTGGGGCTGGCAATGGGCAGCACCTCGTAGCCGCGCGGGTCGAGCGCAGAGGCCAGGCGCTTGATGTTGCCGCCCTTACCCGCCGCGTCCCAGCCCTCATAGACGATCACGACCGGCACCTTTTTGCGGTAAAGTTCGTTGTGCAGCGCCGCCAGACGTTCGCGGTACTTTTTGAGCTGCTCTTCGTATTTTTCTTCTGACACCGTCTTGTCCAGTTTCACGTCCGCAAGGCGCGGCATCGCGATCAGCGGCCAGCTGCGCTCGGGCTGCACGGGCACGGGGCGGGATTCCAGAGCGTTTTCGATGCTGCGGCACAGCCAGTCCGCTGCGTCCAGCTGGGTCTTGACGGAGTCCTGTGCGCCGTCGAGTATCTTCCAGGGCGCCCAGGCGGGGCCGGTCGCCTCAAGATAGTCGTCGAACGCAGCGAGCGTCCGGTCGTAGTTCTTGTTCTGCCGCCAGTCGTTTTCGCTGACGCGCCAGGCGGTGTCCTTGTCGCGGTCAAGCTTTTGCAGACGGTGCAGCTGGCTTTCTGCGTCCAAGTGGAAAAAGAATTTGATCAGAAGATAGCCGCCCGCGGTCAGCTGCCGCTCAAAGGTGTTGATGCTCTCCAGCCGCCGAGCGTATTCTGCGTCGGAAAGATCGCCGCGCAGGCGCAGACGAACGGTTTCATCCATCCAGCCGGAATCGAGAAAGAGCAGCTTGCCCTCCTCCGGGATGGAGGCGAAGTGCCGCTTCAGGAAAGGCCAGCGCTGTTCCTCTTCCGTGGGCATGCCGACGCACAGCACTTTGTAAAAGCGCGGATCCAGCTCTTTGATCAGTGAGCGGATGGCGCTGCCCTTGCCCGCTGCGCCCCAGCCTTCCAACAGCACGATGACGGGCAGGCGGGCCTCCTTGAGCCGGAGCTGCAAACCGGCCAGTTCCTCGCGGCGCGCTTTGAGCAGCGCCTTGCAATCGGCCTTGTTTCGATTGTCTCGGCCGAATTCCCATTCCTTGAGCATAAAGGTTCCCTCCTGTGCGGTATTCTGCCTTGTTAACATTGATTTTACACCGGAAAGCGTGAAAAAACAAGTCTGCGTTTGAACGCGATGTGCATCAGAACTCCGGCGGCTTCATCAAATCCGTCGTGCCGGATTTTGAAGCCCTCTCGTTGATAAAAATATATTGCCTGCGTGTTTTTTGGTACACATTCAGATAAAGCCCAGGTTTTCCGCTTTTCAAAAGTACCTTCGATGTGCTTTCCGTCCAACTCGATGACGCCCTGCGCTTTCTCGGCGTTTTCATAGATATAGACCTCTGCCTGCGGCAGCGGTTCTCGCACCGGGGCAAGATTGCGCTTTCGGCATTCGGAGGAAAGAAAGCGCTTAAAGATTTGTGTTCAGCCGGAGATTGCCGACTCTGTCCGGATCGGCTGGCTCTAATTTCCGAATCATGACGATGGTTCTCCGCGTTTTCTGATAGGATACTGCCTGTTTCGTGCAGGGGAAGGCATAAAAAACGACCGCAGCGAAGCACTTCGCTGCGGTCGTTGAGATTTTTATGGGTATTAGCCGAAATAGTCAATGCGCATGGCGTGCTTGACGCGGCGCATGGTTTCCTCGGCGGCCTGACGCGCCACCTCGCTGCCGGCGCGCAGGGTTTCCATCACGGCGGGGATATCCTTGGCCAGCTCTGCACGGCGGGTGCGGATGGGCTCCAGCGTCTCCTGAAGCACGTTGTTGAGGAACTTCTTGACCTTCACATCGCCCAAGCCGCCGCGCTCATAGTGCGCCTTGAGCTCGTCCAGGTTGGCGTAATCGGGCAGATAGCGCTCGAAATGCTCGTCGCGGCAGAAGGCCGTCAGGTAGATGAACACCGGGTTGTCCTTCGTGTTGCCGGGGTCGGAAACGCGCAGGTGATTGGGATCGGTGTACATGTTCATGATCTTGGTGCGGATCTCGTCGGGTTCATCGGAAAGATAGATGCAATTGCCCAGGGATTTGCTCATCTTCGCGCTGCCGTCGGTGCCGGGCAGGCGCAGGCAGGCAGCGTTATCGGGCAGTACGGCGGTAGGCTCCACCAGTGTCGGGCCATAGAAATTGTTGAAGCTGCGCACAATCTCGCGGGTCTGTTCCAGCATGGGGAGCTGGTCTTCACCCACGGGCACGGTGTCCGCCATGAAGGCAGTGATGTCCGCTGTCTGGCTCACGGGGTAGCACAGGAAGCCTGCCGGAATGCTTGCACCGAAGTCCCTCATCTTGATCTCGTTCTTTACGGTGGGGTTGCGTTCCAGACGCGCCAGCGTCACGAGGTTCAGATAGTAGAAGGTCAATTCGCCCAGCTGCGGGATCTGGGACTGGATGAAGATGGTGGACTTTGCCGGGTCGATGCCGCAGGCCATGTAGTCCAGCGCCACTTCCACGATGTTGCTGCGCACCTTTTCCGGGTTGCTGAAGTTATCGGTCAGCGCCTGCGCGTCTGCGATCATGATGTAGATCTTTTCAAATTTGCCGCTGTTCTGCAATTCCACGCGGCGGCGCAGAGAGCCGACGTAATGCCCGATGTGCAGGCGCCCGGTCGGGCGGTCGCCGGTCAGTATGATCTTGCCCATGTTGGTTGATTCCTCCTCAAAATAAAAAATGCCCCCTGATGCTCTCGGAAGGCATCGTCTGAACCGTGAATCTGCTCTGCCGAAACAGAGCGGGAGAACCGCATTTTCGTTGCGATACAGATTTACTTTAGCATAACACAACGCCCAGCGGATGTCAAACGCGCGCCGCCGCATAAAACAGGTCGGTTTTGTCCATGATAAACGGGAAAAATGCGGGAAAGAAGGGGTGCGCAGTGGGGTTTCTTTTTGCGGTGATCGCGGGCGCGGCCATGAGCGTGCAGGGCGTGATGAACACCCGTCTGTCGGAAAAAATCGGTCTGTATGAATCCAACGCCTGGGTGCAGGGAACGGCCTTTATCCTGTCGCTTCTGGCGGTGTGGATATTGGGCAAGGGGGATTTTGCCAAGCTGGGGCAGACGCCGAAATACACGCTGCTGGGCGGCGCATTGGGGCTGGTGATCACGGTGACGGTGATGCTGGCCATCGGCGGCCTGTCACCCACGATTGCAATTTCCACGATTCTGATTGCGCAGCTGACGGTTGCGGCACTGATCGACGCCTTCGGCTGGATGGGCGCGGAAAAAGTGCCGCTGCACTGGAATCAGTTTGCTGGCGTGGCGCTGATGATCGGCGGCGTGGTGCTCTTCAAACTGCGGTTGGGCAGCTGAAATAATGAAAAGAAGGTTCCCTGCGGGAACCTTCTTTTCATTAAGCATGTAAACAAAAAAATCGGACACCGAAATTCGGTATCCGATTCTGGCGAGCCCGGAGGGATTCGAACCCACGACCTTTTGATTCGTAGTCAAACACTCTATCCAGCTGAGCTACGAGCTCACAACGCACTCCCAAGTGCCTAATTAGAATACAACATCCTGCTTGGTTTGTCAAGCACTAATTTCAAATTTTTTTAAGCGCCCGGTCAAGGGCGGGATTGATTGCAAAAAAAGACCGATAATGCTATCCTAATAGGGTGAAAAGCCGAAAGGGGGATGACGGCAATGAGTCAACTGAAACCTTTCTTTATGGAACCTTATTTCAACATCAAGGACTGGGGCGGCACGCGGCTGCGCAGCGTTTACGGGAAGGACATCCCTTCCGATCATACCGGCGAGAGCTGGGAGGTCTCGGCGCATCCCATGGGCCTTTCTGCCTGCGAGGGACTGACACTGCCGCAGATGATCGAAAAGTACGGAGCCGACTTGATTGGCACCGAGGTTCACGGTGCGTTCCCGCTGCTGATTAAACTCATCGACGCGCGCGAGTGGCTGTCGGTGCAGGTGCATCCCAACGATGAGTACGCGCAGCGCGTGGAGGGCGACCCCTATGGCAAGACCGAGGCGTGGGTGGTGCTCGACTGCGAACCCGGCGCGCAGCTGATCTTCGGCATCGACTGCGACGTGCCCACGCTGCGCAGTGAAATCAAGGAAGGCCGCTTGGAGCAGCACTTGAAGAAAGTGGACGTCCAGGTGGGCGATGTGCTCTATATTCCCGCCGGAACGGTGCACGCCATCGGTGCAAATATGCTGATCTATGAGGTACAGCAGTCCTCTGATCGCACCTATCGCCTTTACGCCTGGGGACGCAATGCGGAGCTTCATATTGAAAAGTCGTTGGACGTTATCGACCCCAAGCAGGGCGGAAAGCCCATGCAGGGCGTGAAGATCGAGGTGGAAGGCGGCCTGCGCGAGATGATGATTCTTGATCCCTGCTTTGCACTGGAACGCATCACGCCCACCGGCCGTATGCCGCTGCACACTGACGGCACGCGATTCTATGCCTATACGGCGGTCGCACCCGGCAGGGTGATCTGGCAGGGCGGCGAACGCCAATACAAGGCGGGCGACAGTTTCCTAATCCCTGCGGCGCTAGGCGATTACGCGCTGGAGGGCGGCGTGCTGTACAAGTCTTACTATCCGAATGTTGAAAAGAGCGAAGAAGAGCTGAAGGCGCTGGGCGTGGATCTTGACAAGGTCGGCGGCAAACGTTGAGGCCGGAGGAGAAGAGCATGGAAAAACTGCCGCGCGCTTTTGTGCAGCAGATGGAAAGAGAGCTGGGCACCGATGCGCCGGCTTTCTTTTCTACTTATAATGAAGAAAGCAGCGTCGGTTTGCGCGTCAGCTCCCGCAAGGGCTGGAAGCCGGACGCGGATTTTGAGCCGGTTTCCTGGTGCCGGACGGGATACTACGTGCCGAACGGCCTGCGCATGGGCAAAGAACCGCTGCACGCAGCGGGGGCGTATTATTTGCAGGAGCCGTCCGCTATGGCACCGGTGGAAGCGCTGGGCGTGCAGCCCGGCATGCGGGTGCTCGATCTATGCGCTGCGCCGGGCGGCAAGAGCACGCAGATTGCGGATCATCTTGCGGGGAAAGGCGTACTCGTCACCAACGAGATTCACCCTGCGCGCGCCCGCATCCTGCTGGAAAACATAGAGCGCATGGGCGTGACCAACGCTGTGGTGCTCAATGAAAAGCCTGCCCGCATTGCCGCGGCCTTCGGCGCGTGGTTTGATGCGGTGCTGGTGGACGCGCCCTGCTCCGGAGAGGGGATGTTCCGCCGCGACCCGGACGCGATTTCGCAGTGGAGTGAGGATGCGCCGCAGATGTGCCATGAGCGCCAATTGGAAATCCTTGAAAGCGCTGCGCGCTGCCTCAAGGGCAGCGGCGCGATGGTTTATTCCACTTGTACTTATAATCATATAGAGAATGAAGAAACCATCGCTGCGTTCCTGGAAACGCATCCGGACTTTGAACTGGATGAATCGCTGAGTTTGCCCGGCGTTCCGTGCAGGGGAGGCATGGCGCATCTCTATCCGCACCAACTGCGCGGTGAGGGCCATTTTCTGGCGCGGCTGCGCAAGAAGGGCACCGAAGAAAGCTTCCTCGAACCGATGGAGGGCGAGAAACTCGATGCGCGCTGCGGGAAGTTCTTGTCAGAAGTCATGCCGGAATATGCGGTGAGAAAATCTTTCGTTCAGGGAGAGTGGATTTACGCATTGCCGGAAGAGATGCCGCAAATGACCGGCTTGCGAATTCTGCGCGTCGGAGTACAGATTGGACGGCTGGCATCCGGCCGCATGGAACCGGCGCACGCGCTGGCCCTGGCTGCGGAGAGTGCTCAGGTGAAGAATCGAGTGGATGTGTCCAGGGAAGATGCACTGAAGTTCCTGCGGGGAGAGACCCTGCCGGGAGATTTTTCCGGGTGGGGCTTGGTGAGTTACGAGGGTCTTGCGCTTGGCTGGGGCAAAGGATCGAACGGGCAGATCAAGAATCATGTGCCCAAAGGATTGCGGTGGAAGAACTGATTTCCATATGGGAATCGGTTCTTCTTCATTATCGTTCGGAACATACTGCGGATGATAATGGAAACTACTGAACAATGTTCGCATATACGAAAAAGAATAAAGAAAAAGCGAAAAAACTTTCAAAAAGGTGTTGACACGAAGAAGAGACTGTGGTACTATAACTAAGCTGTCAGCGAGAGATACGAGCTGAGAGCCCACGAACCTTGAAAACGATACATAAGAGAAAAGACAAGGCAAAGAAAATGTTGACCTGTGAAAGCAGGAAAACGTTGAAAAAGCGAAGTCGATTCCAATACGGACAAGAAGTAAACGCAAAGCGAAAGCTTGAGCGAATAGAGATCAAATATGAGAGTTTGATCCTGGCTCAGGACGAACGCTGGCGGCGTGCCTAACACATGCAAGTCGAGCGGAGACAGTGAGTAGCTTGCTATGAGCTGTTTTAGCGGCGGACGGGTGAGTAACGCGTGAGCAACCTTTCCCAGACAGGGGAATAACACACCGAAAGGTGTACTAATACCGCATAAGACCACGGGATCACATGGTTCTGGGGTAAAAGATTTATCGGTTTGGGGTGGGCTCGCGTCCGATTAGGTAGTTGGTGAGGTAACGGCCCACCAAGCCGACGATCGGTAGCCGACCTGAGAGGGTGATCGGCCACATTGGGACTGAGACACGGCCCAAACTCCTACGGGAGGCAGCAGTGGGGAATATTGGGCAATGGGGGGAACCCTGACCCAGCAACGCCGCGTGGAGGAAGAAGGTTTTCGGATCGTAAACTCCTGTCCTTGGAGACGAGTAGAAGACGGTATCCAAGGAGGAAGCCCCGGCTAACTACGTGCCAGCAGCCGCGGTAATACGTAGGGGGCAAGCGTTGTCCGGAATAATTGGGCGTAAAGGGCGCGTAGGCGGCTCGGTAAGTCTGGAGTGAAAGTCCTGCTTTTAAGGTGGGAATTGCTTTGGATACTGTCGGGCTTGAGTGCAGGAGAGGTTAGTGGAATTCCCAGTGTAGCGGTGAAATGCGTAGAGATTGGGAGGAACACCAGTGGCGAAGGCGACTAACTGGACTGTAACTGACGCTGAGGCGCGAAAGTGTGGGGAGCAAACAGGATTAGATACCCTGGTAGTCCACACTGTAAACG